>Ga0307509_10006727_pt1 | contig 15319 bp, 15 predicted proteins | sample 10_EM_MG_FD_202245 | JGI IMG/M metagenome (GOLD analysis project Ga0307509, IMG submission 202245) | Populus trichocarpa ectomycorrhiza microbial communities from riparian zone in the Pacific Northwest, United States - 10_EM | ecosystem: Host-associated > Plants > Roots > Unclassified | place...
AGTGGTGAATGTCAAAGGCTTAAATCTGATATCTACTTAAGTTTAAGCGTTTGGCATTCTACTTCGACAACCAACTTTTCCTCGAGAGAACTAAATTGAGTGAAGCTTCGAGCTTAACTATATTAACTTTTACCATTGATTCTTCGGAATTATTTTACCTTATCTTTATCTTCTACTTTGAGTGTTTGGTGCGGTCGCAACCTTAGAGTTCACCTCTCTATAGGGTGCCCCCGTTACACTGCACAAGGTTTGAGTAGTGGTGAATGTCAAAGGCCTAAATCTGATATCTACTTAAGTTGAAGTATTAGGCATTCTACTTCGACAACCAACTTTTGCTCGAGAGAACTAATTGAGTGAAGCTTCGAGCTTAACTATATTAAGTTTTACGGTTTGGATTCTTTGTGAGTTTTACTCTATCTTGATCTTCTGCTTCGAGTTTTGGTGTGGTCGCAACCTTAGAGTTCAGCTCTCAATAGGGTGCCTCTATTACGGTACAAAGTTAAGCGGACTCGCTTAACTCTCTTCTAAGAATTGTTGAAAACTTCATCATCTTGACATTTGTTTAAGTATGAGTCGCTTATCTAATACAACAAGCATTATGTGGAAAGAACAATTTCTTCAGATATGGATTTAGTCGCATATGATTATGACCTTTCCTGCTATAATGCTGGACCAGATTTGCGCCGAATAGGATGGAGGCCCCTCGTAGAGCAAATAGTCCACCTTGAACCAACAGAGATACCTGAGGAAGTATATAAGTTAGAAATCTTAAAGCTAATTACTTTCCTTCATAGTATTAGTCGAGACCCTTCGGGGAGGGATAGAATACCCATACAATGAAGAACACCCATGACCTTCATCAACTTCAGAAGAGAACTGTTTGAACCCTACATGGTGAGTGAAGTGACCCTGAGGTTTCAAGAAGCTAAGGCTTCCATGGGGGATTTCATTTCTGCTACTCAGCTCGAATGGCAAAACGAGATGGTTCTTAATGCCAAGCGCTGGATGACACTACAGCTGATAGAATACCGCAAACTAGCCCTTTCTGACAGGATGATCAGGGCACGCCTGACAGCTCTGGAGTTAGCTGGTCAGGGTGGGTATTCAATTGACTCCGACAACGACATGAATATGCGCACAGCACCACTGCTGCCCATGGCAATTGAGCCTGCTCCACAAAACGCAGCTGAGATGGCAGCCCTAATGTTGCATAAGCAGATGGCACCGATTTTGACTCAAGTTGCAAACATGGCCTTGGAATCACAAGAGCAAGTCAAGCAATTCGACCCGCAATTACAGGTGTTAGTCATTGCACAACCACCACCCCTGACTTTGGTGTTTGAAGAAGCCATGAGATCTAAATCTGTCAGGCCTGTCTCCACCCTCAAGAACCTTCGGTCTGCCGCTGAGCGCAGTGGTATCACAAAGTCAACAAGCCTAGCTTCTAGACAAAGCTCCAGGCAATCCTCGCCACAGCCACCACCTCAGGCTCTATCAAACATACCTACCCCACCGGTTGTTACACCAGTCACACGAGCCCTGGCGATATGATGAGAAACCAATCGGCCTTCCCTGGTTCCGGGCTCAATGCCAATACCCGACACAGCTCACAATCCGGCAGCCTCTGCTTCGGCACAGGTACCCCCAGCTCCGGCCCAGCCTTCGGGCAAAGTTAGATGGTCAGGCTTTTCAGATCAACCAAGACAATTTCCTTCAAACTATTGTAACCAAGGTTGTCACCTGTTTGGGGGAGACGCTAGTGAGCTTTACCTTGCACATAGGCTGCCCTGTGTCAAAAGAATAGATCAAGCCATTGCAATAGCCCCGACAGAAAAACCAAACATTACCCCGAAGAGCCATTGTATCTATTGTCAGTCGACCCGACACTGGTTAGCCGACTGTGGGGATAATCAGCCTGATTACCTGAGACCTGAACGGCAAAATCCGTCCGTCAACCGCTCTCAGAACATTTGCCCGCACACCTACCTTCTGATCAGATGCATGAGGACCAGCCGGAAGAAGAACTGTTTGACAACTATGACTTGCCTGGGGGAGCCCAAGGTGGAATCACCGGAGGCACTGGAGGTGGACGACCTTCCAGCGGTGGAAACGTTGCTGGATGAGATTATCCGGTGATTCCAGTTCTTCTTCATTGGATAGTGACAGATCCGGGGCCTCACCCCCCGATGCAAGAGACTTCCTTGGGAGTTCCAAGCGGCATTGCAGTTGAGAAAAGAAGGACAAGTATGATAGACAATATGCAGCTCACAATAAGTTCATTGAGCAGTGTCATAAGACTAAGAAGTTATCTCATCGGTCTAAGAAGCCAGAGTAACTTGGAGTTGACCCCTTTACTGGGGGTGCCAAAGACAAACAACGCTTCATACACGATGGCGAGATTAAGCCGGACTCCTTTCGGGATTCCTTAGTGAAGGAAATCGACAAGGTCAGCCTCGTTATCCCTTTCTTGAAAGATATGCCCACAGAATGGTACAATACTATTCATCCGCATATTAACAAAGATGCGGCCAAATGACAAGGGATGAGGTTTGACCCCAAAAATGAGTTGCAGACCAGGGAAGGATTGCGCAAGCATTTGGAAGGTAGCTTTGGCGGTCGCTTGGATTGGAATCGCCCTCTGAAGAAACAGAGCCCGTTGTATATGAAAGACGGAGAAGTTGATCGCTTTATCAATGAACTTCTCCGCCTTGCAGCAGTTTTAGGGAATAGCATGGAGTTTGTTAAACACAGGGCGTGCATGGGCATGACGGATCTCCCCAATGCCGCCTGGTCCATAAAGACTACCCATCCAGTAGGGTATATGGATTACCTTGACCTGTTGCGTCAAACTGGGCACCAGCTCGAAGATGCCTCCAATTTTCGTACCCAGGTATAAAAGGACCATCACACTTCGAAGTGTACAAAGAGCCATGATAGGCATACTTCGGAAGGGAAAAGGCAGAGGAAGGAGAAAAAGGCCAGTGGGCGACGGCAGCAGAAGCCCTGCCACCAAGCGCCGGGGTATACAAGACCCGCAGAGACAGAGCATACGAAGATGCACCAGAATGTGCCACAGACTCTGATTGACAAGCACAAACAGTTGAATCAATGTTCTTGTTATAGACAGGACAGTCACTACTGGGCAAAGTGTCCATCCGCAGCCCCATTTGTTCCCTTCTCACATCTTAGTCGAAAACGAGGTGCTGGTGAGAGTGGACACGAAGCCACCCAAGTCTCAAAATCGAGACGCATTGAGCTGGCTCCTAAAGCTGCTGTGAAACAAGTTCTTGCCGTTCTCTGTAGATCACCTCCCCAAGATTTGGATATCTTGGAGGTTGATACCGACATGGATGACTAGGTAAGCTTTATCCTATGATAAGCAATCATGGATGGAAAGATGCTAAAACTTGACGCTCGGCCAAACGATGGGCATGCAGGGTGAAGATGCAGGATGTGGGTTGTATGTTCCCCAGCCTTAAGCGCTGCAAACAGAAACTAATATATTTCACTAGAAAATGCACAATGGAGCAAGGTCTCTTTTGTGACATGTTGGGATGGTTACACCTCTTGCTATTTAGCTTTTGTTATTTTTTATATCATATTGCGCAATGTGGTGTTTGCTTATCTCATACTGTTTGCCACTTTTTTGAAAGGAACTTGGTTGGGTTTTATGTTGATTTCGTCAGGCTGGACTTGACTTAGCATTTGAAGTTATTTTGCAAGTTTACCTGAGGAGGGTTGAATACCCAAAATCATGCTGGTGTGATATTAGCCACCCTAGCTCTTGAAACAGTGTAAATTTATAAAGTGATAAAACTATTCACAAAATGTTGTGGCCGCTCTTGTGTCTAAAGGGCAGGGATATTGACTACTTACCGTAAACTATACCAAATTCTTCTGAGAAATACTAGCTACAATGTTTAGGGACCAGAGACCCGAAAAGGGGTTGAGGCTTGCAGGCCAGCCGCCACATACAAGATCCATTCATGTGAGAGTGAGATTAGATTGGAGCCAAAACCAAGAGAGGCTGAGTGGTGAGACCCTCAGATTATCAGATAGTGGCGCTACTGGTGGTGTTCTAAGCAGCAATTGGGTTAAGGATGCCCAAGCAGCTTGCGTCCGTCGGAAGGATCCGACACCTATTACAGACGCCAGTGGGAACCATATCCCAGGCTCGAGTCTCCAGTATACTACGACGGTAGATATGTACATAGGAGACCATATGAATAGAATGCGATTTGAAGTTCTCGATATGCTGGCAGGCAAAGTGAATGATTTCCTGCCTATATCATTGTTAAAAGACCACAACCCAGATATCAACTGGGAAAGAGGCACTCTAAAGTGGCGTTCTGATTATTGTAAAGCATACTGCCTTAGAAAGGAAAAGCGTTTAGAGTGCATCACAGGAGAAGAACTCTTTGCCGAAGACCAAGACAACATCTTTGTTATGGGAATGGCCCTCAATACTATTGAGGACGGAGGATAATATTAAGGTGAAAATCCCTCCAGAATATTAAGACTATGCAGATATATTAAGTCAGGCAAGAATTAATGGTCTACCCGAGCAGACCAAATACGATCCTCATATTAACCTGGTCCCTGATGCTATGTTACCTGAGTGGGCAATATATCCCTTCTCCAAGTAAGAATTAAATATGCCATGAAATCATATTAAGAAGATGGAACACCATGGAAAGATTAGAAGATCTTCCTCGTCTATAGGCACTTTTATATTATTTATACAGAAGCCTGATGGTACGATTCAGTTATGTGTTGATTACCGAGGGTTGAACAAAATTACTATTAAGAAATCAGGTTTCCATCAATGGGAAGTAGAGTTTCTTGGATACAAGATATCAGACAGAGGCATTGCTATGACAAGTACCAAGGTTGAAGAGATCCGAGCTTGGTTAATACCTGAGAAAGTCGTCGATATGCAAATCTTCATGGGCTTTGGTCATTTTTAGCCTCGGTTTGTACAAGGTTTTAGTCTGATAGGTAAACCATTAACGGACTTGATAAAGAAAGGTATCAAATAGGTGTGTACTCCTTTGTGTCAAGAGGCATTTGAAACATTAAAGGAAATGTTTACCACAGGCCCAATTCTAACACACTTTGATAACACTTATCCAACTAAATTGGAAACAGACGCTAGTGACTTTGCGCTAGGGGCCATATTATCTCAACTCTGAGAAGATGAGAAATTGCACTCAGTAGCTTTTCATAGTAGAAAGTTCTCGCCAGCTAAGATAAATTATGACGTTCATGAAAAGGAAATGGCCGCAATAGTGCCAGCCTTTAAAGAATGGACATACAGGTTGATGTCGGTTGATGATCAGATATTGGTGTACACTGATTACAAGAATTTAGAGTACTTTAATACTACAAAGACTCTGAACCGAAGGCAACATCGCTGGGCTGAGTTTCTACAACCCTTCAATTTTAAGGTTATTTATAGAGAAGGACGGTTGAATGAGAAAGCTGATGCTTTGTGGAGGCATAGAGACTACCGTCCTGCAGGGGGTAGTAATTCCAAACCTTTTACTTTTTTCGCGCTGGACTGTATATTCATAAGGAGGCCCTCATCTTGTGACCACACATGTTGCAGACCTGCCAAGGTTTTTGGTTTCTGACAACCTTTCATGAGGCTCTTGTAAAAGCAGCCGATAATAATCAAACCTACTTAGCAACACTAAAGGCACACCTCAAAGGCAATAGTACGGTCGATACAAATTTCAGTATCAAAAAGGACTTGCTCATGTATAAAACCAAGTGGTGTATACCAATGGATGAAGGTCTAAGTCGAATAATCATGGAGGCAGAACATAATTCAAAGATTGCCGGACACTTCAGAATGTACAAGACAATTGGTAGGGTTAGGGGTAACTTCTATTGGCCTAAAATGGATTAACATATTAGTGAGTATGTTCGCTCTTGCGATGTATATCAACAAAATAAAGTTATCAGGCATAAGAAGTATGGGCTACTAGAAGCTTTAGAAGTTCCTATCAGGCCAGGACGGCAATATCCATGGACTTCATTGTTGGGTTACCAAAGTCGGAAGGCTATACAAAGATATGGGTAATCGTAGACAGAATCTCCAAGGTGGCACATTTCATTCTACTCAAGACTCTGGAACATATTAAGGAACTGGCCTTGGTGTTTGTGAAAGAGATCTGGAGCCTTGATGGGCGTCCGGAGTCAATTGTTTGTGACCGAGATACCCAATTCACGTCTAAGTTTTGGACAAGCTTAATGCCACTACTCCAAGTAAAATTGAATATGACTACCCCATTCCATCCTGAAAGGGAGGGGCAAACTGAAAGGGTTAATCAGACACTGGAGCACTACTGGAGGAGTTATTGCACCTATCAGCAAGACGATTGGGTATCACTGTTGCCGTTTGCGGAACATGCGTATAATACTTCAACGTCTGAATCCACAAAGGCTAGTCCTTTTGAAATGAATTATGCATTCTCCCAGGAAACTCAATGGTCGGGAATAGTGTCAGATAATAAAGGAAGACACGCAAACAGTAACCTTATGATTAAGGATTGGAAAGGTACCTGGCAAGAAATCAAAGAGACAATACAAAGTGCACCGGAAAGACAACAGAATGGTATGATAAGAAGACACAGCCAGCTCCGGAATATGTTACTCTGGAGGATGTCCTCCACGGCAGAGCTAAGAAAGCGGGAAGGGTAATGCTGAACCGCAAGAATCTCCATTTCAAGGGGGCTATGGAAAGACTAGACCCCAAGATGCTAGGACCTTTTGTTGTCCTGCCCAAGATTGGGTCTAGGGCCTATGAGGTTGAGCTGCAAGATAGAGGGGAAATTTATCCTGTGTTCCATGGCGGGTTGTTAGAGACTTACTGAGACCATCCCAACGGGAGACCTGAGAAGGAAATACCAACACCCCATATTGTAGACAATGAGCCTAGTTATGTTCTCTCAGAGATAGTGGACAGTTGGTGGTATGGGATTCCTAAGAAGAGGTTTCCCCATCGCTGTGTGCAGTACATGGTGGCTTGGGAAGGGTACGGTCCAGACGAGAATGCTTCAGAAATTGTTTGAGATTTTAGAAGATACCACAATTAAAGCATTGCAACTGTTCCATGAAAGGTATCCCTCTAAACCTAGAGACATTAGGGTTATAGGAAATCCATATGGTGGAACTAAACAACGACGTTTACAGTCTGAGGACAAACCAAGAGAAGAGGGGAGTAGTGTAACAATCCTACGATAGGTAGCTAGAATGACTGTCACCATACCCAAAATGGTATACCAAGTGGTAACCAGAGGTGGTATGATGTCATATACTTAGTATACAAATAGCTGGTAAACCTAGCAGCAGGCCTAGGGAATTGTTAAGTAGCCTTGGGTACTCTACAAGGCCGGGTAACCTTTCGGGAATAAGTTTGTATAAAGTAAAGGAATTTATGGGGACATTACACAGGGCTCCGAAGCGGTTAAAGGCATAAGAGGGCAAAGTTACCCTACCTTCAGAATTAGACCAGTCTGCCCATGCACCCCAGTTACCCTACTGAGGAGTCCAAGATACCCTACCTTCACTGGCAAAGTCATCCTAGAACTCAGAGGTCAAGTGCCTCACATTCTCTGGGCTCCTAGAGGTTTATGGGCACACACTCATCTGCAGGGGAAGGCCCCACGCCTGAGTAAGGGTGGCCCGAACATGCTATTGAATTTGTGCGGGTTTTGCTAATACCCCCCTCTGGCCCCAGCTTTGGGACGGCGTGTCATAGGCAGACAGCTGCATAGTGGCTCATTTGCTAGTAAACAGAGGTCATTGGAGCAGCTGCCATAACACTGTATACGTCCTCGCCTCCGTCCGACTGTATGTTGTTCAGAGGATATATAAGGGAAGTATGGTAACCGTCAAAAGAGTGGTCCCCCATATATTTTCTCTCCGGTACCTAGGAGTCTCTCTTAGCATATGGGTAGTAGGGTAGTCTTCCTAGTGGCACTTAGGTAGTCCAAGCAGGCCAGGGTGCTTTCGGGACAACTACCTTAGTAACCAGCTGGGACCTTCTCCCCTTCATTTGTAGTATTACTATGGGTTGTTAATGGACTCTAGCCGTATGAGTCTTGTCTCGGTAGAGTATATTCCCAGAGGCTGGCTACCGGTAGCGCCATATAGCCAACCATCGCCTAGCTCTTACTGGGTGAGCTTGCATGTCAATTTATCACATTAGCAAGTCTCATAGATTAAATGATGGACTGCATAGCTTGTATAGACAAAACTAGCACTGGGCCAGTGAGTCCACCACCTAGATATTGACTCCGGTTGTTGTCATAACAGTTAGCCACTGGTAAGGCTTCGATAGGAAGAGTTTTTGCACCTGCGCTTGTATCGAGATGCATTGCGGAAACTCATATGCGATTGACCGAGTTAAGTATACCCGAGTTGTTCCGATACTTCTGGCAGGATAAGTCTTGATAGAGGGTTGACCTCAGAAAGGCCCTGAGCAGGACAGGGTGCTCACACCAAGTCGGAGTAGGTCTGAATGTCAAAGGCTTAAATCTGATATCTACTTAAGTTTTAGCGTTTGGCATTCTACTTCGACAACCAACTTTTCCTCAAGAGAACAAATTGAGTGAACCTTTCAGCCTAACTATATTAAGTTTTTACCATTTTGATTCTTCTTGAATTTTACTCTATCTTTATCTTCTGCTTTGAGTTGTGGTACCGTCGTAACCTTAGAGTTCACCTCTCTATAGGGTGCCCCCGTTACACTTTAATATATTATACGAAATAGCTAATCTTGTGAGAACTATAAGTCAACTTATCTTATAATGTGAAATATAACATAGCAATGACTATTAAATATTAGTCCTGTGAAAACTGTTTTCCTTTCTAAGTCATTATTCGTGACAACTATAGACGATCAAAACCTCTTATGTTTTCCATAGTCCAATAGGATAGAACAATTTTGGTAGTAAGTGGGTATTCAAGAGCACAAAGAATGCTGAGAGTAAATGGCTAAGATTTTGAGTAAGAGCCATTGTACAGGGATTTGCTCAAGCCACATATCTTTATTTTGAAGCGACCTGTGCTGCGGTGATTTGTAATCAATCAGGCTTACTACTACTTGCGAGATATATCAGAAACAAATGGCAAGGCTCTTAATTTGACATTCAATGCACTGTCCTTACCAGTAAATGGGATGAAGAAGTCTAAATTGGACCGGCGCTGTGGTTCAGTGATGGAGACAAAGTATAGAATCTTTTATCATGCATATATGGACTTAAGCAATCTGCGAACAAATGGTATATAGTCTTTACTAAATTCTTAACCTCCAAAGATTTGAAGGCATCACACCAAAACCCCTTCATGTTTATCAATATTAGGCTTGACTCCTATATTGACCATTCCATGGATGACTTTGCAATATATTCATCTGGTATCCCACACCTGACCACTCTCATTAAAGACATTAAATCTGCATTTGAGATCACAAACCTTAGGAAAGCCTCATTTTCATTCTGTATACATATCACGTATTCATTAGACGGCATCCCTGTTTCCCAGAAAGTTTACATCTGGAACGTCTCCTCTCAATGTGGGATGGAAAACTTGAATACAAGATTGAGCACCTTCCCAAATGACATTACACTTAGAAAAGGGAATACAAAACAACCAAAAGACCAAGTTACACGACAGCAATTGATAATAGTCTCAGTAATGTACCTGATCACCAGTACAAGACCAGATCTCGTATATAGAATTTGAATTGTATAAGAATTTCTTTTTTGGCCTAGCGAAGAACATATAAAAGGAGCTAAACCGAGGTGTAAATATGTTAACACAATATGAACTCTGAGCCTATTTAACCCATACAGCACAATAAACTATCTTGCTGTTTATTTTGATGCTAATATTGCTGGATGCCACAAGACCAAATGATCTACCTTCAGTTCGATTATAATATCCACAACAATTCAACCTCCAGGGTATGGAAGAAAAATGCCTCTGTCATCAAATCAACTATAGAAGCAGAATTCGTTATTATGTCATATGGTACTAGCCATATTTGATGCTTCCTCCAAGACCTCATAGATGTTTGGCTTGATATTGCTATAGTTATATGCACGGAAAATACAGGTGCAAATTTCTTAGCTGTCAACCCTCACAGAAACCTTCAAACAATGCATATTGCAGTTGACTTTGGTATTTGGTCTGAAGCTCCAGATAACCACTTGTTCCATCTCCTTAAGATTGAATAAGGTAACAATTGCACCAACATCTGGACCCATTTCTTAGCAAAAGCTTTTCATGAAATGATGGTTGGTACATTAGGTTGTAGATAATTTGATAAAGTGTTGAAATTTTGTATATATTTGCAAGAATCTTTGATGACACTAGAGTCTATTTCTTTACTTAGTTTGTATTATATCTACACCCGTCCACCGCTTCTATTATGACAGCTAAGACATCTATTATCGTGTTTAACTGTTTATTTCAGGGTTAGATCTTGGGATTTAACCTGCGGTTTGCTATGAGGCGTTGAGAATTTTACAGTAGTTTATGCATCTCTTATGTACTATTCTTGATCATGATAATTCTAATAATCTCCTCACACCCTCATAGATTTAAACCCATTATTTGGGATTTACTTGGCAGGTTTTCAGGGTCAAACTTGTTCTCACTTCTATTTGCCCCATTATTTTCCCTATATTTTCCTCACATATATGGCTGCGCACTTTTGTGTAAATATACTTGTGACTGCCCACATTGCTTAGAAGAATAAGAACTAGAACTCTTACCAATCTGGTCTATACCTCCTCACATAGCATAACACACAACCCACATCGCACTTGTTCTGTACTATACACACATCATCAAAAGAATATGCTGTGTCAGGTCAGCTACTATTACGTCCTAAATCTGATAGCTCCAACTCTGCATCGTGTGGGTCCTAGGCGTCCTGTAACTTGGTGCTACACTATAATGTGTCCCGTGCATCAGCAGCGGGGCCAATCAACCATATTCTGTTCTGACAGATGATACCAAGCAGCTTTGCCTCCTTGGCATCTAGACTCGTCCCTTAACACGATTGCACATCAGGATTTACAACTGAAAGACGCTGCTGCGTTGAGGGGTCCCACTGTGAATATCTTGACACAGATCACGCTAGTTTCTTGGCACTTAGCCTCACAAATGAGACGACAAACTGTTCACTCATGACCACCCTCAACATTCATGTTTTAGTGATGGTCCTTAGCAGGTTCATAGGTGATGCTGGCCATCCAAGGACTTGATGGCAGATTCTGCCACAACTACCAGACTGATCCTCAATCTCGCACCCGGAGGTTGCTAGGCTCGGGGCGAGTTTCAGCCTGTTTAAGGTATATCTCTGTCACCGCGATTCTCATGCAAATCACCCGCCCTTCCATGTGTAGTCTTTAGCATTCGGAAAACCCTGGCAATCCGGAGCTCGATGGCGGATGCCTCAACTAATCCTTCTCTGATTGTGATTCTGATTCCTGAACATCATTGGGCTCTATGCCAGCTATACAATAGTATAAGATATGTCTCTCTCGCATTAAGACTCATTCAGTCGCTCACTACTGTGGAGGCGGTCTTTAGAATTAGAGACCCAAGCCATCCAAGTACTCGTTGGCAGATTCCTCAACCACCACTCCACCAATTTGATTCTGTTATGTGGGCGTAGTTGGGCTTGACCACAGCTACACGCCAGTATAAGGAATATCCCTGCTCTATGACTTCTCATCATATCGCTATCTACTCTGAGGGTGGGGGGTACTGAAGAAACTTACTGGGGATACAAGCGATCCCAGGACCCGATAGGACATCCTTCTATAACCACCTGACCAATTCAGATTCAGTTACTTGGATATCATTGGGCCCAATGTCAGCTCCAGGCTGGTATAGGGTATGTTTCAGTCGCATCAATACTTATGGAGATGGCCGTCCCTTGAGGAATCTCAATACACAGGTGATCGAGAACTTGCTGCCAGATTCAGCCACAAGAACTTGGCGGATCCCCGACCTACAGGTAATGTATTGCTGGGCTTGATACCAGCTACACGCTTGTATATGATACGTCTCTGTCACATGAATATTCATGAAATCGGTCTCTACTCAAGAGGGGGCCTTTAGAATTAGATACTCTTTAGATTCCCAAACTCAATGGCAGATTCAACCACAACAACTAGACCAATTTTGAATCACAGACCAGAACATCGCTGAGCTTGACGCCAGCTACAAGCAGGTATAAAGAGTATTCTGAGGCGGCATTTCTCCCGAGAGCTATGTGTTTCTGGTGGGAAAGAGGGGGTTGTTGAAGGAGCTTGTGCGTGCAATAGGCTGTATATTATAAGGATAGAAGACTATTAGTAGTGAATTTAATCCTTTTTAATACTGTGAAATAGATTGTAACCCTGGGGACCATGGTCAGAAACAGGTCCAGGGGGGACTCTTCAGAGATGTCCAGAAGATTAGGTAGTACATCCTCAGCATTAGGTATGTGATCAGTACGTCCTCCGCTTTAGATATATGCCCTGTGCTTCCTGAGTATTTGGTGTGGGCCCAGTGCGTCCTGAGATTAGGTACTGTCTCAGGTTACATTCTGATTCGTAACTGACATTCTGTCAGTCGGATACGTCATACAGACAGGACGCACAGGACACAAGCTACTCTTTTTGCTGACGCATACAATAGCTTGTGCCTTTGGCCTTCAGATTTTGAACAAATTCTTTCTGTCAATTTAGCATAAAGGAAAGCAGATTTGACAATGAAGTGACAAAGAGGGTATTTGTTCCAATGCATATTGCTAGGAGTTCTCAGAGTTATTTATAAGCAAGGAGGATTGGAAAGGTGTCCACGAACTTCAAGCTGAAGGCTTGAGAAACTTCCTGTGTGACAACTCTGGTTCGAAATGTTTACTATGTACTCTCAAAATGATTTTTGGTGTTGAATATACACTTGCTACCACCAATATTCCAACCTATTTCTTTCCTGACAACGGCAAAGGTTTTATTTATTTCTAATGCATTGATCTTTTCCTTCATAGCCAATGTTCACCCTTCTGTAAGTGATTTATATACAGCGAGACAATAGGTAGTGGGATTATAGGCTGGAATGAGGCTAGGCACAAGTTGAACTGAAAGGCTTGGTTGCTTTTTATAGCTGGGTGGCAGTTTGGTTGAGATCCTTCTGGAATGTCTTTATTGTCCTAATATTTCAACAGAAGGTACACCAGTCGGATGTTGCTGTTGGTCTTATATCTGAGGTCCAGGTCAAGTAACTGGTCATTTACCAATTTCAGGAACTGGATTCTCCGTGGACATAAATTGCTAAAAGGGCTGTACTGAAGAGAATTCCGGCGAGGTTCGTAGAATAATTTGTCCACTCCAGTCCTGGTTAATCCACTTTCCAATCGTAGTTGAGGCTATTGAACAGGAGAGAGAGTGAAGAGTAGGATCACATTCCAGGGCAAGAACACCTTCCATAGTTGTTTCAAGTGGTATTATTGTCTTCATTGTACCACAGATTATTTCTGTCTCGGTTACCTTGTGCTGCTATGGGAAATAGATCATATATATCTTATTGCAAGAGGTTTAACTAAGAAGATATCCTTTTATTGCTAGGGTATTCCTGGTGTTCTGGCTGATTATTTATCATCTGGTAGGTGAACAAAGAATTTGATTCTGTAGGAGTAGGGATTGTTGATCAATAGTTTCTTATGGTAGAGAGATTGATAGTATGTTAATTTTCCAATAGATTAGTAAGGAAGTTTATTTACAAGGTGGACAGCTGTTATCATAGCTTGAGCCCAGAAAGATAGAGCCAAGCGGGTCAACCTGGTGCTAGGGGGAAGGATGATTATTTGATTGTCTAATTCTGAAACACTATTTGAATTATGCGAGTATGCAGAGGTGAAGTCATTAATCATACCTTGTTTGTTAAAGAATATTAACGAAGCAGCATTGCTGTATGCTTCTGCGTTGTCTGTTCAGAATTGTTTGATGCTAGCATGATTTTGTGTTTAAGGAGTATTGATAAAACTAGTAAATATTTTAACTGCATCTGATTTAGAATGAATGTGATATATCTATGCTGATTTAATACAGTTATTCATGAATATAGCATCGGAGATAGACTTGCCAAAGGATGTTTTTGAAACATTTCGGCTAAGGTCAGAGTGAATTAATTCGAACAGTATCTTACAGCGAGTCTCAGATGTTGGTGTAGGTTTGTGCTTACTGCTTTTGAATGTAATGCAGGTTTCGCATTGCCTGTCCTTTGGAACTTTGGAGCGGTTTGTAGTCTCCGAGTACTTGTTGCTTTTGAGAGGGTGAATCAAGGGATCTCCAAGGGCCTCATGCTATTGTTGGTAAGTAACATTCTTAGCCGACTCAATCTCTTCTGGTACAACATAATTATGTCCATGAGGCTTGCCCCATGTAGGCTCTCTTGTATTTTCCCTAAAAGTATACATATTCTTACCACAACTCACCAAAGGTCATCCCTTCCCAAAGAGCAAATTGCACACCAGGACCCCAAACTGAAAGAGCCCAAACCAGAAAACCAAACAACACAATCATGCTAATCAGACAAAACATAACCAACAGATCTTTTGGCCACAATCATAACAGTTCAACCACGGCATAACTCTATAACTCAGTCTTCACCTAATATAAGAGTGCCTATCAGAGTCTGGAAGTTCCTAAAAACGTTCAAGTGGTTTGTAATGTGGGAGCTTACACCTGTATTAGTAACAGAAAGAGTATAGAGTGAGATATTAATAGAGTTTGCCGATGGAGAATCATGTACTGACTTCTTTGGGAGTTGGTTCTGTTCTGATCTGAACTGTGTTCCTCATTTTCTTGTCTTTATTCTTCTGGTTGACAGCGGTGAGCTTTCTGTACTCATACCAGGCATTTGTTTATGGCCTTCGGAGCCAGAAGTTGGAACCTAACTTTGGAAGAAGGAATGTTCCTTGTTGGTAGCCTGCGGTCACTTATGTAAGGGTCCTTTTCTAGTATTATTGCTTTTCCTTTGAATATGACTGCTTTCATATACTTGGTTATCGGCAGAACTAATCGTATAAGGAGTTTCCCTGTCTCGCATTGAATTGCAGACATGATTGTAGGTCAGGTCTGACTTAGCTTGGAGGTTTTCAACAATATTTGTAACAAACCAGCCTTCGGCGAAGGTGTTCGTAACGGGAAACGACTATCTTACTATCATAGGCTATCGACATAGCCTACGTAGTTTGCTTCGTCTATCGTTATAGACTAACATCTTGCGTTCGTCGTATGCGTAGTGATCG
>Ga0307509_10006728_pt1 | contig 15316 bp, 19 predicted proteins | sample 10_EM_MG_FD_202245 | JGI IMG/M metagenome (GOLD analysis project Ga0307509, IMG submission 202245) | Populus trichocarpa ectomycorrhiza microbial communities from riparian zone in the Pacific Northwest, United States - 10_EM | ecosystem: Host-associated > Plants > Roots > Unclassified | place...
GCACAAACACACAAAACAGGAAAAACCCACACAACGGGAAAAACCCCCAAGTGGCAGTCACGACCCTAAACCAGTCGTACCCCAAACTAACTATCATACCCTAACAACTATGGGATTCCAGCTATCACTCCCCTGAATCCCATGCAGTGACAAACACATGGTATGATTGTGCTAAAGAGCACGAAAAAACTTTTGTTAGAACAAAAATGAAACAGAAACAGGTATTATGATGGCGCTCAGCTCATCACAGACAACATCCTCGTAAATCCCTGGTGTTTCCCACTCTCCAGACCCTTGGTCAATCCGTCAACTATCATCTCATCTGTTCTAAGATACATGATTGTGACTTCACCCTCACGTACTAGCTCTCTTAGCCAGAAATATCTAACACCCACATGGCGTGTACAGGCTCTAAACTGGCCATTCATGAGAGTAGCAATACAGGCTTGATTGTCGTGAACACGGATATAGGAATAACCTCTTTGACCTCTCCGTATAACTCGGCCGGGACCTTTGCCAACCAAATACCCTCCTCAACAGCAAGGGCGGTGGCGTTGAACTCCGCATCCGCAGTTGATTTTGCTACGGTTTTCTGGGGTTGAGACTTCCAGTGAACAATGGCTCCGTATCGATCAAGTATAACAAAACCGGTAGTCAATCTCATACCATTCACTTCTCCTGCAATATCAGCATCGGCGTAGACAGTGATAGGGACTTTCTTTTCTTTTCTTTTTCTCTTCCTCCAAAGGCTCTATCATCGCTCCTCCCCAGACGAATTTGTAGTCCCAAAGAGTCATTCAAATAGCGCAAAATCCTCTTAAGGCTGCCCAATGTAACATAGATGGGTCAGCGGCGAAAGGTCCTACTAATCCGGTTGCATATGCAATGTCCGGACGTGTTGTAATAGCGGCATAAGGGAGGCTTCCGACAGCCTCCTGGTATAGCACCTTATCGGCCGCTTCTCCCTCCTCCCTTTTAGCATGGAGTTTCGCTTTGACGTTCATGGGTGTGGCACACGCTTTGTATTTGTCCGTCCGAAACCTTTTCAAAACCTTATCGAGGTATACTCTGTGACTGAGGTAGATGATACGCCTCCCCCGGTCCCGTTCCACCAACATGCTGAGAAAAAACTTGACATTCCCAAGATCTTTGATAGTGAAACGCCGTTGAATGGTGGAACGCATGCTCTGAACCTCCTCCGCACTCCCGATAAGCAAAATATCGTCGACCCAGACGATTATTGTAGCTCCTGTCCTGGTGGTCTATATTCCAGCTTCAAATTTTGAGGCATGCATTCGCATCTCCTTCGTGAAATCAGATTCCAAGGTATTATACGAATTGTGTCCTGCCTGCTTTAGCCCATAGAGACTTCGGTTTAAGCGCACTGTGACAGAGACTCCCAACTCGATCCTCTTACTGTTTAGGATTACGTTCTCATTGTTGGCAAGATCAAACTCCTTGGGTAGACGTAGATAGAGTTCCTCCTCAACTTTGCTTTCTAGGAAGGCGGTGACAATGTCGAGTTGGACAATTTCTTTATTCTCCATTGCTGCTCTGGATAGGACAGTCCGAATGGCGGCAAAGCAGATGGTGGGGCTGTAGGTTTCGGAGTAGTCGATTGCTTCTCTTTGTTGGAATCCGTGTGCGATGAGACGTGCTTTATATCTTGCCACCTTTCCGTCCTCTCCTATCTTTTCTTGAAGTACCATTCTCGAAGATATTGCCTGTGCATCCTCTGGTATCTTTTCTTGCTCCACCACGGACCACGTCTTGTGTCCTTCCAATGACATCAACTCGCTGTTGATTGCCTCAATCCACTTTGTGCGATTAGGTCCATCCAGTGCGTCCATGATAGTTCTTGGTCCATCGGTGACCAATCAAGCTAAATGAATACTCGTCGCCTGATTGATTGTTCCTTCTCCTCCGGTCTCTCTCCTAATCGGTCTCAGCCCTCTGGCAGACCCTCTCCAGTAGCTTCCAAGCATATTCGCCATCTGACCAGGAGTGCGACTCTTCGGAGTCTTCTTCACCACTCACTCTGGCTCTCTTCTAACTTCTTTGAAGTTTATGCGTTGGCTCTCTCCGCTATGCTCAGGTTCTCCTTCCTCCTCCTGGTCAGTAGCATGATCAAAATCATCACTACTGAGACTCTCAACATCATCCATGCCTGGATCGAAGTCTGTATCTTCTCCAGTACTCTGAGAAACGCTGACGATAGAATCATTAGTCGAAACAAGGCAAAAGATCTGTTGCTTGAGAGGTTTGTAGAACGGAGAGTCTTCATGGAAGACAACGTCGCGTGCCATAATCAATTTCTTCAGCTTTGGATCATAGCGGTGGTATCGCTTGATGCATAGCATATATCCAATAAAGATCAAATGCTCTGCACGAGGGCTCTATTTCTTGTCTGCTCGTTTTTCTGGGTGGATGTGGGCGTACTCTGTCCATCCCCAGACTCCTAAATGTTGAATGTTGGGTTTCTTGCTAAACCATAATTCATAGAGCGTCGCATCTATTCCATGCGTCCCTTTCATAATAGATAGATTCTTCAAGTAAACCGCTATCTGTCCTGCTTCAGCCCAATAGATCTTCGGAGCACTAGCTTGTTGTAGAAGCGCATTCACTCTACCGACAAGGACTCAATTGCTGTTCTCTGAGAGGCCATCCTCCTGTGGCGTATAGGGAACCGTCAACCGAAATTTGATTCCGCATCTCCTCAGCTCTCTCTCAAACTCCTCGCCTGTATACTCTCCTCCAGTGTCCGTATGCACAGCCTTGATGACGTAGTCCTTCCCACTCCCCTGATGTTGCCGTTCCACCTGAGTCTTGTATGCCTTGAAAGACTCAGCTGCATCACTCTTCTTCTTGAGAAAATAGACGGCGCTAAACTTCGTAAAATTGTCTATAAGTAACATGAAGTACCGACAACCTCCGAATGACTTCTGTTGGATAGGACCACACAGGTTCAAGTGGATTAGCTCAAGTGGAGTGGAAGTATGCTGTGCCGCTGGCTTGAATGGCGTTCAGATCATCTTTCCTTTTAAACAAGCATCGCATCCACCGGTTATTGAGTTTGCTTGTAGAGCGGGCAACCCAGAGACAAGTTCATTACTGCTTATCTTGAGTAGAGCATGGTGGTGGAGGTGGCCTAAGCGATAGTGCCCTAAGGTCGTCAATGTTGGATCCTTCAACGAAATAAGAAGCCCTTCATCCGTGACACTTGCATCTGTGAGAATCATATAGAGTTGGTCGACCTTCTTTGCAATGGGCATTAGAATACCATCGCGGAAGACCTCTGCAATGTCCCTCTTGAATGATATATTGATCCCCTTCACTGTAAGCTGGCTGACGGAGATTAAATTTGTCGAACCGGCGCTGGGAATATGTAAGACTTCTTGAAGGAGTATGCTCTGCGATCCCTGGCTAGGTCACCATATCCTAATGCGAACTGTACCAATTACAGCGGCAGAGACCAACTTCCCTGTAGCGGTACATATTTGTCGTTCATCAGACGTCAGACGCTTGTAAGTTCCCTCCAGGAATACACCAGCATCCTTCGTCATATGATTGGTGCAACCGGAGTCTATTACCCAATTCATATCTGGAACGACATGCTTCCCCATCATTGCCTTTTCCACTCGCTTCTCCTCATGCACACTCTCTGCATTGGCATCGGTCGCCAGCCAGAGCTGCTCCTCCATGACACCAGCTCTTCCAGTCTGGTTTAAGCTGCGTTTGACCGAGATTCCCAACCCTTTGTCTTCGTTTGCCTTCGCTCGACACTCGCGAATCTTATCACCGGTTTTTCCGCAGTGGTGGCAAGACCCGGCAAACCTTCCTTTTATAGGTTTGCTTCTAGCACCGGGGGCGACACCTTTTCTCTAATAGTTGGACGGCTTCTGGAATTGACCAGTCTTCGTAGACTTTGAATAGAGTGCTTGGCCAGGCGCGATATCCCGCTCGCGTTGTAGTTCAACTTCGTAGGCAGTAAGCTTTGCCTTGTGTTCTATGTAGCCTATGATTGTCGTTTGGGAAGACAGAACACTCTTGGTGACCATGATCCATGTGTTCCATTCAGGCGTCTTGGGAAGGCCCTCAAATAGATGGAAAATCATCTGCGCATATGTAGGTGTATTTCCGCTAATAACAAGGTTATCCCGTAGCTCACGGATCATATTAATGTACTCGAGTACAGTACCGCACTCCTCGAGGTTACATTCGGACAGCTCTTTTGGTAAGTGATTGGCGTCGTAGCCAACTACAGCCTCGAAGTTGCTCTGGATGTCTTTACAAATATTCCCTGGTGTTATCCATACTTTGTTGTAGTAGGAAACAGCGATGGCGTCTGTCATACCAAGGCGAAGAGTTCCAACAGCCTTCTGAATCCTCCTTCTTTGCGCTTGGTATCGGTCCAAGGCAGTCTGGTACTCTCTAGGCAGAACGAGTATGGTGGAGTCAGGCCGCTTCACAATCTCTTCATCACCGATCGTCAAATCCCACAGTCCCTCCCGTTGGAGGACATCTGTTATTCGCATGGACCACATGCGATAATTCGTTCCATCAAGCTTCGAAAAGCCTGATCCCATCAGAGATACCGAACCTTCTTGTTCGGTCATCTTGTATTCCGCGAAATACAGTGTCCGTTGACTAGGTATGTGTGATAGACTCGCTGGCAATACACAGCTTCGTTGGGTAGATCGATTGATAGATGGTTGGATTTGTTTGATCGTCTTCCATGAAAACCCTTCTCCTCAACAGGCAGATAGAATTTTCCTAGCTTTTTCCGGACTTGTTAGGCCGGGCTCATAACCTGATAGCGACACTCTGATGGCAGCTCACTCACAACCCAATGATAACTAGGGTAGTGTAGGTAACGGCGCGAAGCACGGGGAAAAGCACGTAGATGATGGTTCCAGTATGTGATGATAACGATATGGATGTTCGATGTATGATACAGGAGGCTGTCTACTGCCAGCTCAGACTAAATACAGAAGAGAGCGCACAAACACACAAAACAGGCAAAGCCCACTCAACGGGAAAAACCCCCAAGTGGCAGTCACGACCCTAAACCGGAGGTACCCCAAACTAACTATCATACCCTAACAACTATGGCATTCTAGCTATCAATAATGGAGCTATTCCCACTTACATATCCGAAGCCTTTTCCAATAATGTTTTCATAATATCATCTTTTAGATTTTCGGTCATCAAGTCCGGATCTTGGTCATCGTCTTCACCCATCCTCCGGCTCAGGTACCTAGCTATATCTCCTTGGTGGGGAATAATGTGTATGGTATAGGCTCCTTTCGTGAGATGTTTGTCAAGTTCCACGCGAATATACGGCCTCCCTGTGAGAAATAATCGCGTATTTGGGGCTTCCAGAATGTTTTGTCGAAGCGACCGGGAGAACTCCGATCGATGTGGTGGCAGTAACTTGTCCATTGCGTCGACGCAGATAGATACTCGCTCGCCGGAGTTGGTTGTTTTAACGAATAATCCCAACATCTCCTGCAATCTGAGACGTTGTCCCCCTGACCTGTCAAAGGAATCCTTGATTTCACCTACAGTTCCCACTCCTCTGAGGGCAACCTGCTTGAGTAGATTCTGTTGAAAACTGCAGTTCTATGGCCGCACTTGGTGCGGGATGTGCCAGCTCTCTCTGCCCGCAGTGGCCGCAGTGGTATACGTACGCACTAGTGAGAGGACGCGTCAGCCTGTATTTTTGTTTCCACCCCCTTGTTTCTACCTTTCTTCCTGTCTTCTCTCACGACACAACCTTTGCTCCTGTACACAACTTTCCTCCTAACTTTCCTTTCATCAACTCAACACAATCAATCAACGATCTTCATCTCCATTGAAGCGGTTCCACTCCACTGCGTAGAATCCTAACCGTAAATCATTTCCGTTACAACAATTATTTGCAACAGGTTATGAGCCCGGGTTGTGGGCAAAAATAATCCGCTACCCTATTCTACCGCAAGCGATTTCTTTCTTTCTTCCTTTATGAAAGATTTTTCTCTCTCTACTTCTGCCCTATGCTTTATCCTAGGATGTCTACCGTAAACCAAGTCTCGGGACTACTCCGTTCCGCTAGTTCAGTGGAGATGTTCACCTGTAAATTCGGCACTACTGAAAAGCTGAATGAATCCAACTTCCATCACTGGAGTGAGGATCTTAAAGCTTTTATGCGAGCGGATCAACCTATGATGTTGTTTTCAACCCGTCTATGCCTCCGACACCCGATCAACAAGCTACTCATGCTGAGTACAGGAATAAAATCAACCGCGCCTTTGGTATGATTTTTACCTCCTGTACTCAACAAGCAAAGCAGCACATCCGAGGGCTTGACTGTCCTAGAGCCATGTGGGCTTCACTTAAAAACAAGTACGACATTACCGCCTCTCGCATTGGAAGATCTACGCTCCAACGTCAATTCTTCGCCTTAAGACTTGAGCCTGGTATGCGTATTAGTGACTTGATTTCAGCAATGAAATCGGTCCAATCCAGGCTTATGGGAACGGACATGGAGATCTCGCCTAACTCCTTTATTTCTCTTTTAAACTCTCGTCTTCCAGAAGAGTATCTACCCACGATCGATCGAGTTCTCTCTGAATCAGATATGGATACCGATCGTCTTGTGGAAGCAATTCTACAAAAGGAGCAAGCGATACGTGAAAGGAAAGAAGATGTTACTGGCTCAAATACTGCTGGAGCTTCAACAACTGCTCTTCTTGCTGACTTATCCTACTCACGCCCAAGTCGTACAAGAATAAGAGGAAATCAGCGAGGTTATGCTGGTATCCAAGGAAGGTACCAAAGACACAATTCAAGAGGAAGAGTGAGCCGCAGACAGGAGCTTGGCCGTGGGCCAATCTGTGACTATTGTGCTAAGAGAGGACACCGAGAAGACAATTGCTATACAAAACAAAGAGCTGAACGCAGGAGAAGAAGCTTTCACCCTGCTGTTCGGAATAATCCACACCAATCGAGCTCCAACAACTTCGAGAATGAAGCTGAGCAGGCTCTTATGGCTTCCTATGTTTCCGAGAATGCTCTGACGGTTACCACTGCGAATAAACCTCTTGGGAGAGATAAGTGGATTATCGACAGTGGAGCATCAGACAATTTGACTCCCGACCGAAGAGCTTTCCGTAACCTTAGAACACTTCACGCGCCGGTTCCGGTTTTTATTGGTGACGGCAGCAAACTATGCGGAATTGGTCATGGCACAGTTCAGATTAGATTAGAATCTGGAGCTGTTCTCGAGATTGAAGCTCTGTATGTTCCGAAGCTACGATATTCACTGGTTTCGGTTGCTTCCCTGTGTCAAAAATATACGATCACCTTCTCATCTACCACATGTCAGATTGAGGGCAAGACAAAGATTCTAAACCAGTTAGGTATTCTTCGCGATGGGCTCTGGTGGCTATGTGGATCACCAATTACCATACATACCCTCCATGCTGTTTTAGCAAGGTCAGGCAGCTCAGTGTCTAAGCTATCCTGGAATCTGTGGCATTGCCGGCTAGCCCACTTAAACCTTCAGTCAATGAAGATTGCCTTGGGTGACTCTCTTCCAAAGGTGACTGATGTGGAAGAGAATAATCTCGTAGCTTGTACTGTGTGTATACAAGCAAAGCAGCAGAGGAAAATTATTCGCCAGCCAGTTCCTAGAACTAGTCGCCCTTTCGAGCTCATACACCCAGATCTTGCAGGACCTATCGCTACTCCGTCCTGTTCTGGCGCTCGCTATTTCATACTCTATATTGATGACCATACACGCTATACCTCAGTGTATTTTCTGCGGACTAAAGAGGCAATGGAAATTACTGGATGTTTCCAAGAGTTTATTACACGAATTGAGAAGCACTTTCCTCAATATCCGGTCACAAGATTCAGATGTGATAATGGCCGTGGCGAATATTCCAACAAGTTCTTTCGCGGAATTCTAAGAGCCTCTGGTGTTTCCTTTGAACCTGCTCCGCCTTAGACTCAACATAAGAATAGCTTGTCTGAGCGGATGATAAGAACTATAGCAACAAAAGGTCGCAGTCTGCTTTTGGATTCAAGGCTAAATCCGGAGCTTTGGGCTGAGGCTATCAATACAGCCACTTATCTGCATGCACGTTCACCTTCTCGGGTAATTGGCAACAAAAGCCCTTATGAGGCACTCTATGGTGATAAGTCATTGCTGTCGCATCTTCGCCGCTTTGGCTGCCTTGCCTTTAAGCTAGTGCCGGAAGCGCAGCGTACTGAGAAGAAGTTTGGTTCTAGATCAAAGAAGTGCGCCATGTTAGGCTATGTTCACAATACCAGCAAGATTTGGAAGCTGTGGGATATTGAACAGAAGAGACCCTTTCACTCCTCTGATGTCATATTTGACGAAGCTACTATAGCTGGCTCTTTTGAGCATACTACCGGGAATGACATTTTGAAGCCTCTTCTTCCCGAGGATATTCTCTTGATAAATGAGAATGAGGAGGAGCCGGTTGACTACCACGATATAAACATGGGTTGTACTGAGTCCCCCATAGAACAGTCTGAAACTGTTAGCACACTCGAGAAATCTGCTAGGTTGCCTGAGCGCCTAATCGAGAACATGGGTTGTACTGAGTCCCCCATATGTGCGAGCCCTGTGGTAGATCATGAAACGCAGCATACACCTGCAGCAGAGAGAGTACAAACGCAGCCTACACCTGCACTGTGCCTGGATTCCCGGCCAGCACCAGTACCACCTCAAGCACCAGTACCACCTCAAGCACCAGTAGCAGTTCCCCCACTGCGAAGATTTGGTCGCATTAGTTCACGAGTTGTACAGGTTGCTCTCCCTGATGGGGTTAAATCTGCTATAAATGACTATGAGGGCAGTCATGGGGAGGATTCGGCTTTTTATGCCGATGCTGCTGGTGAAGAGCATTGGAGAGCAGCAATGCGCAGCGAGTACCAATCACTGTTAGCCAACAAAACATGGACGCCGGAGATGCTGACGAGCTCTACTGTGCCAATCCTGAGTTGCAAGTGGGTTTACCGTACCAAGGTTGAGGCAGATGGTTCAATCCGTTATAAAGCCCGTCTAGTTGTACGAGGATTTGAACAAGTCGAGCATGGAGAAACATTTGCTCCGGTGGCTCGCCTCACAACAGTACGTATGCTACTAGCTGTGAGTGCCTTGAAAAATTGGCAAGTACATCATATGGATGTTACTACTGCGTTTTTAAATCCATCTATTGGTGATGAGATTGTTTACATTAGCCCACCTGAAGGGTTTGAGTGGCTTGATCCTGGCTTGTATGGCCAAGCAGGATCTCGGGTTTTGAGACTACAAAAAGCCCTTTATGGCTTGAAAGAAGCTCCCCGTCTTTGGTTTCAAGATATCGATGCTTACCTTCATTCTATAGGTTTTAAGTCATCTTTGAGTGACTCTAATCTCTACCTCTCGCCAGCAGTCATTCTCATTCTCTATGTAGATGACGTGCTCTTGGCTGGGTCTAATACTTCTAATATACAAAAGGTAAAGGCGAGGTTACTGCTAAAGTATAAGATGAAAGATTTAGGTCCAGTACGGCAGTTTCTAGGCCTCGAGATCTATCAATCGAGTGGGAGGATCCAAGTCAAACAGGAAAGATTTATTACAAGTATCCTAAGGCGATTTGGACTCGAGGACTGCAATGGCCTTTTTACACCAATGGATCCTAAACAACTTCGGCCTACTTCTGGAGCGGATGATCCTGTACTCTCTACTGAGGATCACCACTTATACCAGTCTATGGTTGGAAGTATTATGTATGCAATGACTGGAACCAGGCCCGATCTTGCCTATTCCATTTCGGTCCTTAGCAAGAGTCTGGCTCACCCACTAAAGAGTCATCTTGCTATGGCTAAACGCGCTTTACACTATCTAAAGCAAACCAAGGATCTTGGCCTCTCGTATGTGGGAACTAAGGATTCTAGGTCTACCATACCATATGGATTTACGGACTCAGACTGGGCTGGAGATACTGGAGACCGGAAGTCCACTGGAGGATACACCTTTCTGCTTGCTAATGCGGCTGTTTCCTGGAAGTCCAAAAAGCAGAATATGGTTGCCTTATCATCTACGGAGGCTGAGTATATTGCTTGTTCAGAAGCAGCTAAGGAAGCGATCTGGATTCGTCGTCTCTACTCTGAACTACTGACTATTTATCCTCCTTGTACTGCTCTTTGTCTTTATGCTGATAACCAGGGAGCTATTCAGCTGGTGAAGAACAATAAGTTTCACGAACGTACTAAACATATAGATACTAAATATCATCATGTGCGCGACACGCTTGCTCAAGGCCTTATTGCCATTGAGTATGTCAGCACACATGAGATGACAGCAGACATACTAACTAAAGCTTTGGTTCGAGAAACTCATTGGAAGCATCTTCATAGATTGGGTTTGTTCTAGCTTCCTATGTTCTACACCTTACATTGAACTTTTAGCTTTTGTTTCACTCTTATGATTTGTTTCACCTTTTGTTGTCCCCTGTCGCAGTACTCTTTTTACCTACTACAGATGGTTTTTCCCACGAAGGTTTTCCACTGCAGAGGTTTTTAATGAGGCTGTGGGACTTGTTTTTCTTTCTATTGCTACTTTGTATAGTTGAGGTTTTATTCTACTGTCTGCTTTATATACATGAATGTGGGGCAAGTGCGGCACTGTTTTATGTGCTTCTTTGGCCTGAGAGACCTTCAAAGCAGTGGGAGTGTTGAAAACTGCAGTTCTATGGCCGCACTTGGTGCGGGATGTGCGAGCTCTCTCTGCCCGCAGTGGCCGCAGTGGTATACGTACGCACTAGTGAGAGGACGCGTCAGCCTGTATTTTTGTTTCCACCCCCTTGTTTCTACCTTTCTTCCTGTCTTCTCTCACGCCACAACCTTTGCTCCTGTACACAACTTTCCTCCTAACTTTCCTTTCATCAACTCAACACAATCAATCAACGATCTTCATCTCCATTGAAGCGGTTCCACTCCACTGCGTAGAATCCTAACCGTAAATCATTTCCGTTACAACAATTATTTGCAACAGATTCCCTATCATATTCACCGCCGATTGATCCTTCCCCGCTTGGTAATCTCAATAGAGGAACAAAACTGCGATATTCTGGCTACGAGCTTGCTCGGATAGGGTGTCTATCACTAATGAACTAATTTATTTCCTTGTTAGTATCGTCTATCGCCCCCCCGGAAAATTCCCCCATACCTTATATATGTCTTTCCAGCTCCTTGATCCCCATAACCCAAAAGTGTAGGATTCACTGAACTATCCTGACCCTTGCGCCACGACTCGAACTCATCCCTCTGTAGAACCCAGCCACCAATACCATCCAGTCGCCGGCTCCCCACATCCTGATGCCTTAGCTGGGGCTCGAGTGGTGATAACCATGCTTGGATCTTCGAAGACTCTTGGCTTGTTCCTACGTTGAAGGTGTTGTTATGATAGTTCGATACATTCGCAAAGTTCGTATTCGAGCTGCCGTGGACATTGTTTATTGTGTTGTTGTCGGCACGAGTATGCAATTGGCCATACTGGAAGGGATCACTATTTAGACTTGACCCTCCGTTCCCGCCAGAAAATGTGTTCATATTGAATAATGTTCGGGGGGAGGCGAGATGATATGATACTGTAGCATACAAGTAGGAGAGTGTGCCCTAGAGGTTGATCGGTTTCCCTCCTCACAAGCCAAGCAAAGCGGGGGTTACTTTAATGTACGAGGATTGGTAAGTGGCGCTTGTCTCAGATTGCAGCGCCAACCAATGATTTCCATTCCAAGGCGACCAGAGGCCCCATCTTTTTATCTCCATGGAAAAACTTTTCGCTACTCCAGCGCTTGAGTGCCTCGGCTGGTATCTTCCGACCTTCCTGTTTTGTTTGTGCCAAGCGTGCAGATCTTTGCCTACCCCGGAATCATTGCAAGAGTGAAATTCCCGAATTACACTCATCGCCCGAGCTATATCCCAGCTTGATATGAAAAGCACTGCCATTTTCATCAATTTCACTGAGCGACTCGTTTTAACCAGACCCTACATTGACGTCATTCAACTACCGATACTCGAGTACTCGAGTGGTAGTTAAAATAATACGTAATTTCACTTGCCCTCCCCCCTCACGAAGTGCCCTGCTAGGTTATTCGACAGGTGGTTCCACAGCAAATCAAGATCCACATACAGAGGGGTTTGTTAAAGGTCGGAAACTAGCCGCTGTCAAACAAAGCACAGGATGATCAGATCCGGAAAGAATAATGTGGTTATAGGATAGCTTAAAACAACACTTGTTGCCAGAGACGGAGCCCAGAAAGCTGGATTTTAGTACAATAGCATGCAATAGCAGTGTTATCCTCATACTACTAGGTTCTGTTTACTTTGTTTCCCTCCCAGTTTATTGGTCACAAATCCTATTGCCACTTTCCAAGTTTTCTGAGTTCTTGTTGCTCGGTGACCCCAACCGGGATCTCTATCTTTCCGACCTTTAACGAACCCTTTTGTACTTGGGACAAACGAAACCAGGGGGTCTGCAAAGGTCAGGCCTCACTTGCCCACGGAATAAGCTCTCCGTAATTCATTCGAGTATATATTACCGGTTGTCCTAACCTAAATTATTATAATGCCTTTTTTCCAACAAGATCCGATCTATGCGCCAAAACACCTCGGTTTATGCGATTCCCGACACGAATTCGACAATATTTACTAAAGTTAGCTCAATATCAAATTACAGTAGCTTGTCGAAAAGCAGGTATTACAGTGACAGTGCTCTCCTGGATAGACTACTCAACTATACCAAAGTTAGAAGTCGGAAGTCCCAAACTTTGGAAACTGTGCCCGAGGCAGCGTCTGAGAAAGACAAGGAATAGGCAAAAAGGCAAACTTCTGACTGTGAAGGAGTTTTCTTCCCTCTCCATTATTCGCCAAGAGTTCCAACTTCGAACTTCTAACTCCCAATTCTGCGCGGGACACCGCCACCCCACCACCCCCCCACCGAAGCGCAGCCTACAAGCAGCACCACGGTCGCGGCAAGAATGAGAGTGTGGAAAAGAGCGCAATCAAGATCTCGCGCAAATTTCAATGAATGAGGAGAACGACAATTGCGATTACCATGGCAACTACAACCATAATGACTATTAATACTTGGTCCTATATATTTGAGCCCCTCTCTCGCTCGAGAATCGTGGGATCTGGTAATAGTGCCTTCCATCTTGACCGTAGCATCGATTTGTGTAGTCGGGGTATTGCGTAGTACGAGTACAATTGTGGCTGCGCCGGCTGCCTCAGGACTCGCTCTCGCCGCGACCAACTCTAGTTTATCGTAAAAAAAACCGACTGAAGCAATCCCTGGCACACCCAACCCCGAAAAGCTTAGCTCAAATCCGCCCTCGACTCGAACGAATTGGCGCTGTGTCCGGATATCGGTCCTTGCTGTTGTCTAACTTCCGGCTTAGGTATCCCCTTAGTCGAGCGCAATGTGGAGCCAATGATTTTCACAGATAAGGTTCTGCCCTCTTGACGATGGGAGCAGGCGACTAGAAAAACCTCCCCCCTCCATTACCCCGACCACCAGAGGTATTCTTACTTTCACTCAGAATTCCCACGGCTCCGGGGGTTTTTAGACTTAACGACGATCGCGATACGATGTGCGACGAGTGACAGAGGGTAGGGCGGGGCGAAACAGCAAAAGCAACTCACAACGAGAACCATCGCACACTCAAGTGCGGGGGAAATCTATTCACTAACAACCACAGTTTAATTTATGGTATTGAAACCACAGGCTCCCATTCAACAACTCCACAGTACTCGCTCTAAACTAACTAACGGCGCTCACAGGAGTATATATATACACGAAGACATCCTATCCATCCATTAGGTACCATGCTACTCCATGTCGGTCTCCCCTTCCCTCGTGACCACACCCCGGCTATCTAAAGGAAAACAAATACTTCGCCCTCAGGGCTTCCAGCTCTTTCCGTCTAACCTTATAGTACTTCCGCTTTTCTCCCGACATTCCCGACCACTACACGATCCCCAAACTATCACGCATTCCTGCATTAACGATGCTTTTCACAAACACGTCCGTAACAGAAATATATGCCCGAGGCCAAAGCGAGTCCCAAAGCGAATCCCCAAAGCCAAAACGAGTACCCGGGGCCAAAGCGATGCCCGAATCCTCAGCGCATCTCCAAAGACAACCCTATGCCTGAAGCCGGAGCCATATGCCCAAATCCTCAACGCATACCCGAAGACAAACGAGCGCGCTCCGGGAGAGCTATCCAAACGACAAAGAAAGTATCAAGAGAGTATGGCGAGTAGCATCATTTCTAATAGGATAACCTGTCCCCCCAATCGACTCCCTGCCATGCCCAACACCGATTTATTTCTCGGAGTCCGGAAATCGCAGTCGGGGGGCCAAACCACGATCTTGTGCTCATATCCCCACTCGGATAGGCTGCCTATTACTAATAAGCTAATTTAGTTCCCTGCCAGCATCGCCTATGGTCTCTGGAAAAATATTTTTGAGCATTACGTGCCGTAAAAACCCAAATATTAGAACTGTGTGCTAGTAGTTCAGAATCCCCTGCTTTAGAATAGGGGCGAAAAACAGAGAAGAAAAAAAAAAAACTGCTATCATACACTACCGTTCGCAAAGCCCTTGCACAAATATAAGTTTTAGTCGGTGGTGAGGTGTCCGGGGGCCGGAGGGATCCGGGTTCTAGGCTGGGGTAGATTGAGCAGACGAGCTATGACATTCGTACCATACAAAGCATGAAGCGAATAAAAGTAGGTTAAAAACAAAAAATAAAAAAGTCCTTTTGCACACAAAAGGGTATAATACCTTTGTTAGACTAGTGTAAAATACTGATAAGCACGAATTTTAAAAACACGCAATATCTCCGGTATATATCCCATAAGAAATTCTATAGCCGTCCCTTTCAACGAACACCGCTTCTCTCCTCCCAACGATTGAAATCAACACCATGGTTTTCTATCGTCACTTTCTCTCCTCGCACTCTTAGTGAGCTGCACCCTCCGCACTCTTAGTGAGCTGCTTCTCCCTTCGGTCGCGTCACTTCGCTTCGGTTATCTTTGGTTCTCGGTTGCGTCGCGTTGCTTCTGTCGTACTCTTCTCCCCTGCCTCATGGTGGGTCTCCTCCTCTCTCGGGCGTCTTCCCTCGTCAATGGGTTGGTCGCAGTTTCGGGTTATCGTCGAAGTAGTGGCCACGGTGGTCCTGCTGCCTGATATCGCACTCCCTTCTGGCATCATCGATCGGTACGGTCGGCTTTTCGAAAAGTCGTGATCCTGTTA
>Ga0307509_10006729_pt1 | contig 15315 bp, 16 predicted proteins | sample 10_EM_MG_FD_202245 | JGI IMG/M metagenome (GOLD analysis project Ga0307509, IMG submission 202245) | Populus trichocarpa ectomycorrhiza microbial communities from riparian zone in the Pacific Northwest, United States - 10_EM | ecosystem: Host-associated > Plants > Roots > Unclassified | place...
CCAAAGGTGTGGCGAGGACTTGGGCTACCTTCGACTCTGCTCCAGTCACGATTATTTCCAAACCCTCGAAGAAAACCGCCAAAACACGAAACATCTCCTCGTGCATCTTGGCAGGCGGGCCAGTCTCATTGTTCAATCGAATCAACTCCCAGACGGTCAGGACCAAATATATGGCGATCGACCACACACAACTATGCGCAAGCAACACCACTTGGTCCGCCTTTAACGTGAATGTGGTCCGACCACCACCGGATGCCCCACCAGTGGGTAAGTATATCACAGGTGGTTCTCCTTGTTGGCCGGTGGTTAATGGTCAGTTTCTTTTGGAGGCGGGCAGCAGCCTGTTACCTATGGAAGTGAGATTGTGCTCACCGACACGCGTACCGGAATCTCTACTGCTCCCCTCATCGTTCGTAAAGTCGACAAGGGGAAAGTGGTGATGGAAGAAGGAAGCCCCGTCAGTCAGATGCAGAAGATCGCATTACAAAGGGTCAATAACGACGGCACGAGGCATTATCTCTCTGCCGCGGGACCACTGCCCGGTGGCGGAGGAGGCCCTCCAGGGAACAGCTCTCCGTCTGGCACGCATCCACTGCTATTCCAAGCTCCCCGCGAACGCGAAGAAGTGAGGGATGGCATGCACATCGTCTCCGATGAAGTGGACGACTACTTATGTTGGACTATCGTTGGAATTTGTAGGTCCCCTCCGGGCTCCAATCTTGACCGGTACTAACTCAATCCGCAGCCAAATTCCAATACACCTTTTTCGACGCTTTTAGCCAGAATAACACTGTGCCCGAGAGTCCGATCACACCCTTCCCTACCCTTTTCACGGCTCCCACTTTCCGCCCCGGGCCGCATACTCTCGAACTCACTGTGTCAAATTTCTTTTACCACGACACCAAGACCCACCAGCAGCTCCCACTCGATGTTTACCTCGGCAGTCTCGGTCCCCTACGCCTGCGGGCATATCAAACGTCACCTCCCGGCCCCCTGACAACTGTCTCCCCTCACATCCATAACTTGGGTGGACCGGCGGTTGCCGGTGGCTCGGATGGCGAACATGTCGCTCATGCTGGGAGAAGATTCGTCGGAGATTACCTCCACACCGTTGTGGTCGTGGATCTCCCTCCAATCGCCGAAATCGTAGATGTACTCCAGGATGAGTCGACCGCGGGCCCTGAAACCACTTCACCTACGCAGAAGAAGCCGGTGATCCCGCGCATTAATGGCCGAAGTCTACCTCTTCTTTTCATTCGATCAGCGGACGGTGTTGGGTACCACTCAGGGCGAACGGTGACGTGTGAAAATGTTTTCCAGGGAGTGGACATCGCCAACCACCCACCAAACATGGACCCTAGTTGGCTCGCGGCAGCCCAGGCCGCGTCCGTTGACGGAAATAACCCGTACAACGGCTGGACGTTGAGAGTGATGTGAAGCTGGGGACTGGGGATCGATGGATTGGGACTTATTGCTATCGATGCTGGGAATCTACGGGAGCTACCGATTACACATTTTTTGAATCGATGTTGTACAACTTAACACACCCGAATGGATGTTTTCTGATTTGCTCCCGCCCGGCCCATTGGCCCGTTCCGTACGCGCTTAGATTACGCGATCGACTCAAAAACGCTCGACCTACCCACACTTCTCTCCCTTCCCTCGTACCCTCCTCTCTAATCCACAGCCCGCACAAAAAACGCCATGGTCGGAGGAATAAGGTCGAGGATCGAATGGTGGGCTAGTCTCGCAACCTCAAAGGCTCCGGTCCCAACGGAGGAGACCAAACACCACCGGAAGGTGAGCAGATTCAACCTGATCCAGCGGCGATCCTCTATTCTATCCCTCCCCTTCCTATGTTATTCATCTCGCCCTTGAACGCCTTCACACTGATGACGCCATCACCGCTGTATGTAGACTGCGATCATCGCGACGATTGGTGAGGTCCTTTGGGTTGTTTGCCGTTCACAGTTGCTTATCGCGGCATTCTAAAACTTCCACGGTCGTTCATCCTGTCGTCTTTGACGTTATGTGGGGTGACAGGACCAAAGGTCAACACTCCCGAGAAGCTTGCTGAGCTTCGAAGGGCCGGTGTCAACATCGGTACGTTCAATACTTATCTCGACAGCGCGGTTTTGTTGTCTGACTCGTTTGCTATGAAGTTCGCATGAATTTCTCCCATGGTTCCTATGAATACCATCAGAGTGTTATCGACAACACTCGTAAAATGATTGCAGGTACCGCTTGAACCCATATTTTCACCGTTGGGGATGTGAGGGCTGAAACGGGTGTTTGTTGTATAGCTGAGTCCGGAGGCCGTCCCGTTGCAATCGCCCTCGATACGGTTTGCCCCGTTCACCCGAATCCCCGCTCCCCTGTGGTTTGACGGATGACGGCATTCTAGAAAGGACCAGAGATCAGGACCGGTCTGATGAGAGACGGCATTGACGTTCGTCCTCTCATCCCGAAATTTTCGCTCAGCCTGACTGACGGTTTCTTTTATTTTCCGGGTGTTTAACTGTCGTATAGATTGCGATATCGGCTGGTCATGAATTCGTCATCACCGCTGACCCAAGGTACTCTGAGATTTGCGATGATAAGATCACGTACTTGGATTACGTTAGTACTCCCCTCCTTTTCTCCAACCACGTTCGAGGGATTGGAAGGACGCTGACGATTTTCCCGCACCTAGACGAACCTTCCCAAGGTTACCGCCCCCGGTAAACTCATCTACGTCGATGACGGTGAGTCGAGTCCTCGATTGATAACGCACGTTTGTGCTTCTCGTTTCTGATCGTGTGTGTAGGTATTCTATCACTCCTCGTTCTGTCTATCGACGGGTCGAACGTCAAGGTCCGGGCTCTCAACAACGGAACTCTCAGCTCCCGCAAGGGTGTAAACCTCCCCAAGACCGATGTCGACCTTCCGGCTCTCTCCGACAAGGACAAGAAGGACCTCCAGTTCGGTGTGAAGAATGGTGTAGACATGATCTTCGCTTCCTTCATCCGCCGTGCTCAGGATGTCATGGACATCCGTGAGGTTCTCGGTCCCGACGGCGCAAACATCAAGATCATCGTCAAGATTGAGAACGAGCAGGGTGTTGAGAACTTTGACGAGATTCTTGCAGTGACCGACGGTGTCATGGTCGCTCGTGGTGATCTGGGTATCGAAATTCCTGCCAGTCAGGTCTTCCTCGCTCAAAAGATGATGATTGCCAAGTGCAATGTTGTTGGCAAGCCCGTCATTGTCGCCACTCAGATGCTTGAGGTATGTGGTGCTTCCCGTCTGCGCGCTGGTACTGATGGTAAACCACACCCAGTCTATGACCGTGAGTGCAGGACGTCTGAGCCATACGTCGACGGTGTTGATGAGGTTTCTAGTACAACCCCAGGCCGACCCGTGCCGAGGTCAGCGATGTGGCCAATGCCGTGCTCGATGGTGCCGACTGTGTTATGCTTTCCGGAGAAACCGCAAAAGGGTCCTACCCGATCCAATCAGGTGGGTACGATAAAAGAATTGTTTTTGTTTGTTTTTGTTTTTCTGTGGGCTGAATAAACCGACAGTCCTGATGATGGCTGAGACTTGCTTGTTGGCTGAGGCGGCCATCTGCTACCCACCCCTGTACGATGAGTTGCGCCGCTTGACTCCTTTGCCCACGGACACTGTGGAGACTGTGGCCATCGCCGCCGTCGCTGCCGCAACCGAGCAGGGTGCCTGCGCGATAGTGGTTCTCTCCACCAGTGGAAACACTGCCCGATTGGTCGCCAAGTACAGACCGAAGGTCCCGATCATCACCGGTAGGTTCTATCCGACTACGACCGCAACATGTTGCTGATGCCGAGTACAGTCACTCGCAACGAACAGACAGCTCGTCAACTCCACCTCCACAGGGCTTGCTACCCGGTATGGTACCCCGAACCGAGAGGCATTGAGAGCCACCAGTGGCAGACGGATGTGAGTATTGTTCTACACACAAGCGAAAATAAATGGGTGTTGACACGACCTGATTTCTGTCAACAGGTGGACAATCGCATCAGATATGGTTTGAGGGTTGGTTTGAAATTGAGTCTGATCCAGCCCGGCAGTACGATCGTTGCCGTCCAGGGCTGGAAGGGCGGTCTTGGCCACACGAACACGATGAGGATTTTGTCTGTCCCCGGCGACCCTGCCGACCTTGAGCTCCAGCCTCTGGTCGGTGTTTAAGAAAGACGAAAAGCTGTATTGTTTTTTCTTGTAATTTTTTAAATAGTGTTGTGCATACATGTCAGCGCTGGGAGGATGGGCGCTTTTTTCCGGCTACGGCGTTTCGATCCTGACAGCGTAGAGTTACACGTCTACGCTCTCATCCCCTCACCCCCGACCTTCCCGCGACCCTTCCTGCCAGGGTCGGTAATTCCTCTGGCAGAGATGTCCTCCATCTACTTTTCTAACCACCGGTCGTCAAACTCGCGCGACAAGGCTCGTCTCACCAATGGCCTGCCATCCTACTCTGCTGCCGTCCAAGAGAAGCTACACCGTCACGGTCGTTCTACATCCTGGCTCGTCCCTCTCTCAACCTCAGTCCCGGGACTAAAGGGTCGAAGGCTCCGCCTCTGGGTTCCAAACCCCGCGCGCATTCATCAAGTGAGCGTCGCCAGGTTCGGTCGGAAACGAGGGACTCTCGTGTTATGCTTCGGTCTCTTTCTTTTCGTGTTCGCCACATTCGCAATGCACAGAAGGTTCAATAGCTCTGCGAGGCAGTGGCCAGCTTTCCCTGGCGATCCTCCGACCCTCGTTTTCACCAGAGCAGATCTCCAGCGGATATGGGAGTGGGAGATTGATAGCGGGCATTATCCAAGCAGTCGAAAAAGTGCGTCAGATTTTTTTGTCGGTCTCTTGAAATCTGTTCGTGGCTCATTCTACTGGGGGCCTTGGTTTTGTAGTTCCAGAAGTGATCGGTTTCTCGTCAGCGATCCCGAATCCAGCTCTTCCACCACGGAGAGCGGCCAGACTACCGCCGAGGCTGCGGCCGGTCTCAAAGTCTATCACGACCACCAATGGAATCGGTCCTAGACGAGTCTATCTCGACTTTCAATCCACCGAGTCCGAAAAATCCCACCCGCTGCGCCCCGTCACCGGGAGCGTGGCAGATTTAGATGTCATCATGAAGAACTGTGATTTCTCAACCAACCAGGTAACTGCCGTTCCGCCCTCGACTCACAATACGCTTGTTTTCTGTGTTCTTGCGTTCTCAGTTGGCTGACGCGTTCTTTTTCTCTTCTCGGTTTAGTACGTGCGGGACTGTCTGGAAGTGCTTCGGTTGGGTGCAGGATTGGATAATGGGCCGCGGTTGAGGAGAGCCGACATGTCGGATTGGAAGTACATTTACGTCGAGGACGGAAAGGAGAACTTTACCGACGCGCCGCCCATGAAACCCTACCCTTCGTTCCAGACCGAGCTGGAAGCGGACCCGAACGCGGGACTCGTGAAGAAACGCGGCGTGCCATGGGAAAAGAACTTCACTCTACCTCACCGCCCACCGTACAAACCGTTCCAGGAATTACCACAGGGACCCTGCGACCAAAACCACCCTCGAATCTTCCACATGTTCTGGACCGGACCTTTCACCGACAAACCGTATTTGGCGTTGCTTTCCTTCTTGTATACCCAGAACCTGGGCCTCCACCTTCCCCCCGATCAACCTGATCCCAAAGTTTGCCGACCGCAATTTTGGCTCTGGATCAATCCTGGACCGGCCGCTTCCGTCCCCAACCCGAACGCTCTGCGGAACATGTTTGAATCGTTGAAGACGAGCCCTTGGGCTTCACCGTTTTTGCATCCTCGGTTCAAGGACGTCATTCAGTTCCGGCTGTGGAACACCACCGAGCAGTTGGACGGCATCCCCGAGTTGAAGGACGAGTGGAGGACCCTGGAAGGCGAACTGTTTAACTCTGGCGGACACATTATCCAGGTGCCGAAAGAAAAAGAAGGGGGGGAGTCCAAGTCCGGGTCCACCTCGAGCTCGAGCTCAAGCTCTTCAACGGACAAAGATGTTGATGGAGACAAAACGGTCGCGGAGGGTGCTTCCGCCACCAACGAAACGGGACCTGACGATGATGACATGATCCACCGACTCGGTTCCAAATCCTCGTCGTCGTACGATCGACTTTCCGTCATTCTCTCGGATATGGCTCGATTCATCCTCTGCCACCGGTTCGGAGGAATTTACTTGGACGCCGACACGATCTTCCTTCGGGACTGGGAAGAGTTGTGGGGTTGGAAGGGAGCATTTGCTTATAGGTGGTCGAGGCTGGAGAAGTACAACACGGCGGTTTTGCACTTGAACAAGGGATCGGCGTTGGGATCGTTCCTATTCAGGACGGCATTGAAGAACGGGTTGGATTTCCATCCGATGACGGTGTCAAGATATACCAAGGACGCGCATTTGGAAGAGCTGTTGTTGAGGCTTCCTGATGCGCTCTTCGACGCGGCTTGGTTGAACACCGAGTTTTACCAGAGGGACCGACCGGCCCAGCCGTACTTCCAAGAGTGAGTTGATGCAGTGGCGAAAATTACGTTCGCTTATGTGCGTAACTCTAGATTCGGCGACTTCTTCAATACTCCCGCCCAAAACAGCGCGGCACCACAAGCATTGGGATTCGATGGTTTCTTCAAGGGCTCTTTCTCATACCACTTCCACAACTTCTGGTAAGCTGACGACTTCTGCCTACTCGCTTCCGGTGGGCTGACGTCTGCTTTCAGGTGGCAACCGTTCGACCCGATTCGACATTGGCCAGATCTTGGACCTCGGTTCATCAAGGGCGAACGGATCGCGCGTACCACCGCAGGCGCCGTGGATGAAGATGGCGAGTGGACAGACAGGTTGTCGGACGATAAACGGGACCTTGATTGGTCCGCGGTGCTGAAGAGAACGTTCGAAGCCTTCATCCGCGGAGAAACATCTAACCTGTATGGGGAACACATCGATTGGTAATCTGGGCAGGAACAACGGGTCATTGCCCCCCTCTCCTCCTCCCCTCCGCTCCCTCCGACCCGTTTGACACTCCTCTCCGTCATTGTGACCCGCGCATCCGTCCATATGCTTCCATCCACGCTATCCCTTCGCTTTGTGTCTTGTTTATTTCGTCCATGTTCAAGTCGAGGGTCAGCATTTGGGGGGTGTGTGGAGGGAGGACCGAAAAGGAGGGGCTTGTGGTGGAGGATTCGTTGCAGAATCTCTATGGACACGCAACAACCGAAGCAACAAAACAAACCATTTCGACCTGGCCCACCCGTTTTCGAATCCCCCTTCTTCTCAAGGTACCCCGCCTGCGCAATTTTGACGACTTTTAGGTAGTCCTCCCCGTCTTTCATTTCTTATCTTTCCTTTGTCTTGTTCCTCACATTTTTCCCTTGCTTTAGTACAAAACTGCATCTAATTCCAGAGGGATTACATAGGTTCATTGGGTTTGCCCCCCACCCCTTCCCTTTTCATAGAGCATTATGCATCTGTTGGTTTATGTAGCGTCGGCCAACTATATTTTGACATCTGATACCTTGCCAAACCGTACATTCCCACCCTCGACAGAATTTTACGGTAAGCACGCGTTGAGCGGATTTACCAGGGTCTGCGAACGCGAGGCGGATCATTGGCCAGGCCCGCTGCTTCCTGGGATGAGCTGGGGAATGGGTCATTCGGCTGGTCGACTGTCAGAGCGAATGAGAGTGTGCTTTACCATACAGATGTTGTTCCCATTCAACAACGTCTGGTTCAATTTGGTCGTCTTCTTTCCCTGAGGTGTAGTCTCGCTATCGCGACACAAAGCAGAAATCGAGCGCGAAGAGGGTCAAGAGGGGGCGGGACAACGATAACAATCAACTTTCACGATGGGGGGACGGACGGCAAACGATCGAAATAAACGCACTATTCCGTTACGTCCTCCAAGACCATATCTAGACGGAAGAAAGACATTTAGCAGGCCACCCCACGACGCAACGACGCGGGAAGCGACAAGAGGGACGACGACGAACTGACGAAATCATCGAACCCGAGCAGCGTTCCACTGAACTCGCGGTCGTTCTTCATGATCACCCAGATTTTCGAACCGATACACCGATCGATGAGCTCTGTGTCGATGTCAGATTCTGGAACCTTTTGAGAACGAGAGTGATTGGTGTGGTCACCTAACGGGAGGACTTGAGAGGCCATGGCAGTAGATCTACAAGATGCGTCGGGTGAGGCTGATCTCGATCGTAGTGATTGCTAAAATGACATTCTCGCAAGTCGACCCTCGCCAGAGGAAGAGAGAAATGGATGCGAACTAGGTCATGTAACCCCTACCACAACAGGGGTTATAGAGCCTCCAATCTCAAGGCACTCAAGGGTTTTCCTGACTCGGATTATCCTCATTTATCGCAGAGTCCCCAAGTGGCTCAGACACGTCCAAAATCAAGAACAGGAAAGTGAGAAGAGGAGAGGAGATATGATATGTATAGAACAACGAAAGGTGAAGTGGTGGGATGGAATGGAAAACCTGGGAAACGAGAAGCGAACTAGTGAGACATTTCGATTTCAATAAACCACGCAAGGGGGTAGTAGGCGGGATGGATGTAGTGGACAGAAGGAAAGTTACACAACAACGAGACTGCCAGACTTTAGTGTATATCATACTCTCTCTACGAGCCGAACCTGAAACCACCGGGGGGAGGAGCGCCAGCGTTCGGGTCGAACTAAACAAGAGGTTGTCAGAACCTTCGGACGGGGATATATAAGCGAACTCACAGCAAAGGCACCAGTGGCATCAACATTAGCTGGAGTAGCTCCAGCGTCAACTTCCTCGTCGTCCGGGAAGTATTTATCCATGATGTTATACGCCTTCTTGTAAATATCCCCGTTGTCGTGGGACTGGAGGTTGTGAATCGTGATCATTCCTCCTGCCTCTTCCACGTAAATCGCAAACTGGTTCACAGCTCCCGGTCCCGCAGCAGTCTTGTCCATATCACCGACCTTGAGGATATTATCTAACCCGTCCAGAGCAACTTGGATGATCTTGTTGTCCATCATAGTCAACAGGTCACACAGGGGCTTGATGCATCCCTGGGAGACGAGGTAACGGATCTGCGACGGCTCTTGCAATCCACCAGAGGTGGCATTCGAGATCGCCCAACAGGCCTCCTTCCTAGTCTTGAAATCAGCGTTGGAAAGAATGTTGATCAGAGGCGGGATAATGTTGGCATCGACGACGGCCTGGATCTGAGGTGGCGAACCGGCGGTAACGTTCGAAATGGTCCAGCATGCCTCCTTCCTGATACCCTCCTTGGGCGAAGAGAGGAGAGAAAGGAGGGCTGGTAGGGCTCCTGATGCGATCACCACCTGGGTTTGGAGGTCGTCACCCGTGACAATGTTTCCGACAGAGCGTAAAGCTGGGGTCTGAACGGATGTGGATGGGTGCATGAGGAGATCCACCAGCCTTCGGCATACACCCGACTCAATGACCGCCTGGATCTTGTCGTTTGACCCATCAGAAAGGTAAGAGATCGCCCAGCAGGCGTCGATCAGGATCTCGTCGTCCATGGAATAGATCAGCTTTGTCAAGACAGTCAAAGCAGGGGAAATCTAGAAATACAGAAGCCGAGTCAAAATTACGTCATGCAGCAAGAGCACAGGCGCGGGAACAAGAAGAGACACATACCAGTTCCCAATCTGGTTGGGGGCTCTTACCGCGACAGAAGTTGGAGAGTGTCCAAGTCGCGTTCCTCTGCATACTAAGTTTGTGGTTCTCGCTTAACAGCGCCAAAAGCGGCCTCAAGGCACCTTGCTGGAGAACGTAATCTCGGCAAACGGGACTGTCACCGGCGATATTGCCCAAAGCCCAAACAGCCTGTTCACGAACATCGAGGACGGGGGAAGAGAGCAACCTGATAAACTCTGGTACGGCGTTGGCGTTGATAACCACTTGGGTGTGGTGAGCGGTTCCGGATGCGATGTTCGTCAGGGCCCACGCGGCTTCAAACTAAAGATAACGAGGGGGAAGGGAACAAAAGAGTGGGCGATCAGAGGTTGTGAATAGCCGAGACAGGCCGGCGTTTGATTGCCCAGACCCCGAGAAGGTCTCAAAGCTCACCTGCAGCATGGCATGGTCTCCCTGCAAGAATTGGACAAAGCGTGGCACGACGCCGCACTCGATGACCTGCTCGATTGGCGGGTTCTTCTCCTTGGAGAGCAACTTCCTGAATTTGGTCGTAGCATCCAACTGGCGCGACGGGTCGTCAGAGAAGACGCCCTGGACCATCTCATCGGACAACTAGTAAAAGAAAAACCAAAAGTCAGCGCTCGGATCTCGCTATACGGCGGTCATGGCAGGGAGAAAGGGCACATACGTGAGAGACGACGGCATCTCCACCAGCACCAGCACCGTACTCGTCATCGGAATCAGCACCGCCAGTAGGGAGCAAGTTCCGCCTCTTTGAGATGTTCTCCTCTCGTTTTTGCTTCCTGATCTCTACCTGCTGATCTTCACGTCGACGCCTCAGCTCGTCGGCCTTTAATCCCTTATTTTTGTAAGCTGTTGCACCGTGGTAGCGCGTCAGCAGAGCACTAGAAGGAGATTGTCGGACAGACCTTCTTTGCGATTTGCCTGCATGGTGTATGGTGGATGAGGATGGAGGTTAGGGAACGAGGGATTTTATATCAAAAACAACGCGATTGCATTCCTTGGTGGCACGAGCCCCGTGACCTGTAACGCGTAACGCTGTCACTCTCCTTTATGCGTTAAAAGCGTCTTTGTCGGAAAACCACTACGATTATTCTACAGGTATCATCTTATCGTTTTTGCTAACCGTTACACGTCACCTCCTACGAGTCGTTATCAAAGGGATACTACAAAGGCAAAGGTCAACCAAACGTTCAAAAGAATAGAACTCGGCGGAGGGACTCACCTCAAACGGTGCTGGCGGAGCGGCCTCCGGCGAATTCTCATCCAACGCGATATGGGGACGAGCAGCTGCTGTTTGAGCTGGCTGCGCGGGTTGTGTTGTTGTGGGCTCTGGTGCAATCACAGACGGCTCTAGAGGAGCGATCAAATCCACCGGCTCGTCTGATTGTTCATCCAACAGAACCAATATACCACCAACCCCCGTGTACGTATCCAGGGGTCCGGTGGAGGATTTCTTGGACCGAGATACTGAGTTCGTGGAGACTGGCCGCACGGGTTGGTACCGTGAATCCGTCGGGAAAGAAATGTAGGTGAGTTGTTGAGGGGTCACTCGCGAGAAGTTCTGCAACCTCTCGGAGGACGCTTCCTTCTTCCGCGATGGTGGCTTGCTCGTGTCTACCAGATTGGATATCGAGCCGGAGATCGGGGAGACGTCCCCGTGCTTAGCAGGCTCATCAGTCTTCATCTCCACATCACCATCCTTCTTCTCGTCCTGGAGGTGATAGATTAAGATAAGCGGAATAATCCAACGAGGCGATATTGCACTTACCACATCGATAAGCTCACCCTCAGCTGCGGCCTTTTTCTTTTCACGAGCTTTCACCTTGGCCGTTGTCGACAGGACAGCCGTAGCTACTCTCGTGATCGCTTCCTTCTTCGCGGGTTTGGTCGAGCTCGGGTAGGCAAACAAGGAAGGTTTGGCGTTGGAGACGAACTCGAATTTAGGAGTCTGATCGGATCATCAGTATCACGCCTTCGGCTATCGTCAGGAGTGTACGCACCTGGATTTCACCATTGACCCCAATGATTGCCGTGGGGTTGAAAGCCAAACACGCGCAGTGCGCGAGGGGATACCAATACCAGAACTGACAGAAGAGCACCATGCCAACGATAGCACTGGTATTCTTGCTTCCCGCACTGCTCTGCAAACTGATCGTCACATTCCTCCCTCCTGCGTCGATCAAACCCTGGCCAAGGGCGGCACCGAACCTCGCCATTGGATCTTCGTGCTTGTCCGAGACGATCTTGGTATACAAAGCTCGGATGGAGGCCATCGAAGATGAAGCAGCTTCAGATTGCTGGACGAGGATCATACCAAGTGCGATGAATGCTCCTTGGCGGACAAAGTCAACACTGTCCTTCGTCATCGGTTCCAGTATCTCCACGGCGTCTTGGAGCCCAGTACCTGCGCACGCAATGCCGAGGGCGAGGGTCGCACCACATCGGACGTGGGGGTTATAACTCTCGCTGAGCAATTGAACGATCCGTGGGACCTGACCGGGGTTCTTGAAGAGAAGGAACGCAAGAGAAGTAACAGCGGCACGCCGAACATCATCCGAGGTGTCTGACACAGCGATGTGTAACAGCTGCCTCATGGCGTCATTGTTTGATGTCCCTGCGTAGGCTAGAGCGAGAGTGTAGACGCCGCCATATCGAAGCAATGGATCCTGATGCAAGGATTAGAAACGGGGTAAATCGTCGTGGTCCCGCCCTTACCTTCTCTCCAAGGAGGAGCGCAGCCATGTCGTTTGCCTGTTCCTGCTTTCCGTAATATATGAAACCGATTCCAACGGCCAATCCTCGAATGATCTTCTCATGCTGGGTCTCCCTCGCATAGGTTAACATCTCTTCCGCACACCCGGCGTCCGCGCTCCCGAGCATAATCAAACCCATCGAGAATCCAGCCGCTTCACCAGCGACAGCCGAGTCCGTGAAGAGTGTTTGCTTGAGGTCATCGTATGCCTCGGCGTTCTTCCCGCCCATGACGGCGACACCGAGACCCAGGGCAGCACCATGTTGGACGACCTCGCTCTGGGCGGCACGGAGGATTTGCCGCAGAGTCCCCTCGACTCCCTTGCCACTACCGCATCCAGCGTTGACCAAACCAAGGGCATACAAAGCGCCACCCTCCGAGTATTCGGCACCAGGAACAACAGAATCCTGGCCGCCTTCCGAAGGAAGGTATGGGCCAAGGATTAGCATTGCCTTCTCAAAGTAGCCCTTGTTGATGACACCGAGGGCGGCGGTTGCAGAGAATTTTGACCAATTTGAAGCCTGTCCGAGCCACTCGAGGTTGTCCCGCAGGAACTGGTCGGAAGTTGTGCCTGAGTGCATGAAAGCATTTTGGAGGGTGAGGGCCGTGTGGAACATTGAAGAACGAGACTCCAGTTTTTCCTAGACATACGCCAGCGTAAGGATTGAACTGGTTGGTGGCCATGACGCGATCGCGACTGACCTTGGAGGTTTTGAGAACGAGCAAATCGGTCTTGTTGTTCCTCCTGAGGAATTCCGAGAACAAGCTGACACTGGTCTTCCCTTCCAGTATCGTCTTGATCTGGGTAAAGATGGCCTGGATCTCCTACATTACCGGTTAGCATCGACATCGATGTATGCACCGAGCTCGGTCGCACCTCGTCATCGCCCTCGGGTAGCTCGTTTCGAATCGCCTCCAAGAAATCTTGTGAGCCACCTTCAACCAAATCGAAAGCGAACTGATACGCCAGTAACTTCTTGCCCGGGACCAGGGATACAAGAAGTGGCACAGTAGTCGAAGATGAGCTGAGGGCAATCAGAAGTCTCGTGAGGGCATGAATATGTGGGGAGCGGTTTTCGGGTGGTGGGAAGAGGGGGTAGAGGAATTGAAGGACAAGATCCCGGTATGAGAGGGAGAACTGGGTGTCAATCACAGCTTCCATGGCATAGGACAGTACTGATACGTCTTCCGTTTGGTCATAAATTCGTTTGACGATGTCCAGCCGCCGCGATTCGAGGGAAATACCGATTGCCTTTCCAAAACCAAGCGGGTAAGACTCCCGAAGACCTTGAGCACACATACAGGGTACACGCACCTGTTTGTATTCGCCGTCGGCAATGCAACGGTTGAAAATTGTCTCAATAATCGCAGACAGACGTGGATCGATTTCCGGGGTCCCATTCGGTTGAGCGTCCGCGCGGAGAAGGATGTACCGATCGATGGCTTTTGCTGTATATACCGGAACGGAGTGAGAATCCAAACAAGCGAAACGAATAAAATACTAACAGACAATGGTTTCCACATACTCTTCTAACCCCTGTTTGTACGTCTCCTCCTCGAAAGCCTTCCCGGCACCAAGCGCGAAGGAGAGGGATTCATCGTACTCTCCGAGGAAATAGTACACCTTGCTCGCCAACAGAGCAGCAAAATCCCGGGCCTCCTTGGGCAATTCCGCACTCTCGTAAAGTGATTCTCTGTCCGACAGAGATGAGCAAGGGGGAACTATTGCGATCGGAAAGTGCGGTTCGAGCACTGGGCACTCACACGAGAGATATATGCTCTGAGATCTCTGCCCAGAATTGAGGGACGAGCGGGACGAGAGATTTGAGAGCATGCTGTTTGAGCAGAGGTTCGGGATCTGCCAGGAGGGCGAGTACGCCAGCGGCAGAGGAATGGGGACGGGTGACCATTGTCGAAGTTGAGTGGTCTGTAGATTACGCGTACGCGTTCACACTCACCCTTCGCCAGCGTCTACCCTCGGCTTCTTCCGAAACTCCGCCCAAGTGTCTGTCCCGTCTTTCTGTCCCAATTTCCTACGAACCAATATCCCAACAAATGTCTCTCCTTGTTGTCTCTCGTCGCGCTGCCTGGCGTGCAGCTCCCCGGTCAACCCGCTCCGTCGTCGTCGACGCTGCTCCCAAAGAGTGGGCTGCAAAACGCGAAGCCGTCATACACCACGCTCAAGGTGCGTGATGTCCTCCTGCATCTCCCGAAGTCGAGGGTTTATCCGATCTCCGTCCAGACACCACCGACCTCTGGCGTAAGATCAGTTACTACGGCTGTCTCCCCGCAAGCAAGTGGACTTTTACCCGCGCCAAACGTGATGTCTAAGTTAACCCAAAAAAAACAGTCGTAGCTTGTTACTTTTGGGTGCAGAAGGTTGAGGGTGAACATGCTGAACACCAGAAACACCTCATGGCCGAGAACGATGGCCACATCCCCTTCCCTCCCAGCTACGATTACCTGAATGTTCGTGCCAAACCCTTCCCCTGGGGGGCGAACTCGCTCTTCTTCAACCCCCATGTGCGTTCTCGTTTCTCTGATCGTTCTCCAGCTGACCGACTGAACGCATTGCAGACCAACAAGGACATGAATGCAGCTGCCGACGAGTAGGAGCTCTAGAGCACGTTTCACTTTCCAGAATGTCATTCAATTGTCCAACGTTCTTCCGAAGGAAAATAGAGCGAATAACCATAAAGGTAGGTACATTGAAAGTCGAAAAGCGAACGGATTAGGGTATTGAGGAAAAGGAGCGGGTGTCAAATTATGCGAGCGTAATCATAGCACCGAGGGCGACACCTCCAAGAGCGAGTGCAATGTCCAACAATGTGAACGAGTTGCGGGGGAGGGCACCACTGTTGTTCCCAG
>Ga0307509_10006732_pt1 | contig 15312 bp, 17 predicted proteins | sample 10_EM_MG_FD_202245 | JGI IMG/M metagenome (GOLD analysis project Ga0307509, IMG submission 202245) | Populus trichocarpa ectomycorrhiza microbial communities from riparian zone in the Pacific Northwest, United States - 10_EM | ecosystem: Host-associated > Plants > Roots > Unclassified | place...
AAAAATCTTTATCGCTTTATCAACTTCTACTTTAAATCATTGAGCCTTCCTAGACAATCTCCGTCTACGATTAAGATTATCGGCCTGAGTTATCTCGCAAGACTTTGAGATAGGCTCCCGCCTAACACCTATAGAACCGGAGTGGACCTAGAAATTAGCCTTGAAGAAGGGAAAGGATTACCCCAAAAAAAGAAATACCCTCTTGGAGAAAGAGTACTGGAAGAATTACACCAATACATACAAACCAACAAGAAACAAGATGGATTAGAGTATTCTTCACACACGGCGGATCTCCAACATCAGCAAAAATACTAGCCTGGGTCCTGGGCGTCCTGTGCGTCAGACGCACCTGACGCACTGAACGTCAATCGCGAATCAGGACACACCAGGCGCACAGCTAACACTCAGGACGTACCGGGCGCACCCCTAACACTTAGGATGCAACCAGACGCAGCACCTAATCCTCAGGACGCAACCAGACACAGGACCTAATTCTCAGGACTCAACCAGACACAGTACTTAATCCTCAGGACGCAACCAGATGCAGTACCTACTCTTCCTGAGATAACTGAAATAATCAAAGGGTCCCCCCTTTACCTGTTTCTGACCTTGGTCACCCAGGTCACAATATATTTTACATCATGAAAAGGGATTAAATTTACTACTAATAGTCTTCTATTCTTCTAATATACAGCTCATTGAATGCCCCCCCCCCTCTTGCCTCCCCCGGGACCATACAGCTACATGGAAAATGGGCACCTCAGAACCCTCTTTCTACCGGTGTGGAGCTGGCGTTGAGCCCAGTGACATCCAAGTAACGGAATCAAAATCTGTTCAGCGGTTGTGGAGGAATCTGCCATCGAGTTCAGGATTAGTAGAGACAAAAGACCACTGTCAGAAGGGTGGGCGATCTCCCTGGGTATTAATGCGATAGGGATGTACCCTATACCGGCGTGAAGCTGGCATTGAGCCCAATGACTCCTAGGTGACAGATTCAAAATCGGTAGAGCGGTTGTGGAGGAAACAGCCATCGAGTTCAGGATTGTTAGAGACAAAAGACCACTCTTAGAAGGGTGGCGAACTCCATGAATACCGATGCGCCAGAGACGTACCCTATACCGGCGTGTAGCTGGCGTAGAGCCCAATGACGGCCAAGTGACAGATCCAAAATCGGCCGACCGGTCGTGGAGGAATCTGCCATCAAGTTCAGGATTCGTAGAGACAAAGGACCACTCTCTGAAGGGTGGGCGATCTCTATGAATACAGATGCACCAGAGACGTACCTTATGCCGGCGTGTAGCTGGCGTCGTGCCCAACGACACCCAAGTGACAGATTCAAAATCGGTTAAGCCGTTATGGAGGAATCTGCCATCGAGTTCAGGATTGTTAGAGACAAAAGACCACTCTCAGAAGGGTGGCGAACTCCATGAATACAGATGCGCCAGAGACATACCTTATACCGTCGTGTAGCTGGCGTCGAGCCCAATGATGTCAAAGTTACAGAACCAAAATCGGTGAAGCGGTCGTGGAGGAATCTGCCATCGAGTCCTGGGATCGCCAGCATCTCCTCTCAGCCTTCCCATGACCCCCCACCAGAGTTGATAGCGATTTCATGAGGATTGATCCGACAGTGACGTTCTTTATACCCGCGTGTAGCTGGCACCGAGTCCAACAATGTCCAGCCTTCAGAGCTGAAATCGCCTTAGCGGTTGTGGAGGAATGTGACATCCAGTTCTGGGATCGCCAGCACCACCCCTTCTGCCTTCCCAAGACCCCCTGCAGAGTAAATAGTAACATCTTGAGTATTGATGCGATAGAGACGTACCTTATACCGGCATGTAGCTGGCGCCGAGCCAAACGACGCCCAGGTGACAGATCCAAAATCGGCTCAGTGGTTGTAGAGGAATCCGCCATTGAGTCCTGGGATCGCCAGCATCCCCTCCCAGCCTTCCTAGGACCCCCCCCCCCAGACTATGTAGCGACTTCATGAGTATTGATGTGACAGTGACGTCCGTTATACCGGCGTGTAGCCGGCGTTGAGCCCAATAACGTCAAGGTGACAGATTGAAGATCGGTCAAGAGCTCGTGGAGGAATCTGTCATCGAGTTCAGGATCCCCAGAGTGTTAGGATTCCTAAAGACCACTCTCAGAAGGGTGGGCAATCTCCGTGAGTATTGATGCCACAGAAATGTCCTTCATACCGGTGTGTAGCTGGCGTCGAGCCCAATGACGTCCAGGTGATGGATTGAAAATCGGTTGACCAGTTATGGAGGAATCTGCCATCGAGTTCAGGATAGCATGACTGTTAGGATTCCTAAAGACCACTGTCAGTAGGGTGGGCGATCTCCATGAGTATTGATGCGACAGGGACGTACCTTATACCATCGAGTAGCTGGCATCCAGCCCAAGGACGCCCAGGTGACATATTCAAGATCGGTGCAGCGGTTGTGGAGGAATCTGCCATCGAGTTCTGGGATCGCCAGCATCCCCTCTCAGCCTTCCCAAGACCCCCCCACCCCCCAAGAGTAGATAGTGATTTCATGAGTATTGATACGCCAGAGACGTACCTTATACTGGCGTGTAGCTAGTGTCAAGCCCAACAACGTCAAAGTCACGGATTCAAAATCGATTCAGTGGTGGTGGAGGAATCAGCCATCGAGTTCAGGATTAGTAGAGACAAAAGACCACTGTCAGAAGGGTGGGCGATCTCCATGAGTATTAATGTGATAGGGATGTACCTTATACCGGCGTGAAGCTGGCGTCGAGCCCAGAAACCTCCTGGTGTCAGATTCAGGATTGGATGTGTAGTTGTAGTGGAGTAATATGCAGGATGCCTGGGAATATAGATGTTAAGAATGATGATGAGAGAAGAGAATATTGAGGGTGATGATGAGAGAAGAGTGTGTCACGTCGCATGTGAGGCTAAGTGCCGAGAAACCATGATGAACTATGCCAAGAAATACTCAGGGGTACCCCTGAAGCGAGCATCTCTCAGTGGTAAATCATGATGAGCAATGGTGTTGATGGACGAGTCTGAATGCACTGGAGGCAGAGTTGCTTTGACTAATATGTCAGGACGGAATGGGGTGTATTGGTTTGGCTCCAGATGCATGGAATTTGAGCGGGCGTTGCCAGGCAACTCAGGACGCACAGGACGCAGGGGACGCAGATTCAACGTCACGTGCATCAGGACGCAAAGGCGCCGTATCTGACGCCGGGTAACTTTTTTTGCTGATGAATCATGTTGGTCAAGAAAAGGAAGGGAAAGCTAAAACTATGTGTCGACTACTGAGAACTAAACAATATTACCAAAAAAGACCGATATTCATTACCTCTTATAGGAGAAGCCCTGGCCTGACTTCAAGATGCACAATACTTTACCAAGTTAGATATCAAGGACGCATACCATAATATTAGCATAAAAGAAGGAGACGAATGGAAAACAACATTCACAACAAAACTCGGTATCTATGAATACCTTGTTATGCCATTTGGACCATGCAATGCCCCTGCAGCCTTTCAACGATGGATCAATAGGACACTACATTAATTTGTCGACATATGTTGCATAGTATATCCGGACGACGTTCTCATATACTTGAAAACAAAGACTCAACATATCCAAGACGTTAGAAACATGCTATCAGCAATTGAGAAATGAGGGATAAAAATCAAACCAGGAAAGTGCGAATTCCATGCCAAGGAAACGGAATACTTAGGATTCATTATTGAAAGAGAAGGAATCGAGGTAGATCCTATCAAAACAGTAGCCATATGGGATTGGATCAAACCAATAAAAGTCAAAGAAATTCAGAGATTCTTGGGATTCTGCAATTTCTATTGAAGATTCATACAAGAATTCAGTCGAAAAGCAAGACCCCTATATCTGTTAACCAGAAAAGACAAAAATTGGAAATGGGGGGAAAAAGAGAACAAGGCATTCAATGACATACGACAATGTCTTACATCAGCACCTGTGCTGATGCACTTCGACCCGGAAAAACCAATAACAATTGAGATGGATGTGTCCAACTATCTCACCGCAGGAATACTATCGCAAACAAGAAAGAACAGTAAACTACATCAAGTAGCATACCGGTCAAAGAGTATGACAAAAGCCGAATGTAACTACGACGTACACGTCAAAGAACTATGGGCAATCGTCAAAAATTCTAGAAAACAGGAGAAGATAAGTCAGCAACACAAAACATCGAATCACCATATTAATGGACCACCAATACTTAGCACCGTTTATGTCAACCAAAAAACTGATAGGAAGGCAAATCCAATGGATGGAAGTACTAAGTCCATACAACATTAAAATTGAATACTAATCAGGAAAGGAAGGAGGAAAACCAGACGCTTTGACAAGAGGAGAAGGGGACCTACCAAAAAACAATGACATATGAGTCAAGCAACACAAAAGGATACTCCTATTAAGACAGCAATACCTAGAGGTCCTGGAAACCACCAACATTCAAGAGAAGGAAAAGGAAAGAATTGAAGAAGCGACAGCAGTGGATATCCAATCATAGAAAATTAGAAAGGCGCTAGAACAAGGAAATAAAGAAATGAAAGCGGTAGCCTTAGGATTGTGCCAATGGAAGGACAACATGTTATTGCACCAGTGGGGGATATGGATACCAGAAAAAGAGGAATTATAGACGAATATTATAAGGCAATGTCATAACATCCCTAGGGCAGGATATGGAGAAATGGCCAAGGCAATGGAGCTCCTCTAAAGCAAATATTACTGGCCACATATGAGGGAATTAATCAAGAGGTATGTCAAGAACTGCGATATTTGCCAACGAATAAAAGTGGCCCAACACAGACCGTATGGAGTACTACAACCAAAGGAAGTACCAAAAGATTCATGGAAATTGATATCCATGGACTTTATTACAGACCTACAAAAATTGGGAACATATGATACAATCCTGGTGGTCATTGATCCTCTGACCAAAATGAGTCATTTTATACCTTGTCGCAAGGATATGAATGCATGGCAGTTTGCAAAGGCATTCATAAAAGAAATATTTCAGCTACATGGACTACCAAACGATACCATCACAGATCGAGGAACTCTATTCACATCGGACCTATGGAAAGAAACAACAAAATTACTAGGTATAGAGAGACGATTGAGCACGGCCTTCCACCGGCAAACTGAGGAACAAATGGAATGAGCCAATGCGATATTTGAACGATACGTTCAAGCATATAATAATAATCAACAAGATAATTGGTACGAACTACTACCCAGGGCAGAATTCGTGTACAACAATGGATATCAAGAAACGATCAAGCACACAGGGTTCTTCGCCAACTACGGAATGAACCACGAATACGAGGCTATAGGAGCCCTGATGCAAGGAAATATCATACCACTCTAAGAAATAAGTCAACTACATGACGTACTACAAGGGGAAATCTCTGAAGTGCAGATAAGACAAAAAGAATATTACGATCAACACCGAAAAGCCGATCCAATTCTCAAATCAGGAGACAGGGTATGGTTCTTACCCAGAAATGTACAAACCAGGAGACCATGCAAGAAATTAGACTACAAGAAAATCAGACCATTCAAGATCTTGTCAAAAATAGGATCGAGCGCTTATAAACTTGACTTACCACCCACGATGGAGATACACAAAACAATCCACATCTCCCTCCTAGAACCATACGTAGATAACAAACTACCATTATAAAGACAAGAACCTTCTCCGCCGATTATTATTGAAGGAGAACCAGAATACGAACTTGAAGAAATAATTGATTCCAGACTCTACTATGGAAATCTCCAATACGGAGCCAAGTGAACTGGTTATTCTCCCGAACACAATAAGGTCTGGTACCAAGCCTCAAACTTGGCAAATGTAGTCTATGCAAGACAACGATTCCATGAAGGATACCCCAAAAAGCTCTCTCAAGATAAACATCCAGAAAGAAGACAATGAATTCACAATGGTACGAGTCTCAAGGACACCGTCGCCATAAACACAGTTTACACCAACCAGCCCACCATTTTGTCCTTTAGACAGCCCTGCACCATGCGACAGGTGCCTAAGCCCGGAGAAGAGTTCGACGGCTTTCACCGAAGATGCATATCAAACCCACATGAGGGACAAGGAAAGTACCTACATTTCCTGAGAACAGCCTCAAAAGATATCACTTGCTGGTCCCTCCGAATGGGAACAAACATTCAACCAACCCGAGGCTTTCAGTGGTCCCTTGGAGTTCAAAAAACATCTAGATACAGGCCCAAAAATGACCAGTGGAGTACACCAGAGGGAGAAGGAACAACACACTCGAACCCACTGGATCAAGTGCCACCGAGATGGGCGTTGGAGACAAAAGGGGGAGAAACAAAGCCACAACCATTACCAGGGAAGGCCGATGTCTGGGGAAAGGAAGGAAAAAGGATAGGAAAAGGACGCGAGGACACATGCTTGGGGGGAGGAGAGTAAAAAAAACACAAATAGACACAAAGGCAATCCAACGACAAGTCAAGGTGTAATGACCCTACGATCAGGAGCTACAATAACTACCACCTTAGCCCAAGTGGTATACCAAGAGGTAGTCAAAGGTGGTATGGTCTAGTATACTTAGTATACAAGAATGCTGGTTAGCCAAAGGGAAAAGCCTAGGGAACAGTAGAGTGACCTTAGGCATGCTATTAGGCAGGGTAACCTTTCGGGAGAACATTCACAGAAGGTCAAGAGAATTATGGGAATGTTACACGGACCTCAGAGATGACTTTTGTGGTCGACTGGAAGACTCCAGTAGTGGTTAATGGCATAGGAGGACAAAGTGACCCTAGCTTGGGAATTTGGTCATTATGCCCATGGACCCCAGTTACACTACTGAGGTATCCAAGTTACCCTACCTGCACCGGCAAAGTCATCCTAGAACTTAGAGGTCGATTGCCTCACATTCTATAGGCTCTTAGATGTTCTTGGGCATACATGCATCTGCACGAGGAGGCCACATGCCTGTGTAATGGTGGCCCGAACATGCTATTGAACTTGGGCAGGTTTTGCTAACACCCCCCTCTGGCCCAGCGTCGGGACTGTGCGTCATAGGCAGACGGCTGTGTAGTTGCTCGTTTGCTAGTTAAAAGAGGTCATTGGAGCAGCTGCTGTAACACCGTATGAGTGGTCGCCATCCGTCCGACTGAATGCCGTTCGCAGGATATATAAGGGGAGTATGGTTAACCGCCAAAATGGGGGTCACCCATAAATGGTCTCTCCGGCACCTAGGAGTGCACCATGGCCTACAGGTAGTAGGGTAGTCTTCCTAGTGGTACTAAGGTCGTCCATGGAGGCCAGGGTGCTTTCGGGACAACTACCTCAGTAACCAGCCGGGACCTGCTCCCCTTGATTTGTAGCATTACTATGGGTTGTTAATGGACTCTAGAGGTATGAGTCTTATCACGGTAGAGTATGTCCCGACAGGCTGGCTATGGGTAGCGCCCAATTAGCCAACAATCCGCTACATCTCACCAGGGGAGCTTGCATGTCAAATTATCACATTGAATAGTCCAGTAGATTACATGATGGGCTGCATAGCTTGTATAGACGAAACTGCCACTGGGCCAGTGAGTCCACCACCTAGGTATTGATTCCGGTTGTTGTCATAACAGTTAGCCACTGGTATGACTTCGATAGGAAGAGTTTTTCCCCCTGCCGTTGTATTGGAGATGCATTGCAGAAACTCATATCCTATTGACGGAGTTAAGTGTACCCGAGTTGGTCCGACACGTCCGGCAGGATCAATCCTGATGGAGGGTAGACCTCGGACAAACCCTGAGCAGGACAGGGTGCTCGCAGAAGGTTGGAAGTAGTGGTGAATGTCAAAGGCTTAAATCTGATATCTACTTAAGTTTAAGCGTTTGGCATTCTACTTCGACAACCAACCTTTCCTCAAGAGAACCAAATTGAGTGAAGCTTCGAGCTTACCTATATTAAGTTTTACCGCTGATTCTTGTGAATTATTTTACCTCATCTTCTTCTTCTACTTTGAGTGTTTGGTGTGGTCGCAACCTTAGAGTTCACCTCTCTACAGGGTGCCCTCGTTATAACTGGACTCTGTCCAGAACTTTATCTGTTCTCTCCCCCCGTTAAACGTCAAGTAACTAAGAATAAAAGTGACCACCGCTGCGAAGTTGTCAAAGAAGTTCTACGACAGATCAGAGTCTGGGACAAGGACACTACAAAGAAACTTGAGATGACGAATGAGCGTCTTCACGTAGAACGCCCGGACGATACAGCTGAACGCCTCGATGATACAACTGCCGAAATTGCCTCCGATGTCATGAGCAAGTTTGAGGATCCAACTTCACTTCGTTCCTTTTGCGTGACAGTAATAATAATTTGTTTTTAATTAGCGCATCATGATTGGGTATCCCGGTTCGGCCCTAGGGCAATAAGAATTCACATTCTTCGTTGTACTGGGGCTTTAGCAGGTGAATATCTATTTTTGGAACATCGCTGGTACGCAACTTCTGCGGACAGAGGCATTGCATGGGGTGTTGTTTCTACACCGACTATAAGCACCCTTGTCTTTATGCTACAAAACCAACACGTCAAGTAACCGATTAAGTCTCAACCATATCTCATCCGGGTGACATGCCACGGTACAAGCATGTTACATCGACGTCCATCCGAACCACTATTGCTATCCGAGCTCCTCTTCTTGTATACAGATGTAGATATTTGCGCCTGGCTGCTCGCCAACCAGGGCAAAGATCCTCTCGATCTCATAGTCCTTGAAAAACATCAAGGGACCGACGAGGGCCGAGCCAAGCGGCCGGCGCCTGTTTCTGGTCACCATCAATTCTCCCATCCCAACTTGTGGCATAGAATTGGGTCTGCTGAGAATGTGAATCAGGATATTGACATGGAAGGAAATGGCACCGACGATAGCGATAACTACAACAATCGCCATTTTGATGATACCATCATTATTGACAAGAGGTGGCGTCAGCTCTCTCAATTGCCCCTAACGCCCGGAGTGGGGAAGCTCATGATGAAGTATTATTTATTTTTTAGATTTTATTCATTTAATCCGAGACCTGTTAGATTCATCATCATAATATATAATTACCAATGCTAATAAAAGACGTAGGAAAATGATACTGACATGCACGAATCGTCGACCAGGCCTGACTGTGAGAGCCATCAATCCACAGAGCTCCACCTACCCCCCAGACCGACCCGCAATTGAGAAGATGTAGCAAAAGCAGCTGGCCCTTCAGTGGAAACTGTGAAAGACCTAGTTGCAACAGTGGGGGCACTTCTCGAAAAGCAACCCGGGATGTCTCAGTACCTAAAGAATCCTGAGGTCGCTACGGTTGAGTCCAAAACTCGACCTACAGCCCCAAAGCCTAGAAGCCGGGAGCGCCTTGGGCGCCAACGTCGGAACGACGGCACTGGTGACACAATAGCTGACGATACTGATCGTTCAGCTGAATCTGATATTCCTATTCATCGTGCCATGTCCCGTGAAGCCCCTCAAATGACAAATTCACCACCAGCTGTTGCTCCCCAACATCCTACAACCCCCCCTCTGTCCACCATTACTACTCATCCTCCGAATTCGCCTACTGTTCATTCTGATATTAGCAACCCCGCCACCATTAAGCCAATAGCAGCCGGTGGATCTCGAGACCCCCCTGTCCCAGATGCAAATCATCCTGGCGAAACTACAAATGAACAGGATGAGGGGCCCAGCCCCAAACAGCCTAACGAGATCGATTCAACAGGAGGAACAACTCGCCTGCGTGCGAAAGCTGGTCGTGGGCGTTACCGGAAAAAACGGTGAACCTTTTCTTTTCATTACACTTACACTCAAACACTTTTATCATAGATTCTACCCACATTTCTTAGGCGTCCAGCATTTGTTACATTTTCATGTTTTCTTGTGATATGTATCATATTAATCAATCAATCCTGGTATCCCCTTGCATTGGCCTTACTTGATAGTCCAAATTGCGTTAGTGATTGTAATCATGCTTTGCATCCACAGCCTGTTTCAGCGACTACGCTGCATTGAGTAGACGCTTCCAAACTCCATTAGGCTTCGTCAGTGTCTCTTGCAGAATCCCCCTAGCTAACCGATACTTCTTCCAGCCAGAATTCGACCACACAGCACAATTATCTCCACTCTCTCTTGGCACATTTCCCCAGACCTCTTACATCGACGTGTCTGTCAAGACTGAAGATTATCCATCATCTAGGATCCAAACCATACTGCAAGATTGTTCAAACTCAACAACAACACCTTTCGCCTGGAAATCACTGCACGCAGCTACTCCCAATAACTGTACTCCCAAACGTAGGCTGGACGCCACCAGAGATGCCATTCACCACCTGGCGCACTCAGAGATCACGAAAACCGAAGACTTAATCGCTTGAGAAATCTCAAGATGGATTCTGAGTGACAGTCTGTGTACGCCTAAATCCAGTCAACTTATCTGGCATTCGGGCAGATGTGCAGCGTCTGCTTAAGTCTTGCAAGGTTGTGTTTCTTGCATACAGACACCATCACTTTTCCCGCTGCTGATTCGCTGTTCGAAGATGACAATAATCTTCTAACCCTATTGTAGCTTGCCCACTGTCACACCAAAAGCCATTGTGGCTAACGAATGCTACTTAAGGCTTGGACTCGCCTAGCTTCTGACATCAGCGCCAGATTCATTTCATCTATTAGTATTTTTCTTGTGTCGAAACCTACATCACGACAAATGTTTTGACAATAATAAAAACCCTTATGTATCCGCCGGATGGATGAGCTCTGCAGATTCCTGTCCTTGCGAATCCGGTAACTGCACCCACCATCAATACTGCGATTCAAAGGTTGAGTAACTTCACAAATCTAAGCAATGTGAGAATCTGCTGTGATGATCACACAGAAGAAATAACCAGCCCTCCTATAATGCCAAGTCGGGAAACCGCATGTTAGATCTGCTAAATAGGATTAGTACACCTTCCACCCGCACACTGAGTGACAGACTGTGAGTCCACCCCCCCTTATACTAGCGTCGACATCTAAGAACTCTCCCGCCAAATCAACGCAATCAAACTTCACGCCCCCCCTACCCACAACAAATAAACAATCATACTTTACCTTCATGAAATCTCCTATATACTGCCAGCATTCTAAAACCAACTGTCAGCCTGCCGTCTGTAGACAATCAGAACTGACCCACTAGAGAAATTTGAACTGACATCATGGTATCGAGCCAGCCAAACCGGATTCCATCTAAAAACATAGCCCGTCTGCGCGAAACAGGCACCGACACCCTGGCATTGAGCCAGCCAACAATGAAAGCTGTGACTCACAGCCAGTGTACCCGAGACGTTGTATCAGGTAACCCAGCCAGGAGTCAGAAAACTAACCGAGCAGGCAAGAAGAAGCATCCTAGACTCGAAAAAATACAAGAACATCAGAATACCCCTTCAGGGACTCAGCAGACTGAATCTAGCACCTCCCACAGCACTCAGTTATCAGGTGTGAATGCATCACCACCAAATAGTGGACATCATTCAGGACAACAATCAAAGCACGCAAAAATGACAATGTATCAGACCCCAGTATATATTGAACCGGAAACTGATGCTGACGGACAACACGAACCATCTCCCCTACACCTCCGGCGATTGAAATCTCAACACCAGGGAAATCATCGTGGGATTCCACCACCACCCCCTCTCCTCCCCCTTGATGGCTTCTGCTTAGGGGAGCGATGCTACACCCCCCCCTCACCCTCTGGGGTCTACCCCCTCCTCCACGGGGTTCTTGTTCCTGTTCATCGTTGACTCCCGCTCATGAAGTTCAGTTCTCCCCCTTACCCCGCACTTCCTTTGCACCTCGCTTAGGTTTTGCACGGTCGGCATTCTGTCCCCTTCGCTCACGGTCGGCGCTGAGCTTTCCAAGCCCTTTGCGAAGTACCTTTCCGTCTCGGTTATGTGGTCCTGTCGGGGAACACTTCGGTTAGTAACTTCAGCACCTCGTTTTCGTTTCGCATTCGGAAAAGCATCGGCCGTGGTTACTCTAGTCGGTCGTCTCAAGTGTTCGGAAGTCCTTCCTCCTCCCTTCCCCCTCCATCTACCTTCACGGTTTTCATCCCGTTGCTCGGTTACAGCTACCCCTATCCCCTCTTTTCCCACCCCCTCAGCTGGCACCTTACTGCTCCCCACCCGCGGTCGATCTTCGGTCGCTATACAAAAACCCGCCTCGGTTACGCCTGTCCTCCTGGCCGTCACTAATGCCGCTTTGGCACACCCTCCGACGACCTCTCACCAGAGTTGCCTCCATACACCGTCCTATCCTGCCATCGGGCACCGCTTCGTCCCCCGGCACCGCTCCAGTGTGCAGGTCCATACATTCATTTCCTAGCTTAGGCTGATACACGTCACTTATCAGACGTAATTTTCCTTTGTCAGGAGTTCATACATTCCTTTTGTTTGCCCTCTCGGCCTTTTTGTAGATGTCGCTAAGGGTTCTACTCTCCTTCCTGCTTGTTCCTTTCCTTTCTACTTCCTTCGTATGTACATGTATGTTCGTAGGATTTGGCTTGGCGATGGGCGAGATGTGCGGTTGGTCTCATACCAGAGGGACTTGGGGGTTTGGATGTTTCCTGGGGTGAGGAGGAGAGGGTTTTTGTTGGCCATAGCGTTAAAGCTGAATGCTGTCTTTGTACCTTTTTTTTTTTTTTTTTTTTTTTATTTGAATCATTTTATTATTTATTTAGGTACAAAATCCTGCATGCAGCTCGCACTATGGCATATAAAAAACCTTAATTCCAAAAACTAACAAAAGAAAAAACAAAACTCAAACAATACGTGCAAAAACTCTCCAAGCGGGATCATCAGAACCCTGTCGCATCGCCATCGATGACTAACAAAAACAAAAGTAAAGTGAAATCCTCCTTATCCCAATAAGAAAAACATTAACAAGTAATAAAACCTCCCCGCCCTACCTGCCCACTGCCGTAGTAAACTAGAAACAAAGAAAATTCATAAACTGTATAGAAAAATACACTGAGGAGAAACTCGAGCAGGGGAGTTTTTGAAGTAGCAATACCTAGAAGGCCAGGGCTGAGCTAGGGAGTTTTTGTGTTAAGCACTATCTGAGCCCGAACCTGGCTCAGGAGTAGCAGTATCGGCTCGAATGCGCAACATGATTGGAGGGAAACCCGTGCAAGTAGCGTAGAGATACTCAGCTAACCCCCTGAGGAGGGGAACCGAGAGCCAAAGAGGACTGTCAGGGCCAATGTCATCCACACCTGAGAGATGGGTGAGGCGAGGCTGGGCCTTAGCGGGGCAGCGGAGAATCGCGTGCTGGAAGAACTCATCGTCTTCCTCACAGAATGGGCATAGGGTGCTGGAGTCCCGACTCCACCAGGAGACATGTGCGGCAAGGTAGCTGGAACCTGTACGCATCTGGTGAATGCGACCACATATAAATCGAGGGAGGCCAGTAAAGGCGTGGGGAGTGAGGCAGGCACTATAAGGATACGAGAGGGGCACTGGCGGACTCAGGTCTAACCAGTCAGCGAGGAGTGACTGCAACAGAGGAGCTCTGAGGGCTTGGTAGGTGACGGAAGGTACCCTCGACAGCGGAAGCGGTACGAGATCAGTTGAGGCGAGCGGGAGGATAGGGATTTCCTCAATAAGGTCTGAAACCTCGTGACATAAGGAGTCTAGTGGTAGGTGCTTGGCTGAGTTAACCGCCGGGCCAAGCCATGAAGTAAGGTGGATGGCTTTGGAGGAGCCTTGGAGGAGAAAGCGGTGATCGTCCGCAGACCGGCCCTGGTCCCACGTGGGCACAGATTCGGGTATCTGGGCGGTGGCAGGGTTCAATTCCGAAGGGGCGCAGACCAAAGGGATGGCAGCTGACCGACGGCGGTGTTTGCAAATGGAGGAGATGGGCGGTAGTAAGGCCTCCCAGTACAGAGCACCGAGGGCAGTCGTGTAAAAGCACTTGGTTGTCCATCGGAGCACCCCATGCCAGAACGAGCTGAGTTTCCTAAGAGTGGCAGCGTCCAGAACAAACAGGTCGCAGCAGTAGGTGAGAATAGGAATAATGGCGCCGAAGACTAGCTTTCTGTTGCACCAGGAAAAGAGGCCTTTGCCAGCCGCACTGAGCTGCCAGATTGTAGTGAAAGAGGCTCTGGCTAGTGCCAGCCGTCTCAGGAAATGAACGGAGGAGTGTAGAGTAGGGGTGAGCCAATAGCCTAGCCACCTTACAACCTGAGAGGGTGGAAAAAGCATGTCATTGATCACAATGGGGGCGAAGGAAACATCCGAACGGTCCTTCGGGATTATCCAGTGAATGAGTTCAGTTTTGGGGACAGAAAAGGCCAGTCCCAAGTCGGCACCCTGCCTTTGGATGCTGCGGAAGTGGTATTGAAAAGCGCGGATATTCGAATGTACCGAGTCCGAGCCAAACGTGATGGTGAGGTCGTCGACATATGAAATCGCCAGACCTTGAGGGAGAGTCGGGTGGAGGCTGGCCATATAAAGCACAAAAAGGAGAGGAGAAATCGGAGAGCCTTGAGGAGTGCCAACAGCGACCGGGCAGAAGACCTTAGTCGCACCTTGGAATATGAGTCGGCATTGGCGCTTGGAGAGGAAAGACTTGATCCAGGCAACTAGGTAAGCAGAGACACCTCCTCTGGTGAGGATAGTAGCCAGCTTGTTTGCACAGACGTTGTCAAAACCACCTTTGACGTCCAGGAAGAGAGTAGATACTTTGAAGGAAGCGGCCTGAAGCAGGCGGACTTCGTGGGTGAGAGTAGCGACAGCGTTGAAACAGCCCAGACCTGCAAGGGACCCACACTGATTGGGGTGCAGGAGGCCAAGGGAGCGGGCGGCGGAGGCAAGACGAAGAGCAGAAAGTCTATCGAGGATCTTGGAGACAGTTTTGAGCAGGACAATGATGCGAAAGGAAGCAGGTTTACGGTAATCAGGTTTGCCTGGTTTGTCGAGGACAATGCCATTGGCCTTCTTCATGGCTAGTGGGTGGTACCCGTGGGTGAGGAGAGGAGTGAACAGAGATGGAAGGAGCCGCTCGTTGGCCTTATGGACTCGCTTCCAGATAGAGTAAGGAATACCACTTGGGCCAGGGGCTCACGTGTTGGAGGATTTTCGAAGTGCGGAGGACACTTCTGCAGGTAAAACTGGAGGGACGTCTTTAAATGCAGGAAGGATTAGGGGAGGAGGAGGAGAGGGTCTAGGAGGGAAAAAATGTTGTAGAAGTGTGTTGTTAATTTCGGTGGGGGAGGAGGCGTTCTCGAGTGTGGGG
>Ga0307509_10006733_pt1 | contig 15310 bp, 10 predicted proteins | sample 10_EM_MG_FD_202245 | JGI IMG/M metagenome (GOLD analysis project Ga0307509, IMG submission 202245) | Populus trichocarpa ectomycorrhiza microbial communities from riparian zone in the Pacific Northwest, United States - 10_EM | ecosystem: Host-associated > Plants > Roots > Unclassified | place...
TGAGATGTGCCATTACCTGGTCAATATTATGGACCTCTCATCAAGGCGTGACTTTAAAATATTTAGCTGTTGTAATCTAAAAGCTAGACTGCTAGAATGGCGTCAGTTTTTATTTCACAACTTCGCTCACCAAAGCATAGGATGATAGGCTTTAGTCAGTGCCAAAGAAATGGCTATCACAGGATTTAAAATATCGGTGAAACAACACTGTTGCAAAAAGTTTTAGCAAAATAGCTGATTCCAAAATGCAATATATGAAGAAGTCTGCAATTGAAAAACACAACATTAAATAAATATTGCATTTTGGAGGATTTAATTTCATGACAGGATAAATTATCGAGCTTCAAAACAGCGACATCCATGATTGTCATGATTAGGCTATTTCACCAATTATTTTTCAAAATATACTATTCTAACAATATTTTTATTTTACTTTGCTAGTTTAAAAAAAATCCAAAGAAATCACAATGAAAGTAAGACTAAAAACCGTTCCATCATGCAGCAGAATTCATGTCAGCCCTAAAAATGGCTGGCTCATAAGTATTGAAATGACAGCAAAAATGTTGAGATCCATGGCCTTGTAAAAGTTTTTTACCAACTGCTTGACAGCTAGCCCATAATTACCGAGTCCCTCCTGTAGTCAATATTTGGTTTAATAGGTGTAAGCACCACATGCTCCAAAATTCTTCAGTTCCTCTAATTTAATTTTGAGACACAAAAACATGTTAGAGTTGCAAGGGTGAAGCAGCCATCACCAACTATCACTATCAACAGAATCAAAAACTAAATTTATTAATAAGTTTCATCACATATATTAGTTTTTCCCTGTACTGAATAAATAAGGAAATAATGCATGTCTGTACAACACAAATCAATACTCCAAAAATGTTATGTGCAAAAACAATAAATTGATTTGGAGTTTCTAAGAGGAGAAACTCATCTGCAGCAGAGAGAGATCTACAAGAATGCACAGGTCATTAATTCATCTTCGAAGAGTAGGGGGAAAATTCAACATAGAATGATCATCACAATCACATCGTCCAGCTTTTATCAATGCCTAGATTCACAGCCTGGAACAACATAATAATTGCATTAATGATTTGAATGCAAAAAAATAGTCCTCCAATCAATTGCTAAACCAAACAGAAAATTAACCAATTCTCAGTGTCAACTGATGATGTAGAGATGATAGAACTCAACATGCCTTAGTAATTCATTGCCACAGAAAAAAAAAATGCTTAAAAGTGATATTATTGGACAGTGAACTTCATTTGTGAAGTGGTTTTTACAGGTAACACTTCTCCCAACAGATCCCGCCACTGGGAAAATAGTAAACAAGTAGGGAGTTTCTACATGAGACCCACTATGTAAAAAGCCCATTAAAGATTATCTATGCCCAACTAGAGGCCCACTTTTTAAGTCATCGGCAGACTGGATACATTATTTTGGGTAGTGAAGAAAATTCACACTTCTCTTCAAGCTTATCCCCCACCTCCCTTGTCTCAAAAACACATCCACCCACCCCTTCCTCCACACTGATATATAAATTGGTAGTCCATTTAATTTAGCGAACCACACTCTCTGCTTATATTGCCAAGTTCACCACCAGAACTGTAATCTACTGGATTCAAGATTACTGCTCAGGTTAAGACACGGACTCACTAATCACAGATATGAAATGTGTTATAATTATATCAGTTACTACAAAAATGGCAGAGGCATTTTTAACATGAGATTGTCTGAGACACTCTAGCACAAAGTTGACAGCTTCACACATAGGTGAACTTCAGATTTCAGTTCTTTTTATTTATAAAGAAAACATTGTCTGGAAACAAATGATACCGCATGAAGCAAATGAAATAGCATTAATGAGCAAACAAGTCAAATGTTTAATCCATTTACAAAGCTATAATCATATTCCAGGTTTTGATTCCAAGCAGACAAGAATAAAAGAATGTGGGTATAAATGTAAGCTACATCGTAAAAACACCTCTGAATTATAGGTTGTTATGATTAACACCACCTTATTATTATTATTATTATTATTATTATTATTATTTAAGAGGCCAAGCTATAAGATGTTTACCCCTTCTATAGATTCCATCCAATTTAGCCATTAAAAGTCACATGCAGCATGTTTTTCTAAACAATCACCGAGAAGTCATAAAAAAACAATAGAGGGTTGATTCTTGATGATAATTCATCATATTGTAAGAGAGTTTTATCATAATATTGGTCGAGGTTGATTCATTAAGGATTTTTTAAAGATATTTTGAGATTTTATAAGGAAACATGTGCAACCTGAGTTATTCAATGGAAAAAAATGGGTAGGAGTCAGTCAAAACAGCCAACAATTCAGAGGATAAAATCAGCAAAAACAAAAAAATAATAATTCAAGAGTGTCAACAAAAAAGAGCTGTGTGAAAGACCAATTAACCGATAAATGTATGAATATATGTGTTTGCACCATCCCATGCTTATGTTAATAGTGTTCATAGGTATATCTCCAAACCTTTTACTTTTTTCCTTTTGCCATTGGGAAATGTACACATACGCAACCCTTCCCAGTTGCTTGTCCTGAAATCCAGACTTCATCCTCTAATAGCACTTGGAACCAAGGGATATGCCATTGTGCCTTAATGAAATGCATAAAACATTGTCTTGTTTTCACGCTAGCTTTAAGAATTTTCACATATTAACTTCCCATCTCTAAGCTAGATTCACACAATACATACTCCAGGTATTACATGTAACATTCTAAGCTATTATGGATCCCAATATTAGTTCATTAAACAGACAAAGATGCCAAGGAAAAATGGTAAAGTGGTTGATAAGTGATGGAAGCACTATAAAATATTCAACACTAAGTGATCAGTGATTAGAAACATACAATTGAAGATAAACCGTGCCAATGTTCACTGCTGCTGGTCTGCACCCATCTCATCAGAACACCAAACAAATCTTTCAAGCAGCAGTTTATGAACAAACCCAGCTCTTCCAAACGCATCAAACTACAAGAAAAAAAAACCAATTGCTAAATTCTCTGTTGCTAGAAGATAAAACAAAATAGCTAAATAAAATTTCCACATTCCAGTTTTGAAAGGAAAATTAGTAAATTAAGAAATCATTCCAGGTGAAGGGGAAAAAAAGGAGGACGAGAAGCTAAATCAAATCAATTTAGTTGAATGAAATATATATGCATTGAAAAATAACGTACCTATATTCTGATCCTGTCAACCATACAAGGTGAGAGACAACTCTAAAATACAGCCTACAAAATATTGAACATAAACTATAAGAGATAGGAAGGCAATGAACAAAATCCATGTCTTGTCACAATAAATAATAAAAATGACAGTCACCATAATTGGCATCTCAGAATACTTCCTAATTCAATGATCCACGACACCTGAACAAAAATATTTCTTGAATTAGATGCAAGATCAAACTTGAAAAACAGTGCAAACAAGATAACAAAGATAAAAGTCATCCACAGCCACTTACTTCCTAGAACCACAGTTGCAAGGTATCTTTTTATCCTCCAGAGGAAATTTGTAATTGTAAGTAATTTCTTCACCAGCAGCTATATAACGTTTTGCATAAATGAAAATTTTTTTCTGACCTTCAACGCTTATAACCTTGGTGTAGCAGTTCGGCTATAAAAGAAAGTCAATTCAATTATAAGAATCAAGAAATAACATCAATTTCAGTAAATGGAATCATTTGCATGATAATATATGTACCTACCTCGCAAGAATGGTTTATAAATCTTGCAATCCCACCACGTTTTGTGGCATCAACCTACACAATTTAGGAAGGGCATACAAATGTAACATGCTTGCGCTCACAGCTTATAACAAACATCATAAAATAAAATGCAATGGTGATAAAAGCAGGTCACTGTTGCCCTCCAATCCCAATATCAACTTTGTGGTTTGCATACAAGTATATAATTCAATATAAGGCCCACATACCAGAAATAAATTGAAGCACAATTTTGCTACAGTAAAATAACACCAAAACATGCCTTGCAAAGAGACCATCCAACTCCAATCAGGATTTCAAAATTTGGGATCAACAGTTGAGATGAAAAAATTAGGAAAGGAAACGGTGAAAAGGTTCTGTGCATCCATATGTACAGAGTTGAGACACCAGAAAAACAAACCCACCCTAAACACGAGCCCAGACAGCAGTCCATGTATATGAGCACTGCTGGGGAGAAAAACAAAGCTAAAGGAAAACTCTGGGGTTGAGCAGATTAGGGATAAGGGGAAAGAGGGCAATTCTTGTTAAAAAGCAGCCTTAAACAAAATAATGAATTTGAAATTTGGTAGCAAAAAATGCAGAAGACATAACATTGATCTACTGACCACGTAACCATCATCAAGTCTAAAAAGATAACTGCTGCCAATTCCCATCTTCTCATAAAGTCTTTCACGTATATCAGATATCTGTGTAAAGTATAAACACAATAAAAGGGCATCAATGGAATGAGAAAAAAATAGCAAAAGAGAACGAATAATTAAAAGCTTGTAGCAATGGGGGAAAGGTTTAGGAATTACAGCTATATTATGTAACACACTGCAACCAGCATATAAACTTACTTGTGGACGAATCAGTTCGCCGACATATTCAATTACAAAGTCCTCAGCCTCAATTGACTCTAGAGCAACAAGACCCCAGTCATGTATCTTGCTTCGCTGGAAACATAAACGCTTTTTTCTTGCCTAAAAAGAAATGTGCAATAATTATTATTTGACAAAACATAAAATTGGCAGTTCCTAGACAAATTAGCAGTTCCTGGACAAGCTTCATTTTTCAATCACCTTCAACTGTGTTGCTTTCAAAAGGTCAACACCTTCTGCAGCAGCAAGAAGATTGCGAAGCTTCACCCTGTTAGTCCTTGCAGAAAGGACCTTGCCATTTGACAGCTGAGATGCATATGCCTCTGAACCTGAATACTTGGCATGAATGCACCGCACTCCCCTAACACGAGCTCTTTCAGCAGGACTAGCTTTAACTGACCATGCATGCCATTCCCAACCATTAATTGAAGACCGTGCACAACCATCAGATCTAGGGCAGGGAATTAACATCCTGGATTTACTGGACTTTGTCTTCCGTGCTGTAAACTGTCCAGTTGCTGTTTGCTTATTAGCACTATTTTCTACTTTAAGAATCTTCGTAGGATGTGACACAGATCCACCATTTACTGTGCTTTTCCTTTTCAACTTTGACACCTTAGTTGCTGTACATAAGAAAACATGATCAGACTTTGTCTTCCGTGCCATAACCTGTCCAGTTGCTGCTTGCTTGTTAGCATCATTTTCTACTTTAAGAATCTTCATTGGGTGTGACACAGATCCACCATCTACTGTGCTTTTCCTTTTTGAATTTGACACCTTTGTTGCTGTACACAAGAAAACACAATCAACAAGAAATAAAGAAATAAAAGGTTTTATGCTCACCAAAACAACATCACATCATTTCTTACAGTTTAGAGTCTTCTTAGAACATTCAGTAGTCCCTGATTTCTTAATTCCAGCATCACGGCCATTGCAATCAATAAGCCCAACCACATCCCTAGAAGTCTTTATGGAATCTTTGGCATCTTTATCATCTGGATATTAAAGATTAAATAGGTAACGGAAAAATTACATGACTTCATGGTTATAACATTTACAACGAAATAGAAAATTATAAGAAAAAAGCAATACCATTAACTGCTCGTGCAATCTTCATTACTTTCCGACGACTAATATTTTTGGGCAATGATTGATCCCTTTTTAAGGTGCTTTTGACAGTGGCTTTTGAAGGCCCAACATTAACAGATGATTCAGCACTAGTGGCTTTCAAAGGCCTAGCATTAACAGATGATTCAGCAATAGTGGCTTTCAAAGGCTTAGCATCAACAGATGAAGCCTGGCCCTTCTTCTTAGGAGTCTTTACAGGTTGAACCACTACATTCTCAGAAACATCGCTAAGAACATCCTGCTTTCTTGACTTCTCCACAGGCTGTTTCAGTAATCCAGAATCAACTGTAGTAGTAGAATGAGAAGATGAGCCCAACTTCTTTCCCACCAACTTTCTCTTCCGATGATACGTGTATTTACCTGAAACCAATGACAGTACTGAAGAGTCTGGGCTGTGAAATTTGTTCGACCCCTCTGTGAATTTGAATGCTCCTTCCTAAAAATTTTACAACAGAATTAAGCATTAATTCAAACATTAAAATGCAACCAACAACTATGTGTAGATGTAAAACTGAATTATTCACCTAATGAAAGAAAAGTTAAAATTAATAAATCCATACCTCATTGATACCAGGTTCAGTATGCTTTTCTGAAGAGCAGCATAATCTAGGAGATCGATGAAGAATTTCATCGACAAAGATTGATTTCCAAACATTAAGTACATCATCATGCAGCTTCTGCATGCACATTGCAATGGTGACATAGGCCCCAACCTTGGGAGTCAATTTGAGTGATTTTGAAGGTCGGAATTTATTTATAGCGGAAGGGAATAGAGCAGTATCTTTGAATCCAGGTGGTGGTGGCCCATCAATGTTTTCATCATCAATTGCATTGACAACAGATGGACGTAATCTTTTAAAAGCAATTGCCAGAAAATTGGATATTTCATTCTCAGATTGAAATGGAAAAAAAGATTTTTGCACTTGTAGTGAGCTTTGAGGTTTGCTGGAAAACATTATCTCAGCAGGAATTTGGTTTGAATCAATCATCTTCTCATCTTTCATTTCTATAGAACCATACTCACTTGCCTGGCTGGATGGAATAGAAAAGTCAAAAATTTCCTGCAGCAGAAGAAAAGAGCATAACCAATAGAGATAAAGCTGCAAATTGACAGCCACAGTCAACTTCCTTTTATTTTCTTTAGCAGCAACGGGAAAAAATAAAGAAAGCACAATAATCTTACAGTTACCTCATTTAATCTCTTATCCTCTGAAAAATTAACTAATTTCTTCACTTTCTCTTTCACAAGAATTTCAACATACTCTAACAAAGACACCTTTGTGGACTTATGCAGCTCATATGCTACGCTTTCTAAGATGCATTTCATGTCATCATCTGGACAATCTTTAAACGATAGGCTATTCTGTTCGCAAGGCTCCTGCCCCACATGTGCACATGAAGATGTAATAGATGATGGCACAGTATGGTCTGATTTAGTTTTGAGAAGCTCAAAACCAGGAGGGCAGTCGACACTGCTAGCAGGAGATTCTTGGCCAGAAAAATACTGTAAAACCATTTAAAACTCTAATTCAGCAATTTTCTGTACATGGAACAAGGAAAAAAGAACTCTGAATAAACTCCCTACATACAGTTTCACTGGGTAATTCTTCAATCTTCATGCACAAATATGGATGATGGAACCAAAGTTTGCTCTTTCTCCAGGAAATTGTATACTCTGCTATGGTATCATAAAAGACAGCATTCCACATGACTTCCATGCAATAATCAGAAAGACATCTACAAATAACAGCGTAAGACCCCCAGAAATCATCAGCATTTCCAACAGATTTTGTACTTCTGGGTAATTGCACGGACAACTCATCAGCCCATGTCTGATCAGAGATATAATTGCAAGCAGCAGCATCACACTCAGGAGTAGAAAAAATCATCCTCTCACTGGCAGATTGAGACTACAAAAAAATATGATGTTAGTGAGATTAGGATATGAAGAGGCACGAAGAAATTCAAGCATGTGTAAAATCCCTAGAATTTCTAAGCAATACCATTTTACCGTCCACAGAACAAGTTTTGGCAGCCTGATTATCAAGCATAAGATATCTCTCTGCTCTCTTTGTGCGAACAAACTCTGAAATGACATTGCAGATTATCTCATCTAATGCAAATCTACGAGCAGCTTTCAATATTCCGGAGTGCAATTGACTGGAAACTTCTTCAGAAATTACAGATATGAAACTTTGAGATGAGCCAGTTTCAGTGGTGGCATCGGTCATGGAGAAAGATTCAGGTTTATCCAATCTCCAAGCATTCATAATAGATAGCAGAGGAAGGGGTCTAAACTTATTCTGAGCATGATATATCTGCCAAATGAGATGCATGGTGAAGGTTAAAATACAAGTAAACTATGTTATGTGGTGAGAAGCACAGTTCAACAGTCTGAGGCAACTGCTTACCATTAATGAATCTTTAAGATACCCGTACTGATACCAAGAATAAAGCTCCAGAAGAGAATGTGGCCCATGCTTCCTCCCATCATCGTCCTTGAATAGCCAACAGGAATCTTCACCTGACTGGAAAAAAAGAAGAATCAGAGGCATTTTCAGAGGTGGAAGTGAGCTGAAAAGGAACAGGGAGGGAAAGATATAGGAGAGAGGAATGACCCCAAACCCATCTGGAAAAGAAAAAAAGCATTGCAGTACCACAAGTGAAACTGGTGTGACATAGTCGGCTGCTTCAGAGTTGGAGATCGGTTGGTTGGAGCTGTAAGTATGGTTACGAACACGGGAATCAGATATGGATTCTATATCTGGATGAGCAGAGACTGGAGCAGCATACTGAACGCCTTCTTGCCTATGTGCTGCCAAATCTGTAGGGTGATTTGTAGGCATAGTTGTGCCTGAAGTACCCAAACAAAGATATGTAAAACCAGTGGAAACATGATCAGGAAACTGCTTGAAGTAGTTGAGAGGAACGGGATTGATCAATATCCCATTTGCAATGGGATACACAGGAAGATCCTCAGGCAGGAAACCAGTAGATAATCCCTCGTAAAGCTGTTGCTGGATGTAAGGACCACACATTTGTCCATTTTCATTAAGGTACATCCATCCACTAACAAAAGCAGGTGGTGAGTGGCCAGAACAATTCTCTCCCCCGTATGAAGCTCCGCCAGTATTAGGCATACCTTCACTATTTCCATTGGACTTGCAACTCATCTCTGGTATGGAACTAGAACTAAATATTTTCATCATCAATGAAGCAGCAACAAGGCAGAGAGGTTGGAGCGGCATTAAGTAGCGTAGACAGGGTTAGATAAAGAAAAATCAAGAAACAGAAAAAAAGAAAGAGATTGGGAGAGGTAGGAGAGAATTGTAATACCCATTGAATGAGCATTCTTCTGCGCTACTCATCACCGTGAATGTGTGGTCATCACAGTTACCAGTGGAGATATATGCATCTTGTTGTTCTTGGCGCTGAAAATCTGAAATCTTCAACCTCTTTCTAGAGGAGAAAGAAAAATAATCATCTTCTTCCTGAAAGCGGGGTGTTGAGGAGACCATAGTTCTCCGTTGACCTCCCCTCGCCTGGATTAGGAAAAAAAACTAATCAGTTTAGACAATACAAATTGATCCAAAAAAAAAGAACGAAAACGGATGGATGATCAGCGATCCAGCGTGCAATTAAAAATTAATTAGGGTTGAAAACTGAAATTGTACACGGAGAACGACCGAAAGAACACGAAAAGTATTGTGTGCTCTGACGATCGCAATTCTTGATCTTCGTGAAAAACAAAATCATCTCTTAACGTAATCTAATAATGACCGAAAGAATCGTCGACACACGAAAGATAAATAACCTAATTAAGCTTAAGCCGGCGTGACGTTTACCTGGTGGTGCTGCCTGGCTCCAAGGCGATTAGGGTTAAGCGACCGGGTGATAAAGAGGATCTTCTCAATCACACACGCCGGCTTTAGGCTTTAGCAACAGCAGCCAGCCTTTTATTTACTTATTTCTTCTTTATTACTATTATTATCACAGACTTTGCATCAGTCCAGCTCCAACTTCCGTATTTATATTTCTTTATTGGCGTCGTCAAGCCATGGTTTTTTCTTTTTTCTTTAAGAATTACCAGTTTGATAGGGCTATTGCAGTCCCCTGAAATTTTATTTTAATTATTTTATTTGAAAGTAAATAAATTTTAAAATATCAAAAAATAAAATAAAATAATACAAGAAATTGAGAAGATTCGGTTAAGGCAAGTACAGACACGCATGCTACACTAACTAAAATAAAACTAGTCATATCACCAGCTCTTCTCTAAGAATTTTTTTATAGCAAAATTATATATATATATATATATAATCAAATAATTAAAAAATTATTTATATGAATAAATAAATAAAAAATCAATAACTAAAACTCAAAATAAAATTTTAAAAATAATAAGAGAGTTGTAAATCAAGATATTTAATATTGAAAGATAGAATATATACTTAATTTATTTATTAAAATATTTTTTATTTTAGGAAATAATAATAGAAACAGATACATAAATTAAATTGATCGAATAAAATAAAAGGAGAAAATAACACCAAGAAAGCTGTAACTATTAGAAATATTATCTGAGAATAATTTTTTATTTTCAAAACTAAAGTTTATCCATACAAAAGATTAAAAAAAATATAGATAAATAAAAAAAGCTCTTTAAATTTGAATACATAATTAAAAAAAATCATTATTTAAAATAGAATTTCCAAACAAAATGAAAGAGAGGGAGAGGGGACACTAAATTAAATATAAATTAAAGAAATAGAGAAAAAAAACATAAGAAAATTATTAATTAAAAATAGAAAAGAAAAGGCACTAATGGGCCTAGCCCATTTTGTCATGACCCGCGTGACTGGGCCTTCAATTATTATTATTTTGGCAACTAGGCCCGCCTCAAATATTTTTGAAAAAAAAAATCGAACGACGTGTTGCCTGTTGAGGCAAATAATACGTCGTTTAATTTGCCCAAATTCCGGCCGTTGGAAAATTAGGCCTTAAGTTTTTTAAATTAAAAATCCATTTTTCAACCATCTTGTGATCCAAAACACCTATAAAAATATTGTAGAAACCATGATAAACCTATTTATGATATCAAAAAATTATCTCAAAAAACAAAATCAACCCAAATCTAAAAATCAACCTGAATCCAAAAATCAACCCGAATTCAAATTTGTTTTTTTACAAACTTTAAAAGTAAAAAAAAAAAAAACACATAGCATGAACTCTCCTCATCAAATGGAACTATTTGACACAAATATTGTTCATTTTTGTTACCTAAATTAGTGTCAACGACGCTTTTTTCTCTTTACCACCAGAATATAGCAACCTCTCTCAACTATGGGCTAAAAAAATAACAAAAATGAATATTTGTAGCAAAACTGATCTGGAAAAATATTAAGGTACTAGAATTGTATAATTTGCTTGATTTTTAAAGTTTAAGAACCAAAGTGTATATTTTATGAAATTTATAGCACGCAACCCATATTTGGTGTCTTTTTCATCTCGATCCCTCTTCTTTTAATTTCACCATTTCATAAGAAATCAAAAGTAATTGGTCTTCAATTATAACTAAAATACCAGGATAAAAAAAAATTTCAATGACCAAATTAAAAGAACAAAAAATTTTGCACAGCCCATCTACAATAATGTGTGAAAAAATGATTAGTTTTGCATGGTGATAACCCACGCCTTTTAGAGTTATACTTAATAATATTATAAAATCATTTGTTAAAAAAAATACATGTTTTGGCTTTATTAATACATTATTTGTTTTTTGTTGTCTAACCTTGTTCTTGAAAAATTTTAAATTTTTTTATTTAAATTATTTTTTTATAATTTTCAAGTGTTCATTTAAAAATAAAATTTAAAAAATAAATAAAAATATTATTTTGATGCATTTCCAAACCAAAAACACTTTGTAAAATAACCGCTACTATAATCTCATATGTTGTATATATAAAACCCCACCAATGTAACCAAAAACCTCAAGAAAACCATCACACAATGAATACCTTAATTTCTTTTGTTTTGTGTACGATATTTGAGCACTAGGCCAATTCTAGGGGTGAGCAAAAAAACTGAAAAACCAAGAAAATCGGAAAAAAATAACTGAAAAAACCGAATTGTGAAAAAAAACCAATTAAATCGATTAAAATTTTGAAAAAACCGATCGGTTCGGTTTTATAAGCCTAAAACCGAAAAAACCGAACCGAACCCAAACCGGAAAAAAACCAAGCCAAACCGAAAAAACCGAGTCAAACCGGTTTGAACCGGTTTTTGTCCTAAAAAACTGAACCAAATCAAAACCGATCGGTTTGAACCGGTTTTGGTTTTTTTTTTTAAAAATCGATTTGGTTACTTTTTTTCGATAAAAACTGAATCGAAAATGATCGCCCCTAGCCAATTCTTATTTGCACGACATGTCATAAAAGACTAGTTATATGACCCGCGCTTCGCCACAGGTCAAATAATCAAAAAAATTTAAAAGAGCTCCTGAACAAAATAAAAGAGAGGATGTTTTATCTATTTTTTTAGTTTTTTGTTTTTTAACTCGTCATGTCACTTTATTTTGTATTTAAAAATATGAAAAAACGAAGGGTTTAGGGTAGGAGAAAAAACACATTTGAAAAAAAAAAGTCTCATCCGGATTTTCACTGGATCATTGATTTTTGGGTTGACTCGGCAGGTCGACTGGTTTATTCTGGGTCAATTCAGGCTCAGATTTTAAATGAAATAGACTCCCCAACGTTGTTGAGCCTGGCCTCCTGGTAGGACCCAAAACGTTAGGTTCTGCTTTGGGCATGGCCCAAGCTGTTGGATCCTGGTTAGAAAAGGGTCCAAAGATGTTGGATCCTAGTGGCAGAAGGGGCCAATTGGGTGTTGCATCATGGTGGTAAGTAGGGCCTAAAGCTGTTGGGTCCTAGTGGCAGCAGGGCTCAATTGGGCGTAGGTGGGAGGTAGGGCCCAAAGTTATTGGATCCTAGTTTTGAGCCCCAATGTTATTGGGTCCTGGTGAGGTAGGAGACATGGGGCACCACTGTTGAATCCTAGTTGTTGGGTCGTGGTGTGTGGGAGGCTGTTATTGTTATTACTACTTTGGGTCCTGCATCAAGCATGACCCAACACCCACTTAGGTTCAGCATCAACAGGACCCATTGCTATGTTGGGTTCTGCACACGTCAGGATCCAAAGCAATTTTGGATCCTGTATCAGCAGGACCCAGAGTTATTTTGGGCCCTCATCCAGCAGGACCTAGAGCTTTTAAATACTAAAAACAAATTGGAATCTTTTTTTCAAGATAATCCACTGAAAAAGGGAGGTCCAAAACATAGTTTTTTCCAGTGCAATAAAATTACATAGTGTCTATTTGTCATTGATAGGGGGTATTCCATGGGTTTGTCTTGGTATCGTGTTTACCCAAAATAAAATCTCTTATATAATACCAAAAATCTATAAAGTATATGATATGAATAAAAAATTTAATATCAACTTTAATATAATAATATTAGAGAATTATTTACTCAACAAGACAAAATCTCGATATTTTTTTAAAAAATATATTTTTAAAAATGTAAAAAAGTTATTATTTTGAAGCAAAGAAAAAAAATTAAAATTTAAAATTTCTTGGACTTGACGTTGCAGCCAAACACAATGCCAAAATGTTTTAAAAAATAAATTACAAAAACATAAAAAAAAATTAATTTGAATTAAATAAAAAAACTTCAAAATTGTTAAATTTTTTTCAAAGAATTTTTGAAACACAAAATCAAACATGATCTAATTAATTTGAAGTAAAGAAAAAAATATCAAACGAATATTAATTTGAAGTAAAGCAAAAAATAATTTTTTTTTCAATTTCTTGAATCTCACCTCTCAACCAAACATAATCTCAATATATGTTTTTTTTAAAAAAATTATTTAAAAAATAATACAAAAACATGAAGAAAATATTGTTTTGAAGTAAAGAAAAAAAATTAAAAGTTATAAAATTTCTTGGGTTTGGTGTCACAACCAGACACAATCTCAACATATTTTTTTTAAAAAAAATAATGCAAAAACATAACAAAAATATTAATTTGAAGTAAAGAAAAAAACTTAAAAATTGTCAAAAAATTTTCAAAACGCAAAATCAAACATGATTTAATTAGGAAATTCAACCCAACTTGAAACGAAAAAAAATTATCATTACCAAATTTTTGTACAATATAAAAAAATCTTATCAACTTATTTTGAAAAATAAAATTAAATCAGAGAAGACAATAACAAAGAAATTTAATTGAGTATGGCTGTTGGGTCTGGAAGTTAATCGTTGTTTGTTATTGTTCAATGGTCTTTCATTAATATTCAATGATAATGTTATACTGTAATGAATAAAATATATATTTACTATGTGCAGAGACATAAAGAGGCATGGGGGATTGAATTGTCACGTACATGATAACATGAATTCCCAATCCGTCTACCAATGGAAATCAATTGTTTGTTATTTTTTTACAATCTTCCTATGTCGATGTCCCTGGGGTGGGTTGCTTTGAATAGCCCTACCAGAGGAGTAGGCATTTTTGGTCTTCGCTTTTCCTGTGAATGACTCCAATCTTTTCTCTTTGTTCTACTCGAGCCGTGGTTTTCAACCGGACTCTAGGAGACTGCTCACGCCTCTCTAGATAGCTTTCAAAGTCTGCAAACCTTCCTGCACCGGCAAGACCAACATCCACTTGAGATCAACACGAACGGGATTGAAAATATCTTAAAATATTTTTTAAAAAATATATTAAGATAATACTTTTTATTTTTTAAAATCTATTTTTTTATATTCATATCAAAATATTAATTTGAAGTAAATAAAAAAATTTAAAATTTTTAAATTTCCTGGGTCTCGCTTCGCAGCCAGACACAATGTCAATATATATTTAAAAAAAAACAATTATTTTGAAGTAAAGATAAATTTAAAATTGTCAAATTTTTTGGGTCTCGCTTCGCAGCCGGACACAATCTCAATATATTTTTTTTAAAAAAATCATTTTGAAGTAAAGAAAGAAATTTAAAATTGTCAAATGTACTGGGTCTGGCTTCGCAACCAAACACAATCTCAATATATTTTTTTTAAAATAAAATTATTTTGAAGCAAAGAAAAAAATTTAAAATTGTTAGATTTCCTGGGTCTCGCTTCGCAGCTAAACACAATCTTAATATATTTTTTAAAAAAATATTATTTACAAAATAATACAAAAATATCAAAAAAAATTTAATTTAAAGTAAATTAAAAAATCTCAAATTTCATAGGTTTGGCTCGTCGAAAGTTATTTCAAAAATTAAAAATTAAACAAATTACGGTTGTTGGGTCTTGTTGGGAGGCAGAACCTAACGCTTTGGCACTTTTTAGAAGTGTTTTAGGTCTGGTTTCAGCGTTGGGTCCGACTGCCAAGCCAGATCCAATAGCTTTTGGCAGAGAAGGCAACACCCTTAACTCTTAGGTCTTGCTTGGGGCAGGACCAAACTCTAATGGGTTAAGCAGGACCCAACGATATTAAGTCATGGTGTTAGCAGGACCC
>Ga0307509_10006734_pt1 | contig 15309 bp, 6 predicted proteins | sample 10_EM_MG_FD_202245 | JGI IMG/M metagenome (GOLD analysis project Ga0307509, IMG submission 202245) | Populus trichocarpa ectomycorrhiza microbial communities from riparian zone in the Pacific Northwest, United States - 10_EM | ecosystem: Host-associated > Plants > Roots > Unclassified | place...
CATCAGCCCCGCATTTGCGCGCCCTTTTCAATTTGGTCCTTGGTCTCGAATTTATGCAACTTTACACCTGATTGACTATCAAACTTTCAATTTTTTCAATTTCATCCCCGGTTTCAATCAATTGAGACCCTATAGTTCGGCGCCTTTTACAAAGTGGTCCTTGGCTTCAAAATGTTTCAATTTGACCCCTAATTGACCCCAAAACTTTGTTTTTCTTGCGATGTAACCCTTGATTTCAATCAATTGACTTGGTAAAAATTAAATTTGGTCTCTTAAAATTCTAATCTTCTCAATTAAGCTTAAATTAGGCCCCCAAACTTAATGTTTCACCAATTAAACCCTTAATAAAATTAATTTTACCCTTTTAAAGTATAATTAAGTTCTTGCACTTAATTAAATCCTTCAATTAGACCCAAATTAACTCTTAAACATAATTAAACTTTAATTTGGCCCATGATTAAATCAAATTGGCCTATTAAAAATTTAATTATGTTCATACAAATTCGTCCCATAATCATTTAATTTGACCCTGAATTTGCATTTATTTTCATCATTTTTGGGCATAATAGGGTACAATTAGGTTTCGAATTTCCTCTAAAATTGCAACTTGTTTTTTTATGTCTTTTTTTGAAATTCTCTCCAGCTTGCTTTCTTCATGTTGTTAGCTTTTTTTTTATTTTTTATTTTTATTTTGAAAAAAATAAATTTTAAGGAATAACCTAGAATTGAGTTATGATATTTTTATAAAATGAGTTTCAAAAGGATGGATCTTAGAAAATTTGCATGGTAGTTTTTATATATGAGAATAAATAAATCACGTAAGTTTCACATGATTATGTAATTAACTAGGTTGCAACTAGTTGATCATACTCTAATAAAGAAGAAGAGTAATGCTAGAGACACAAAAAAAATTACTAAATGATGTGGCAGCTTTTGTTTGATTTTTTTTTATTAATCTCTTATCTTATAATTGTGATTATATCAATGAATGTGACAAGATTTGCATTTCATAATTTGAAAAAAATTTCCTATCACAAATATCATATTATTTAACAATAAAAAATTTATAAGAAGCCTTAGTACCCCCTATCATTACTCGAAGAAAAAATCCTCGTCAAATAAATAAATAAAAGAAAAATAATATATAAAGCTAGATAAAATCCAAATTTAACAATCAAATTTAATATACAATCATCTTTTATTAAATCTAAAAATTAATTATGCGAATCGAAATGTGTGGGATGTGATTTCAGTTGTGGAATAATACCAGACACAAAAAAGTAACATAAATGTTTTTGTACATTCATGTCTTCGTCCTTTGCATTTAATTATTTCAGTTGCAATGGCTTTTTCCGGTTTGCGGGCCAATCTATGTATCAAAGCTAATACAAGCATGAATCGTGAATATATACTTTAATAATCTGAACGAATTCATGGTATCTAACATTGTCTAGCAGGTCACCAACACCACTAAAATCTTCAAGAACACAGAGCAAAAGGGCCAATGGGATCTAGAAAGCACCATGGGGAAAAAACATTTCTTTGTTCGATCGGTACTTCTTTGTCTAGCCCATGTTGGCTTCTATGAATTTATTTTATGTTGTTGGGCGTACGGTTTTCGGTGACAACACAGTTAAATCTTTAAATATATGTCGATATGCATAGGTTACATGTTTGAAAAGACAGTAAACAATCTTCCTAAACAATCGTCATGTACCTCTCAACTCTTTACTGCGCCTAGAAGTATTTTCCATCTCCAAAATTCATCGTGCTGTGCTTAAAGGCTCGGGAGAAAACCAAAGAAAATTTATGAACACAAATCCTAACAAAAAGTCTTGGATATGGCAACACATCAATCAAAAGCAATCTCACATGGCAAAGCGGCATGCTAGCCAACTTCTTCCTTCCCCCCCCTGCAGATAACTACATGCATCTAGTAAAGATGTATACATAAACAAAATTGAAAAAGATTCACCACCTTTCACCCACAAGTTCTAAATCTGAAATGACAATGCCCCACTATCCCAATTAAGGATTGGAGATCGGTTTGTATACATAATTTGGAATAGCGTCTTGAAAACTAGCTGGTCAGTCTCTAGCTATGGATTGTCTAATTAAGTCTCCAAGTTAGCAGTATGTCTTTCTCATTTCTTAGTGATTTATAATGAACTAACCAAAATAGATTCGAGTTGATGGAAACAAATGTCTTTCTCCAAGAATTAGTCACTAGCTTGTCATGATTAAAATGATAATCCACTTTGCTAGTCGAGATATTCTAGGCAAATGTTGTCGTAATCAATATTTGATTTATGACACTGTATTAAAATATGTTTTTATTAATTAGATAACAGGGAAATAGTAGACGAAATTGGCTAAGAAATAAGTTTAGGTTAAATAATTTGACTATCACTAACTTCTTCTTTTTTTTTGGTAAATAATAGGTCTTTTCTTCCAGATTTCCATTTCTCTATTCATTTTGATCATCTCGGAATATGACAGGTGTCTTTAAAATTAAATACAGGATTTGGAAAAAAGAAGAAGAAGATATCAAAATAAATTACAAAAGAAAAATTGTGATGAGTTTTGTTTTGATTTTGGAGATCGAAGTTAAGAGGGTTTTTTTGAACATTTTTTTCTGGACAATCCTTGAAATTTAATGATGATTTATGTTTTCTTTATTTTTTGTAATTTATTTTTTAGATTCTTTTTATTCTGTGTTTTATTTGTTTCAAATAACAAGTTCGACACGTGTCAAGTTTTTTAACTACTACACATGATCAAAATTAATCAGGAAACTATCATTTATTAAAAAAAATCTATATTATAATCAAATTAAAATTTCTAAAGATTAAAAGTCTATTTCAGTTTGACCTAAAGTTCATGGGTCTTGTCGATAATTTAGCTCTAAGTTTAAAATGAATAATATGCTATTTTAAGAAAATCAAACGTATAGTTAGGCAAAAAAAACAAAACAAAACAAAAAAACAAGAAGAAGAATAAAAATAAAATTAGTGCATCCCATATCTCGTTTTCTACCAATAGGTTAGTTTCTTTCTGATTACTACTTTCCTTATATCTATTGATGTGAATAACTAGTGTTTTGAAAATCCATCTCTCTCTCCCTTTTCAATACATCACATTTAGAATTTATCAATTAGAACTTCTTTCTTATTCCTACATCCCTTATCTCTTACACAACCTAGTAATAAAAGTGATGAGATTGTAAACAAATTCAAATAGTTTAAAAGCAAAGCTTATGTGTTAGATAATAGATTAATCTCTTGATTCTAGCAATCTAATTCATTCTTTATATCCAAGATAATTGGTGCTTGGTAAGTCAAGGTTACTGATAGTTGGTACTTACAAAAAAAATCTTATTTGATAGATTTAAGGATTCTTCGATACTTAAATAGTATATTTTTTAGAAAGAAAAAAGTGTAATGATATTTTAGAAAGATAGATTTTAAAAATATCAATGCTAAAAATATTGAAAATAAAGAGATTTTGAACTTGAAACTTGAAAGATTTATGTGGTATTTATAACACGTATTGGATTAGTATAAAAATATTAAAGGATCCACGTGGAGGTTTCGAAAACTACCGAGAAAGTATTGGGCTCAAGCGAGTTTTCTAAGCATGTTAGGGATGGAAAACAGGCTCAGATATGTCGAGGCTATGGTTGTTGGGGATTTAATTAAAACTTGTTAAAAGAATCTCATCTCAATACCTTAAATATGATCCAGAATTGTCATTGAAAACAAAAATAGAGTTTAAAAAATCTCATATATTTTGTTTTATTTTTTCCAAGTTTATCGTCTCCTTGATATGATATAATAAAAATATGTATCGCTATAAATTAATTAAACATGAAAAATGATTTACAAACTCAAGCAATTAATAGGTCCAAAGGTTACCAAAATTCGATCAAACGATTGAAGATTTTGAATTTAAAAATTTTTATGTTCAAAAATTTTTATGATAATGAAAATGTAAATTTAAAAACAATTAAACATTGGTCTTGTTTTCTGCGGCAGTTTTTGTGCTTTTTTTTATTATTATTTTCTTTGCTTGTTGATCTTATATAAGTTAAATTATTATCTTTGCAGTCATTTTCTTAATAAAAATTTCAACTATTACAAAAAAAAAAAACAATTAAACATAAAAAAAAGCATCACAACCAAATAAAACTAAAAATAATAAACACGTAAAATCCTATATATTAAAGGAAATCAAAGGCCAAATGAAAAAGGTAATCAAACATGCCAGTCTTGGCATTGCTAAACCATAAAGCGGTTATATGTGCTTTTCATATACCCCCCCGCACATAAACCTAACTTTCCCTGAGCCAAACCAATAGCACGTGCCAACCTTCTCTCTTGCGTGTAGACTTTCCTTATTACTAATAAGATTAAATAAAAATCTCCCTTTAATTTCCTAATGTGTGTTGATTAGCATATACTAGGTAATTAGCCCGTATTTTTCTCTGTGGATTTGAACTAAAAAAGATTTTAAATGTAAAACATAGCATTGTTAATGTATTTTTTAATTGTGAATAAAATCTTGATTATGAATTTAAGATTTAATGTATATAAAATAAAGTTTTTTAAAAAAATTGAAATGATAACAACTTCGATTGATATGGGCTAACCTGAGTTAAACTATTAAATCCACGACTCAAGTCATATACTTGATTGGACTTAATAAAATCAATTTTTAAATAAGTTTTATTTAATAATATGATAATAAAAATATACACCATCAACATAGCAAATTTTTTAAATAATATAATGATAGATTGTAAAGAAAAAACTTTCTAATATTATAAAAAAGCTAATATAGTACTCTCGTTCAAAAACAAAATAAGAATTAAATGATATTTAATAAAATAATATCTAAAATATATTCTTAATTAATTTAATAATTTAATATATTTATACATTTATATTATTTTAAACTAATTATTTTTTAAAAAAATAAATTTAAATTAAAGAAAAATTTAAAAAAAATAAAAACACAAACAAGATAGGCCACGTGCCTAGCCTTATTTAAAAAGTCTAGGTACGACTTGGCTTGGAAGACTAGGCCTTTTCTTAATTTTTTTATTTCTCATTTATGAGCCCTAAAATACTCTAAAATCACTTCAAAAAATAAAAATCAACTTGATTAAAATAAATCAAATGAACACCGATTTAATTTTTCCATCATATTTATAGGGGGAAAACCACCATCATCGAACTCCTTTAAAAAAGATAAGCTCATTGACAAAAAGATCCTCCTTTTTTAATGACTAGAAAGTGACTAACAAACAAATTTCTCATATATCTTCTTTCTCAAATCGAGAGGCGGAATGATGAACAAAATGAGCTTTTAAATCAAAATAAAAATTAAAAAAACTTTTAGATTTGCTATGTATTTTCTTTGTGATCTACTTTTTGGTTCTCTATCTTTTAATTTTATATTTTTATTACAATTTAAAACTTCATTTTATGAAATTATGTCATAAAAGAATTAAATTAAAAACAAAAATATTTAAAGATAAAATAATAATAAAAATATTTTTTACAAAAAAAGAAGAAGAAGAGCTTTATCAAAAGTGAAGCACCATAACAAAACTCATATCTTTGTATTGATAATGTTTTCTCTACCTCTTATGATTGCCTATCCATCTACATGGGTAGATTTGGTTGTGTTATTAATGAACAAAAATTGCATCTCAAAAAGACCAATATGACCTTAATAACTTGTATTGTCGTGGGTTCCAAATAATCATATAGCTAGGGTATTGTGGTCATGGAAATCAAATCAAAGGATGGTGGTAGTTCGGATCATTGAGATGACTTTGTACTGACCTTATCTTTATTTTATTCCGTAGTTTGCGTTGGTTTCCTAAGGACTATGTACAAAATGATGTTAATAGCTTTAACATTTTGGTCATTTTATATGAAATAAATATAATTAAATTCACAAAAAAAATATAAATCATATATAAAGTAAAGAATTGACCGTTTGATTCCTATAATTATTTTTTCCCGAAAATGTCAGTTTAGATACCCTTGACTTATAAAACCTTAAAAGACTCAAATACCCTAAACTCTTGAGGTTTACAAGAGGTCATATTAGCCAAGTTGTAATATACCTAATAAATTATACCTCAAGTCTTTGTTTTTATATGTTTCATTTTTAAGTTTATTTAATAAATTTTGCTCTCTAATTTATTTCTAATCGTTATTTTTTCTTAATTATATTAGAAAAATGTATGAAATGAATATTTATATTTTTAATTTTAATTTATTGGTGTGAAAATGTATAGCAAACAAAACAAATAAATGTTGTTACAAGAAAGCAAAAACAAATTGAAAAATAAAATAAAATAATGGTGAGTAAAAAGAGAAGGTGAAGAAGAAGAAGAAAGAAAAGCAAGAAAGAATAGCGACCTCTTGATCTCTTTCTTTCCTCTCTCTTTGGGGCTTGGTGTTTTTTTTTTTTTTTCCGCGTTTTGAGAGGGATACCAGTCTCTTTAATCCTCCATTCTTTTCCTTTATTTTATTGTTAAGGTTCATCTCTCTCTCTCTCTCTCTCTACACTCACTAGCTCTGAGTGCTGCAAAGAGCAACAAAGAGAAAGAAAAGGAGAGAAAGAGAAAGAAAGAGACGAGAGACAGAGGACAACACATAGAGATAGATAAATAGAAAGAGAGAGAGAAAGTAAGGAATTCACCAAGCTTTCAATACCACAGAAGAGAAAACGATGTCTGAGAGCTTTCTCTCCTTACATACTCTGAAACTCCAAGAGGTACTTGCTTTTGTGTGTGTGTGTATATATGAGTATGATAAAAGTGAAACATATATAAAAAAGAATTAACCAAATTTAAGGAACGAAAAAAGACTCATTTGATACTTGTTGCTCGATCTTTCCCTCTCTCTTACTCTTTCTTGGTTTTAGTATGTTTCTTGATATGTTAAATCTAAGATAGTGTTTATTTCTTGTGTTTTTTGGCCGTCTCTAAACTGATCCATGTGTAGCAGATTTGATTGACAGAAGAAAGGAAATTATAAGGTTGTGACTTGTGAGGGTGCTACAAAGAAGATAATTGAAAGAGATGATGATGATGATCATCTTCAAGATATTGATATGGGAATAGCTACAACACCTCCATTCCCTCCAATACTTCCGCACTCAAAGACTCACCAGTTAAGCTCTCCGATACTACAAAACACTAAGTCCAACCCTTCAAATCATAATTCTATGTCCCAAGATTACCATCAAGGTATCTTTTCCTTCTCGAATGGCGGTTTCGAGAGATCCTCAGTATCTCACCAAGAACATAATCAGCAGCAACAACATCAGCAGCAGCAGCACCATATAGCCCAACAGATCCGCAGGGATAAGCTTAGAGTTCAATCAGGCTATGAACAACCTCCACCGGCATTATTAGGTATTGAAGAAGAAGAATCAAGTGGCCTTCCGGTCTACGAAACAGCCGGTATGTTATCAGAAATGTTCAATTTCCCTCCTGCTGGCGGACCAGCCGCGGCTGTTGAATTGTTAGATCAGCCCTTGCGGTCTAATTACCGGACTCAGCCACGACAACAACAACAACCGGTGACAACCAACGATTGGTATAACAGCAACAACACGCAAGGTATGGCAGTAGGAGGTTTGGGGATAGGCAATTCAAAAAATCATAGTAATAATGATAGCCGTGAAAGTTTGGCTCAACATCAGCATCAAATTTCAGGCATTAACGCAGATTCAGCTACAGCCATGCAGCTTTTTTTAATGAACCCATCACAACCAAGATCACCACAATCTCCTTCTCTTTCTCATCATCAACCCCCTCCTTCAACTTCTTCTACACTTCACATGTTGCTACCAAATCCTTCAAGTTCTCTTCAAGGGTTTAGTACTGTATCAGGAGGGGGATTTGGTGCTACTAGTGTTATATCTCCACCACAATTCACATGGGTTCCTGATAGTTCTCATGTAGGAGGCAATACTGGTGCTCCACTCAGTAATCCAACTGAGATTAGCGGTGTTGTTGAAGGACAAGGACTTTCTTTATCATTATCATCATCTTTGCAACATTTAGAGGCAGCCAAAGCAGAAGAATTGAGGATGGGAGATGGTGGGTTATTATATTATAATCAAGGAGCTGGTGGATCATCTTCTAGTCAATATTACAAGAATCTGGGAGGTCACCAACACCATCAAGCATTACATTTACAAGGTGGAGTGGGACAAAACCACCACCAAGTTCATGCTGGTTTTGGGTCATCACTAGGAGTGGTGAATGTTTTGAGGAATTCAAAGTATGTGAAAGCAGCACAAGAGTTGTTAGAAGAGTTTTGTAGTGTTGGAAGAGGTCAGTTCAAGAAAAGCAAATTTGGTAGACAAAACACAAACCCTAGTTCCAATAACAATCCAGGGGGCGGCGGCGGCTCTTCTTCTTCAACAAAAGATCTCCCTCCCTTGTCAGCTGCTGATAGAATTGAGCATCAAAGAAGGAAGGTCAAACTCCTGTCGATGCTTGATGAGGCATGTAATCTCTCTCTCTCTCTCTCTCTCTCTCTCTCTCTCTCCCTCCCTCAAGAGTAAAGACTTTTTTTTTTTCTGGGTTTGTTTATTTGAGTACGTACATCAATGATTTTCCAAATCACACGGACAAACAGAAAATTCCGGCAAGTTTCTCAACAATATTATAAAAGATTTAAAGATCCCAAGTAGAAAAAAGCCGGCTGGTGCAATAAGGTTACATAAGATCTAGTTGGTAGAGCTAGCTAGATTAGTCATCATAGTATTTTATTTTATTTTCAATATTTAGTTTTTTTCCACATTGATTGTAAAGGTAGGCGATGTGTTAAGGTTTTTGGTTCGGTAAGAAAATAATAAAAAGTCTACTATTATTAGAAGTACCTATCTATCTAGGCGTCCAGCAAGAAACGACGTTCCTCCTGACTTTGAAGATGACTGTTAAGCCACCATATTACGTAAGGGAAGTTATCATGAAGCTACTGCTGCTAAAAAGATTGGTACCCATCGTAGTAATATTGCAGAGAAAGAAAGAAAGCCATTGATATTATATATTAATTAGTTGACCTAGGCGCAGCGAGGGTAGTTGTTCCTTTTCTTTTCTCCTTTTGTTTTTGTTTTGTTTATGCATTACACAAGCAAGCCTGTCAAATTGGCTGTATTGGGGAAAGGCAGTAACGAAAGAAACACCAAGGATATTCCATGCTCCTATTAGCAATCATTTCAGTACTGTACCACCCTTTGGTTAACGCATTTATTCTCCTCCTCCTCCTTCTCTCTGCTATTTGTGTTTTCTTTAAGAACCATGAACAGTCTTATCAAATATATATATATATTGGGTGTCATAACAATTCTTGATTGTCTTTCTTTGTCTATTCTAACCCTTCTCCTCTTTCAGTGTCATGAATATCAAATCATGTCGCATGACTTAGTCCTATCATCATTTATTTTCCTCTTTTCTTACACCACTGTTATGTATCTGCAATATGAGGTAGTAGTGAAAACAACCTTTGAGTTTTGTTTACTTCATGGGACTTGATGTGGCAATTTTTCTTATTTAATGCATGCCTTAAATTGTGTTTTTATTTTATTTTATTACGGTAGTATCAATAGATCCTCATGAACGATATTCTTACAGAAGGAACATTGCGATTGGTGAAATTTAATCATTGTTTATATATTTAATATGTGGGTCAATTTGTTCTACAAAATTGCAGGTGGATCGAAGGTACAACCATTATTGTGAGCAAATGCAAATGGTAGTGAACTCATTTGATCTAGTAATGGGTTTCGGGTCGGCGGTCCCTTACACTGCTCTTGCCCAGAAGGCAATGTCAAGACATTTTAGGTGTCTAAAAGATGCAATAGCAGCACAATTGAAGCTTAGCTGTGAGCTACTTGGAGAGAAAGATGGTGCTGGGACCTCAGGCATAACAAAAGGTGAGACACCAAGGCTTAAGTTATTAGAGCAAAGTCTAAGACAACAAAGAGCCTTTCACCAAATGGGTATGATGGAACAAGAAGCTTGGAGACCCCAAAGAGGCTTGCCTGAACGATCTGTCAACATCTTAAGAGCCTGGCTTTTTGAGCATTTTCTCCACCCGTACGTTACTTTTACCTAAATTTCACTATACTAGCTAGCTACTCGTATCATATTCACAACAATCTAGAAAATGGAAACCTAAGAGAGTTGAAAAATCAAAGTATAGGCACTTATTATTAGTAGTAGACATTATAGTAGTAGTCGTAAAAGTTTTTACAGCATAATGATACTTTCTAATTTGTTAACAAGATAGATACTAACACGAGATCCAAGTTCCCTTGTTTTTTTCTCTAGCTTTTTGTCCAAAATGTGCTTAAAGGAACAGTAATGCAGTGTCCTTGGATGTTGTCTCGTCAGCAAAAGCTGTCAAAGGGTTTCTATTTGCCCACTGCTTTTCCCTCTTATACATAAGTCCCCTCCTCCCTTTGCAGACCTCAGAAATTAGTTAATTGTGTCAAAAATAAAATAAAACTTTATTAAAGCATAATTCAACTGACCACCTTTTTCTTTCTCATCACCTCTCTCTATCTTTCTCTGTGAAATCATGATTTTTATGATAAGTAACGCACACAAAATAATAAGAGCGATCGGTGAGTGCATGCAGTTGTACCCCTTTAAACTTCTCTGCTGCCCCTACTACTGCCTGCTACAAAACACTGCTCATCTTCTCTTCTCTTCTCTTAGATTCTCGCACCTCATGTAAATATGGTACACAAATAAAAGCTAGCAATATTAGTTTCTCTTTATTCGGTTTAGGTATTGACTCTGATGTCATTTTCTGAACCCTGTCTCAGGTATCCAAGCGATGCTGATAAGCATCTGTTAGCTAGACAGACTGGTTTATCGAGGAATCAGGTCTCTCTCTCTCTCTCTCTACATACACACACACGCCCCTCTTTTGATCTCTTCTTAAACAAAACAGTAAATATTAGAGTACTATTCATTTAACATGAAAATGGAGATGGTACTATTCTAGAGAGAGAAAAAACAAGAAGGGACATGAGTAAGTTCAGTAGATTTGCATGGTTCTGGGCTTTACTTTCTCCGGTTTATTTCTCATGTCTTTCTGTTAGAGAACGATATTATGCCATAAGGGTTTAGCATCTTTTTATACGATTTATGTTTCCTTTTATTTTATTTTATTTATTTCTTTGCATTCTTTTATAAGTTAAGGGACATAGATAGACTCAGATACAGACATCAAGGGAGGGAGATAGTATTATTTAAGAGCAGAGAAAAGTACAGAAGAGATGAGACATGAGAGTTTGCAGCTTTGATTGATTCTCTTTCTATGTCTCTCTCTCTCTCTCTCTCCCAACAAACGACACACCACACAACATATCGTATTATCCAACCACACACAAAGATGAAACATTAAAGACAGTGAACAAAAATTTTGTACTTAGGATCATGTTTTATAAACTTGTCGGTATTCTTACTTGCATTTTCTCCTTTACCCGCTGCTAGTGGGTTTTTTTACCTTTGTTACTGTTTTTATTTCCATCTTGTATTCTTGCACCTGCATCTCCTCCTTTCTCGTGTCATTAAACCCTAAAGCTTTATTTCCCTTCTTCTTTTTATACTTTAATACATAACTATTGTATTACCAAACAGTATCTAATAATTCATCAAGTGTACTTTAATTTCTTTTCTTTTTTTTTTGTCATTAACTATGTGTTATATTATTTGCATGAAAAGCAAGAACCCAAAGCTGCTTTGCTCTTTGGAGAGGGAATAGAAAGAAACAAACATCTATATGTCTATGTCTTTATCTTGTATATACAATAAATAACTCAGAGGGGGTTATATAGGCTGATCATAAATGGAGTGCTTTTATTAATACCATTCTTAAACTGTTCATGGAGATATAGGACACTGTCAAGTGATTCAACAGACTACATCAAATTCGATCCTCTTTTTTTTTTATGAATGTTATTGCATCATCATCATCATCATTATTTATGTGATGTAATTATTCCTATATTTGTTTCGAAAAGCTTTCTGATTTAGTAACTAAATGAGATTTTCAATTTAAAGATTTCAAATTTGAATTATGTTTTTGGTTAAAGAGAAAAATTATAGAATATATAGCTAGAAGTTTTGAAATGGAGTTTATATATATATATAAGAGAAGCTTAAATTCGAGACCAGTGTGAATACAGTAGTGTGTCAATGGAGTTACAAATTCATTGATGAAATGACAAGATTGTTACTTCCTATTATTGTGTGGAGTCCAAAGTTTAATAAACTTCATTTTTAAGCAAAATTATCCGAGACACCATGCATAGATTTATACTTTAAGCACGAGTTAGTATGGCATTCCAATGAATAGTGTGTTGCATAAAATAGATGTGCCCTAGCTATCATTCATTAATCATGCGCTTGCAGTATTTGTTACCAGTTTAATTAAATATTGAAGGTTGCTAATAATCCCATTCCATGTGTTTAGGTTTCAAACTGGTTCATTAATGCCAGGGTTCGGTTGTGGAAACCCATGGTTGAAGATATGTACCAGCAAGAATCCAAAGAAGACGAACCAGGAGCAGAAGATAGAGAAAGGAAGCAAGCCAACAACAACAGCAACAATAGTGGGCTTGCACAAACACCAACGCCTACTACAACAACGACAGGATCATCAGCACCAGCTGCCACAACAACAACCATCCCATCAGGCAAAAGATCCGAAATCAATGCCAATGAAAACGACCCTTCACTCCTTGCAATCAATAGACAATGTTTCTCGGAAAACCAAACAAAACTCTCCACCTCCTCCTCTACTACCACCACCACCATTATTACACCCATCAATATCACCTCCGCCACCGAGGCTGCACCACCACCTCATGCTGGACAGCCTTTCCATGACTTCGCCGACGACACATGTCGACACGGCAGCATTGTTACAGCTGATTATGGGACCACATCCAGCAATGCCAATGCTGGTGGGTCTACGCTTATAAGGTTTGGGACCACTACTGCTGGCGATGTGTCTCTCACTCTAGGGTTACGCCATGCTGGGAACATGCCTGAGAAGAGTCCTACTTTCTCCATGAGAGATTTTGGGGGCTGTTGATTAATTACATAATCATAAACTTTTATATAGTACCTTTCAGGGGGGGGGGATTTAATCCTATTTTCTGTCTTTTTTTCTTTATTATATTTTTTTTATTTCCATTCTATGAAGAAAGAAATACATAATGAGATCAAAACGTAGCATATTAAAGCTAGCTAGCTGTACGGATTCTATTGCAATTAATTGTATAGTAGATTGTTTTGCATTTTTCAATTTTTATAATTATGTACGTATTTAATTTAAGATTTTGCCCCCTTATGCTTTACTCCAATAACTTGCTGATAATCAAGTCATATATATATATATATATGGAGGAAACTATTGCCAAATGTGTGCATAAACGTTTTTTTCCCTCGAAAACATCGATGCCTCCAAACCCTTTTCTGCCATCCAAATATATATTACTGTCAATTACCTTAATACATATATATACACACACACACATTTAAAAATGACAATACGTAGAGATGGGCTATAAATTTAGGATATACCTTTGTGATGAGTACTATGATTGAGTAGTGAAAGCTGCTGGTCTGGTATTAGATATTATAATATTAAAAAAAAAAAAGATATTTCATATAAGATCATGTGGTTAATTGAAGCTATAGAGACGGATCGATGGTAAGCTTGAATTTAAAGCACATCGATGTGTCACCATTATATATAGTTATGGAGTTGGTGTCTCTTTCCTTTCGCTTACCTCCCAACTAGAATTTTTCACACATAAATATGGTTTTCAATTTTAGCGTATTGTTGGGAGATAAGATGTTCGATAGATTCGATAACCTTATCTAGAAAAGTAAGAATCTTTAATTATTAAATACTTTTAAGATATGTGTAGCTAGGCTCTACTTTATTGAGTGATTGTCCTCTCTCTCTCTCTCTCTTTCTATCTATATATTATTTTATTAAGATTCATCTTTGATGGAATTTTGCTTAATTACACTTGTTGATTACCTAAATAACTAGAATATATATATATATAGACACACACACACTTACTTCTCCATAGAGTTGTAACCCAGGTGAAATGTTGTGATGGGAATTTTCGGTATACTAGGATAAATTTACTAAGATTACTAGATGGTATTCTTAAATGTAACAATAAGGCTAGAGTGCATATTGAATCATTGTAGATTCCTTCTCCCTTAAATGGAATGTAGATGCATTTGCAAATAAAAAGTTTCGAGCCTTAAGGATCGGGGATGTATTAGAAGATCATTATGAAAAAATCATCCTACGTCTTTTCTTGTTTTGTAGGTATTAAGTTACCTAATGAAGTTGAGGTTTTAGCAATTCAAAAAGCTCTCCTTTTGAGTACTGATCAGGGAGTCTAGTTCTTACAATTCAATTACTTGAATAAAATGAAGTAATGTCATGAGGCCGTGACAATTACAAGGTGATTTCAATGGCATATCCAATGTCAGTCTTATACTTTCTCTTGTGAGTTTTACATATATTTATAGAAAAATAAATTATACAACAGATCATTTGGCCAAGCATGAAGTTTATAGAGAAGCTAATTTAGTTGCATAATTATATTCGTCTATCATAAATTTATATTTTGCTTAAATTGTCTACTTTAGCAAGTTAATAAAAAACTCAGTTAAGTTTGCTTGGTTCATGTTTACATTGTAAGTTATCTAATGTTATCTTTGTTTCTTTTCTTCTCCTGTTTAACCATGTTTTTAATGGCTAAATCAATTGCTTAATAAGGTTCTTGTCTTTTATAAATAAATAAAAAAGCTAAAACATGCGAGGTTTGATGTAGAGATTTGTTGTTAATTATTGTTCATATAAACAGTGAAGCTCTTAATTTGTTTTTAGTTTATAAATTTTTTTTTGTTCAATTAAGTCTCTCTCTCTCTCTCTCTTACCTAATTAGATGAAATTAGCATTGAAATTATGATAGACTTGTAAAAGAAAAGGAAAAAGGTATGAAATGTAAGATATAAAGATAAAATATGTCTAATCCAAAATCCTTGTAATTTTCACTTTGTTCCTAAACTTCGTTTTTGTTATTTTCAGTCTGTAGATAAGAGAGAGAGAGAGAGAGACTTGCTAAAAAATAACACTAGAGAGAGAAAAAGCACAATGTGTCAAAATATTTCATTCTACAAGTATTTGATGGTAGTGGTTTTTTGTTCACATCTTGCAAGAGAAA
>Ga0307509_10006735_pt1 | contig 15308 bp, 22 predicted proteins | sample 10_EM_MG_FD_202245 | JGI IMG/M metagenome (GOLD analysis project Ga0307509, IMG submission 202245) | Populus trichocarpa ectomycorrhiza microbial communities from riparian zone in the Pacific Northwest, United States - 10_EM | ecosystem: Host-associated > Plants > Roots > Unclassified | place...
AGAATGCCCATTGGGGGATCCGCTTGGATTTGCACAGGTATATCTTCTTGGCCGGGCAGATTGATCGGACCTGGGGGATTCGCTGGAGCATGTTTGATACCCAGTGGCGTACCCAGAATGCCCATTGAGGGACCCGATTGGATCTGCCCAGGAATATTCGCTGGTTGGTGCGCATTTTTCTGCCGGTAGAGATTGCCCAAACGGAGACCAATCCTACGTTGGGGATTAGCCGGGCCTGGGGGTGGAGGATCGTTCTGAGCTTCGGGATCGGCCGGGCCTGGGGGTGCGGCAATGTTCTGAGCTTGGGGATTCGCCGGGGGAGCAGGTACGGCTTGGGCACCCGCCGGGGGAGCAGGTACGTTTTGGGCTGGCCCAGGAGCATTGGCCAGCGGAGCATTTTGGCCAACTGGGCCAGCGTTCGGTAGTGCGGCAATGTTCTGAGCTTGGGGATTCGCCGGGGGAGCAGGTACGTTTTGGGCTGGCCCAGGAGCATTGGCCAGCGGAGCATTTTGGCCAACTGGGCCAGCGTTCGGTACTACAGCCGTTGCAATACTCCACTGGCACTGAGGTGGTGCGTTGAGAGGTAGTAACATCGGCCTCACAATAACTTGGGCAGGGGGGACGCCTGGGCCGGGTGGAGGTACGTGGTTATTGGTCCTAATGGTATTTGCCAGCTTCTTTCCACAGTCCTTAACCAATTGAAGAACTGCCTCATCAATCTCCTGCATACTAGCCATGTTATTGGCTGCTGACGCAGTGGCGAGTTCATCACACGCAGGTTTCAATCTCCTCATGCCTTTGACGATTTGCTGGAATTCGGCATCTGGGAAGTGACAATTATCTGAAATATAGCCCCTGGCTAACATCTGATCTTTCACAGCATCCCGCCAACACAGGTATTCATAGGGGGGCTTGTTTATGGGTTGATGGGGGACGCCCATAACCAACTTATGAGCGCTAATTGATTGACCATCGGGGCGTCAATGAGAATACTCTCCAACGAGAGTAAAAGGCCGAAGATGATAGGTCTGACCGGCCGGGGGCGGCTGCGCACCTCCGGCGGGCAAAAGGGTGTACACTACAATCTTGTTATTCTGCGCGATATCGCTGGATTCCTTATGTATACATCAGCAAAATTGGACCCTGCGTCTGATCCGTCGGCGTTGCATCCTGACGCAAGCGACGCATCTCCTGCGTCCCATGCGTCCTGTGCGTCCTAACTTGCGTTGCAACGCCCCTCCACATCCCACGCTTCCAGATGCTACCTGGCAACGTTCCTTCCGTCCTGACGCAACCTGGCGCCCTCGCTACATCTGGACTACCCCAGACTCTTTCTCTCATCTGTTCTTTCTCCTGATACGGCGATAGCTCCTCATCACCTCTTCTCCGCGACCTGACCCACCCCTCATTCCCGCTTGTGTAATCACAACTAATTTGCTGCTTGCTCCGACCTCGCCTGGTGTCTGGCGCGGCAGCACCTTTTTTGGTCCCTCCCGGGTCTCATGTCTCACGCCTCACTGGTCTGGCGAACTAATGATCTTGGTTTCAAGAAAGTCGGTTATATATCTTCTACTATATACAGTATCAATATGTAGGATTCTCAGGCATAGCTGAATCCTGATTCTCACGCATTGCCGAATCAGGATTCTTTCATCCGGATTCCTTAATAAACCTCATTAAATGTTCTTAAATCAATTCGGCTATTTACAAGCCATCTCCGGTCCTCCTCCGGGATCAGGTGTCCCAGCCCGAGAATTGTTCCTATATCAACTATTGTAAACCCTCGCATGTCTTCCCTCATCTGCACCGTAACCAAGCCATGCAGATCCGATCGACACCCTGAGTTCACTGGAGTCAGCAACTGACCACCGGTGACTCGACACACAGTATCCTCAGATCTAGGGTCCCTAATCTTCAAGAGGGCTACTAGCTTTGCCGGGAGATGACCCCTCAGCGCACCATACATTTCTTCTGTGCCCGCCTGTACCCGAACCCACTCATTGCGACTGCCCTGGTTTCTAAAGTGTAGGGTGCCCGTGGATCGTGCATGGTGGATCTTGTAAAGATCGGCTTCTTGGAATGTAAGAACTGGGACTTCAAGTTGTGTCAGTAGTTAAATGGGAAGTGATCGAAGCGTCGCATGGTCTTCCAGGAGACGGTCGTCTATCGGCAGGTTATGCCTGCTATATCGTATCAATTCACGATATATAATCTCAAGTGAGACTCCCGAGATTTGGCTAAAGTCAACAATATTGGACACATCGCCCCGGTGTCCCTTCAAGATCCTCCTACAAATGACAGGCGGCGATACCGTACTGGTTGTCCTATCTCTATGCTTCAGGATGGCAGGTGAGAGATCTGCGCCGCGATTTTTCCGTGATTGCAAGTTCAATAGTCTCCTCCGGATTGCATGTTGACGACCGTAGCTATGCACGATCCGGCGCGCGGCATCATTTTTATTTGACTGGCGCCATCCTTCCTTGATTTGCGTCTTGTCAGGTAGCTCTCCCATCACTGTGGAATACATCGGAATATTGCCAAACTGGCCTATATGGTCAGAAAAGTGGCTTAGTAGATGCATCTTAATGAAGTTGAAATGTGATTCGCCATGAATTAGGTCCATGCGCAGATCATCCGCTTCGTTTCGATGGTCGTCGCGCATCCGGCGCCGTTGGGATGTGGCCACACGCTCAAGCATTAGTGCTCTCTGATGTCCAATCTCCTTTTATTGCTTGTCGACCTTGGCTTGTGTGCGTTTTGTCACTCAGAACTCCAAAAAGATGTCCTTCATCCTATGGAACTTGTCCAGATATTCTTCCATATAGGCTATGGTGTCAGGTGTGTGGCTTCGGTATTGTGCCATCATATTGAAGTCAAGGAGCGCCCTGACGCATCTGAGAGCACGCTTGAATGGTATTGCTTGCGCACCTCCTCCCTGGCGAAGAGCCACAGCGAGAACTCCCAGCATGCAAAGCCTCAGATTCCTCATCTCTTTCCCTTGGCATTGTGTAACCTCGGGGTAGGCGTTTTTGGGGACTAAGAATCCTGGGTATGGCGGTAATGCCTTCCAAACCTCATGAAATGCCTGCAGTCGCCCGTGTTTCTTCGGAAAGGCTTCGATCGAGTCCATCATATGCCTAAATAGCCCAAGATAAATGGTATGGAGTATGTCAGGGTGGAACAGATCAGACGCCGAAACCCTGTTGAGTCTGTGGAATATATTTTGGCTGATGCCAAGATTCATAACGTCGTCGTAGTCGGTCTCCGAGCCTGAGGTTTGATTTTCAGGTTTGTAGCGTTGGTACCTTGCATGATCTCCGGCTCAATAACTTCTAGCATTGGTTTCTAATTTGTTGGTCGGCACCTCGCATTTAGGACAGGCGTTTGTTTTCATCCCGTGAAGTGCAACATTTCCCATATGGTCCGCGATCCACGAAGAGAGAATTGGGAAGCAAAGTCGAACCTTGCAGTCGGCACAGTCAACGGGGTTGCCGACATGCGCCACATCCTGAAGGGGTGCAAAGATGAGTTCGAATACATCTTGTAGGGTGTCAGCGTTGGTATTTCTCTGGCGTTGGGCGGCTTTAGAGGACTTGGGAAGTTTGGGTGGAACCGGTAATAAGGCAAGAAGAAGAACAGCCATTGATCCTGGGCTGTTGCGCTGAGCTGACGGAAGATTTCCGATCGTAATATAGACAGCCCAGGCTTTCTTGTCTCCCGAAAAGTTGGTGAGGTTAGTCTGATTTGACATCCCAATTATTGGAACAACGGTAGCACCAGGCGGAAGCGTCTCCTATGATCAGTCAGCTAAGGTCTTCCAAACAAGGATGGGACTGAGATGCTCTACCTGCAGGTCCCACCACAAATCCGCCGCATGCATTTCAGCATATATTCTCTGCCCGGAAGGGTCATATTCACGCTGTCGCGCATAGACCAAGTCATCTCGGTATGTGATCTGGCGAAGGAGATATCTGACACAACCTAGGACGTAGCGGTAGAAAAATGGCAAAGTCCTCTGGCCATCCTCAACGTGCCCTTCGAACCATTGCAGATATTGGCTGTAGGGATCCCGGAACCGGAGGTGGTTCTCCAGCATGTGCATAGAGCTATACCCGACTGATTCAGCATTTCCTAGGCACCACGAGAAGTAATCGTTGATTCGGGTTTTGGATACTTTTCCGTCAATGAACCAGGATGCCAGTTTGAAACCTTCTCCGCTATTGAATCGTGCCCATGGGTCCACGCACAGGTTGCTGTGTTGTCCTCAAATCCGGCAACGTCTCCGATTCCTTCTCCGGCCCCTTCAAAATGATTCTCTTTCCCGGCACAGGCTGAGGTAGTATCGAAGCCTTCCGCACCAGACTCGTATGCAATGTCTGGACAAAATGCATCAGCTTCCAATCCAGCAGGGCCCTGATCGGATTCATAGTCGGAATCCTGGCGCTCAGTCGCGTCCGCATTGAGCAATTCGCCTGTGTGAATGTTGTTATATTGTATGGTGGACGGGAGGACAATGTCCAGACTCGCGTGCGCAGTTCGCAGGTGCTTCTCATATGCATCAGACATGCTGTATTTTCGGCAGCAGAACGGACATTTGCTAGGCATGGTTGGATGTTACTCAGTCGATCGCGGGTCTCCGAGTCCTTGTAGATTCGACGGTAAGGCTATGATATGTCAAGTCTTGACCACAGCGCGTGTGGATCCCATGTAGGGCCAAGGAATGTGTAACAATCCTATTGTTGAGCAGGTATGCAACAGGCAACAACAGTCGTTTCCTGATTAAGCGAGTCTCGCTTTTCTGCACCAAGGCGTTGAGAGGTACTATCTCTTCAGATAGTACGGAACTGACTTACTTGTCTGGAGCGACCCTTTGAAGGATACTATCTCTTCAGATAGTAAGATGGGAGGATGGTCGTGCTTGATAGAACTATCACAATAGTCCTATGTTCGGGCGGCCCATCGAGACTATCACAATAGTCTCCGGTGTCTTAGAGCGTAGGCTCTCGTAGAGGAGGGAAGTGTGTAAAGAGAGTAAAGTGTAATCGTATTGCAATATCTAGAGTATAGAAAAGTACTTAGATGGTTGCGCGAAGATCCTATCTCTTGGTCGTTTTTTTTTAACTTTTTTTTTTTGTAATCATGCGTTCATTGTTTTAGGTACAAAAAGTCTCATGCAGCGCGAGCTATGGAGAGAACAAAACCTATAAATCCAAACAAAATAACAAAAGAAACTCACAGCACCAGTAAATATCCACTAGCGCGTAGGGTTCTCCTCCGCGGAGCCTATGCCCACTCTAACAGTATGGAAAGAAAAGTACCACTACTTATACGAAAGGAAAGCCTACTAAAGTCATTTGGAAAGAAAGCCCATCTCGTTAAGCCTCAGCCAAGGAAAAAACCCGAAACACTGGAGGCGGTGGAGCAGTGGGGGACAGGGGCAAAGCAGGGGCAGAAGGGGGGGTGGTGGGCGGGAACATTGTCGGAGGAACCCCGTGGAGGTTGCGCTAATATAGGTGGCGAGCCTTTTGAGCAAGGAGAGGGAGGACCAAAGGGGGGCCTCATGACCGACATCCATGACGCCGTGGAGGAGACGTGCCCAGGCGCGCTGTCTAGCGGGGCATGAGAGGATAGCATGCTCGAAGGACTCTGGTTCCAAACCGCCGCGGGGGCCGGCGGTGTCGCCCTCAGGGGCTCTCCAGGAGGGGTGCGCCGCCAGGTAGCTTTTCCCGGCTCTCATTTGGTGGATGCGTCCTGCCAGGCATTTGCTCAGGCCCATGAAGGGGCGAGGGTGGGTGGACGGGGGGTGGTGGTAGTAGGTGCAGGGGGGAACAGGTGGGACCAGTCTTTGACAAGCGGTTCCCTTACCCTTTGCTTCAGGGCAGAGTACGTGCACTCCATAAGGGGTGGCGGGGGGAGGTTGGGCAAGGTTTCAGGGATTAGGTGCGTGTTTATCATGGGCATCCGGGACAGGCCGCTGGTGAAGGCGATCGACCTGTGGGCCACCGCATCTATTGGGAGGTGATTTCGGAGGGGGGGTGAGGGGTGGGTGGTTTTCCAACTCAGTGGAAGGTAGACTGATGAGAGGCCATTGGTCTAGGCCCTCGAGCCGTCCGGGGCCCTGTACGAGGAGAGAGAGGAGAAGGACGGGTGCAGTCGTGCGGTTGCCGGGTTGACTCTGGGCGGAGAGCAAACTGTCCTGAGGGCCGCCAGGTTTTGTCTCTGCGATACCAGGAGGGGGACAGGGGGCAAACAGGACTCGATGGCCAGGATGGCAATGGGGGTTGACGAGAAACAGTTTGTGGCCCATCTTTGCACCTTGTGCCAGAAGGTGTTGAGCCTCGTGAGGGAGCCCGCATTGGGTGTGAAGGTCGGCCCCGTAAAGAAGGATGGGGGCGATGAGCGACGTTGCCAGTCTGTGGCATAGGTAGGGGGCTAGGCCCGCCCCAGGGGGGCTAAGACGTCTGATAAGGGCAAAGGCCCCCTGGGCCAGCGCCAGGCGGCATGAGAAGTGTGTTGACGAGGACAGGGTGGGAGTAAACCAGTACCCTAGCTACCGGAGGGAGTCGCGGGGGTGAAATATTTCCCCATCTAGTTGGATAGGGGCGAGGCACAGCTCCGAGTGCCTCTCGCTGCGGGTCCTCCAGTGTATTTGTTCTGTTTTCAGAACGGAAAAGGATACGCCGAGGCGTCTTCCTCTGGCCTGGATTGTTCTGAACAGTCCCTGCAGGCGGCGGATGTTCCCTGGGTAAGACAGGGAGGCGGCCGTAAGCGCGAAGTCGTCCACATATGAAAGCATCAGTCCTCGTGGGATCCTGAAATGGAGGGGCAAGACGCAGATCAGGAAAAGCAAAGGGGAGATTGGGGAGCCTGGAGGGGCCCCGACATTGACGGGGGCTGGGGTGCCAGGCGCTCCTTGGAAGACCAGGGTGCAACCGCGTTCACCCAAGGAAGAAGCAACCCAGGTGACCAGGTAGTGGGGGATCCCGCCTTCCCTTAGGATGCGGGTCAGCGTTGGGTTGTCGACGTTGTCAAAACTTGACTTGATATCCAGGAACAGGGAGGACACTTTCAGGCGGGGCCTCTGCGGGGTTTTCACGTCATTAACGAGAGTAAGGCAGGCATCGTACGTGCTCAGCCCAGGGAGGGAGCCGCATTGGTTGAGGTGGATCAGGCCTTTCGAGCGGGCCACGCGGAGGAGGCGTGCTGCAATAATCCTTTCCAGGATCTTCGAGACGGTTCGGAGGAGGACTGTTATCCTGAAAGAGGAAGGCGACACGTATGATGGCTTACCCGGTTTGTCAAGGACTACCCCGTTCGCCACTTGTAGCGAGGCCGTGTGGTATCCCAGAGAAACCAGCGGGGAGAGGATTTGGAGGAGGATTGCGGGGTTGCTTGCGTTGACCCATTTCCAGGTTAGGTACGGGATTCCATCGGGTCCGGGGGCTGATGAGGAAGAGGACTTGGAGAGAGCGTGGGCGATTTCCTCCTTCATGAGGGGAGGCGTCGAGTGGTGCGGTCTCAGCCTGGGGGGGGGGGGAGAATGGTGCTTTGGGAGGGAAGAAATGGCCCAGGAGTGCCTCATTTACCTGTTGCGGGGTCTCGGCCCCGGGGAGGGAAGGAAAACGGGGTGGAGGTCGGCCTGAGGTGAATCTCTTTGCCGTCCACAGGTTCTGGGGGGGTGCTGAGAGAAGGAGGGATCCTATCTCTTGGTCGTTCTTTGTTTTTTTTTTTTTTTTTTGTAATCAATTCGTTATTATGTTTAAAGGTACAAAAGACTCATGCAGCGCTAGTTATGGAGATAAAAAACCTATAAGCAAACTTCATCCCGCCCGCTTCACCTCGTCATGGGAAAAATCAAACCCGCCGAGACCATAGAAGAAACCTCCCCTGCCTAGCACCTAAGACTCGCACCTTAGACACGTAGGGAAACAACTCATAGAAACGTACAGGAGAGAGACCCAAACCCTTCAGCAGGCCCCTAGGTAACACTAAGAAAAGAATCAAAGAAACGCCTAGATATAACTACTATTGCCAATATGCCTAACCAAAAGGCCCCGCGGCTAATCGGCGGAAGGGGCAGGCCGGTTGACAGTCGGGAATGACCGGAGGAAGGCGACGCGTCGGCGTTTAGAAGAGACCAAGGAGGCAGTGCAATACCATGATCAACCGTAACCTAAGCGAGGTTTGCGACCGTAGAGTAAATCGCATGAGGGAGAGAGGCAGGTGGGCGAGCGGAGCCACCGGGCAGAGGGGATGCCAGCCAACAATGAGTAGCAGTAGGATGCCAGCCGGTGATTAGCAGTAGGGTGCCAGCCGGTGAGGAGCAGTAGGGTGCCAGCCATTGGGGGGGATTAGCAGTAAGCTGCCAGCTTATGGGGCAGTACGCTGCCAGCGGACGGAAGCGGGAGGGGGGTAGAGGACGGATCGCGAGCGGGCTAGCCACAACCGACTAATGGGCCATAGCAAGGGCTTTTGGGACGACAGCGAAACCGAGCGGGACCGTGATGTTACTAACTGAAGCTTTCCCCATCAGAGGTACAAAAAGCCTCATGCAGCGCTAGCTATGGAGAAAACAAAACCTATAAATCAAAAACATAAACAAAAGAAAGTTACGGCACCAATAAATATCCACTAACGGGCAGGTTTCTCCTCCGCCGGGCCGATAGCCACGTGTAAAAAGGAAAGTACAAACTAACAACGTAGTCGCCTAGCAAGCAGAGCCTACTTAACGTAAAATAAAGGAAAGATAACCCAACGAAACCGCAACCTCCTCCAACGAAAAAACACGAAAGACAGGGGCGGGCACCCTGGGGGGGAAAAGAAAAAACAGGGGAGAAGAGGGGGGAGTGGTGGGCAGGAACATCGTCGGGGGGAACCCGGTGGAGGTGACGCTTATGAAGTTGGCAAGTCTTTTGAGAAAAGAGAGGGAAGTCCAGAGTGGGGCTTCGGGACCGACATCAGTAACGCCGTGGAGGACGCGCGACCTGCTGTGTTGTCTCGAGGGGCAAGATAGGATGGCGTGTTTGAACGTTTCTGGCTCCAAGCAACAGTGGGGGGAGGAGGTATCGGCATCGGGGGACCTCCAAGTCGGGTGGGCGGCCAGGTAACTTTTCCCGGCTCTCATCTGGTGGATTCTCCCGGCGAGGAATTTGCCCAGGCCCATGAAGGGCCTAGGGGACACGGTGGGAGTGTGCAGGTAGTATCACGGAGGGGGGAAGAGGGTGGCCCACTCCTGGAGGAGTTTCTCCCGTATCCTCTTCTTCAAGGCGGAGTAGGTGTTGTCCATAAGGGACTGGGGGGGGAGGGCGGGGGTCGGGTGAACAAGGTGGGAGTTGATCATTGGCATCCTTAATAACCCAAGAGTGAAGGGGATCGTTCGGTGAGCCACCGCATCTAGCGGCACGTGGTTCCTCATCGCGGGGACGGGTCTGGGCGACTTCCAGTACAGGGGGAGGTATACGGATGACAGGCCCCTTGTCAAGGCCCGCAAGGAATCCGGCGCTCTGTGTGCTGAGAGTGATGGGAAGGAGGGATGGAGGCGGGCTGTCGCCGGGTTCACAGTAGGGGGGGAGCAGACCACCCTAAGAGCCGCCAGCCTTTGCCGATGAGCAATTAGGAGAGAAACAGGAGGGAGGCAGGATTCCACCGAAAGTATCCCGGTGGGCGTGGCAGAGAAGCAGTTTGTGGTCCACCTTTGGACCTTGCGCCAGAATGTATCGAGGCGGGTCGTCGTGCCCACACTAGGAGTGAACAGATCCGCGCCGTAGAGTAGGATGGGGGCAACCAATGACGTTGCCAGTCTGTGGCATAGGTAGGGGGGGAGGCCCGCACCAGGTGGGCTCAGGCGTTGTATGAGGGCGAACGCTCCTTGGGCAAGTGCCAGGCGTCGCGAGAAGTGTGCAGCAGGGTCAAGGGCCGGGGTGAACCAGTAGCCTAGCCACCGAACGGAGTTGCTTAGGCGAAACAGTTTCCCTTTAATCTGAATAGGTGAGATGCACTTTGGAGAGTGCCTTTGGCTGGGGGTTCTCCAGTGTATCAGCTCTGTCTTGGCTACCGAAAAGGAGACGCCCAGGCGGGACGCATTTCTTTCCAGTTTCTCGAAGAGCTTCTGGAGTCGGCCGATGTTTCCGCGGTAGGAGAGGGAGGCCACTGTGAGGGCGAAGTCATCCACGTACGAGATCACCAGGCCACGAGGGATCCTGAAATGTAGCGGAGCCACGTAGAGGAGGAAGAGGAGCGGGGAGATCGGGGAGCCTTAGGGGGCTCCGACGTTGACGGGTGCCGGGGTCCCTGGGGCCCCCTGGAAGACCAGAGTGCAGCTCCTTTCACCCAGAAATGATGAAACCCAGGAGACCAAGTAGGGGGGGATTCCGCCTTCCCTCTGGATGCGGGCCAAAGAGTTGTTGTCGACGTTGTCGAACCCTGCTTTGATGTCCAGGAACAGAGAGGAGACCTTGAGGCAGGGCCTCTGCAGGGGCTTGACGTCGTTGGTGAGGGTGAGGCAGGCATTGTAGGTGCTGAGCCCAGGAAGCGAACCGCATTGGTTGTCATGGAGCAACCCCTTGAGCCGGGCAGCCGTGAGTAGACGGGCTGCTATGATCCTTTCAAGGATCTTCGAGAATGTGCTGATTAGGCCTATATTCCTAAAGGAGGAGGGCGATTCATAGGAAGGCTTGCCCGGTTTGTCGAGTACTACTCCGTTCGAGCCTTTCAGGGAAGCGGAATGATACCCTAGGAGGACCAGCCGGGTAAGTATTCTGAGGAGGATTGACGGGTTGATTCTGTTGACCTGCTTCCAGGTGGAGTAGGGTATCCCGTCTGGGGCTGGGGCCGAGGTCGGGGAGCACTTGGAGAGACCTGGCCCTATCTCGTCTGTCGTTAGGGGGGGTACCGACTTATGAGGCCTAAGCCTGGGCGGCGGAGAAAAGGGCTCCTTGGGGGGGAAGAAGTGGTCGAGAAGGACCTCGTTCATCTGTTGTGGGGTCTCGGCCCCTGGGAGGGAGTGGAAGCGTGGCTGGGCCCGACCGTAGGCGAACCTTTTGGCCGTCCACAGACTCTGGGGGGTGGCGGTCAGTAGGAAGGAGGACCAGTGCTTGTTTTTGGCGGCCTTGATTGCCTTGAAATACCCCAGCTTGGAGGTGCCAGCAACTTCCCGCATGGGTGGGCTCTCTTCTTTCCGGGCCGATCTAGCGGCCTTATTGTATTCGCGACGGAAGATGGTCAGGTGAGGGGTCCACCAGGGCTTCGAGTCGTGAGACAGTCTGGACATCGGGGTGTGCTCCTTCAGGAGGGCCACCAGCCGGTTCACCGTCTCCGACATCCACTCGTCCAGCTTCTGGGGGGTAGGGCACGACAGTGCGGCGGGGACTTTGAAATCCTTGATGATCTGCTCAAGGGACTCCCAGTGTGGGTCCGCCCACCGCGGGCGTGGAGGTTTCTGGTTCAGAGAAGGCGTGGCCAGGGTGCTCGTGATTGGCACCTGGTTGGACCCAGTCGAGGGGAGGGAGGCTTCCCAGCTTTTCACCAGGGGGAGGAGGAGGGGGTTTGCGAAGGCGAGCTCTATTACCGAGGGGCGTGCTGTCCCCACTAGGGGGAACCTTGTGTACTCACCCGGGGGGTTGAGGAGGGCGAAACCGGACTCTGCTGCTTTTTCGAAATAGGGGGTTGAGGACGAGATTGCCCTTGGCGAGAAATGCCTCAGAGGGTCTGAGAGGGGGTTGTGGATGTTGAGGTCCCCCACTACAAGGAGCGGGAACCCAAGGTCAGGGAAAAGAACTTCTGGTGAGACGGAGTGGACCCTATGGTCGACAGTATTGGTGGAGTAGGCGTTAATAATCCTAAAGGAGTGGAAGTCAGTGCCAAAAAGGGGTTCGTTGGAGGAGACGTCGAGGGCAAGGACATCGTCTACCCCCCTAAACCTGGGGAGTACCGTGTAACTGGAAAGAGAAGATACTGGAACGTAGGCAGCCACACGTGGCTTCCTACCCTGGGGAAAGAAAGACTGAAAACCATTAAAGGAAGGAAGGTGAGCCTTGTTGACGGGCGGGTCCTGCCGGAGGACTATCGAGGGGTAAGTAGTCGCCTCTATGAATGACTCAAATAAGGAAAGAAAAACATTCCAGCTCCCAAGGCAGTTATGTTGAACGAAGGAAAGAAAACTAGGGGCAGGGGCTGGCCCTGGACCCAGGGGAGGGGGCAGGGCTTGATTATTCATTACCGGGACGAACCCGACGACCGAGGGGGGCAGGAGTAGGGCTTGGTTCCTCCAGGGGGAGAGGGCCACCGAAACCGTGAGTAGTGCCAGGGCGTGTGGAAGGCCCGGCTGGGGGAGGCTGTCTGGGGGTGGTTAGGTCCACCTCATCGGCACCCTTCCCGGGCGGGGGAGTAGTGGATATTGGGCCGCCATCAACCGCCAGATCCATGCGGTCTTGACCTGTCGGGGCAGGGGCTGGAGAGTTGGCTCTGGGAGAGCCAGGCGGGGGAGGTCGAGCCGGACATTCTGGGAATGTAGCAGTGTGGTCGTTGGCGCAGTTGCAGCAATGGAGGGGCGAGGTCGGACAACAGGACGGGACTGGCTTATTGTTCCCGCCCCTGGGGCAGGTGGGATTCTGGCATCTGTGAGCCGCACGAGTATGGTGAAGCGCACAAATGGGGCACGTGGGGTGGGTGGCGGGCATCGTTGATGGGCGTGTCCGTATCTCCAACAGTTCTTGCACTGGGAGGTTCGGGAGGAGGAGAAGGCAAGTTCAACCTTGCGTTTCTGCGAGAGGAAGACAACACCCGTTGTGAGGGTGGAAACGTGCTGGGGGTCGACGGTGACAACCACCGAAGTGGCCTGCTTGGTCTCCCTAGAATCTCGGCTAGGGTTAAGGTACCTGGCTGAGAGAATCGGGGTCGTTTTGTCGTTGAGGACTGCTTGCCTGAGATATGGGAAGAGTTCCTCTTCATCGTGGGGGAGGAAACGTAGCGGGAGGCCGTGGATGACGAGTTGTACGGCTGTGGGGGCTAGCACCAGAGGGCACCAGGGATTCTCTCCTACTGGGAAGGACTGGTTGAGGGCCCGGGTGAGGGAGTCAAAGTAGGGGGCGTATGAGGCTGCTGGGGTAGCCTTGTCCAAGACTGTGAGCGAGATAGAGCCTCGAGGGTTGACCGTGGCAAAGAAACCCAAGGGGAGGAGGCAGTTCGATTCGCGGAGGACGCGAGCAGCGATGTCTGGGAAGGTCGCGGCAATAGTGAGGGCGTCTGGGTGAGGGGAGGGGGACTGGCGAGGAGCAAAAAAGCGTCGTTGGGCACCTGGGAGGGAGAGGGGTCCCTTTTTAACCGGAGGGGCCACCGTACTCGCAACTTGTCGGGGGGAGGGGGGCTTGCCGAACGTGCCTTTGCCCTTGCCGCCCGAGCCTGACCCGGAAGCAGCTTGCGCGTAGGAGGGGGAGGGTTTCTTGTCTGGGTGGAGGTGGCCTGGGGTGAACGAGGACACGTCATATGCACCTCTCCGGTATTCACCGGCCTCGTAGCTGTGGGGGTAGAGCCTGGGATATTTTTCGGGGTCGCCGAACGGCTTGCCAAGTCTCGTATCGTAGAAAGGTATGAGGTATTTTGGGTCATCAGCCGCGGCTGAGGGAGGTGTGGGTGGTGCACCGGCCTTCTCCTTGCCCTTCCTTGAAGGGGGTGGGCCGGCAGATGGGAGGGGTAGGGGTGCCCTCTGTTGGGGGGGGGGCAGGTGCTGGGGGGGCAGGGACTGGGGCTGACACACGATGTGACAGGTCGCGTCTGGAGGCTTGGAGATCGGCGATCCCCGGGGTGATTTGTTGTTCATGGGTGGGGGGGCGGTTCGCGTGCTGAGAGGAGATGTCCTGGAGCTCCTCCCTGAGGTTCTGGTTCTCCTCGGAGATGGTTGCGACCGCCTGGGTTACCCCGCTCAGCTCATGTGAGACGGTCACCAGGCCTTGTACGAGCTGGGAGAGGAGGACGATCGTGGTGGACTTGAAGGGGAGGGTGCCGGCCTGCGTGTCTGGGCTGAGGTCCGGGAAATCTTGGGTGTTGAGCAGGAGGGCGCTCCTCGCCTGGGCGAGTTGCCTCATCATGAACGCGATGGGAAGGGCGGTCGAGGGTGTTCCTGAACGCGACGGGAGAGGGGAGTTGAGGGCAGAGAGCCTACCAAAGGCAAGGTTCCCTTGTGGGAGGTTGTGGGCGTCCGACATAGCGGCCGACGAGCGAGGGAAAAAGTGGGAGGGGGGTTTGTTCCAGACGCAAAGCGGGGTAGAGTTGAGATTATAGGTGAAATGTAGGGGGGGGGGAAGAAGTTTGCGAGAAGCGTGTCCTATCTCTTGGTCTTTTTTTTTCTTTTTTTTCTTTTTTCTTTTTTTATTCAAATCGTTATTATGTTTAAAGGTTCAAAACACTCATGCAGCGCTAGCTATGGAGCTAAAAAACCTATAAGCAAACGTCTTCCCGCCCGCTTCACCTCGTCATAGGAAAAATCAAACACCCCGAGTCCATAGGAAAAGTCTCCCCCGCCTAGCACCTAAGATAATATACCCCAAACACGTAAGGAAACAATACATAGAAACGTACAGGTAGAGAGACCCAAACCCTTCAGCAGGCTTCCCAAAACAAAAGAAACGACGGCTGTTCTAAGGCCCTTTCGGGGCCTGGAAGAGAGGATAGATGATCGCCGACACGGGAAAACTCATACTCTGAGGGCCCACCAAAAACCATGATGTACGGTCGGGCAGGTCATTACATCGTTCCCAAGCGTTGGACAAAGCCACGGAGGCAGTGCTATACCACGACTAGGCGTAACCGAGGAGAGGCCGAACAATCGGAGGGGGAGAGGGGCGAGCGGAGCCACCGCGCAGAGGGGATGCCAGCCAACGATGGTGAGCAGTAGGATGCCAGCCGGTGAGTAGCAGTAGGGTGCCAGCCGGTGGGGGGTGAGCAGTAGGGTGCCAGCCGGAGAGTTGAAATAGCAGTAAGGTGCCAGCTTATGGGGCAGAACGGTGCCAGCGGACGGAACGGGGAGGGGGGTAGACGAAGGATTGCGAGCGGGCTAGCCACAACCGACTAACGGGCCATAGCAAGGGCTTTTGGGGCGACAGCGAGACCGGGCGGGACCGTGAAGTTACTAACCGAAGCTTACCCCATCAGCGGTACAAGCCCAGCAGAACAGAAGCCTTACTTCGACCGAGAGTCCGACACCGTAACGCCGACCGTGAGCGAAGCGAGAAGCTTTCCGACCGTGCAAAATGCTAAGCGAGGTGCAAAGCAAGTGCGGGGTAAGGGGGAGAACCGAACATCATGAGCGGGAG
>Ga0307509_10006736_pt1 | contig 15307 bp, 17 predicted proteins | sample 10_EM_MG_FD_202245 | JGI IMG/M metagenome (GOLD analysis project Ga0307509, IMG submission 202245) | Populus trichocarpa ectomycorrhiza microbial communities from riparian zone in the Pacific Northwest, United States - 10_EM | ecosystem: Host-associated > Plants > Roots > Unclassified | place...
ATCGAGCGCGCCGTCCTGCTCTCCGCCGGTGGCCCGATCCGACCGCAGCACCTCGCGCTCGAACGGCCGCGCCGCGACTCGAGCGTGACGATGCCGATCCCGCGGCTCGAGGTGCTCGACCGCGTGACCCAGCCGAACCTCGCGACCGCGGTCGCCGATCTCGAACGCCAGCGGATCGTCGAGACGCTCAACGCGTGCGGCGGGAACCAGACCCGCGCGGCGCGCGCGCTCGGGATCTCGCGCAACACGCTGCTCGCCCGGCTCGACGCCTACGGCTTCCCGCGCCCGCGCAAGTAGTGCGCAGGCGTTGGGCGAGTTGCCCAAGCCTTGGGCAACTCGTGCAGCGCATCGCGCAACGCCGCGGCGAACCAGTGGAAATCACGGACCGTGCGCCGCGGCACGGCGCATGAAGAAAGGGACCGCAGGGGGTCCCGTGAAGAACACGCTGCTCGTGCTCGTTTCCACCTTTGCGTTCGCCGCCTGCGCGACCAACGATCCGAAACCGCAACCGGCGCCGTCGAGCGACGGCAACGAGGGCGTGACCTTGAAGGTCGCGACGCCCGAACGTCTCACCGGCACCTACGTCGACGCCACGGGCCTCAGCCTCGAGTTCGACACCGCGCGCTCCGGCGATAACTTCTACCTCCACCTCGCGACGACGTCGGGGCACGAGCTGATCCACGCGGAGACCACCGCGACCACGTACGTGTTCCGCTACCTCGACCGCCGGCTCACGCTCGAGGTCGACAAGGCGTGGGTCGCGCAGGTCGAGGCCGAGGGTGACGACGGCCCGGCGATGCAGGACACGAGCGCGATGCACTGGACCGGCGACATGACCGTGCTCGACGAGATGATCGCGATGCCCGAGATCCGGGCGCTGCCCTGGATGTCGCGCGCGCTCGGCTCGCTGGGCTACACCGGCAAGCAATACCCGGCGAGCCTCGCGATGCACAAGATGGCGCGCCAGAGCGCCGAGGCGCTCGGCATCGATCTGCCGCCGCTCGCGGTCCAGAGCCCCGACGCCGAGTACTGCTCGCCGCCGACGGCGAACGAGTGCTACGGCATGTGCGGCAACGGCTGCAACTGCTGGTCGTGGGTGTGCGGCGACTGCTGCTATCACAGCGGCTGCGCGAAGCACGACTCGTGGTGCCGCAGCGGCCAGTGGTGGTACTGCTACAACATCACCGCCGTCGTCGCGCTGTTCGGGTGTTAGCCTGACCGCGTGATCGGTTTCGTCCTCGCCGCCGGTGCTGTCGCCGGTGCGGTCGCGCCGGTGACAGGGGGAACACCGAGCGGCGAGGACGCGGTTGTCGCGCTCGCGCGGGGCAGCGTGCTCGTGTGCAGCGCCACCGCGATCGCGCCGCACCTGGTGCTGACCGCGGCGCACTGCCTCTCGGACTCGCAGCTCCCCGACGTCGTCGAGGGTGCGGCGCTCGACGGAGCGCATCACGCGATCACCGCGACGTTCGTCGCACCGAGCTTCGATCCCGACACGCTCGATCACGATCTCGCGCTGCTCGTGATCGATCCAGCGGTGACCGCGACGCTGCCGTACGCGACGGGCCTCGCGGCCGTCCCCGGCGATGCGCTCACCGTGATCGGCTTCGGCTTCACCGTCGCGAACGACACCGCACCGGCTGAGCGCCGCACCGGAACCTCGCACCTCGACGCGATCGACGAGCTGCGCCTGCAGTCGAGCGCGGCGCCGAACCAGACCTGCGAGGGTGACTCCGGCGGACCCGCACTCTTCGCCGGCCAGATCGTCGGCGTCGCCTCGGCAGGTGACGCCGCGTGCACCCAGTTCGCGAAGCACACCCGGGTCGACGCCCACGCCGCGTTGATCGCGGCCAAGCTCGCGGCGACGACCGAATTCAGCGCGCCGACCGGCGAGCGCTGCTACTACGGCACGAACTGCCAGACCGGGATGTGCTTGCCCGCGCTCGACGAGCCGCGCGAGTCGTTCTGCTCGATCGCGTGCGGCACCTGCCCGAGCGGGCTCGCGTGTATCTCCGGTGCGTGCCGCCACCCCGCGCCGAGCCCCGGTGCCGTCGGCGCGACGTGCGCGGGCGACGACGATTGCGTCGGCGGGCTGTGCGAGGCGGCGCAGGGCTCGACCACGACGACGTGCACCGCGCGCTGCTTCTCCGACCTGCCCGGCTTCACGTGCCCCGACGGCTACAGTTGCACCGCGAACGCGACCGGCGCCGAGGCCTGCTTCGCGACGCCGCACGACGACGGTTGTCACGCCGCGCACGGCGACGCGAGCTGGCTCCTGATCGCTATCGGGTCAGTGCGCGCAAGGCGAGCGGTAGCGCGACGCCGCCGGTGATCATCGGCATGTGCCCGATGTCGGTGCTGATGTAGAGCAGGCGCGCGGCGCGCGCGTCGTCGGTCCAGGCCTCGGGCAGCCCGTAGAGGCGCTTCATGCCGGGCAGGAACGCGGCGATCCAGTTGCTCTCCTGGACGGTGTCGCTCGCGACGTTGATCAAGCGGTGGCGCTTGTCATCGCGCGCCCACTGCATGAATTGATCTTCCTCGCCGTACGCGGCGTCGAGCAGCACGAGCGTGTGGACGAGCGGGTTCGCGAGCCAGTGGACGAGCGTGCGATACGCGCCCGAGTGGCCGGCCGCGACCACCTGACCGAGCGGCAGCATCTGCCCCGTACCCTCGACGACCTCGCGGAGCAGCGCGGACAGCGACGACCACATCACGGGTCGATTCAGCGCCGACGGCGCCGCACACGCGATGAACATCGCGTTGAGGCCCGAGTGCGCGAACTGATCCTCGAGGTGGTAGTCGCTCCACGCGGTGTCGACGTCGACGTTGTAGCCGTGGACGAACACGACGGTCAGCGCGGTCTCGCGATCGTAGTCCGCCGGGATCCACACGTGAATCGGGCCGCGATCGGTCCGCAGGCGCCAGTGTTTGCTCTCGGCGGCGTGGGCCATGCCGAGCATCAACATCAGCGCGACAGGAACGAGCCAGCGGCGAGATGGCGCCACGATCGAAGTTTCACCCGTGCCCGTCAGCCGCGCCAGCTATTTGCCGATGGCCGGATCTAACGAGGTGTGGTCGTGGACGATCCGCCATCCCGCCGCCGTGCGCTCGAACGCGACCGAGAACACACCGGCGCCGGCGTTCGGGGTGTCGGTCAGCTTCCACCGGCCGAGCACGATCGCCCCATCTGCACCCAGGTGCTGGACGCCAAGGAGCTCGAAGCCGAGGTGCCCCATCGTCGCCTTGTCGGTGCCGTACTTCGCCCGGTACTTCGCGGCCGTCTCGTCGTAGCCGCGCCGGATGTTCCCACCGGACGTGAACACGAGCTCGGGAGTCCGGGCGTAGCCGGCGAGGTAGCCGTCGAGATCCCCCCGGTTCCAGGCCTCGGCCTGCGTGGCCAGCACCCCGCGGATCGCGGTGTCGTCCGCCGGCGCGAATGCACGTTGCGGGGCCGCGCAAGCGGCGAGGAGGGCGAACAGCCACCGTTTCATCGCAGGGTTGGACGTTAACGCACCGTGGTGAGCCGTACTACGACCGTTACAGCCTCGCGCGACACCTACACTGCCGCAGTTTGCAGCAGGCAACGAGCTCGACGTGTTCGTGCTCACCCGTCGGTAATTCTGTATCCTGCGCAACGTGGACCTGTTCCGGATCACGTACGCGAGCTACCTGGCGCTGAGCAGCGACGTCGAGGAACAGATGGCCCGTGGCGGCGTGCTCGTGCGCGTCGATGGCGTCTCGGCGCTCGCGTTCGATGCACCGGTCCAGCTCGAGATCGTGTTGCCCGACGGCACGGCGCGGCTCCAGCACGCGAAGGTCCTCCAGGTCCTCACCGGCCTCGGCGTCGCCGTCACGATCGATGCCCCGCTCGTCGAAGAGCTGCGCCAGGTCGCCGCGCTCGGCAGCGGCGTTGGCGGCAAGCCGACCCGGCACGAGCGCATCGACCCGCACGCGCCGCCGGTCGATCGCCTGCGCGCGGCCGCGACGACGCTCCCGCCGTTCGAGCGCCCGCGGCCGAGCACGGCGCCGCCACTCGAGCAGGCGTCGAACGCGCAGAAGGTCCACATGGCGATGCACGGCAATCGCGACGAGCGCAACGCGATTCTCCGCGACAAGAACCGCTCGCTCCACCAGTACGTGCTCAAGAACCCCCAGCTCGGCACCGACGACGTGCTCGAGATTGCGAAGAGCGCGACGACCGCGCCCGACATGCTGCGGACGATCAGCGAGCGCAAGGAATGGTTCCAGCGCCCGCAGATCGCGCTCGGCCTCGCGCGCAATCCCAAGACGCCCGCCGACATCGCGGTCCGCGCGCTCGAGTTCGTGCCGATGGATGCGCTCCGCCTGATGGCGAAGGGCGCCGGCGTGCTGCCTCACGTGGCGCAGGCGGCGCGCAAGAAGATCATTCCGACCTAGGTCGTCGGGCGCTTCGTCTTCTTCGGATGCTTCTTCGAGGACGCGCGCTCGATCGCATCCTTGTCCTCGTCGCCGAGGTACTCCCAGTGCCACGCCTCGCCCGGCACCGTGCGATGGAAGCCGTACGTGCGGGCGTGCTCCTGCAGCCAGTCGTAGGCGCGTCCGCTGACGTTGAGATCGAGCGCGCGACCGCTCTCGTGGTTCGAGTAGCCCGGCGGCGCCGCGAGGTTGCCCTCGCCGCGGCGGTACTGCTTGTAGAGCTTGGCCTGCTTCGCGAACGTGCGGAACCCGCTGCGGATCCGCAGGTCGATGCCCTTCCGCGACGCGGCCCTCGCCATGATCCGGAACGCCTTCGCGGTCCTGACCTCGACGTCCTTCCCTTCGATCTCGGTCAGGCGCAGCGTGGTCTTCGCCCCCGCGACGTATCCCACGCCTTTGTCGGCGGCCGCGGTCCCGGCCGAGGCCAGCAGCGCGAGGATCACGAGGGCGCGGGTCACCGAGGCTGAATACGCCACATCCGGCCCGGCGAGCGCAACTACTCGTCGCCGACTTCTTGCTTGTCGACGTCGTCGGGGATGTCCATGTCCCGGTTGCCGATCCACCCGCGGTACCGGAACCAGAGGAAGCAGCCGGCCACGATCACCGCCATCAGGCAGATCGCCGCGGGGTAGCCGTAGAGCCACTCGAGCTCCGGCATGTGCTTGAAGTTCATGCCGTAGACGCCGGCGACGAACGTGATCGGCAGCATCACGGTCGACATCAAGGTCAGCGTCTTCATGATGTCGTTCATCCGGTTGGACTGGACGCTGAGGTAGGCCTCGAGCGCGCTCGTCACAAGATCTCGGTAGCTCTCGACGAGGTCGTTGACCCGCAGGAAGTGGTCGTAGACGTCGCGATAGAACGGCATCATCTCCTTCGGGATCTCGTCGAACTCGCCGCGCGCGAGGCGAAGGAGGATCTCGCGCTGGTGGATGCTCATCCGGCGGAGCGTGAGCAGCATCCGCTTGAACTTGAGGATCTTGCGCAGCACCGGCGGGCCGTTCTTGGTGCCGGCCTTGCTGAGGACCTCGTTCTCGAGCCGCTCGATCTGGTGATCGAGCTCGTCGATCACGGGCAGGTAGCGGTCGACTGCGGTGTCGAGGATCGCGTGGGCGATCCAGGCCGGGCCTTTTGCGAGCAGCCGGGGCGAATGATCGAGCTGATCGCGCACCGCATCGACCAGATGCTGCTGGTCGTACGTGATCACGTAGTTCGGGCCGATCACGAGATCGAGCTCGATCAGCTCGATCGTCGCGGCGCGCTTCGACGCCTTGATCCCGTGGACGATGATGTAGAGGTAGTTGTCGTAGTCCTCGAGCTTGGGCTGGCTGCGGTTCGCCCAGATGTCCTCGATCGTCAGCGGATGGAGCTCGAGCTGCTTGGCGAGCAGCACGTCGCACGCGTGATCCTTCTGCTGGAGCTCGACCCAGATCGGCTTCTTCGCCTCGAGCGCCTCGTGGATCTCCTTCGGATCCTGCGTGACGCGCAGCTGGTCGCCTTCGAGGATGCGGGCCTCCATGGCCGAGTCTTAGCAGGCTATCCTCCGCGCATGTCTGATCTTGCCCAACGCTTCGCGGACGCGCAGGCCCGGATCAAGCCGGTCACCGGGCTCGGCAACGACGTCATGCTCGACATGTACGCCCTGTTCAAGCAGGCCACGGTCGGCGACGTCAGCGGCTCGCGCCCGGGCATGCTGGATCTTCGAGGGCGCGCGAAGTACGACGCGTGGGCCAAGGTCGTGGGCACGTCGAAGGACGACGCGATGACGAGGTACATCGCGCTCGTCGAACGGCACGCGAAGTGATCGGCTGGGATCTCACCGGCAAGCACGCACTCGTCACCGGCGGGACCAAGGGCATCGGCAAGGCGATCTGCGAGGAGCTCGCGGGGCTCGGTGCCACGGTGACCTCGGTCGCGCGCTCCGGCGCCGAGATCAACGCGGACGTCAACGATCGCCAGACCATCATCGCCGCGCTCGGCGGTCGCCCGCTCGACATCCTCGTCCACAACGCGGGCACGAATATCCGCAAGCCGCTCGTCGAGTACACGGATGACGACTGGCACCGGATCCTCACGCTCGATCTCACCTCGGCGATCCTGTTGTCGCGCGACCTCCATCCGAACCTGCGTGCGGCTGGTGGGGCGAGCGTGATCCACATCGGCTCGGTCGCAGGCCGCCTCGCGCTGCCGACCGGGGTGGCGTACGCCGCCGCGAAGGCAGGGCTCGCCCAGGCCGCGCGCACGCTGGCGCTCGAATGGGCACCCGACGGGATCCGGGTGAACACGGTGTCGCCGTGGTACACGCGCACCCCGCTCGCCGAGCCGGTGCTCGCGGATCCGGTCAAGCACGCCGCGATCATCGCCCGCACGCCGCTCGGCCGGGTCGCCGAGCCGCGCGAGGTCGCGAGCGTGGTCGCGTTCCTCGCGCTGCCGGTCGCGTCCTACGTGACCGGGCAAGACATCGCGGTCGACGGCGGGATGAGCATCCAGGGTCTGTCGCTCGTGTGATGGGCGCAAGTCCGCGTAAACTTCTCGCTTGCGCCGATCAGAGAGATCGGTGGTAGATTCCGTGCAAGTGATCGAACGAAGCGCGTAGCCGGATGGTCCGGCGCGCGACCTCGCAAGCGAATCACGAAACATAGAAAGCGGGACGGAATGAAGGCGCAACGCGTCACCATCCACACCCTCCGGCAGATGAAAGAGAAGGGCGAGAAGATCGCCGTCCTCACTGCATACGACGCGACGTTCTCGCGGCTGTTCGACGAAGCAGGCGCGGATGTCCTGCTCGTCGGCGACTCTCTCGGCATGGTGGTCCAGGGTCACGACACGACCCTGCCCGTCACGCTCGAGGAGATGGCCTATCACTGTCGCGCGGTCGTGCGCGGGGTGAAGCGAGCCCACGTCGTCGGCGACATGCCGTTCATGTCGTACCAGGCCTCGATCGAGCAGGGCCTGATCGCGGCGGGACGGCTGATCAAGGAAGGCGGCTGTCACTCGGTCAAGCTCGAGGGAGGCGCCGTGCACGCGCCGCTCGTCGAGCGCCTGGTGGCGGCCGGCATCCCGGTGATGGGCCACATCGGCCTGACGCCGCAGTCGTTCCACCAGCTCGGCGGCTTCAAGGTCCAGGGCCGCGATCCGAACGGGCGCGAGCGCCTGCTCGCCGACGCGCTCGCCCTCGAGGCGGCGGGCGCGTACGCGGTCGTGCTCGAGGCGATCCCCGCGGACATCGCGCGCGAGATCACGGCGGCGCTCCAGATCCCGACGATCGGCATCGGCGCCGGCGTCGAGTGCGACGGCCAGGTCCTCGTGTCGTACGACATGCTCGGCATGGACGAGTCGTTCAAGCCGCGGTTCGTCCGCCGGTTCGCGACGCTCGGCGCGACGATCAAGGACGCGGTCGGTCAGTACGTGAGCGAGGTCCGCGGTGGGAGCTTCCCGTCGGATGCGGAGTCGTTCGCGGTGACCGAGAAGCAGGCGGCGCAGACGCCCCTGTACTCGACCGTCAAGAAGTAGTGATCCACTCGAGCACCGCGTGATCGCCGCGCGCGGCCTCGAGGAGCTGTGCGCGCACGCGGAGCAGCGCGGTCTCGCCACGCGGGTCGCTCTGCACCGCGGTCGCGGCCGCGTACGCGGCGGCCTCGTGCAGCGCGGCGCCGATCGCCCAGCTCGGCGGACTGTCGTAGGTTCCGCACAGCGCCGCTGCGTCCTCGGCGAACAGCGTGTTCGCGCCGGCCGCGGAGTAGGTCGCGAACCGTGCGCCGACCCGGGCTGCGAGCTCGGGCGAGGGCGCGTCGGTCGCCGAGATGTACGGCGTCGCGAACAGCGGCTTGCCCGGCGCGAGCGTGTGCGGCACGAGCGCGCCGAGGCCGTGATCGCCGTCGAGCCCGATCGCGCAGCACGCCTCCATGATCGCGGGGAAGCTCGCGTGCGGCGCGGCGGCGAGCGCGGCGTGGAGGTCGCACGCGTCGAGCGCGACCAGGGCGGTGCGCACGCCGCCGACCTCCTGATCGACGAGCGCATCGGGCCCCTTGGTCGCGAGCAGATGATCGAGGCGCGCGATCCGGACCGCGAGCGCACGCTGCGCGGTGCGCGACACCCGCTCGACCGGAGCGAGCCAGCGCGCCTCGACCATCAGCGCGTGGGCGTTCGAGCTCGCGGCGTAGCGCGATTGTTCGAGCCGCGCGAGGGTGGCCTGGGTCGAGGCGACGAGGTCGCCGTCGCGCGCGACGCGGATCTGATCGTACGAGGTGTAGCGCGTGCGGTTGATCCGCCAGAAGTTCGCGAGCGGGGCGGCGTCGCGGCGGGCGATCGCCCCGGTGGTGACATCGCCGAGCGGTTCGAGCAGCGCGCGTTCGCAGATGAGGAGGTGATGGCGCATCTGCGACCGCGCCCGCATATACCACGCCCGATCGGTCAGGTGACCTGCGCGCGGTGAGGTCCGCGCTAGACTCGCTCCCGTGGACGAGCTCGTGGATCTCCTGAGCGGCAAGCGCATCGTCGCGCTCACCGGTGCGGGGATCTCGACCGAGTCCGGGATTCCGGACTATCGCGGTCCGGATCGGCCGGCGCGCGTGCGCGATCCGATGCAGCACCGCGAGTTCGTCGACAAGCCGGCGATGCGGACGAAGTACTGGGCGCGCTCGATGATCGGCTGGCCGCGGATGGCGGAGGCCGAACCGAACGCCGGCCATCGTGCACTCGCGGCGCTCGAGGAGCGCGGCGTGCTCGCCGGCGTGATCACGCAGAACGTCGACGGCCTGCACACGAAAGCCGGAAGCCGCGAGGTCGTCGAGCTCCACGGGGCACTGCGCCGCGTCCGCTGCCTCGCGTGCGGCGAGATCACGTCGCGCGACTTCATGCAGCAGCGCCTGCTCGAGAGCAATCCGCGCCACGCGGGCGACGCGCGGATCCAGCCCGATGGTGACGTCGACCTTCCGGATGCGCTCGTCGCCGACTTCGAGGTGGTCGCATGTACGGCGTGCAGTGGCGTGCTGATGCCGGACGTCGTGTTCTTCGGCGGGAGCGTACCGCGCGACACGCTCGACGCCGCGTGGGCGCTGTTCGAGCGCGCCGAAGTGTTGCTCGTCGTCGGGAGCTCGCTCGCGGTATTCAGCGGTTATCGATTCGTGCGGCGCGCGGCGGAGCGCGGCATTCCGGTCGCGATCATCAACCGCGGTCCGACGCGTGGGGACGAACACGCTTCGCTGCGAATCGACGAGCGATCGGGCGTGGTGTTGCCCGCGCTCGCGTCGCGTCTGTAAGATCGGTGGATGCGTAAAGCCCTTGTTGCAGCGGTGATCGCGTGTGCGGCCGGTACGGCGCACGCCGACCAAGGCGTCGGCATCGGCCTGTTCGTCGGCGAGCCGACCGGCCTGGACCTCAAGCTCGGGCTCGGGTTCCGGTCGAACCTCGACATCGTGATCGGCTGGGATACCTACAAGGATGGCCGGGACGCCTACGGTCACGTGACGTACCTGGCGACGCTGGGTGTGGCCCACGGCCGGGCGGTCAGCGTCCCGTTCCGGCTCGGCATCGGCGCCGCGGTCTACGACGACGGGAGCTTCGACAACGGCGTCAACTTCGCGGTCCGTGCCCCGCTCGAGATCGGTCTCAAGTTCCACAACGCGCCGATCGAGCTGTACGGCGAGATCGCGATCAAGCTCACGCTGATCGACGACAACAACAACAACGACGATGTCGACCTCGATGGCGGAATTGGCTTTCGGGTCTACTTCTGAGCTGCTAGCGTTTTGATCATGGCGAAGACGTTCACCGAACGAATCTGACCCAGGGCGTTTCTCTACGGCCTCGCGGTCTTCGACGAGCTGGTCAGCGGCCTCGCCTCCGTGGCGGAGCCCGAGATCGAGCGCTCGTTCGGGGCATCGCACGCGTTCGCGACGGCACTGCTGTTCCTCGTCCCGGGGATCGTGGCGCTCGTCGTCGAGCCGATCTTGTTCGTGCTCGCGGATCGCTATCCGCGCCGCTGGTTCATCCGCGGCGGCCTGATCGCGATGGCGGGCGCGTGCCTGATCGGCGCGTACGCGCAGCACCCGATCGTCCTCGCGGCGGCGCAGTCCGTGAAGTGGTGCGCGATCGGTGCGGCGAGCGGGCTGGCGCAGGCGACGCTCGTCGACGCCGCGGGAGACGCGCGCGCGCGGACGATCGCGCGCTGGACGCTGCTCTCGCTCGGCGGTGACCTCGGCGCGCCGGCGCTGCTCGCGCTGGTCGCGCTCGGCGGCTACGGCTGGCGTACCGGCTACCTCGTGATGTCGATGATCCTCGGCGCGTGGGCGCTCGCGATGCTGTTCGTGCCGATCGAGGGTACGGGAGAGGGGGACGACGACGAAGACGACGGCACCTCGCCCGGGGTGATCGCGGCGCTGAAGCTCGCCCTGCGCGATCGCCGGTTGCTGCTGTGGCTGTTCGCGACCGCACTGTGCGATCTGCTCGACGAGATCTTCATCGTGCTCGCGTCGATCCACGTGCGCGATGATTTCGGGGCGAGCGCGCGCTGGCAGACCGCGACGATCATCGCGTTCGCGCTCGGCGACGTGATCGGGCTCGTCGCGCTCGACCGGATCCTGAAGAAGGTGCCCGAGCTCCGCGTGCTCGCCGCCGCGGCGGCCGGGTGCGCGATCGCCTACGCCGGCTGGTTGCTCGCACCGACGCCGCTGTTGGGCGTGATCACGATCGTGCCGGTCGGCATCTGCGTCGGTCCGCTCTACCCGCTCGCATCGGCGCAGGCGTACGCGGCACGGCCCGAGTCGTCGGGGCTCGTGCTCGCGGCGAGTCACCTGTTCACCCCGCTCGGGCTCGCGATCCCGTTCGGGCTCGGCGTGATCGCGGACGTCGCGGGGACGCCCGTGGCTCTCTCGCTGCTGCTGGTCCAGCCGGTCGGCCTGTGCATCCTCGCGATCTGGCAGCTGAAACGCCGATAAGTTGCGTCCACTCCGGACTACTGTTCAGATGCGCAGGTGCCAGAGATGGATGGTCTGAACGCCCGGCAACGTGAAGCCGTCCTGCACGACGGCCGCGAGCCCCTGCTCGTGATCGCCGGCGCCGGCACGGGCAAGACGACGACGATCGCGCATCGCATCGCGCACCTCGTGAAGACCGGCACCGACCCACGGCGGATCCTCCTGCTCACGTTCAGCCGGCGCGCCGCGCACGAGATGATCCGGCGGGCGCAGCGCGTCGCCGGCAACCTCGACCTGCCATGGGCCGGGACGTTCCACGCGATCGGAGCGCGCCTGCTGCGGATCCACGCGCTCGCGCTCGGGCTGGATCCGGCATTCACGGTGATGGACCGCGGCGATGCGGCAGACCTGCTCGATCTCGTCCGCGCGGAGCGGACCCTCGCCACAGGCGATCGCCGGTTCCCAAAGAAAGACACCTGTCTCGCGATCTACTCGCGCACGGTCAACGCGAGGATCCCACTCGAGACCGTGCTCGGCGATGCGTTCCCGTGGTGCCGCGAGCACGCGGCGGCGCTGCGCACGCTGTTCGGTGCCTATGTCGAGGACAAGCTGGCGCGCCACGTCCTCGACTACGACGACCTGCTGTTGTGGTGGTGGCACGCGATGCAAGCGCCCGAGGTCGCCGCGCGGATCCGCCGGCGCTTCGATCACGTCCTGGTCGACGAGTACCAGGACACCAACGCACTCCAGGCCGAGATCGTCGTCGCGCTGTCACCGAGCGGCAAGGGCGTGACCGCGGTCGGCGACGACGCGCAGGCGATCTACTCGTTTCGCGCCGCGACGATCGACAACATCCTCGCGTTTCCGACCGCGTTCGAGCTACCCGCGCGCCTCGTGCCGCTCGAAGCGAACTATCGCTCGACAGCACCGATCGTCGACGCCGCCAACGCGGTGATCGCGCTGTCGCCGCAGCGCCTGCCGAAGACGCTGCACTCGACGCGCGGTGCCGGCGCCCGGCCGATCCTCGCGATCGTCGACGACGAGCTCGGCGAGGTCGATTACATCGTCGAGCAGGTGCTCGCCCACCGCGAGGCCGGCCTCGAGCTCAAGGACCAGGCCGTGCTGATGCGCGCCGCGCACCACTCCGATCTGCTCGAGCTCGAGCTCGGCCGCCGGCGCATCCCGTTCGTCAAGTACGGCGGGCTCAAGTTCCTCGAGGCCGCACACGTGAAGGATCTGCTCGCGCTCCTGCGCTGGGCCGAGAACCCGATCGATCCGATCGCGGGCTTCCGGGTCGCCCAGTTGCTCCCCGGCGTGGGCCCTGCGTTCGCGAAGAAGGCGGTGGCTGCACGCCGCGAAGGGCTCCCCGCCCTCGTCGCGCTCAAGCCGCCTGCGGCCGCGCGTCTCGCCTGGCCCGAGCTGTGCGCGCTGCTCGGCGAGCTCGGCACCCCGCACACCGAGTGGCACGGCCAGCTCGGCCGCGTGCGCGCGTTCCTCGAGCCACTCCTCGTCGAGAAATACGACAACGCCGAGGCGCGCCTCGGCGATCTCGCGACGCTCGAGGCCCTGGCCGCGACGTTCCCGGATCGCGCGACGTTCCTCGACGACCTCGTCCTCGATCCGCCGGCGGCGACCGGGGACCTCGCCGGTCCGCCGAACCTCGACGAGGACTGGCTGGTCCTGTCTACGATCCACTCGGCGAAGGGCCAGGAGTGGAACGCGGTGTTCCTGCTCGACGTGATCGACGGGCGGATCCCGAGCGACCTCGGCGTCGGTACATCGGCCGAGCTCGAGGAGGAGCGGCGGTTGTTGTACGTCGCGATGACGCGGGCGCGCGATCACCTGCACCTCGTCCAGCCGCTCCGCATGTTCGTGGAGAACCAGCACAAGTACGGCGACCGCCACGTCTACGCACCGCGCTCGCGGTTCCTCACCGATGCCATCGTCGCGGAGTGCGAGCGGGTCGTTCGCGGGCGCGGCATGGCGGGGCTGACTGCGGAGCCCGGTGCAGCCGTGATCGACGTCGCGGCGAAGCTGCGGGCGATGTGGTGACGCCTACTTGCTGATTTCGGTGCGACGAACGGCGAGACCCCGCTCCTGGGTGATGGAGGAACCAGACATATGAAGACGACCGGATTCTTGGTGGCTGCGGCGATCATCGGTATGGGCTCGCTGGGCGGCGGCGCAGCCGCGCAAACGCAATCGGCGATGGCGGGCCACGGCTGGCCGAACGCGTTCGACACGTGCTTTGGCAGTTCGTTCGCGATGGTCATGAACAACTGTGCGGACAGCGACCATCTGCTCATCGTGCCGATCCAGGTACCGGCCTCGGCCAACTACCAGGCGTCTGCACGCGCGTCCGGATCGGTGGCGTACACGAAGACGTCTTGTCAGGCGATCGCGATCGGCCCGAACAACAACGGGTTCAGCTTCAGCCTCTTGGGTACGACGAACGTGGGACTGACGCCCCAGACGCTGACGCTCGGCGTGATCGGCGTTCCGGTGCATGGCACCGCGCACTTCGAGTGCACGCTCGGCGCGTGGGTGAGCGACCTCAGCGGTGGTGGTAGCGGTGGCCGCCTCATCAACGTCGAGCTGAACTGAAGGAGGCGCGCATGAAGATCATCCTGTGGATCGCCGCCACCCTGCTCGTGACGCTCGGCTGGCTGACGTTCGCGACCACGCGGCCGGGCGGCGCGAAACCGGCGACGGCGAACGTGGTGCCGGCACCTCGACCGGCGACGCGCGCACTCGACGTCGCGTCGCGGGCGTCGGCGACGGCACCGGAGCTCGTCGCACCCGCGCTGCACGACGAGCCCGACCTCTCGATCGCCGGCCAGCGCGCGCGCCTCGAGGATCGGTTCGCCGCGGAGAAGACCGACACCGGTTGGGCGGCGACGGCGCAGCAGGAGCTTCATGCCGACCTCGGACGCTTCGCGACGCGCGACGTCGGGATTCGCGACGTCCAGTGCCGCGCGTCGCTGTGCCGGATCGAGCTCGCGCTCGCGACGCGCGACTCCGCGACCGAGTTCATGGAGTCGTGGCTCCACAAGCGGACCTGGACCGGACCCGGCGTCGCGGACAACGACGTGGTCGGCGCCGACGGTCAGCCGCGCATGGTGCTGTTCGTCGGCAAGGACGGCCAGGATCTCTAGCGGCGCTTCGTGAAGCGATCGATCCAGGCGAACACTTCGTCGTGCCACAGCTTGGAGTTCTGCGGCTTGGTCACCCAGTGGTTCTCGTCGGGGAAGTACAGGAACCGACTCTGGATGCCCTTGCGCTGGAGCGCGGTGAACGTCGCCATGCCCTCGGTCTCGACGACGCGGAAGTCCTGGCCACCGTGGACGACGAGCGTCGGCGTCTTCCAGTTCTTGATGTTGTCGAACGGCTCGTCCTTCGCGTAGCCCTCGGGGTGCTCCCACGGCGTGCCGCCGTGCTCCCACTCGGGGAACCACAATTCCTCGGTCGCGAGGTAGGCCGAGCGCTCGTCGTTGTTGCCGTCGTGGCAGACCAGCGCCTTGAAGCGATCGGTCTTGCCGTTGATCCAGTTGATCATGAAGCCGCCGTACGAGGCGCCGAGTGCCGCGGCGTGGGTGCCGTCGAGCCAGCTGTACTTCGCGAGCGCGGCGTCGAGGCCGGCCATGAGGTCGTCGTACGGTGCGCCGCCCCAGTCCTTCGAGATCGCGTCGGTGAACGCCTGGCCGTAGCCGGTCGAGCCGTGGAAGTCGATCATCACGACGCCGTAGCCGTGACCCGCGAACACCTCGGGGTTCCAGCGGTAGTGGAAGTGATCGCCGAAGCTGCCCTGCGGGCCGCCGTGAATGAGGAACGCGACCGGGTACTTCGTACCGGCGGTGAAGCCGGCGGGCTTGATCGCGAAACCGTAGACCGTGTCGCCGTGCGCGCCCTTGAACGAGACCTGCTCGGGCGCGCCCCCC
>Ga0307509_10006737_pt1 | contig 15304 bp, 13 predicted proteins | sample 10_EM_MG_FD_202245 | JGI IMG/M metagenome (GOLD analysis project Ga0307509, IMG submission 202245) | Populus trichocarpa ectomycorrhiza microbial communities from riparian zone in the Pacific Northwest, United States - 10_EM | ecosystem: Host-associated > Plants > Roots > Unclassified | place...
GTGATGACGCGCCGTCCCAACGCCGGGGCTGGAGGGGGGTGTTATCTTTTTCCTTCGAAGTTCGTGTGCGTCAAGGTAGGGTAACTTTGCCCTGTAAATCCTTACGGGGAGTCCGTGCGCCTAACACAGGCCCTAATAGTTTTTAACTATCTCTACTCACTATTAAGCGCATTTTCAATAAACCAAATTGTCACCAATAATGATATCAACAGGGTTACTGGTATTCTAATTCAACAGCAAATACAAGTTGCACTCAGCTCCACAATCTATAAGCATTTCTTCCTACCTATGAGGCCTGTTTATACCTCCAGCCGAGTTGGAACAGGAGTGGGAATCACAGCAGTGGCAGTAGATGTACTCACCTCGCCAGAATAAGTCATAGGTCAGGTGACAAGGAGGAAGGGCTGTGTATTGTCTTTAGCTTTAGTCCACTTGGCCTATGACTATTTCCGGGGAGGTCAGGAGTTGTAGTAGCAGTGGGTGCAGTGGTCGGAGCAGTAATGGGAGTTGTGTTGGGATGAGCTGGTCATTACCCTAGCGGGCATAGCTTACCTAATAATTAAGAGCGAGGTATATGGCTCAATAGGATGACCATATATCCAAACCTATTCTCTCAAAGTTATGAGCTTTCTAGAGGCATTTGGAAGATAACTCGGACCACTGGATGAGAGCACGTTTCAAGATATGTTTAGCTGATTGGAACGATGTTTGGAGGACACTACTCCTCCTACTCTGGTCGCATATGCATATTGCTGCATAATGCGTTGATAGCTGGATATCGGAACTGATTACTCCATATTCCACATTACTATTGGTATGTAGACATTTGGACCGCATATTTATATAGAGTCTATCATGACGAAGAGATCGAAGACTGACTACTGGTGAAGTGGGGACACCCCTAGATGAAATAGCAGTTCGGGAGATTCTGTGAGTCGAGCTGGGCAAGTTTTCAGGGTCAAACGGTGTTCGCACTTTGGTCTGACAAACTGAATTGTTAAGAAGATACTTTTTAACTAAAGAAGTCGAAGTAGCATGAACATTAGTATAAATAGTAGGCCTCTCCCCCGGTGGTTGAAGAATCATCAAGCAACGGAGAAGAGACCTTAACAATATAACAAGTTAGGGGGTTATTTTCTAACTCTTTGATATTTGACTACACTCTATTACTTTACCTTGATCAAATGATTACCAACGAGCTTTCCTGACTATTAATCCGTTGTCTCAAATATCCTTGGCCTAGTTAGCTCAGAATCCTACTGTGTTAGCTACCCAGTAACACTGGTGTGTGTTCAAGAGATATCAGTTCTGAGCATGGAAGTTGTATGCAGGAAAACCTTTGTTCAACCTATCAGATATAGTGATAAACAGATTTCTAAGAGGCAAGAGTAAAGCTACTTTCCTAGGGCAACAAATGGCTGACCATTTGTTACGAACTATTTCTTCTGAACAGACCATTTCACAACGGAAAGGTTGCCACTTCTTCAGTCATTGCCAAACAGGCCCATATTAGTTTACTGGTACAGTACTGCACGGTATGGTACAAGGAACAGGCATCAAAAGGTGGTATGGTGAATAAGTAATATCTTCGTAGTAGTGGTACACATGGGGGGGGGGGGGACATTCATAGAATAAGCATTTTACTCCTATGCTACGCAAATGATATAGTGAAATATTAGTGAGTAATGTAGATATCCTCTCATTCACCATATTGACCATTATATCAAACACTTACAACTGCTGGCTGAGGATGGTGCTCAACCCTTTAAACTAGTATTGTGTTCAACGCTTTTCCTGCTTCACTAGGCTGAAGGGCCTTATAGCTTATTTTCAAAATTAATATTTTCTTTGTACATATTGAGATTATACATATCTGTTAGACTATTATGTATTTATTTTTTCTTTTTCCATTGGTGATAGTCACAAAACAGTATTTGAACTTGAAGACATCATAGTAAAGGACGATGGTTTAAAAGGTACCGGTACTTCACCATGGTAACATATTTTCTCTAAGAGGGTGGTTGGATTGCTGTATTCCACAATTTTGTCTGAACCAAACCAACTCCACCTCTCCTTTGTTTTATATCTTTTTATGCCTGTCCCTTGTACTCATGTGGAAGGGTAAGTCAGGCATGGCGTCATGAAATGACATGGGAATACCACAAGGATCGCCTATATCACCTCTCCTTTTCATCATCTATATCAAAAGACTGAACAGAAGGATGAGAAGGGCAAAAGGCCCTAGGTCTGATAGTAGCGTTATGATACAATCCCAGGTTGTGGAGCCAGCGGGAAGAGTTGTCAGGTTATTGGGCAATTGGTTGGCCGACAACAGAGATTTGAGAGCACACTTTACAAAGTGGATATTCCTAGAGCAGGAGGCCTTTTGAAGATTCCAAAGAGTGTCATTACCAGGAAAGAACTGTCCCTATACGGGCCACGAAGACTTGCCGAAGGTATACTCCAAATAACTTTCATATATAGTGCAGAATTCCTGGAACCGTCAAAGACCATGATAAATAAAGTGCAAATATTCTGCAACCGGGTATCCCAGTAGATCATGAATGAGCTTTACGCACCAAATATCTTGGTTCTATTAGCGGGGGCGTGCCTCACCCCAATGTTGATATATGCTGAACAAATGAGATTAATGTTGGCTGTACGAATCCTGATTGCCATCCCGAAAAACAATGTTGCTACGGCAATGCTCCTACAGAGTTTCCCTTAGAAAATAGAACACAGGCTGGAAATGAATGGCAAGGCAGCTTTTTACACCAATGAAGGTAGCATGAGGCCACAGGTGTCAAGCTCAAATTGCATCACAACTTTCTAGACAAGGCTACAGGTGGCCGGAATAGCGCCCAGCGCCCTGAGGGTATTTCCCAAAGGGCAGATGCCTATGAGACCTACAAGACTACTACAGGTCATCCCCGCAGATGCCAAAGGGCATTTTAACGCGGGGGAAACTGTAGTCAAGATGATGCACCAGGAGTGCATGGACAAACTGTACCCGCAGTACTACTAATACAGGGCACCATATAGGGAATGTTGGAATTTGATTATATGCTCCAAATTCCTGGCTGGATGCATCCACCAGATGAGGGCAAATACAAGCTACCTTAATGCTCAAACCAACTGGTCGAATCAAGACAGGGATCCTACTTGCCATAGGTGTGGTCAGGAGTCTGACAGACTGCATTATGTCATCCAATACCCTACTTTAGAAAGGGATAGGAGGGAGAAGAACAACCAGGCGTTCAACATATTCGCAGATTGAGTACTATGAAAATGGAAGAAATTAGGGACGAAGTTGCTAGGTGAATTTTCTTTCTATATTTGGAGGAAGAGGATAAATTTTCCTGTTAAGATGAGAGTTTTTCCTTTTGCAAGAGAGGTCGGGTTGGTGTCATTACTTATTTTTGAACTTTTAAGTTGATGTTTAATTGTTTGTGATAGTTTTATCATTAAATTGTTTTGAAAGGAAGATGATTTCTGTTGTTAAAAGGGGTTTTAGACCATAACTTTAGTGACATAGCATGGATTTTCCGGTAGCCAGCTACAAATAAACTACGGATTTAACAAAAAAAAAAACTCACCTATGAAAAGTCTGGGTTTATTTCATATTCTGGGGGTGTGCCCAACTTTAGTGACCTTACCGAAAAAAGCCATAAAATGTGTTTGTCTAAAGGACAACCATAGTTGCCATATATGGATTGCGTTGGACTTTTGTCTACCTTAATGTCCTCTACAGTATCTGTCTGAGATTAAGCTAGGGTATGAGAGAAGTCCCCCGATGAACATTTCTGGTTCGAGTTCAACAGTGGTTGGATTTTGTGGACGTTTTCCCAAGAAATCCATTCAACCCTTTTCAAGCACTCAGACTAAGTGGGAACACATCTTCATCCGCAAAAATTATTATATGTGTCCTGAGCGCGCTGGGCATCACGCGCTCAGGACACTCAGAACGTTAGACATTACTCTGGATACGATGTCGGTTAGACCTCAAGCCTGAAGACCCTCCACATACCCCACCCTTCCTCCTTGTTGTCCTGACAACCTCCACGGCAAACAGCCTCCATGCTGACACTCTCAGATCCTAACTCCACACATTCTGTTTATCTCTGATCATCAGCTTCCGCATCCCCACGATCTCCTTCCTTGCTCTCACTCGTCATGGCAGCACCCGACCCAGCTATAGCACCCCGATAATCTTCCTGAAGCTTCATGGCCATATTTGGACTCCCTCTGCATGAATCCCTATGTCTGACTATGAGCTCCCAATCACCTCCTGATAGCTTACTTGGGCCATGCGATAGGGTCAGGATAGCAGACATATTCCAGATGCCCTCCACACCATAATGTGATAGCTCACTGGTATGCTCTTGCCGATGTTGTAATAGTTCACATACATACTCTGAATGCCATCCCGATAGCACATATATTCTAGATGCCCTTTCGATAGCCCTGTATTGTCACTTTAAACCTTATCCTGAACTTGATAGTCTTCTATTATTACTAGTCTACTGCCATGGCCAGGGCGCCCAGGACATACTGGCCATTGCAATTCTATGTTTCTAAGCTCTGGTGGGTAATAGAGTTCAAATTGTCCTCACACCAGCTGAGATCGACACAATCTAATAGTATTACATTTTGTCCAAATCAAATTGCCTAAACTCCATGCCTTATGTGCAGTTACATATCTCCAAGTGTACAAAAATAATTATCTTTCAGCCCTGCGTCACTTTCCTGCGAGTTGTCCAGGCTCAACAATAGGCAAGTGGCAAAATCTAAGCTCACGGGCCACTTGGGCGCGAGTGCGAGTGTCAGCTCCACTGAGTTATCTACCCTCACCAGATCTGAATCCAGAATCTGTAGCGCATGGGCGAGGACTCCTGGTTGTAGTCAAATGACAGTCTGCTCTCTTGGGACGTATCTTGACTCCGCAGGTGATGCTCTGAACCCCCGGCAAGCTTGTTGACTGGTGTCTGTTCCCATACCACAACTTGTCCTGGATTCCAGTTGGATAGCTGAGGGGTGGATAGGTGACGCTCTAGTTTGGCATGAACTGTGTCATGATTGTCAGCAAAGCCTTTACACTGTTCCTGCATCATAAGATGACATTGCTGGATCTTGTCAGTGATGACCTCATGTAGATTCCTGAACATGGGTTCCTGCGTTGGCCCTGGTACCACCCTCAAGGCGTTCCTCTGATGTATGAAATGGTCTTGCTAGATTGGTTAGTTATAAGAACAAAACCCAAGGACGGAGATATTCCAGGACCCCTACCTCCTACTGGGTCAGGCTTGAAGTCTGGAGGTTCCTGAGGCACCCTAGCTTGCCATTCCTGTAGTTGATGGCACAGGAGTGCCCAAGTGAGACACACCATTGTACCATTGACACGATTAATGAATTCCAGGTCTAGCATCTTAAGCTTTCTCTTGCCATTGAAATACTTGCCATAGATGGCATCGGCAATCTGAGGTGTGAGAAAGAGTAAGGATATAGGCTGTGCCCAGTTCCTAGTTTGTAATGGTTGGAAGTTGCGGTTGCTCGACGGGTGGGTACACACCTCATGCCCCTTTTGAGGGGCATCAACCTGTCATCAGCGAGATGGTATTTGACTCTAATAGGGATGACTGTCGGATTGTCCGGTAGTTCATATAATTGCTGTAGATAACTATTTATATAATGCACGAACTGCACCGGTCCACCAGAGTGTTTTAGACTTATCTTTCATAGTTAGTACAGCACTATTGATATTGTGATCTCTGACTCACAATGTCTATACTCTTGCATAATAGTTCAATATTTCCAACATCCGCAATCACATCTTATGTGCGACTCCCAATACTATCCACCTGAGAGGTTAAAGTAACTAGCTCTGCGAGTGGGCCAACATACAGCAGATACTGAAGCATCAGATCCTTTGCCATGCCAAGTATTGATCTCTCCACACCTGTCACCATGTTTCGCTATGAAATAATTACATGCAGGACAGACACAGTTCCTCTTGTATTCGGTGCCATTACACCTGGTGGACTCGAGCTTCTGATACCAGATATCGTCATGCTCGAGACGCCAAGTGAGAGCGCATACCCTGCTACGTGGGATGACCCGAATGTTGCCTGGGAGAAGGTACTACCTGGAGTCATTGTCACACAAGCTGGGGGCAGCTGTTGGAAAATTGCTGCCTCTTGTGAATCAGAGCAGGTCAACATTCGCACAGTACATGAGGGATTGTTTCCCAGTCTCTCCACAGATAGTGCTCTACGATGACGCCTAGGTGTTGTTTCATTTGTATCACTGAGCCTTCACCATGAGGTTGGGGTCCGGTTTGGTTTCCTTGCCACCGGCTGACATCTGGTACTCATAACTGATATCAGGGTGAAGGCTGACAGGTTCCATATGCTCCTGTCCATCAGCCGCCATCACAGGCTCAGTTTATGCTGTAATCTGAATTGGGCTACTCCAGAGGCGCCATTGCAGTCATCTTAGAAGCAGTCTTGCTATTGGTAATGGGAAAGAATGATGACCCGACAATTCAGCACTATTGAAGCCGCCAGATTCAGTTTGTCGTATTAGCGATCTGGACAGCCAATCACCTGGTACAACGTCATGTCAAAGCCCATTCAGATTGCCACCTCGTGGAGTTGGCTGATTCGATCCCATGGAGTTAGGTATGATGTCGCACCTTCGCCGGCTCAGATTGACAACTCATGGAGTTGGCCGACTTTACCCCATAGATTTGGGTATCATGTCATGCTTCCACCTGTTCAGATCGCCCACTTGTGGTGTTGACTCACTGCATGAATTCGGATCCATGTGGGATATACGAGGGGCTCTGAGCGTTGGGAAAGATTGGAGTCAATTTGAGAGGCGGATGTTTGTTGAGCCCAGTGGAAGCGAGGAGTGAGTATTTTGCTTTGGTCGAAGAGGACGCATTAGCTGTCATATGCGCATACTCAGATTTGGGGGTATAGTAGGCTCACCTATGATCACTCAGTATGCAAGGAAGGGATGTAGCTATACAAAATGGGTTAAACTTGGAATACCATATTGGTAGTTCTGGATTAGGACTCGATACTATATTCCTAGTTGAGGTATTAGGACTTACTGGCCAATTGTGAGAAATAATAGATGAAATGAAGGTGTCGCTAATGTCGCCACATCAGCAAAAAAAGCTTTTGCTCAGGACGGATAGGCATTGGGTCAAGACATAGGGAATGTGCCTGGAGCATCCTGTCCGCCCCACTCACCCTCAGAGGGCCCCAGCTGAATGGTTGCATCCTAGTCCGTTGAGTGGAATACAACCTGCATCCTGTCCGCCCAGTGCACCCGGATGGTCCATTTCACACCCTAATCTTCCGCAGAACATCAAGGTCAGCGAGGCATGGGGGTCTGCATTGGGGAACTCTCCCTTCCTCGGATGCCCTCTACCAACAACGAACTACTTCATTACCAGGTAAAGGCTGTTCAGACAAAAAAGGATCTTAACATACGATGACTAACCATCTATGTCCCGGTAACAACCCAAAACATACCCCTCATTTGAGGACTGCTAACAACACGCGGAAAAGCTTCCTAAGTTCTTTCACACCTCACATCAGGGTTCATGATCGAATCAGTGGAACTATTGAATATTATTAATCTTCGGAGATGGGCATGGTCTTTGATCCCTGTTGACACTATTCATTACCTCTGAGCGAGGGGATTCCAATAAGGCCCTTCTTGACTCTAGCGGACTCTGCCAGTGCCCGGTGACGTACCTGTCTTTCTCTTCCTGCTGGCCTTTATAGCCATGGAGACGCTTCGAGACCTATAACCTTCGATTCCCCTCCGCGAGCGGACTCCAATGAGACCCTTCCCGACTCTGGCGGGCATCTCCCCCGTCAGATATCTTCCTTTTTCATCCTGCTGACCTCTATAGGAATGCGGACACTGCAAAACCTATACAATTCGATTCCCCTGGACTGGCGGATTCCAATGGACCCTGTACCGATGCTTTCCCAGCACTGGCTGAATGGGTATCGATACCTTTGTACCCTAGTTCACCGGGTAAGTACCTTCAAATTGGTGGCTACTGAGTGCTACAGGCATGCGGACACTTAGAGACCTATAGCATTCAATTCCCCTCGCCAAGCGTATTCCAATGAGACCCTTCCTGACTCTGGCTGACATCTTCCAGCTAAGGTATCTGCCATTTTCTCCCTGCTGACCTGTATAGCCATGCAGACAGTTCGAAACCAATACCATTCAACTCCCCACGCCGAGCGGAATCCAACGCACTTTGTCCCGAAGGTGTCCGACGATGGGTTGAGGGTTATCCATTCTTTTGTACTTTAGTTTCGCGGTAAGTACTTTCAAATTGTTGGCTACTGGGTGCTACAGGCATGTGGACAGATCAGGGCCTATACCATTCCTTTCCCCTCGGCCAGCGGACTCCAATGAGGCCCTTCCCGACTCTGGCAGACATCTGCCCGCTGAGGTATCTGCCTTTCTCTCCCTGCTGATATCTATAGCTATGTGCAGGCTTCAAGAACGATACCATTCAATTCCTTTCCCCGAGGGGAATCCAACCAACTCTGTTCGGACGCTGTCCGACTACTGGTTTAGGGGTTATCCATACTTTTGTACATTGGTTCACGGGGCAAGTCCTTTCAAATTGTTAGCTACCGAGTGCTCAGGTGTTCTAGACTAGCTTTAATAAATATATTCCTATTTTAGTATCTAAATGACTCAAATAAGTAAACATGAGTAATACTTGGTGGACCTTCCCAGACGATTTGGATATTCTCCACAGTTTTCACTAACTCGTTCAAAGTCCTCGAAGGTAGAGTTGTTCACTTAGGAGGTATCGGATAATAGCCACTTACACCTGTGTACTTCAACTATTCTACTGTGGTATCGCGTTGCGTCTGGAGAACCTTTCTGCTAGTGGAGAACCTTTCTGTATCAGGTACATTCTGAGACCTTGATTGCATCTGGTGTGTCCTGGTGGCATGGACCCCTCTCCAGCAGCACCCGGTAAAAGACCTCACACCCAGGACACCAGTTTACGTTCTATGTGCACGGACCGCCAGACCCACAGGGAGTACCGGGTGCGTCCATGTGTCACTTCCTTTTTTTTGGTGATGTAGACTCCTTTAGTTGATTCCATTGAGAATTTGGCATTCAACGGCATGTCGTATTCGGGTTTTCCGGCATTACATGACTTCTCCTCGGGATCGCACCTATGGGTGTTTTCCCACGCACTCGATGTTTAACCCACCCGTCCTTTGTCGATGCACCCGATCCACTTACTGGCAATAGTTACCTCTTTCATACCCTACGCGTCTTTGTAGGTACGAGGGGTCTAACTTGCTTGCAAAACGTCACGTTACCTTCACCACAACCCTCCGACTCCGAGTCTTCAAGTGTTTGTAACCTCCTGCGCCATCTTCCGATTCACTTGCTTCCAGTTGCATAAGGTGCCCGGAGGTCTCCCCTGATATATTCCGCGAACAGGATCCGGTCAGACGGACAGCCGTGACGTATACGGTGTTATTAGAGGTATTCTAATGATAGTAGTGATTGATGTTGGGACGCAACTTCCCAGGCTGCCAGTGGTGACCCGCTTTCTCAACTCCCGGGCTGGAGGAGTGTGTTATATTTTTCCTTCAAAAAAGTTCGTCCATGTCAAAGTCAGGTAACTTTGTCCTGTAAATCCTTGCGGGGAGTCCGTGCACCTAAGACAAGCTCCCCTCTTCGCAGTTTTTGTCGCAATTTTTATTTTTATTTTTATAAAATCCTCTGGGTTTATTTCGTCTTTCACTACAGGAAAACTCCGGCATGCACCGTAAAGTATGGCATAGAAAGACCTTAATATCACAAAAGAAACCCAATCACTGTCTTCTGAACCAATAAAAGTGTAGAATCAAAGTCTATGCAATAACCTTAACATAAATCATAGTCTTCAACTGGTTATTTCCTTCTCGTCCCCATCTGGCTTCTCATCTTGAGCAACCTTGGGGTGGGAGGGGCACTGTGCTGTGTGGGTGTCATGTGGGCCTTGGCAGTTCACACACCTAAGTACAGTATGATTGCAGGGTCGGCAGCGTATATGACAAGAAGCTGTGGGACAGGTGTGGTTTCCTGTGGGATGTGGGGAGGCACTCAATTGGCATGAGGTCAGGTTGGTGCATCGGTTACTGTGGTGTCCATAGCCATGGCATTTGGAACACTGGGTGTGGGAGTTGATGCGCAAGTGGTCTTCAGTTCTATAGGTTGATGAGAAGGCGGCAAGGCATTTTCCAACGTAGTCAGATGCCCTGGGGCCCATTATGCTGATCATGACGGTCGAGGCGGTTTTACCAGCCCTAGGGTAGTCAGTGGTGGGCCATCTGGGTTGGCCTGTAAGGGACAATCAACTGTTGAAGGTGGTAAGCTCAGTGGCTATCTCAGCCAGTGATTTCGAGGTTGGGATTTCGTGTACCAAAACATGTGATACGGGGGTATCCAGGTGAATGCTAACAGTTCCTGGTATCAGGTGCAGGAATGTTTCCACTTCGCTGTTAAGTGAGCTGGCTTTGATTGATTCCATGGTAGTAAGGCTGACAGTATTCCCCCGAAGGGAGACAGTCAGTACGTAGGTCGCAGCTAGCGGCAAGTTGATGTCATCTGTTAGGTCTAGGGTGGTCGTAGGGAGTGGCCTGCCCTCACGTTTAACAACAAGGCGGCGTTCTCTGCCGGTGAGACTCTCCTTCAGTTGGGGTCTATTGTTTGTAGCTGACTTTGCTGGGGCATTGGTAGCCCTAGCAGCCATGGTAGTCTGTTCCTTTCTGCCCTTCCTGGCCAGTGTGGCCCACGACTTGTATGGTGCGGCTGTGGGGAGAGTGAATAGAATGGAGTCGGAGGCAGTGGTCCATTCGGGGGCTGCCACTGGAAGTGGGAAGGGTATCGCGGTGAGGGTGTCAGGCCGATGTGGGGCTTTCTTGAGGGTACTAACTTCCTCGGTAAGGGCTTGGATCTGTTCACTAAGCGCATTGATAGCCGTCCCATAGTCCTTATGCATCTGATAGATCATCTCTATCATGACCACATTCTCTTTGGTAGCGGAGGTAGCCCCAATCTCCAGTTCCTGATTTATCTTGTGAAAAAGGTTCAGGAAATAGGCCCTAGGAGAGGCGTTCTTCAACAATCTCTCATCGATATGTGAGAGGCTTGAGACTGTAGTGCTTCTTAGTCTCTTAAGTGAGGGAGGGCCTTGCGGCATGAAAGTTGGGGAGAGGGTCGGAGCACCCCCCTGAGTGGAGGGGCTCCTAGCACCAGCAGGAGGTGGGGGAGGGTGGGCTGTTGTACCTTAGCCTTTGCCACGACGACTCGAGCCATTGGGGGGGACTGCGGGATCCATGTAGTACTTGTATAACCTGACCGGTCACCTTACGCGGAATTCTCGAGATGATGTACGGGTTGTTTCTGGGGGTGGAAGTTGCACTTGTCAGGAAAATAGAAGGAAAGAGGCATGAAAGTCTTCGTCCCGAATACTCAATGTCTATTATACAATTTAATTTCCTCTCGCAATCTCCTCATAGTAGTGGTAAAAACCACTAGCGTTTACTTGTCCACCGATGGAAAACCTTTTTTATGTTACTAAACCTCTCCTGGGCCCGGCATCTCCGGACTCTCCCTATGAAACATTTCCACCTCTTCCTGCGCATTCTTCATACCTTCGCGGGGTTCCTAAGTATTCTCATGCTTCACGCAGCCCTTCTATTTTACAAAAAGTACCGAAGCTCTTTCATCGGTTTGTTTCTTCCTGGAACCTTTCAGGTGTCAGAAATGATCTGAATGTTATCGATCTTTGCTACCTACGACTCCAACTGTCCCTCAATATCTTCGGGTTCCCTTGGTGGTTGTTCACGATTCGGTCTATTCCAGAATCGCTAGGGTTCCGACAAGGAAACCTGGAATACTGGATGAATTTTCCACCATGGTGATATATCTAAGTTGTAGGCCCGGCTTCCCTTTTTCTCCAAGATATTGAAAGGGCCATACACTTACGGACATAACTTCATTGATGGGCGTTTGATGCATATGTTTTTTCCATTCAACATTACCAAGGTCGCCGACCTCAATGCTGGGTTGTGCCATTGGCTTAGGGTCGGAATATTTCCTTTTCGATTCCGGTGTATTTTCTAGGGTTTGTTTCGCTTGTCGATGTATGTCCTGCATCCAGTGAACATAGATTGTCGCCCGAGGGTTACTAGCTTCTCTTTTGTTCATCCACTCCCTCAGTGGGTGAAAGCCGTAGTTGGTAAAGAATCGGGTCATTTGAGAACGGTTCATTCCTGAGTTATTCTACGCATGTTCTGCTAACGGCAACAGTTGGTACCAGTGATTCAGATCGTAGTTGGCAAACGTTCGTAAGTAACCTTCCAGCACTTGCTTTGTTCCTTCAATTTGTCCATCAGTCAGAGGGTGATATGCCGTTGATATGTGTCATTTAACTCCTAGCGTCTCGCACAATAATTCACAAGGTTTACCGGAAAGCTTCGCATCCATGTCGCAAATAATTTCTGTCAACAATCCATGAAGTTTCCCAACTTCCCGAAGGAAGCTCGCAGCAACGTCTTTTGCGGTCGTGTTTTCGTGGAGGGCAATAAAGTATGCCATCTTTGTGAACCGATCTAGTACTAGGATTATCGGGGTCTTGTGCTGCGATTCTGGTAGTTGCCTAATGAAGTCCGTGAAAATGGCGGTCCAGGCAGCATAGGGTACTTCTAAGGGTTGAAGTACCGTAAAAACTGGAATAATTGGCCTTCATGGTAGTATGGTGATATAAGGATGGGTGCACGGAAAGTCCCAATGCCAAAGGAAATTGGTGTTTCAACAGTGAAAACTAGGGTTCTGTTCTCCGAGCCCAAACGCTGGCTCTCGATATGACTGCGGTGATTGGAGTGGTGAAGTAGAAAGAGGAAAGTTTTAAACAAATGTATGAACCTTGGCGAGACATACCTTAAGTCAACATACTAGCGCGAGGGCCAATTATTCCAGTTTTTACGGTATTCCATATTTTGCATGCTGCGGGAATTTACTGTGTTGACATTCGTTGAAGGATCGTACATAGTTTCTGATCCATTCCCGGAGTCCTTTCCGGTAAAAATCCCTTGTTACTTTCTTCATTGTCTTTTGCTGTCTGAAGTCCCGCGCCATCAACCAGTCATCACAGCCCTGGGCTACCGTCTTTAGAGCTTCATTTTTGGGGATGTGCAATCCATTTTTGTAATATAGTAATCCATCCTTTTACATCCATTCATCTGGCATCTTCTTGTGGCTTTCTGTTAGCCTGACCACTTCACGGCCTCGTCCCTGGCACTTTTCGTGCTCCGTTCTGGCCACTTTAATCTTGTCTAGAAATGCATCGTTCATTGTTCGTGTCAGGGCTGCGTTGACATGAGCGGTTGGTAACATTTCGGTTTCTCTCAAAAACCGCGGGTGATAACCGATATCTGGTGTGCTAAAGAATTCATTGTCGCTGAGTTCTGTATGAAGGAAGCATATCTTAATTGCTGCTTCTTTCGCAGTGATTGATCGCTTGAGGCTCAGATCGGTTGACCCAAACCCAGTTTCTCCACTCTCCGTTGTCCCTAGGTCATCTAGTTTCACGGCTTCGGCCTTGGCCCTTTTCACTACAATAGCTTGAGCTATCCGATCTCCTGCCTTAAAGGAGTAGTTAGCCTGTCCATGATTTCGAAGTATGTGTTAGGCGCATGGAGTTCCGGTAAGGATTCGCGGGGCAAAGTTACCCTCCCTTGACACGCGTGAGCTTCTAAGGAAAAAGATAACAACCCCCTCAAGCGAGGGCATTGGGACGGCACGTCATCACTCGCTGCTAGGCTAGTTGCGTCCCAACACCAAAGACCGCTAGCATTGGAACACAGCCTATACCACCGTATACGTCGCGGCCGGCCGTCCTACCTGACCCTGTTCGCAGGGTAGATGAGGGGAGACCCCCGGGCACCTTAGACAAGTGGGGGCAGGTTGATTGGACAATAGCGCCTAAGGTTACAGAAACTTGAAGACCGACAGTGGGAAGAGTGGGTCGAAGGTAAAGAGACGTTTCGCACGAAGGTTAGTCCCCTCATACCGACAAAGACGTGTAGGGTAAGAAGGTGGTAACTATGCCCAGTAAGTGGAGCAGGTGCATCCACAAAGGAGATTTTGATACAGGATGGAGTGCGAGGGATAAAGCCCATAGACGCGATCCTGAGGAACAGTCATGTAATGCCAGAAGACAAGAATAAGACATGCGGTCACATGCCAAATTCTCTATGGAACCAACAAAAGAAGACTGGCCATCTTCTGTCTGGCCAGTTAAAACTACCCCTGGTGACCACGGGGGCAAGAGAATTGGTAACCAATGTTGTCAACACATAAACGGTTAAGCTGACACCTGAGGTGGCCTCCACACGGTCAGGAATAATGGAAGCCATGAGCAAAAATAATACCCTGCGTTCTGTGCGTCCTGTGCGTCTGACGCACCTGACGCCGGAACGCAAATCGCGAATCAGGACGCAACGTCGGATCGACGTTGCGTCCTGACTTTGCGTTACTTGGCGCCGTCCGTCCTGACGCAATCAGGACACGGACCCCTACGTCCTGTGCGTCCTGACTGCGTCGGGTGCTGCGCTACTCCGTCGTGGCGACGCCTGATCTAAGGGTCTCCCGCCCTGACGGCGCCTGATCTAAGGGTCTCCCGCCCTGACGCCGCCTGATCTAAGGGTCTCCCGCCTTGACGCCGCCTGATCTAATACTCTCCCGCCCTGATGCCGGTTCCTTCTCACCGAACGTCAGGGCTTCGTGCATGTTCCCACCTCTCGTCCCGATCTTTTCTGCTCCTGCCTCCCTCGTCCGGATCACACGATCCTGCTCTCTCCATTCCTGACGTCTCGCTACTTCTTCCTGATCTTACCCCCTATACATGCCGCATCCTGACCCAATCGTGACTCTATCAGACGTCGCCTTGTGTTCTCGGATGCATTGTGAACTAAGTCTAATACTATTCTCTTATTCCTAATGCTCTGAATTCCTTGAGTTGGCTTGACGTCCTCATATTAACACTAAGCTCCTCCGAGTACCATTTCCCACATGTGAGAGAAACCGCATCCCAATATTATTCATTACTGCTACTCTACATACACATGCTCAATGTCCTAAATGCACGCATCATTGCTCCCACAATGCCCCTGCTCTATATCCAATGGCTCGCTATGCACAGCAGCGTCCTATGGCGACTCTAGATCTCCAATGCTGAGCGCGAGTTGTC
>Ga0307509_10006738_pt1 | contig 15302 bp, 16 predicted proteins | sample 10_EM_MG_FD_202245 | JGI IMG/M metagenome (GOLD analysis project Ga0307509, IMG submission 202245) | Populus trichocarpa ectomycorrhiza microbial communities from riparian zone in the Pacific Northwest, United States - 10_EM | ecosystem: Host-associated > Plants > Roots > Unclassified | place...
GGGCTGCCGTACTGGTTCGGCATCCCGATCGACACCGCGACCGCATCGCACCTGACCTTCATGATCTTCGGCGCGCTGATCGTGTTCTTCCTGATCGTCGAGCCGCACGGCATCGCGCGGCTGTGGTCCACCGCGAAAGAGAAGCTGCGGCTCTGGCCTTTCCCCCATTGACGCCGCATAGACACCGAATTGAATAAATCGCCGACGAGCGACAACCGCTATCCACCACCCCTCTTGGAGGTAGACATGACATCACTGAAGTCTCTCGCACTCGCCGCGGCGCTGATCGCCACAGCCGGTGGCGCGTTCGCGCAGGCCAAGGAGCAGTTCTTCCCGCTGCTCGCCTACCGCACCGGGCCCTACGCGCCGAACGGCACGCCCTGGGCCAACGGCAAGCAGGATTACATCAAGATGATCAACGCGCGGGACGGTGGCATCAACGGCGTGAAGGTCACGTTCGAGGAATGCGAGACCGGCTACGCGACCGACAAGGGCGTCGAGTGCTACGAGCGCCTGAAGGGCAAGGGCGCGTCGGTGATCGACCCGCAGGCCACCGGTATCACGTTCGCGCTGACCGACAAGGTCGCGGCCGACAAGATCCCGCTGATCACGCTGGGCTACGGCCTGTCGGCGTCGCAGGACGGCAATGTGTTCAAGTGGAACTTCCCGCTGATGGGCAGCTACTGGACCGCGGCCGACATGCTGATCCAGCACATCGGCAAGAAGGAAGGCGGGCTCGACAAGCTGAAGGGCAAGAAGATCGCCATCGTCTACCACGACAGCCCGTTCGGCAAGGAGCCGATGCCGCTGCTCGAGGAGCGCTCGAAGATGCACGGCTTCGAGCTGATCAAGATCCCGGTCACTGCGCCTGGCGTGGAGCAAAAGTCGGCCTGGCTGCAAGTGCGCCAGAACCGGCCCGACTACGTGCTGCTGTGGGGCTGGGGCGTGATGAACTCGACCGCGCTGAAAGAGGCGCAGGCCACCGGCTACCCGCGCGAGAAGATGTACGGCGTGTGGTGGTCGGGCGCCGAACCCGACGTGAAGGACGTCGGCGACGGCGCGAAGGGCTACAACGCGCTGAACCTGAACACGTCGGGCCAGAGCCCGAAGGTGATCCAGGACATCCTGAAGTACGTGCACGAGAAGGGCCAGGGCACCGGCCCGAAGGACGAGGTCGGCAGCGTGCTCTACACGCGCGGCCTGATCATCCAGATGCTCGGCATCGAGGCGGTGCGGCGCGCACAGGAACGCTTCGGCAAGGGCAAGGTGATGACCGGCGAGCAGGTGCGCTGGGGTCTGGAGAACCTCGCGCTCGACCAGAAGAAGCTCGACGCGCTCGGCTTCTCGGGTGTGATGCGGCCGTTGTCCACGTCATGCCAGGACCATATGGGCTCGACCTGGGCGCGCGTGCACACCTGGGACGGCAGCAAATGGAGCTTCACGTCGGACTGGCTGCAGGCCGACGAGCAGATCATCAAGCCGATGGTCAAGGTGGCGGCGGACAAGTACGCGGGCGAGAAGAAGCTGACACGGCGCACGCCCGAGGATTGCCAGAGCTGAGCCGTGGAAGCAATGAGTCCCGTGTACGCGGCGGCGGGCCGAGCGCCGGGCCGCCCCAAGCCGGCCCGCATCCCCGCGGGGGATCAGCTGGCGTACTCGCCAGCCGAGGGGTCGTCATGACTGTCTTGCTCAATGTCAACGGCATCGAGGTGATCTACAACCATGTGATCCTCGTGCTGAAAGGCGTCTCGCTGCAAGTGCCAGAAGGCCGCATCGTCGCGTTGATGGGCGGCAACGGCGCGGGCAAGACGACGACCTTGCGCGCGGTCAGCAACCTGCTCGCCGGCGAGCGCGGCGCGGTCACCAAAGGCAGCATCGAGCTGCGCGGCGAGCGCATCGAGGCGCTGTCCACCTCCGACATGGTCGAGCGCGGCGTGGTCCAGGTGATGGAGGGCCGGCACTGCTTCGCACACCTGACGATCGAAGACAACCTGATGACCGGCGCGTACACGCGCAAGGACGGCAAGAGCGCGGTCGCGGCGACGCTCGAGAAGGTCTACAACTACTTCCCTCGGCTCAAGGTGCGGCGCGGCTCGCAGGCGGCGTACACCTCCGGCGGCGAGCAGCAGATGTGCGCGATCGGCCGGGCGCTGATGGCGAACCCGAAGATGGTGCTGCTCGACGAACCCTCGATGGGGCTGGCGCCGCAGATCGTCGAAGAGGTGTTCGAGATCGTGCGCGACCTCAACACCAAGGAAGGCGTGACCTTTCTGCTCGCCGAGCAGAACACCAACATGGCACTGCGCTATGCCGACTACGGCTACATCCTCGAGAACGGTCGCATCGTGATGGACGGCGCCGCTGCCGCATTGCGCGAGAACGAGGATGTGAAGGAGTTCTACTTGGGCGTGGGCGGCGGCGACCGCAAGAGCTTCCGCGACGTCAAGAGCTATCGGCGCCGCAAGCGCTGGCTCGCTTGAAGGGAGACACACCCATGGCACACGCCGATGAGGACGCGCTGAAACGCCTGCTGCCGCTGCTGCGCCAGCTGCGCGAGATCAAGGGCCTGAAGGAGATGAAGCCCGGCATCTTCTATCTGAAGGGCAGCGCGTTCCTGCACTTCCACGATGACGCGGGCGCGCTGTTTGGCGACTTGAAACGCGCGCGCGGCGGCTTCGACCGCTACGCCGTCGACACGCCGGTCGGCCAGCGCAAGCTGCTCGACGATGCGAAGCGGCGCGTCGATCGCGGTGACGACGAATAAGCGGACGACTGAGCGGACGAATGAACACCCACTACGACGCGCTCGAGACGCGCCCGCCCGAGCAGCGCGAAGCCGCGCTGATGACGGCACTCGCCGCGCAGATCGCGCACGCACAGACGCACGCGAGCGCGTTCGCCGCGAGCCTCGGTGCGGTCGATGCGGCGCAGATCACGAGCCGCGCCGCACTCGCGCGCTTGCCGGTGATCCGCAAGCACGAGCTGCTCGAACAGCAGCGCGCCGCGGACGCGCCGGACGTGTTCGGCGGCTTCTCGGCGCTGGGCTGGGGCGCTGCACCGCGCCGCGCGCTGCGCGTGTTCGCCTCGCCCGGCCCGATCTACGAACCCGAAGGCGGCTGCGCCGACTACTGGCGCATGGCGCGCGCCTTGTTCGCGGCCGGGCTGCGCGCCGGCGAGCTCGTGCACAACACCTTCAGCTACCACTTCACGCCCGCGGGCGCGATGATGGAAAGCGGCGCATTCGCGCTCGGCTGCACCGTGTTCCCCGGCGGCACCGGCCAGACCGAGCAGCAGGTGCAGGCGCTGGCCGCATTGAAGCCGGCGGCTTACATCGGCACGCCGAGCTTCCTGAAGATCATTCTCGAGAAAGCCGACGAGCTCGGCGTCGCGCTGCCTTCGCTGACCAAGGCTTCAGTTGGTGGCGAGGCGTTCCCGCCCTCGCTGCGCGACTGGCTGCAGGCGCGTGGCATCAGCGCGTATCAAAGCTATGGCACTGCCGACCTCGGCCTCGTCGCGTATGAAACCGAAGCGCGCGAAGGGCTGGTGCTCGACGAAGGCGTGATCGTCGAGATCGTGCGCCCCGGCACCGGCGACCCGCTGCCCGATGGCGAGGTCGGCGAGGTCGTCGTCACGACGCTGAACCCCGGCTACCCGCTGATCCGCTTCGGCACCGGCGATCTGTCGGCCGTGCTCGCGGGCAGTTGCCCGACCGGCCGCACCAACACCCGCATCAAGGGCTGGATGGGCCGCGCCGATCAGACCGCGAAGGTGCGCGGCATGTTCGTGCACCCGGCGCAGGTGGCCGAGATCACGCGCCGCCACCCCGAGGTGCGCAAGGCTCGGCTGGTCGTCAGCGGCGAGATGGCGAACGACCGCATGGCCTTGCACATCGAGGTCGCCGGTGCGCCCGAAGGCCTGGCCGCCAACGTCGCCGACAGCGTGCGCGAGGTCACCAAGCTGCGTGCCGATGTGACGCTGTGCGCGCCGGGCAGCTTGCCGAACGACGGCAAGGTGATCGCCGACATTCGCCGCTACGAGTAGCGGTCAGTCCGACTGCACGACGCCGCGATACACGAGGCCGCCCAGCAGTGCGCCGACGATCGGCGCGACCCAGAACAGCCACAGCTGCTCGATCGCCCAGCCGCCGACGAACAGCGCCACGCCGGTGCTGCGCGCCGGGTTCACCGAGGTGTTGGTGACCGGGATGCTGATCAGGTGGATCAGCGTCAAGCACAGGCCGATCGCGAGCGGCGCGAAGCCCTGCGGCGCGCGCTTGTCGGTGGCGCCCAGGATCACGATCAGGAACATCATCGTCATCACGACCTCGCAGACGAAGGCGGCGAGCATCGAGTACTTGCCCGGCGAGTGCTCGCCGAAGCCGTTCGACGCGAAGCCGGCCGAGACATCGAAGCCGGCCTTGCCGCTCGCGATCACGTAGAGCACCGCGCCGGCGACGATGCCGCCCAGCACCTGCGAGGCGATGTAGGGCAGCAGCTTGCCGGGCTCGAAGCGCCCGCCCATCCACAGCCCGATCGAGACGGCCGGGTTCAGGTGGCAGCCCGACACATGGCCGATCGCGTAGGCCATCGTCAGCACCGTGAGGCCGAACGCGAGCGACACGCCGGTCAGGCCGATGCCCACCCCCGGGAACGCCGCCGCGAGCACGGCGCTGCCGCAGCCGCCGAGCACGAGCCAAAAGGTGCCGAAGAACTCTGCCGTGTAGGCCTTCATGTGCATGCCCTCCCTTGTTGAGTGGACACGAACTCTGGCAGCGTTGCGGCGCTTGCGCCAGCACCTAGAAGCGAGTGCGATGCAGCGTTGACACGACGGCCGTCGCGTCGCCGCGCGACACGGCACGCGCTCACGCGCGCAGCGTGATCGGGATCGTCACCGGCCCGTCGTTGACGAGGCTGACCTGCATGTCGGCGCCGAACGCGCCGCCCGCGACGACCGGGTGCAGCGCGCGTGCGGTCGCAAGCAGGCGCTCGTACAGCGCGCGCCCGAGTTCCGGCCCGGCCGCGCCGGTGAAGCTGGGCCGGTTGCCGCCCGAGACATCGGCCGCGAGCGTGAACTGGCTGACGATCAGCAGGCCGCCGTGCACGTCGACGACGCTGCGGTTCATCTTGCCCGCATCGTCCGAGAAGATGCGCAGCTTCAGCAGCTTGGCGATGAGCTTGTCGGCGATGGCGTCGGTGTCGTCGGGCTCGGCGCAGGCCAGCACCAGCAGGCCTTGACCGATGGCGCCGACGCTGGCGCCGCCCACGCTCACATCGGCGCGCGAGACGCGCTGCACGATCGCGATCACGGCGGCGTGGCCTCGTGCTCGTTGAACTGCGCCTCGACATCCGAGGGCAGCAGCTGGATCGACGCGCGCAGCCCCGGCACCTCGCTCATCAGCGCCTGCTCGACATCGGTACGCAGCGCCGCGGCGCGCCCGAGCGTCCAGCCCGCGGGCATGTGCATGTGCATGTCGACAAAACGGCGCTGGCCGGCGCGGCGCGTCACCAGGTGGTCGAAGCGGATCGTGGGGTGCTCGAACTGCGCCAGCGTGCGGTCGATCTGCGCGCGCACCTCGGGCTCGACGGCGCTGTCCATCAGGCCGTCGACCGAGCGCCATGCGAGATGCACGCCTTCGCGCAGGATGTTCAGCGCAACGCCGATCGCGAGCAGCGGGTCGAGCCAGGTCCAGCCAGTGAACCAGACCGCGGCCAGCCCGACGACGACGCCGGCGGATGTCCAGACGTCGGTGTACAGATGGCGCGCATCGGCCTCGAGCGCGATCGAACGCTGCTCGACCGACGCGCGCATCATGCGGTGCGCGAGCAGCCAGTTCAGGCCCGAGCTGATGACCGCCAGCGCCAGGCCCCAGCCGAGCGACTCCAGCGGCTGCGGATGCGCGAAGCGATTCACCGCGGCCCAAATGATGCCGACCGCCGCGCCGGCGATCAGCAAGCCCTCGAAGCCGCTCGAGAAGTACTCGGCCTTGGTGTGGCCGAACGGGTGATCGTCGTCGGCCGGTCGCTGCGCGATCGTCACCATCGCCAGCGCGAACAGCGCCGAGGCGAGGTTGACGAAGGACTCCATCGCGTCCGACAGCAGGCCGACCGAATCGGTGATCCACCACGCGGCGGATTTCATCGCGATGGTCGCGATGGCCGCCGCGATCGACAGCTTGAGGAGCGTCCTCACCTGCACGTGCGAGGCCTCGTCAGGCCAGGGTCACTCGCGCGAACTTGCGCTTGCCGACTTGCACGACGTAGGTCCCGGCCGCGAGCTTGAGGCCGCGATCGCCGACGACTGCTCCATCGACGCGAACGCCGTGGCCGTCGACCAGGCGCAGCGCTTCGCTCGTGGATGGCGCGAGATTCGCCTGCTTCAGCACCGCACCGATGCCCAGCGGCGCGCCGCTCAGCGTGACCGACGGGATCTCGTCGGGCACGCCGCCGCGCGCGCGGTGGTTGAAGTCGAGCTCGGCCGCGTCGGCCGCCGCGGCGCTGTGGAAGCGGGCCGTGATCTCCTTGGCCAGCAGCACCTTCGCGTCCTTCGGGTTGCGGCCCGCCTCGACCTCGCGCTTGAGCACGGCGATCTCGGCCTCGGGGCGGAAGCTCAGCAGCGTGAAGTACTTCCACATCATCGTGTCGTTGATCGACAGCAGCTTCGCGAACATGTCGTTCGGTGCTTCAGTGATCGCGATGTAGTTGCCCTTGCTCTTGGACATCTTCTCGACGCCGTCGAGGCCCTCGAGCAGCGGCATCGTCAGGATGCACTGCGGCTCCTGGCCGTACTCGGCCTGCAGCGTGCGGCCGACCAGCAGGTTGAACTTCTGGTCGGTGCCGCCGAGCTCGAGGTCGCTCTTGAGTGCGACCGAGTCGTAGCCCTGCATCAGCGGGTACAGGAACTCGTGCACGCTGATCGGCGTGCCGGCCTTGAAGCGGTCATGGAAGTCGTTGCGCTCCATCATGCGCGCGACTGTGTAGCGCGAGGCGAGTTCGATCATGCCGCGCGCGCCGAGCGGGTCGCTCCACTCGGAGTTGTAGTGGACCTCGGCGCGCTCCATGTCGAGCACGAGGCTGATCTGGTCGAAATAGGTCTTCGCATTGGCCTCGATCTGCTCGCGCGTGAGCGGCGGGCGCGTCGCGTTGCGGCCCGACGGGTCGCCGATCATCGATGTGAAATCGCCGATCAGCGGGATCACCGTGTGGCCCATGTCCTGGAGCTGCCGCAGCTTGTTGAACACGACTGTGTGGCCGAGATGGAGATCGGGCGCGGTCGGGTCCAGCCCGAACTTGATCCGCAGTGGCACGCCGGTTGCTTCAGACCTTGCAAGTTTGGCCAGCCAGTCGGCCTCTGGTAACAGATCGTCGCAGCCGCGCAGCGAGGTGCTCATCGCCTCGCGAACGCGGTCGGTGATCGGATGCGGTGGCTGCGGCTGCGAAGCTTGAGTAAAGGTCAAGGACATACGGGTCTTTTCCGGCGATTCGCGCCGGGTGGGCTGGGTATACTGCGCGGCGTTTCGGGGCCCGCTCATGTCCGGTGGATGCGACCCGAACGAGGCGTCAAATGGTCGAAGAGACCGGCGCCGCGAATTCTAGTGGAGGCCTTCGGGCCGCAGAGGGATACAACACCGAAGTACAGGCCACAAGCCGCCTGCACTCGCAATCAGAGCGGCTTTGCGCTCCCGGACTGAATTGATCTCTTCCAACCCCATCGATCGCGTGCTGGCGGCGGCCACCGCGCACACCGGGCGCTTCGTCTCGGCCCACCCGCGCAGCTTGTCGGCTGCCGTGATGCTGGCGCTGGCTGGCTTCGGCGTGACGGCGTTCGGCATCTCGCCGCTGGCCTTCGACCCGGCCAATCTGCCGCAGCGGCTGGTGACGGAAACCGTCACCCCAAGCGACATCCAGTCACAACTGGATGCGCTGGCCGAGCACGAATTGCAGCTTTACCGGACCGACCTGACGCGCTCGACCGACACCGCCGACAGCCTGCTCAAGCGCCTGAACGTCAGCGACGCCGACGCCGCGCTGTTCCTGCGCAACGACCCGGTCGCGCGCCAGCTGCTCAGCGGCCGCGGCGGCAAGATGGTCCGGGTGCAGACCGACGAGAGCGGCAAGCTCACCGAACTGGTCGCACGCTACGCGCCGGCCAACAGCGCGCAGCTCGGCACGCACTTCACGCGCCTGCGGGTCGAGCGCGTCGGCGGCCAGCTGAGCGCAGCCGTCACGACCTCGCCGCTGGCCGCGCAGGTGCGCATGGGCAGCGGCACGATCCGCTCGTCGATGTTCGCGGCAACCGACGAGGCGCGCATCCCCGATTCGATCGCGACGCAGCTGACCGAGGTGTTCGCCACCGACGTCGACTTCCATCGCCAGCTGCGCAAGGGCGACACTTTCTCGGTCGTCTACGAAGCGCTGACGGCCGACGGCGAGCCGATCACCTGGGGCGCTTCGAACGCCGGCCGCGTGCTCGCCGCCGAGTTCGTCAACAACGGCCGCAACTACTCGGCAGTGTGGTTCAAGGACGCGCAGAACAAAGGCGCGTACTACGGCCTCGATGGCAAGAGCAAGAAGCACGCGTTTCTCGCGAGCCCGCTGGAGTTCTCGCGCGTCACCTCGGGCTTCGCGATGCGCATGCACCCGATCCTGAATACCTGGAAGCAGCACAAGGGCGTGGACTACGGCGCGCCCACCGGCACGCCGATCCGCGCGGTCGGCGACGGCACGGTCGAGTTTGCCGGCTGGCAGAACGGCTACGGCAATGTCGTCGAGGTGAAGCACAGCGCGCAGCGCTCGACCGTGTACGCGCACATGAGCCGCATCAACGTGAAACGCGGCGCGCATGTCGAGCAAGGCCAGAACCTCGGCGCGGTCGGCATGACGGGCTGGGCCACCGGGCCGCACCTGCACTTCGAGGTCAAGGTCGGCGGCGTCCAGGAAGACCCGATGATCATGGCGCGCTCGGCCGAGACCGTGGAGCTCTCTGCTGCCGCGAAGACCCAGTTCCTGCAGCTCGCGCAGAGCATGAAGGGCCAGCTCGACGCGGCGGACAGCATGCTGCGCTCGGGCGCCTACGCGGAATGACGCTGCGCTGACGATGACGACAACGGGCCCGCGTTGCGGGCCCTTCTCTTTGGCGGCCACAATCGCGCGATGAACGATCTCTACATCGGCTTGATGTCCGGCACCTCGCTCGATGGCGTCGATGCGGTGCTGGTCGACTTCGGCGGCAGCGCGCTGCGCGTGCTGGCCCATGCGCATCGGCCGTTCGACCCGGCGCTCGCCGCCGAGCTGCTGGCGCTGAACTCGCCGGGGGCCAACGAGTTGCACCGCGCGGCACTGGCGGGCAATGCACTGGTGCGCCTGTACGCACAGGCGATCGACGAATTACTGGCGGTTGGCGACACCGCAGCCGCCCAGGTGCGTGCCATCGGCGCGCATGGGCAGACGGTGCGTCATCGCCCCGGCGAGTTCGACGGCACCGGCTACACGACCCAGCTGAACAGCCCCGCGCTGCTCGCCGAGCTGAGCGGCATCGCCGTCGTCGCGGATCTGCGCAGCCGCGATGTCGCCGCCGGCGGCCAGGGTGCGCCGCTGGTGCCGGCCTTTCACCGCGCGGTGTTCGCACGCGCGGGCCGGACCGTCGCGGTGCTGAACCTCGGCGGCATCGGCAACCTCACGGTGCTGCAGGCCGGCGGCCGCACCCTCGGCTTCGACTGCGGCCCCGGCAACCTGCTGATGGACCACTGGTGCCAGCGCCACACCGGCCAGCCCTACGACGCGGCCGGCGCCTGGGGCGCGAGCGGCCAGGTCGATGCGGCGCTGCTCGCGCAGATGCTCGCCGAGCCGTACTTCGCACAGCCCATCCCGAAGAGCACCGGCCGCGACCTGTTCCACCCGGCCTGGTTGGACGCGCAGCTGCACCGCCGCTCGGCAATGCTGCGGCCCGAGGACGTCCAGGCCACGCTCGCCGAGCTCACCGCCACGGTCTGCGCCAACGACGTGCTGCGCCACGCGCCCGAGGCACGCGAGCTGCTGGTCTGCGGCGGCGGTGCGTTCAACGATCACCTGATGCGCCGCCTTGCGGCGCAGCTGCCCGCGGTGCAGGTGCAGCGCACCGACGCCCACGGCCTGCCGGCCACACAGGTCGAGGCCTGCGCCTTCGCGTGGCTGGCGCGCGCGTTCTGCAAGCGCGAACCCGGCAACCTCAGCAGCGTGACCGGCGCAGCCGGCCCGCGGCTGCTGGGCGCGCTCTATCCGCCCTGAACTTGCGGCTTCACAGCCCCTTCTCGACCATGTCGAGCACGCGCTGCCCGAGCGCAGCCGCCTGCGCACGCGTGACGCGCCGCAGCGGCCCGTCGATGATCAGCAAGGCCAGGCCGTGCACCGCCGACCACGCGAGAAACTCGGCGCCGGGCCGCCTTGCGCGCGTCATCACGCCGGCGTCGACCAGGCGATTCAGCGCCAGGCCCAGCAGCTGGAACGGGTTCATCCCGCTGGGCCCGGCCTTGGCCGGATCGGGGTCATCGAGCGCCAGGTCCGGGCCGAAGAACGCGGTGCGAAACAAGCCCGGCTCGGCCTGCGCGAAGCGCAGGTAGGCGGTGCCGACGGCACGCACGCTGGCGCGCGCGAAATGGGCCGGGTAGCGGCTGCGGCGCAGCATCGCGAGTTCGGCCTCCATCGCAGCGGCGACCGACGCCAATGCTGCAGCGCGCACCGCTTGCAGCAACGCGTCGTGGCTTTTGAAATGCCGATAAGCGGCATTCGGCACCACGCCCGCACGCCGCGTCGCCTCGCGCAGCACGACCGCGTCCGGCCCGCCGGCGCGCGCCAGCGCGATGCCGGCGTCGAGCAAGGCGCGGCGCAAGTCGCCGTGGCGAAAGGTCGTGCGTGGGGCGGTGTGCGTGCGGGTCATGCGGCGTGAATGTGGACAGTGTCCATATTGTCTGCTAGGGTTTGTGGACGGCGTACACAATTTCAACGCCACGACTCACCCGACAGGAGGTTCTCATGTCACTCGCTCCTTATCTCTTCTTCAACGGCCGCGCCGAAGAGGCCGCCGAGTTCTACCGCGGCGCGCTCGACGCCAAGGTGACGATGCTGATGCGCTACTCGGACAGCCCCGAGCCGCACCCGCCCGGCATGGTCCAGCCGGGGTCCGAGAACAAGGTGATGCACATGACCCTGCAGATCGGCGACGCGACGCTGAACGGCGCCGACGACTGCACCGGCGCGCAACCGGTGTTCCAGGGCTTCTCGCTGTCGCTCACGGCCACCGATGAAGCGCAGGCGCAGCGCCTATTCGCCAAGCTCGCCGACGGCGGCAAGGTGCAGATGCCGCTGGCCAAGACCTTCTTCTCGCCGCTGTTCGGCATGCTCCAGGACCGCTTCGGGGTGGGTTGGATGATCCTCGTCCGAGCGTGAGGGGCCACGTGCGGGCACACGCCGTCGACAAGCGCTGGTGGGCGCTGACGCTGCTGTGCCTGGGCGAGCTGATGATCGTGCTCGACACGACGATCGTGAACGTCGCGCTGCCGTCGATCCGCGCCGACCTCGGCTTCACCGAGACCTCGCTGGTGTGGGTCGTCAACGCCTACATGCTGACCTACGGCGGCTTTCTGCTGCTGGGTGGTCGGCTCGGTGACCTGTACGGCCAGCGCCGGCTGTTCCTGCTCGGCATCACGCTGTTCACGCTCGCGTCGCTGGCCTGCGGCCTGGCGGGCTCGCAAGCGCCATTGATCGTCGCGCGTGCGGTGCAGGGGCTGGGCGGCGCGGTCGTCTCAGCGGTCGCGCTGTCGCTGATCATGAACCTGTTCACCGAGCCGACCGAGCGCGCGAAGGCGATGGGCGTGTACGGCTTCGTGTGCGCCGGCGGCGGCAGCATCGGCGTGCTGCTCGGTGGCCTGTTGACGAGTACGCTCAGCTGGCACTGGATCTTTCTCGTCAACCTGCCGATCGGCGTCGCGGTCTATGCGCTGTGCCTGACGCTGCTGCCGGACGATCGCGCCGGCGCCACCGGCGAGCGGCTCGATGTCGCGGGCGCGGTCACGATCACGTCGTCGTTGATGCTCGCGGTATACGCGATCGTCAACGGCAACGAGGCCGGCTGGGCCTCGATGCAAACGCTCGGGCTGCTCGCCGCCGCGCTCGCGCTGCTGGCCGGCTTTCTCGTCGTCGAGGCCAAGGTCTCGCATCCGCTGATGCCGCTGGGTTTGTTCAAGCTGCGCAGTGTCGCGGTCTCCAACATCGTCGGCATGCTGTGGGCTGCGGCGATGTTCGCCTGGTTCTTCATCTCGGCGCTGTACATGCAACTCGTGCTCGGCTACAGCGCAATGCAGGTCGGCCTGGCGTTCCTGCCGTCGAACCTGATCATGGCGGCGCTCTCGCTCGGCTGGTCGGCCAAGCTGGTGATGCGCTTCGGCGTCCGCGGGCCGCTCGCGGTCGGGCTGCTGATGGCCGCGCTGGGTCTGGCGCTCTTTGCCCGCGCGCCGGTCGACGGGCACTTCTGGGTCGACGTGCTACCGGGCATGCTGCTGCTCGGCCTGGGCGTCGGCGTGGCGCTGAACCCGGTGTTGCTCGCGGCGATGAGCGAGGTGGCGCCCAGCGAATCCGGCCTGGCCTCGGGTGTGGTCAACACGGCATTCATGATGGGCGGCGCGCTCGGCCTTGCGGTGCTGGCGAGCGGCGCGGCGGCGCGCACCGACTGGTTGTCGGCGGCGGGCGCGGTCGCGCCGGTGGCGCTGCATGGCGGCTACCAGCTCGCGTTCGTCTGCGGCGCGTTGTTTGCGGCGCTGGCGGCGCTGCTCGGCTTCGTGTTGCTGCGCGCCGATGCGCGCGCGCCCGAGGCTGCGAAGACAATCGCCTGATGCTGATCCAGATCGAACCCGGCGTGCGCCTGTTCGTCGACATCGAGGGCCCGGCCCTCGTGCCCGATGGCGCCACGATGCGCGAGAAGCCGACCCTGCTGCTGCTGCACGGCGGGCCGGGCTACGACCATTCGGGCTTCAAGCCCGCGTTCTCGTGCCTCGCCGACGTCGCGCAGATCGTCTACTACGATCACCGCGGCCACGGCCGCAGCGACCGCCGGCCGGCCGGTGAATGGACGCTCGACACCTTCGCCGACGACATCGTGCGGCTGTGCGCTGCGCTCGGCGTCGCGCGGCCGATCGTGCTCGGGCAATCGTTCGGCGGCTTCGTGGCGCAGCGCTATCTCGCGCGGCACCCGGCGCATGCAGCCAAGGTGATCCTGTCGAGCACCTCGCCGCACCTGGGCCTCGCGCGCAAGCTCGCGGTGTTCGAGCGCCTCGGCGGCATCGAAGCGCGCGAGGTCGCCGAGCGCTTCTGGACGGCGCCGAGCGCAGCCACCTGGGCGCCCTACAACCTCGTCTGCAAGCCGCACTACAACACGGTGCCGCCGGCCAACGGCGATGCGAGCCGGCGCATCGTGTTCAACGAAGACATCCTGTTCGCATCGGCCGGCGGCGAGCAGCAGACGATGAACCTGCTGCCCGGCCTGGCGGGTGCGCAGTGCCCGGTGCTGGTGATGGCCGGTGCGCTGGACCCGGTCTGCCCGCTGGAAGATTCGCAAGACATCGCCGCAGCGCTGCCGGCCGCGCTCGCGCAACTCGCGGTGTTCGAGCACTCGGGCCACGGCGCGTGGCGCGACGAGCCCGAGGCTGCGTTCGCGCTGTTGCGCCGGTTCATCACGGCGCAGTAAAAAGCCGCCCGAAGGCGGCTTTCGTCGAGCGGCAAAGTACTTGCGATCAGGCCGAGAAGCTTGAGCCGCAACCGCAAGTCGTCGTCGCGTTCGGGTTCTTGATCACGAACTGGGCGCCTTGCAGGTCGTCCTTGTAGTCGATCTCGGCGCCGGCCAGGTATTGCAGGCTCATCGCGTCGATCAGCAGCGTGACGCCGTTCTTGCTCATCTGCGTGTCGTCGTCGTTGACGATCTCATCGAAGGTGAAGCCGTACTGGAAGCCGGAGCAACCGCCGCCCTGCACGAACACGCGCAGCTTCAGCTCAGGGTTGCCCTCTTCGTCGACCAGCTCCTTGACCTTGTTGGCCGCGCTGTCGGTGAAGATCAACGGCACCGGCGGTTCATCCCCGGCGGCAAGGTCGTGGACGGGGTCGGCAGCGCGGGTATGTTCAGCGAGGGCACTCATGGGGAACTCCTGTGGCGATGAGCCAAGTCAACAGATTATCCGGGATTCGACGTGGCCAGTTTGAGAACAGGTCTTTCGTCCGCCTTCAAGGGCTTCAATTCACCATCAATGGTGGCGCCCTGGTGCATTTCAAGCACTTCGTAGCGCACGTCGCCGACGATGGCCGCCTTGGGTTGCAGCTCGAGCAGCTCGGTCGAATGCACTGGGCCATGAACGACGCCATTAATGATCACGTGGCCACCCTTGACCTTGCCGGTGACACGGGCTTTCTCGCTGATCACGAGGATGCTGTCGCCGTCGCCGACTGCGATCACATCGCCCTGTACCTCGCCATCGATGCGCAGACCTTCGGTGAAACGCAATTCGCCCTGGATCACGGTGCCTTCGCCGACCAGCGATCGGATCGGGGGCTGCTTCTGTTTGCCGAACATGCGGTCACTCCGTTGGAACAACGTTGGGGTCAGGAACGAGGCGGCTACCAGGGGCAGCTAGGGTTTGACGGTCAAGCTGGTTCGCACAGTACCGTTCAAATCCATCACCCTGACCGACACCGCTTTTACCACGGCCTGCGGCGGATGGTCGATCACGCCCTCGACGCGGGCGTATTGCTTGAGCTGCAAGCCTTGTTCGCCGCCGGGGCGCGCAAAGGTCCAGGGTTTGCCGTCGAGTGTGCCGGTCAGCGTCACGTCATAGCGGCCATTGAACTCAGGGATGCGCTTGCCGGCCTGCATCACCAGCAGTTGAAAGCGCAGCTGGCCCGGCGCCTTCAGCTCGGCCTGCAGGCCGCGGATCATCACACCGTCGGCCACCCCTGCCGGGAGCAAGCGCTCGAAGAAGCCGAGATCGCCTTTCAACTCCATGTTCTCGGCCTCGGCCAGCTTGAGCTGCTGCGTGAGCTTGTCCTGCACCGTCTTCTCGGCCGTCAACAGGCTTTGCGCGGTGTTCGCCACCGAGAGCGCCTTCTCGCGCTCGGCGCGCAGTTGCGCCACCTCGACGCGCAATTGCTGGAGCTCGTCGGCGGCGTGCCGATCCAGCCCGGCGATGTTGCGGCCGAATTCGAACGCCCACAGCGCGAGCGCGGCCGAGAAGCCGATCATCAGCGCGACCACCGCCCAGCGCAGCGGCCAGGGCAGGTGGCTGCGCA
>Ga0307509_10006739_pt1 | contig 15300 bp, 13 predicted proteins | sample 10_EM_MG_FD_202245 | JGI IMG/M metagenome (GOLD analysis project Ga0307509, IMG submission 202245) | Populus trichocarpa ectomycorrhiza microbial communities from riparian zone in the Pacific Northwest, United States - 10_EM | ecosystem: Host-associated > Plants > Roots > Unclassified | place...
CGGCGCGATGCGCGGGCATCTCGATGTCTGTCCGGCGGTGCGCTGCTTCTCGTTCCACATCTACGATCATGACCGCGAAGGCCGCCGCGCGCTGATGCGCGACGTCATCGACGCGCTGGCGCGTGGAGCGATCAAACCCGCCATTTCGGCGCGTTTCAAGCTCGCAGATGTCAGGCAAGCGCACGAGCTTCTCGAGTATGGCTCCGCGCTCGGCAAGATCATCATGACGCCGTGAGGCTCACGACCAGGGACGCGCAATGAGCGGACAACGCGCAATCGCCAGGCTTTCGCGACTGAGGCATGCGACCTTCTCGTCGCCGGATCCCGACCGGCTGGTCGACTATTATGAAAATGTGATCGGCCTCGGAGTTATTGACCGCGAGCCGCATCGCATGTGTCTCGCCAACGACTCCGAGCAATTGTCGCTTGTTGTCGAACGCGGCGAACAGGCCTCGCTTCGGCGGATCGCGTTCGAGGTGTCTCCGGACGCCGACTTTCCCGCGCTGCGCCGGGCTTTATCTGATGCGGGACTGCGCGCCGAACTTCGGAGCGATACGCTCCCCGGCATTGCCACGGCGCTGGTCCTGACCGACGCGGAAGGGACCGAGTTCGAACTGGTGTCCGGCTGGACGCCGACCCCTGCCAGGCAGCGGATCGGCGGCGCAGCCGTCGTCAAGCTCGGGCATCTCGCACTCTGCACGCCCGATCCACTTGCGGCGTCCAGGTTCGGTGCCGACGTCATGGGATTGCGCGTCTCCGACTGGATCGAAGATCGCTTTGTCTTCATGCGCAGCGGCTTTGAGCACCACACTCTGAATTTTGCGCGCGCGCCGGAACGAAGGCTGCACCACGTTGCCTTCGAATTGCGCGGCGCCGCGCACATGCAGGAGTCCTGCGACCTTCTCGCGCGTCTCAAACACACCGTCCTGTGGGGACCGGTGCGGCATGGTCCCGGGCACAACATCGCCATCTATCATCGCAACCCCGACGGCCACCTGGTCGAACTGTTTTACGACATGGACCGGATGATCGATGAGGAACTCGGCTATTTCGACCCGAGGCCCTGGCACAGGGATCGGCCGCAGCGGCCGAGAGTGTGGGTCGGACTGCCGCGGGACATCTGGGGCCTGCCACCGGCGCCGGAATGTACGGAGTTCGCCCGCTGACCCGCGCAATAAGCGGCAGCAAGCCGGGGGGCACACCAGCAAAACCCAGGGAGGGTCAAGTCATGATCTCGGACATCCGGTTCGCTACCCGACGACTGGCGCTCGCGGCGGCCTTTTGTGTGCTGGTCACGCCCGGCTTTGCAGACGGCTATCCCTCGCATCCAATCCGGCTCGTTCACGGTTTTGCTCCCGGTGGCGCCGCCGATACATTGTCGCGGATCGTGGCCGAGGGGCTCTCCAGGAATCTGGGCCAGCCGGTCGTTGTTGAGGCCAAGCCCGGAGCCGGCGGGAACATCGCTGCCAATGCGGTCGCCAAGGCTGCGCCGGATGGTTACACGCTCGGTTTGGTCACCGGCGGCCATGCCATATCCGCCGCGCTTTACAAGACTCTCAACTATCAACCGGTCGAGAGCTTCGAGATGATCTCGACCATCGTGTACTATGCCCTGGTCATTGCCGTGCGTTACGACAATCCGGCCAAGTCGCTCGGCGATCTCATCGCCATGGCCAAGGCCAAGCCGGGGGCGCTGAGCTTCGGGTCGGTTGGTTTCGGGAGCACGCATCATTTCACCGGCGAATTGCTCAATTCGATGGCCGGGATCGAGATCGCTCACATCCCCTATCGCGGGGACTCCCAAACCATCGCGGCCCTGCTCGGAGGCGAGGTGCCGATGATCGTCGGAACCGGCGTTCTGCTCGCGCCGCAAATCGAAAGCGGGGCGGTGAGGGGACTTGCCGTCACGTCAGCGACCCGCATGTCGTTACTACCGAACGTGCCGACCGTCGATGAAGCCGGCGTGAAGGGCTTTGACGTCCGGACCTGGGCCGGGTTGCTCGCGTCCAAGGGAACCGCGCCGGCGATTGTCGAGAAAGTGAACGCCGCCCTCCTGGTTAGTCTCAAGGATCCGGCGACCAGGAGTCAGCTGGAAGCCGCCGTCGGAGGTGACGTCCACGGCAGCACGCCGCGGGAGATGAAGGCCTTGGTTGAAACCGAAATCGCCAAATGGTCGACGGTGGTCGATAAGGCAAGAATACCACGGATCTGATAGCCCAGGGCTTGCGGCCTGACACCGGGAACCTTCACCCTCATTGGTGTGGCCGTCGGCGAACATTGCCGTGCACTCCTGGTGGTTCCAGTCAAGGGACTTCGCGAACACGCGTTGGCAAATAATATCTCACCCGAACGGGGGATTTACTCAAGGCCAGACTCGCCTAGGAGTTCAGAACAGGACGGCGTGAGTTTATTGGCCGAAGCCTGATGCATACGTCTGACCATGAGCTCAAAGGCGAGCCTATGAAACTTCTGCTGTTGCCAAGGCAGTATTTGATTGCCGGCCAGGACTTTTTGGTCTCCAGCATGGTCGCACAATGCGGCCTCTCGCTGTTGCTGAAGCCCCAGGACAGATATTCGCTACCCTCGACACGTCCGGAACTTGTCGTGTCGATCAATCCGCATGAGGCCTGCGATGCGGACGCCTTGCAGGCGATGTTCAATTCGGTTCCCATCGTTGTCCACCTGCACCACCAGTTAGAATACCTCGAGGGTGCAAAGAGAAGCGATGCTATTCGTTCGCTCTCGTTTGCGAGCGCGATCGTCGTGCCGGCTCAATTCCTGAGGAAACAAGTCAAGGCGCTGTTTCCGCACATCCCGGTCCATGTCGTCCCCAACGGCGTTCCCGGAAAGTTGTTCTGTCCCGCGTCCCCTGAAGAGCGGACGGTTTTCAGGGTCCGGAACGGGATCTCCCGAACGCAACTTCTCGCCGGAATTGTTGGTCCAATGACCGAGGCGAAGGGGCTGCAGATCATCAAGAGCATCTGTTCAAAAATGGACGACGAGGATTTCGCACTCTTCCTCCAATATCCTGACTGGCAGGCCGTCACGGAAGGTGTCGGCACATCCTACAGGCAGATTGCCTGCGAATTGAAAGCCCGGAGTCCCACCAGGATCGTATTGTGGCCGGACAGCACGCCAAGACTTGCACCGAGGCCCATCCGGTATCTCGACGTTTTGATTGCGCCTTCGCTGAGCGAGGTACAGCCTTTGACGGCACTTGAAGCCCTCGTGTCCGGGGTCCCCATCATCGCGACAAAGTCGACGCCGTTCTATGAAGAACTGCTGGAGGCTGGCGCGAAATATCGTTGGTGCCGGACCGTACCGCTTCCCAAGAGGTTCAAGGAAGGCTCAAGGGAGATGAGCAAACTGACGCTGACAGAGGAGGAAGCTGAAACGATCGCGAAGAATATCATCGGTGTTCTGCGTGACCACCAACCAGTCGCCGACCGGGAGCATCAGAGAATGAGCAGGAAAATGACGAGGCTCGGGTTTGTTGAAACGGCGATGTGTCGTGCATTCGGCGAAATCTATGCCGAGGCTATGCTTGGATTTCGACCCGGAGCGAGTGAGATCCGCACGTCGTCGACCTGACGATCTGAACATCTTTCCCGAACGGTTCGGATAGCGCCGTTGCCAGCCCTCGAGTGCCAGCCTCTGGCTGGTTACAAATCGGCGCGGCAGGGCGCTGCAGCGGCGGCACGGCCAATGAGCATCAATGCGAAGGAAGCATTCCTCCGCAAGGCGCGCTTCGTCAAACCTGATCAAGTCGGCGCGACCGCGATATGAGGAATACAGGCCACGATAGCGGCAAGCTGGATCGCATTGCTCAGCATGCCGCCCCAATGCAGCCGTCGCAGCCGCCGCACGGCATCGGCAACGCCGGCATCTCTGTCACTCAGCCGGGCATCCATCTGCTGCAAGAACCAGCGGCGCGACGAGGCCGCGAACGCCGCGATCAAGCCTATGCCAATGGCCAGAACCAGGCGACCATGCGCGGCAACGGCTATCGTCCCGATGGCGCCGGCAATCGCCAAGGTCAGGAAATAGCCACTGAACATGGCGCGCAACAGCTGGGCGACAGGCGGGATGTCCAGCTTCACCAGCAGAAAGGCGGGTGCCGCCAGCAGGAAATAAATCATCGGAAGCAGCAAGATGATGGTAGCGAACAGGGCGACGTTGTCTGGCATCATCCGAACTCCCCCTCTTTGCCCGGCCGGGCAAGGATTTTCCGGCGGAATTCGTAACAATATCCGCCTCGACCCATCACCGAAACAATTGGGCTTTGGTCGGATGCGATATCGGCCTGCTCACACGGGTTTGTTCAGGACAAAACGGCCGCCTCGGGCGCGGCCGTACTTCCCGTCGGTGCGGCCATTGGCAAAGCCGCCAGCCGCACCGACGGATTGATGAACCTCAGAGCGAACGCAGGAAGACGAGGATCGCCTGCCGGTCCCGCGCCGCCAGCATGTTGAAATTGCGGATAACCTGGTTGGCTTCCGAGCCGGTGCTCGCATGCGCCTGGATCGCCGTGAGCAGGTTCGTGGTGCGGCCGTCATGGAGGAAGAACAGGCGCTGTCCGAGTCCCCAGAGTGGTGCCGTGCGGAACTGCTGGCCGTTGGCTGCGCCCTGGTTGATCTGGTCCTGCAGGCCAAATCCCATGTTGTGAAGGGCGAAGTCGCTGAAGGGCGAGAACGTCGCCAGGTTCAAGTCGGTGAAGACCGATTGCCCCGTGGTCTGCTGCGGGATGTGGCAGCTGCTGCAACCGACATTGATGAACTGGTTCTTGCCCTGGGTCGACGTCGTGGTCGCCGGCGCCGGGGTGGGCGCCGCCGTAAGTCGCATAAAGGCGGCGAAATTGACCATGTCGGAGGAGAAGTCCGATGCCGGACTGGCGGACGGCTCGGGATCGGTGAGATGTGTCGCGTCCTCCGGCGTCGGATTGAAGCGGCAACCCTGCGTATCATCCCGCTCGTTGGGAAATGCCTCGTTGGTGACTCCCTGCTCGACATTGTAGGCCTCGCCCGAGAAGATCAGCAGCGACTTGTTCTGGGCCTTCCAGCCGAACCGTGTGATCGTGCCGTCATTGCCGTTGGTGTTGAACGCGCCCGACGCAATGCCCAGGGAACCCTGCGGACCGGAGATACTGGTCGAAGCGGACTTGAGATTGCCGTCGGGAACCGTCTCCACCAGTCCGGCACCGAACGTCGGTGTCGGAATCCGAAAGATGATGTTGCCCGCTGCGACTGCCGCGGCGAAATTCGGCTGCACGATATTGCAGCCCTTTGCGTCGACGCGGGATGAGATCACAAACAGGTCATGCACGCCACCATCCGGCGTGCCGTCAGGGTTTTTGATGAAGCGCGCCTCGCGAATGGGGCCGTTGTGGGTAATGAAGGACGGCACCACGTTGACGCTACTGGAGGCGCCGCCTTTGGCAGCAATCGCAAACAGGGGATTGTCCGCCGGACTGGTGCCGCCGATATCCGGCTGCTGATGGCATGCGGCGCAGCTGTCGGCATTGAAACGTGGGCCGAGACCAGACCCGGGTGCGCCGGCCACCGTACCTGACACCGAGTCGACTTCCTGGAAGACGCCCTGCGCTGCCGTGAAGAAATCCTTCTGCACTTGTGTCAAGTGCGGCAACGCGCCGCCGGCGCCCGGGGGGCCGCCGCGAACGCCGGGGTCTGCTACGCCAGCCGGCTGGCCCGCCGTCTGGCCCCCGGCCTGGCCGAACGCGGCCGGTGCGGCAAGCAGAGTGATGATAATCGTACCGATCGCGGTTCGCCCACTAAAACGAAGATGTGTCATTTTCCGAGCCTCCCCAATTGTTTTCTGACCAGACGCACTCCTCCGCGCACACACAACCGACCGGCGCCCCCGCGAAGAGCCCGGCCGCAACCGATCGCCACTTCGTCGATTAGGTAGACGTTGCTATTTTGCATGAATACAATCTAACATAGAAAACAATCTAAAGATGTTGTCAATATTAAGACAACCAAATAGTCAGCCGACGGATGTTGCATCTTGGTGGACGCCGAACGCACCACCAATCCGGGGAAGATCGCGTTGCGATTGCTGCACGGCAATCGATTGCTGCATAGCAATCTATTGCTGCACAGCAATCTCCGCATTGGGCAGTGGAGCGGCTGCCAATGTTATGTTGCAGCGCTCAGGGAGATGCGCGTGACGAAAACGGCAATGCAACTTGCAGTTGCGTTCTTGCTGGCTGGCGCCTGGGCAGCGCTGCCGGCGACGCTGGCGATGTCCGACTCTGATGCGCCGACGCAATCGGGATCACATCAGCCGCCGGAAAATACGGCCATCAGTCGGCATGATGCGGATCCGGAGTCCGGATCGGTGGTCGAAGACGCCTATGTCAATGGGTATTTCGGTATCACTTTGCCACTGCCGCCAGGGTGGACCGAGGGGCTTGCCGGACCGCCGCCATCGAGTCGCGGCCTTTATGTCCTGGCCTCGATTGATGGCACCCAAGCCTTCGGCGCGACGATGCTGATCGTCGCCGAGGATCTGTTCTTCACTGCCAAGCCGTTCGCCAATGCGGCGGACGTGGCCGCGGATTTGCACGATGCCTTGGCCGGCATTCTCGACTTGTCGATCGACCAGCGGCCGGCCAGCATCATGATCGGCGGGCAGACCTTCCTGCGCCTCGACTATAATGCCGGCGGGCTCTATCGCGCCTGGCTGGCGACCGAATTGCGCTGCCACGTGGTCAGTTTCAACATCACCGCAAGGGATCGGGCGACGGTCGACCGCACCCTCGACTTTCTCCGCACAATATCGCTGCGGCCACCATCCGAAACGCAACCGGGCGGCGTCTCGGACGCCGCGCCAACGACCCCGGTATGCATCAAGGGCTATGTGACGGCGCAGACCACGGTCCACAGGCTCGATCCAGTCCTCACCGATCCCAACGGCCTCACGGTGCCAGTGCGGATCATCATCGGCACCGACGGCAAGGTGGAGCATGTGCATGTGATAAGCGCCACTCCGGCGCAACGGCAAGCCATCGAGCAGGCGCTGCCCCAATGGCAATTCAAGCCGTACGAGGTGATGGGACATCCTACCGCGGTCGAGACCGGGCTGACCTTCGAGTTCAGGTCTCATCGGCAATGACCATGCGGCCGCGGAGGCCGCCCGGCGCGGCATCGGGTCGCCGCAAATGGGAGCGGTCATGCCCGGCAAGCGCATGCTGCGCGCGTCGTTGCGCCAACGGCTCATCGTCGCCGCGGTCGCGATGCTCGGCTCGACCGGGCAGCACAGGGTTTGAGACCCACCGACCGCTGGTGGGCTCATTTCGCTTGACCCGTCCTACAATTTCACCTTGAACGGCGCGACCGCAATCCCCGCATCCCTCAGCGCCTCGCGCACGCCACGGGCGATCTCGACCGCGCCATGGGTGTCGCCATGGATGCACACAGTATCGGTGCGCATCTTGATGACCTTGCCCGTGACCGAGACAACCGCGCCGTCCTGCACCATCCGCACCACGCGGTCGGCGATGAGTTTCGGGTCATGCAGCACAGCACCGGGCTTGCGGCGCGACACTAGCGAGCCGTCGTCCTCATAGGCACGGTCCGCGAACACCTCGTGCACCATCGGCAGGTTGGCGGCTTCGCCGGCCTGCACCAGTTTCGAGTTGGCGAGCACCACGAAAATCAGATTGGGGTCGACCGCCTTGATGGCGCCGGCAATCGCCTTCGCGGTCATGTCGTCCTCACAGGCGACGTTGGAGAGCGCGCCATGCGCCTTGACATGCGTCACCCGATAACCCGCCGCGGTCGCGATCGCCTGCAGCGCCCCGATCTGGTAGGCTACGAGGTTCTCGATCTCGGACGACGTCAGGCCGGGGATCGGCCTGCGGCCGAAGCCGTGCAGGTCGCGATAGCCGGGATGGGCGCCGACATTGATGCCGCGGGCCTTCGCAAGCTCGACCGTCCTGCGCATGATATCGGCGTCGCCGGCATGAAAGCCGCAGGCGACGTTGACCGAACTCGCAAGCTCGATCATGGCGGCGTCATTCCCCATTTCCCAGGCGCCGAAACCTTCGCCGAGATCGCAGTTGAGATCGATCGTTGTCATGTCGCCTTCGCCTCCAAAGTCAAACTTGCCGCGTTAGTCCTGCGCCACGACATGCCAGGTCGAGGCATCGTGGGCACTCACGGCGCTCCCGGCCACGTTAACATGGTGCAACGCCTCGATGTTGAGATCCGAGGTCTCGATGGCGCGCAGACGGTCAGGCAGACCGCGCAAGAGATTTGCGAATTTCCGCACCTCGGCCTGCGCCTCGGCCATGCTGATCGCCTTGAAGTGGAAGCCTGTGCCCGCCGGGATCTGCGCGAAGCGGCCGAGGTCGACCGAAATCACGGTCGCAATCTTGGGATAGCCGCCGCTGGTGCCGCGGTCCGGCATCAGCACGATGGGTGCGCCGTTGCCGGGCACCTGGATGCTGCCGTCGACGGTCCCGTCGGAGACGATGTTATGGTCATGCAGGTGGCGGATCACGGGACCTTCCAGCCGGTAGCCCATGCGATCGCTGGTCGCCGAGATCTTCCATTCGCTGTCGAGGAATAGCGCCTTGGCCTCATCCGCGAACTCGTCGTCCTGTGGCCCCATAATGAGGCGGATAGGCCCGGCAGCAGGTGCGGGAAGCTCGATCCGGCGTTCGGTGGCCGCGGCGCTTGCGGCCTTCACCTGAAACTCGTCGCCGGCCTGCAGCGGACGCGGGTAGGGACTGCCGAGGCCTGCGCGTGCGTTCACGGCAAGGCTGCCGAACATCGGCTCGCCCGAGATGCCGCCTTCGATCGCCAGATAGCTGAAGGCGCCACCGCGTGCAAAGCCGAGCGTGAGAGTTTCGCCGTCCGCGATGGTCATCGATGTTTCGAAGGCGACGCCGCGGCCACCGATATCGGCACTGCGCGGCGCGCCTGAGAGTGCGACACGGACCGCTCCCTCACGCGCAGTGAACGTCGCGCCGAATGGGCCGAGCTCAACGCAGGCGGCGAACAGCGCGTTGCCAACGAGGCAATTCGCCGCCGCAAGCGCCAGCCGGTCCATCGCGCCGCTCGGCGTCAGGCCATAGCGCTGGGCGCCGTGGCGCCCGCCATCCTGCACCGAACTGACGGGGCTAATGCTTGCGATCAAGAGCCTGGTCATGAGGTGATCAATTCCGCAACAATCTCGCCTGCTTCCGCGGCGCGATCCTGCTCGGCAAAGGTCTTGGCGTCGATCGGAAGGAAGGTGACGCCATCGCCGGGTTCCAGGAGAAAGATCGGTTCTCGGTGCAGCTGATAGGTCCGCACCGGAGTCCGCCCCAAAAGATGCCAGCCACTCGGGCCGGCGAGACACTGCACGCCGGTCTGCACGCCACCGATCGAGATCGTGCCGGCAGGCGTCAACAGGCGCGGGTTCTGCCGTCGCGGCATGTGCAGGAATGGCTCCAGCCCGCTGAGATAGGACCAGCCCGGCGTAAAGCCGATCATGGCGACCCGGTAGTGGCCTGCAACGTGGCGGGCCACGATGTCGTCGGGCGTCGTGCTCAACGCCTTCGCGACATCCTCGAGGTCGATGCCATTTTCCCCGCCATAGGCGACCGGAAGGCGCCAGTGTCGCGATTTGGCCGCCGCCGGCGCCGGTCGTTCCGCCAGCGTGAGCAGCTTTTCGCCGAGTGCCGCGAAACCGATCTGGACGGGATCATAATGCACCAGCAGGGACCGATAGGTCGGCACGGCCTCGGTCACGCCAACGATGGGGCTGTCCGCAAGCGCCCGATCGAGCGCCAGCACACGCCGGTTGGCGGCATCGTCGATGTGACGGCTGAATTCCACCGTGATGGCGCTGTCGCCACTCGGCAATAGGCGGGGAGGGGTTGAGATCGTGGCCATGGTCTCATTGCTCATCGCGCATGACGCTAGCGCGTTTTGCGTCGGGTTGGAATCCGCTTTTTACAAATCTGCCAGCAACATCAATAAATTAATCGACACATCTGCGATAAGATATGATGATCGCTGCTGCCCTCATGGCTCTTGACGCGCAACCCGTGCCCCGCAAGATGCGGCCGCCATCTCAGCCGCAACCGGAGCCGGATTTTCGATGTCCCTGACCCCTGAAGCCATCGCGACCCTGTCGCAAGTGACGACCGCTACCATCACCACCGTTCTGCTCAAGAAGGGGTTGCGGAACGTGTGGATGCGTGGCGCGCGTCCGCTGCGGCCGGGGCAGAAGCGGCTGGTCGGTCCGGCCTTCACGCTGCGCTTCGTTCCCGCGCGCGAGGATCTGGCAACGCCGGAATCCTGGTCGTCGCCGATTTCCACGCGAACCGCGATCGAGGCCATGCCCGAGGGCTGCATTGCCGTGGTCGACGCCATGGGCATCACCGATGTCGGCATCTTCGGCGACATCCTCTGCGCTCGCATGGTCAAGCGGGGTGTGGCCGCGCTGATTACCGATGGCGTGGTCCGCGACCTCGAGGGGGTGCTCGGAACCGGGCTTCCGGTCTGGTGCGATGGCTATGCAGCGCCGCCGTCGGTGGCGGGCCTGACCTTCGTCGGCTGGGGCGAGGCGATCGGCTGCGGCGGCGTCGCCGTGTTTCCGAACGACGTTGTCGTCGCCGACCAGGACGGCGCGGTACTGATTCCGCAGGCGATGCTCGACCACGTGCTGGCTGAAGGTCCCGAGCAGGAGCGGATGGAAGCCTGGATCGTCGACGAGGTGAAGAACGGCGCGGTGCTGCCGGGCCTCTATCCGATGAACGCCGAAACCAAGGCGCGCTACGCCGCGAGCAAGAAATAGAGTCAAAAATCCGAAATCGCAGGAGGTCACCCCATGGACATATTTCTCGCCGGCTCACGTCCGACGCGTCGCGCACCGCAAGAGAGTTTCACCGGCACCGTTTGGCAGGATCCGATCATCACCCCGCAGGCGCCGGCACGGATCAACTCCTCTCGCGTCACCTTCGAGCCCGGCGCGCGCACGGCCTGGCACACGCACCCGCTCGGCCAGACACTCTATGTGATCGCGGGCGTCGGGCGGGTTCAGGCCAAAGGCGGCCCGATCCGCGAAATCCGGCCCGGAGATGTGGTCTGGATTCCGCCCGGCGAGAAACATTGGCACGGCGCGTCCCCGACCAATGCCATGACCCATGTCGCGATGCAGGAATCGCTGGATGGAAATCATGTGAGCTGGATGGAATATGTCACGGACGAGGAGTATGCTGCGGACCTGGGGTGAGGCCGCAGCGGCCTAGCATGCTTCAGCTCATCTGAAGAGTTCGAAATCCTGCCGGGCGTCTCGCGCCTCCCGGGGCTGCTCGCGCTCCGGAAGCGTCCGCTTTCGGGGCGCCGCGACGCGCATGGCTTGACCTGCCGTCGGCTCGTCCCGGTCGCGAATGTGAAGCGTTTCGGACGACGGCCCCGATGCAAGCTGAATCGTGGCGACGAAGGCGCACCATGTCTCCAAATTCGACGCGACCTTATCCGGCAATGTCAAAACCAACCGCTCGATCACTGACGACGGATAGTCCCGAGCGTTGGTTTCACGCAATGCCAGCAAGACGATCTTATGAACGACCTCTGCATCTGCTGCCGTGGCACGCCTGATCACGGTTTCCATTGTCGAACTTCAAGCTGCGAGCGCATTGCGCGGAGAGCAACCTTAGCGTTTCGCGGACATAGACGCCAAGTCATAATTCGAAGTTCGCGGCCGCTAGTTGCGAGACCTCAGTCGAAGGCCGGCGGAAGCTCACCCTGTCTGAAGATGACCGTCGGCTCGTCGTCATAGTCGCCCATCTCTGGATCTCCGGCGGACGAGAAGGCAACGACACCGAGCTTGCTCAGCGCCAATCGTTCCGCCGCGCGGACAGCGCCTGCTTCCGATTTGCAGGCGATCGGAGCATCAGCCTTCAGATGTCCGCCTTTGCCGGCGTTGAACGACTGCACGAAGTAACTCGTTTGACGGACCATGGAGGCTCCTTTGACCTGGCAACCGAGGGATCGGCGATCAGCCCGTCATCGTCTGCAGCAGCGCCGAAATCTTGATGGTTGCGAAATTCGAAAAGGTGTCCGACACCGCATATGGCAAGATGAGCATGTCGTTGTGCCGCATCGCGCCGCAGGTATAGACGACGTTGGGGACATATCCCTCGCGCTCGGATGGTGCCGGCCGCAACAATGGCTCGCGCGAGCGCGCCAGCACCTTGGAGGGGTCGTTCTTGTCGAGCAGTGCCGCGCCGATCGAGTATCTGCGGACCGGGCCGACGCCGTGCGTCAGCAGCAGCCAGCCCTCATCGAGTTCAACCGGCGACCCGCAATTGCCGATCTGAACGAACTCCCAGGGAAATTGCGGCTTCAGAACGACCTGACCGCCTTCCCATGTGTACAGATCGTCCGAATAGATCAGATACAGGTTTTCGTTATCCTGCCGCGCGATCATCGCGTATTTGCCGCCGATCTTGCGCGGGAATAGCGCCATGCCTTTGTTCCGCGCCGCGGCTCCCTTTAAGGGGGCCAGGCGGAACGACAGGAAATCATTGGTCTCGATCAATTCGGAACGAATTGCCAGTCCACTGTAGGCCGTATAGGTCGCGTAGTAGGTTTTCCGACCGCCGTCGCTGAATTCGACAAAGCGCGCATCCTCGATGCCGTTGGATTGGGACTCGGTGACGGGAAAGATAACGCGCTCGCTCAAGTCTTCTTCAGGCTTGAAAATCAACTCGACACAGTCGCCATCCGGCCCGGATGCGCGATGGCGAATCTGGGGAATCGAGGCGAGGCGAGCCGCCGGATCAACGGCGAGGCTGCCGTTGGCTGCGATCGTGCCGGTTCGAAACGTCACTGACGACACGTGCCCTTCGCCGATGGCGCGGAGACTGAGAATGAAGCGAACGCCGCCTTCTCGCACGCCCGATTGATCCGGGTGCGGCACGATGCTGGGGTTGAACAACGCAGAAGCTTCGAACGAATACTCGTTGAGAAAATACGCGCCGACCAGCTGACGCTGGCTCTTTGAAAACACCCCGTGCTTTGCGAAGGCTTGCTCCATTTCATCCGCGCGGGCCTCGAACGTCGCCAAGAGATTGCGATGCCGGCCCTGGAAATTCTCCAGGACGTCAGCGAGCTGGGCGGCGACGGCTTCCGAATCGAGGGCGAGAACCCGGTCGACGATATGATTGGCACGCATTTTGTCGGTCGGGTTCAGATCGCGCGGTTCAGTCGCCGGCTTGAACGCCCGCACGATCACCCGCGCGGGATCGGGCCGCAGATAAAGCGGCTGCCGGTTCAGGAAGGTAGCTTGGGACAAGGCATCCTCGGCTTGCTGGATCAGGGGGGGAAATTCAGGCGCCCACGGCGCGCAGTGCCGTGGGTTTTGTCAGCCTGGTATTGACGCGCGCCAGCTGACGAATCTCCGCAAGCCCCAGGAGATAGCACACAACCGACTCGCCCCCGCGGTTTTCGTTGGCACGATCGGGGTGCAAACCATCGCGGCAACTTCCGCTATGGAGATCGACCAGCGGCAGGGCCAGATCGTTGCTGCCGAGAAACCAGGCGAAAGCGCGCGCGGCCATGGCTTGCCACTCGGCGTCGTCGTCCGCCTGCCACGCGGCAAGGCAGGCAGCGATGGTCGCGGTTGCTTCCACGGGCTGCTGGTCAAAGGTACGGGGATGTTGCCGCAATTCGCCGAAGCCGGCGGTGCCTACGGGACGGAAGCAACCTGCCGATGACGTCTGTCGTGTCATTAACCAGCGCAGCGTCCGCAATCCGGCATCAACGTAATCAGGCGTTTGCGTCGCCATGCCCGTCATGATCAAGGCCTGAGGGAGGCGCGCGTTGTCGTAAGCCAGCCCCTCCTCGAACCACACCCAGTCCGGCGTCTCGACGGCCGCCAGACAGGACATCAACCTGTCGGCAAGGGAATGCCGAACTTCGTTGGCGTGGAGATCGTCCGGAGCGACAGCGCAATAGGCGTCGAGCCCCAGAAGCGTGAACGCCCACGCGCGTGGCGAGCGAAAACTCTCCACGGTCGACAATGCCTCGGCGAACAAACCGGTCGCCCACTGGCGTCGCGACGGGCTTGCGTCTTCGCGCGCGGACTGACCCAGTGCCCAAAGGGTTCGTCCGTGACTGTCTTCGGAACCTTTGTCTTCAAGCCAGGTTCGGTTGAAGCCCATGAAGTTGCGAAATTGCCGGGTGTCGGGATTCCATGCATGCTGCACGAAAGCCGCGAAGCGGGTCGTCAAGCCGTCCGATAGGCGCTGTTCGCCGGTATTATTGAGGGCGCAGGCGAGCAGCAACGCGCGGGCGTTGTCATCGACGCAATAGCCGTGTGCGCGGTCCGGCACCGAATGCACGGCGTGCTGGAACACACCGACATCGTCGCACATCGACAGGAAATAACCGATTTGCATGTCAGGCGCCGCAGCCCCCGGCGCTTCGGCGGCGCTTGTGTCGGCGCGCGCAAAGGTCTTTAGCCGGCGACCCTGCCGCGCGTTCTCGAACACGGACATGTAACGCTCCGCGGTACGTTCCCATGTCATCATTCGGCTCATCGTATAGGCGCGCCGACACATCGCCTGCCGGCGGTCGTCGTCGGTGAGCAACTCCGCGATCTCGCGACCGATCGCGACCGCGTCGCCGAAAGGGACCAGAACGCCACAGCCGTCGGCCAGCAGCTCGCGCGCGTGCCAATAAGGCGTCGAGACGACAGGCTTCCCCAGCCCGAAGCTGTACGCCAGCGTTCCCGACGTCATTTGCGCCTCGTTCAGGTAGGGCGTGACATAGACGTCGCACATCGAGATGAATTCGAGCAGCTTCGCCTGATCGACGAAGCGGTCGAGGAACACCACGTGCTCCTCGACGCCAAGTTCACGCACGCGTGCCATCAGGCTGTCGCGATAGGCCTCGCCCTGGTCTCGAACCAGATTTGGATGCGTCGCGCCGAGCACGACATAGACCGCATCCGCGCGCCGCTTCAGAATTGCCGGCATGGCATCGATCATGACTTCGATGCCCTTGTTGGGGGACAGCAGGCCGAACGTCAGGATGACGGACTTCCCCTCAAATCCGAGCCTGGCCTTCGCCTCGTCAGGCCCGACAAAGGCGACCTCGGGAATGCCGTGGGCAATCACCTCGATTTTGTCGTCCGGTACCAGATAGACGGAGCGCAGGAGATCGCGGCCCTTGTTGGCCATCACCACGACCTTCGACGACGCCTCGACGATCCGCTCCATGACCTCGCGTTGAATGGCCGTCGGATGCGCCAGCACGGTATGTAACGTCGTCACCACCG
>Ga0307509_10006740_pt1 | contig 15300 bp, 18 predicted proteins | sample 10_EM_MG_FD_202245 | JGI IMG/M metagenome (GOLD analysis project Ga0307509, IMG submission 202245) | Populus trichocarpa ectomycorrhiza microbial communities from riparian zone in the Pacific Northwest, United States - 10_EM | ecosystem: Host-associated > Plants > Roots > Unclassified | place...
AGAAGGAAGCTGTGGAAATATCGGCAGTAGGAGCAAAAGCAATCAGGGAGGGGGGAAATGCACGCTCTCAATCTCGCTCAATAAAGAAGGGTTCTCTGTTGGTCTTGCTGAAGTGGCTGGATGGCGGAGAGACGCGTCTGTTCCGCGCTTGCTCATCGTCCGTCGGATCGACGTGCCTCATGTCTCACATCCCACGGCCCAAAGTACTCATACAAGTACAATCCGAAACACAATCGATTTGTTACCATACCGTACTTCTCCCACGCGATGAACCAGTGAAATCCCTTCCGAATCACACCACAACGCTTGATCACGCGTGGTACCCTGAACAGGTTGTACTCGTACCGGTATGATAATGGTGCCGAAGGTGGACCTGGGAGCTCCAAATACAGCACCGGTAAAGCAAAATAATATACATCAATACCCCTGTGTGCCGGTAAGGTGACGTCGAACTGCTAAACGTTGCTATTTTACTTGTAAGCAAGGAACATGGTCGATGTGATAGACCTTTTCGCGGGTTATGTGGTACAAGTGCTAAGTTTGTGAGGTTACGAGCCATGTCACTCATACAGTACCTATCCCTTGGTCCGTCAGTGCGCCCGAGGAATCGGTGGAATGGGTCTCAGTTTGAGACCCTAGTAATTAATTTCTTGTTAAGGAAGAATACCCTCCAGAACCCTTTATTCAGATCTCATGGGTACTGTAGCGCAGGACGGACTACCGGATACCGGTAGTACGAGTACTGTACTCGTACAAGTACTGAGTACGAGTACATGTATCGGTGAGCACACGATTGAATCACGTGTTTTTTCCCTCGCACCCCTCGCGCCCATCTCCCGATTCGACTCTCGAGCGACTTTTATGAGGGGTGCGCTGGGCAGCAGTGGGTATATCACGCAGTCTATTTTCTCAACCTACGAGTGCCCTATGCACTCCGCCTAGTGCTATCGGAAAGCCCGCCGCGGTGCTATGAGTGAGCTTTTTGTTGGCCTTGTTTCTTTTCGATTGTTGATATGACAGGGTGCACCAGCAGATGCAGAAATAAGTATATACCCGACATAGGTACCCGTATCATGCCGGTATCTCCAATAGATAAGTATTGTGTGTGCAGTATGCTTCATCTTGATTACGAACTGCTGAAAGATACCTAGCCCGCCGGTCGGACCCGTGGGCGGTCGGACGGCGAAGATTCAACTCAGCGTTTGATAGTAAGAGAGCCATGATCTGGTACCGGTACTCGAGTGCGGATGACAGTTGCGACGTTGCACGGCGGATACTTGCCGAGCTGAGTGAAGCAATATTAGCGAGCATTTCAGCCCATCCCACCACAGTTCCTCCATCAGCTCCTGCGTCATACAGAGTTATGATACAGAAAAGAAAATATCCGTACCCCCTTACAACAAACCTCACTCCCTCCCCTCGAGAGATGGGATGCACTTGACAAAGACTGCAAAGCTGAACCAGTCTAGAACGCAATATGTCTTAAATATTCATTTCCAAGTTTCTTACGAATCATTATTCGGAGGTTTGTTAGTTCATTCGCGAGTCGGCTCTTGAACTGATGAGAAAGGGGGTATTGCCGAGTGATGGGTAAAAGCTAGGCAATGGAAAGAAAGTTACCGCAGATCGAATTCTGTATCCCATCATCCCCCGCCTCGCGCTTTATCGTACCAGTATCTACACCTACAATATGAACAGTGGTGGCTAATTGGTGGCCTTGGCGTTGTTAGGAGGTATCATACCATGCAAGCAAGGTAACAGCCCTGCATCCATAAGGAGATTCCTTACAAGGCTTGAGCCTGGTGCTCATATTCATTGAAAGGCTATATCAGGACCTTCAAGGCAAGAAGCGCGGCAGCAACAAAGTTTGTTTCTCCTTCCTGTTATACTACAGACTTGGCCTGACAGTCTCCTTAAATTTTATGTTGGCGGCATTCCGCGACCCTGATGGGGTTTGTGGCTTGAAGACACTTTTGTTGGGCGGATCTTGGTTCTTCAGAGCTTCGCATGCTCGCATGGAGGTTTCCGTCAAACTAGGCGTGGTGAACCACAACGTGTCACACCAAAGTATCTCTGTTTAACCGGAGGAGATTCATAGCTCCTCAGAGCAAGAGTTGCACAAGCAAGGGAAGTTTTTAAAGTTGCTTTTTCAGAGTGTGCAATGCCTATGAATAGGCCAATACTGGCCTAGCGTGATTGAATTGTACATACTTGGGTCGTCCAAGCTCCCGGGAGTACTGCAACGGTGATCGTCACCGTCGAAAATAAAATAAAATGACGCGAACCTAATAGGAAGCCCAGTCTCCAGCCCAGTCCTATCGGACACTAGCCAACCCAACTGGGGGATTTTGCCGGATGGACGTGTGTATGGGGGATGCTTGAATAGTTTCATATAGTATGTAGTATTAGGCCTCGTGGTTGGGATGTTAAGCCTTTTTGCAACGGTGGAAGGCTCCCTTATCCTACTCGGCCCCCGCGTTCGGTAATGGTTGATGTAGCTCAAGAAAGAAGTTCTTCCTAATTTTGTGTCACCCCCGGGCTAACTCGTGCTGTGTGACAATATATTCCCTGCCGACTGAGTCTGCTGTGCAACGTTGCGCGGACTGCCTCGTGCAGAAACTGAGCCCCTGTCTGTGGATGTTCTGATCGTAGATGGTGGTGGAGCAAGGGAGAAGAGAATGTGTGTGTGTGGGGGGAAAGAAAGAAAGAGGGCAGAAGGAGTTGGGCAGTCGGGAGGTGGTGAGGTTGAGTGGCTATGCGAGCAAGTGCTCTACGGTAACTTATCAACGCAAATGTGCTGTGGTATGTCATATGTTCGACTGTACGGGGGAGAAAGGGGGGGTGTCACCGCCAATGCCGGTACTGAACTCAAGGCAGAGGACAAGATACTGCTTTGAGAGATACTTTTTGACCCCGTGGATGTTTATACGGATGCTTTATGTCCGAGAACTCTGGAATGGCACACGCGTCTTTCCCACCTTCGTGCAACTCTCAATACAGTAAATTATGTTACACTGATGCGCACGGTAGCTTGCTCACTCACTCAACTTGATCAATATTCATTTCCCTCGTAGGACCTTCCCTTCTTCGCTTCTCCTTCTCTCCTCTCTTTCACCTTCCTTTTGACAATTTCCTCCCAATTTCTTTGGTGTTGTTTCGGTGATTCTCTTTCGTGTTTCTTTTTTCATTTTTTTCGTTGTTCCTTCCTCCCCCTCCTTCACCCCTCTCTACTCCTCGTTCGTTGTTCAGACAGGTCATTATTACTGTTAACGTCTTGGTTGTGTTGCCCCGTTATTTCATACCTTGAACTCCTTGCTCTTTACGGTGAGGCTTGACCTTGTCACCGTTCTGGGGTAGCAACGGGAGCCTGCTGTGGTGCTCCTGTGGGAAGTCGCATTTCTCGGCGTTTTTTTTCCTGCCCTTTGGCTTCGCTCTAACTGTTTATCTCCGAGAGCGTGTCCACAAGCTCTGGTTCATCAAATTATTTATTATTTTTATCTTCTTGCTACAAATACCAACCTCGTCTCTGTTTATCATCCTTACGGTCGGGGCAGGCGCCTCATACCGGTATACCATTGCGGCCCCTCCTGCAGCATTGAGTTAAATATCCACTTTTTAACATCCCGGCACAACTTCCGAGATTTTTTTGGTTGCACAGTGCTTGGTTGGGTAGATGAATTTCGGACACAACTTTGCTACAAAACCTGCGTCGGAAAGCTAAAGCTCAGGAGTCATCCTCATCTTTTCACCATACTTACAGGGGGACTTGGGAGCTTTCCAGATAGAATGACGACGGTTCGTGGTCTGCTACTTGCTTTTATCATTTTTTATTCTTCTGTCGCTGCTAGCTAAACTAATGAATGCATTGTAGGCCAACCCAGAATGTGTTCAACCTTATAAGCGCCCTTCCGAGTCACTACAGCTTGACGATGAAACTCTACGGTATCTATAAATTAATCCTCCACGAGTTTCATTGCAAGTCCCTGACAGATTGGCCAGTTTTGTAGGGCAAATGGTCATGGTGGGGTTCGAAGGGTTCACAGTAACCCCCGAAATCCGTATGATGATTGAGAAATATTATGTTGGAAACATACTGTTAACACGGCGGAATATTCGGGGTTAGTGAATTCTGGTCGTGAAACTGCGGGGGTTTACGAGGATTTTGGATAGGGCTTGGGTCTGACAGGTGTATAGATGGTGTTCAATTAGCACGCTTGACACAAGAACTACAGAATATTGCACAATCAACGGGATTTCAGAGGCCCCTCATTATTGGAATAGACCAGGAAAATGGAATGGTACGCTGCGATACACCGCATTGACCACCATGGATTGTTGTGGTTCCACCTGTGTCTGTGTTACAACTTGGCTGACGTGGTACAGATAAGTCGACTAGGCGATGGAATACGAGGTACTCATTTTCCTGGGTCAATGGCTTTAGGTGCAACTAGATCACCAAGTCAAGCCTTCGACATTGCCAAAGCTACGGCGAAAGAGTTGGTAGCAGTGGGGATCAACTGGAACTTTGCTCCTCTACTGGATGTAGTCAGTGAATCAAACTCATCTGTGATCGGTGTCAGGGCTTTCGGAGATGATCCACAGGCAGTGGGACGTTATGGTGTTGCCTTTGCCGAAGGACTGAGGGCTGGGGGCATCGGCCATTGTGCAAAACACTTCCCTGGCACCGGACAGATAACAAATAAGGACGGAAGTAGGAGCTCTACTTTCAACTTCAAAACTCGGGATGAGCTGGGCGCAAATGAGTTGATTCCCTTTCGGAGGGCAGTATCGGCCGGGCTGGATAGTGTTATGCTGACCTCCTCGATCTGGGGGGAAAGTTTGCAAGGCGACGGTGAAATTATGGTCCCGGCTGATGCGAAGCATATTATTCATGAAGTACTTCGGAGACAATTAGGATACGACGGACTCACTGTGTGCGATTTGACAGACATGCCTGGTTATGGGCGGGGCCTCGATGTTGGGGAGGCAGCTGTGATAGCGGTTAAGGCTGGTTGTGACATGCTCCAAATATATGACAAGCCTGAAGCCCAAAGGAAAGCAATTGAGGCGGTGCGCGAGGCTGTCGGAACTGAGAAGATAGCCAGAAGCGATATTTATCGTTCTTCTGGAAGGGCGCTGCAACTGAAAGAGCATTACTTGAGTTGGAGGACTGCCCTCGCAGCTCCAGATCCCCAACGTTTATCTTCTCTAATGCAGGAACACCAGGCTTTGGCGCGAACGGTATACGAAAACTCGATAACAGTGGTTCGAGATGAAAAGTCATTACTCCCATTGTCTTCGCGGGTCAGAAGCACTGATAACATTCTCCTTCTGACCCCAGTTGTAAGACCACTCTACCATCGAGCATCAGATGAACTTCCAATAGACCCCTTTGAGTGTTTGGGTCGAGCCCTCGCTCGACATCATCCGAAAGTTAGGCATGCGCCTTACACAGTGCGGGGCATTACCTCGACACATGTTGCTCTCATAAAGCGGGCAGCAGCTGTTATTTTTGTTGCAGCTAACGCGAACCGCCCGAATACCAATTCGCAGCTTGAAACTGCCGGAGCGGTTCACCGCCTCTGTCTGAATAAGCCACTAGTAACATTAGCTGCTTGTGATCCCTATGAACTTTTGACTGATCGGACATGTGAGAAGGATCTTAGTCTCTGTTATTTTGCTATGACTGATGTCGTGTAGTTGGGACATATATATGTACCTATGAATACTCTCCGATGGCCCTGGAAACTGCGGCTGCTGTGATATTTGGCGAGCGCCATGCTTCGGGGTCACTCCCTATCAGTATACCTGGCACGCCGGCCCTTCGCCAACAGCGTTTGTGGTTTGTTGAGGTATGGGAAAAGAGACGAGACCTTTTTGCCTCAGCAGACTTATGGCGAGATTGCTTAGGGCGGAAATGGCCACTGGACGCAAGCACGCTCAGTGCTTTGCTAGATCGACCCGGTTGTTCGAAACACTTCGTAGTCCGCCGCGCGATGACCAACGAGCTCTTAGGACTCGTTGCAACCTACACCGTTATGGCCGGCCCCTCCCAACTTGTCGGAAGCCTGGCTTTGTTAATCGTTCGACCTTCCCATCGGTGAGTGATATTGAGTATACATGTATCCTCGACTGTTTACCCCTGTGATTTGCTAAACATTTTCTGGTCTGGTGGTGATGCAGGAATTTGGGGATTGGGCTGTCCTTGCACGAGGTAGCGGTCCGGCATTTGTCTAAACAACAAGGGATATCGTCCTTGCAACTTGGAAGTATATTTCCCCGCCTGTTTCCTGGCTTGCCCGTCGATTTACCTAGTGAGGATCTCTCCTGGTTTGCGCGTCGGGGCTGGAAGCTTGAAGACAAATTTCTGTACGACCTGTACATGCAAATTGACACATGGTCGGTTCCGGAAGGTGGCATGCCCCCGCTATATGAAAAGGGTGTGTCTTTCAGTTGTTGCAATGCCGATCAATTCGATGCTTTGATTGAATTTGAAGAGAAGAATTTTGGCACGTATCTCGGTTGGGTGGACAAATACCAGGCATTGAAGACTACAGATGATATAGCAGATGCCATGATTGCGTATACAAGTCAAGGAATCGTCGGAGCAGCTTTGATTTTCAGTCCAGTCGGGAATAATCAGATATCAAAGGACATACCATGGCCGAAGATGATAGGAGAACGGGTCGGTGGTATAGCTTGTATGGGTGTCAAAGGTAAGTTATTTTCAGTTCGACTCGTACTCTACTAATGTAGATCCACCCTCTAGCCGAATGTAGGGGCCAAGGAGTTGGTCTTGGGTTAATATGTGCTTCTATCATGGAGTTGAAGCAACGTGGACTTCGAGGTTGTTTCGTAGACTGGGCCGATTTTGAAGGGACTTATAAAGAGCTTGGTATGTCATCGTGGGATGCATGGGAATAGGGATGATCAGAATAACCTCACTGACCGCTATATCAGGGTTTTCGCAATGGGGCAAGTACAGGGAAATCTGGCGGAATGTTTAATTTTTCTTTCATGGACATGGCGTGCAAGTGGTATGGGGATTGGGGATTACAAAAAAGTGGGGCTTCTGTTTGGTGGGTTTTGCGCCAGAGACGAAACCTAGCTTTTCATCGTTGAGTCGCTCCATCTCGATGGCGTTTTTTATTCTTTCTCTATTTGGGAAAGAGGCGGCTTTATTCTCTTGGTTTCTTCTGTTTTTGCTTTATTTTATTGTATCTTATGTAGCACGTGTTTTGCTCAAGGGGTCCTCTTTCTCTTTTCTCTCTGTATATTGAATATTTGGGGATTATGTTTTTGGCGGGGCATGGGAGACTTAAACACTTGGTCGTTGTTCCCTTGTTTCTTGTTCTATTCCTACTTATTGGCCAGCCGCTTTGATTGACCTGGGATTTCTTTCACTTGTATATAAGTATGGTGCGCTTCCTTGAAAAGGCTTGGGCCTGCTGAAATGGCTTATGCTCCGAACCGCAGTACCACTCTCTGAATATTGGGGTGCACGGTTCCTCCGTATTGCTGTTTTTGGATTGTAGGTTGGATTAGGAAATTGCTCTATCCTGAGTTTGAGATTGGCTGGAATAAGCCGAGTCGTTGATTAGATCCTTGCTTTCGCGAGTTATCAGTTAAGCAGGGGTGGGAACGGGTAATCGCTCAAGACAGAAAGTACCGTACTAGTGGCTGTTGGTATAAGCGATGGGCATCCCCCATTCTCTGGGGTATGAGATTGGGGGAGGTGTTGTACCATACGGCGCGTCTGTGGGCTTTGGTGTAATGTCATACCAGAGCACAGTGCCTCGATAGTAGCTCCGAACGACGCGGCCCTCTCCGAATACGGCGGGATGGGGTGGTGGCTGGCGGGGGGCTCTCACAAGCCACAAGGGCTATATATTCCCGGGCGTAGCCTACTGGGGAAATGACAATACTTAAGGTTTTTATTGGTACCTTATATTGTATCTCACCCGAGTAGCTACTATATGTTCCTGCTTAAGGTAGACTACTTAATATAGGCTCAAGCTCAAACAAATAATTTCTTCCTCACGAAGCATTCCACTGGTTTAAAACAAGAATTGATGCAACATCTGCGGATTATCCCTCCTCGCCAACTTTTTTTAAGTCTAAAGGAATGACAGGTTCTGGCTTCATGTGAAACATTCCTCATGAACTGTCACTCGAGACGTTCACCCCCACCTGCCCCAACGAAAGTCTGGCACAGTCAGCATATTTTTTTCAAGGAACCCAACTAACCGCACCAACCATTGAGCTGAGCCTTTTTTGCCCTCCGTGATGCAGACAAAGCCCGTTACCGGGTTTCTGGGTTACTCAATTGGCTGAACGGGTGTGTCTCGGAGTTGAGGCCGGTATGCGGGCTTTGATGTGACGCGGGAGACTGTGGGACACGTGCCTTCGGAGTTCTCTATTTCCCAGAATTCTTTTCGGGAAGGAGGAGGATGAGGTATACCGTGTGGGATTTGGATGAATGTTCTGGATGGGGATTTTGTGGGTATTGGGGGTTCGGTGGGGGGGGATGTTAGAGAAGGATCCGGAAGGATGGTGCGGGTTGCGGTGGGTGGAAGGGGGGGGCGGGGGGGTGGGGTGGGGGTGAACGTGAAGTAGGAGGATCTAAGTGTTTGGTTAGCTTCAGGGTGTGAGTAAGTGTATAATGTAGGTGTGTTTGTGGGCAGTGCATGGGTGTCTTGGGATGGACTACCTTAGCAGTATTTTGGAAGGTTGATGCTGGTTAGGGGGGAAGGTCGTGGAGTCTTGGCGGTTCAACCGCTCCTTAGGCGAAGGACATGGTGCTACTGGAGTGAAATTCAGCGGTAGTTAGTGTGTTACGCCCTAGCCTCATTTCTGCTATGTTTGAAGGTGGATGGTAGGGCAATGCTAAACGTCATGTGATGGTGAGTAGGTGGCCTTCTTCCCACTAGTGAATGTAGGGCGTTCGATATGCCATCTGGGAGGCCCCAAGCAGCGGTTAGAGGAGTGAAAACCAGGGTGGCGACTTTTTATTCGCTTGGATCACAGGTGCTATCATAAGTTAAGCTACAGGCTAAGATCTGAGAGGAGCAGTCAGGGGGGTAAGATTACGTGGACGAAAATCATGGAAGTGCCTGGTAACTCAGCTGCATTGAATTGCCTTGCAGTGGGCATGAACTAGCCTCCGGTAACAGCCAGCTGCAGGATGCTTGGATTTCAAAGGGAGCTCCACGCGTGAGAGGCGGAAACTCCCTTGACCAGGAGAGCGGGAGGGCCCGGATACCTAGATCTGGAGTAGGAGAATTGGCCTGCGGAGTCATCGAGCATCTTCCGACTCCTGCCCGTTCCCTACTCGCTCAAGTGCTTGCCAAATTGCCCGGAGTGCATTCAGATGGCCCTACGGAGCTTCGTTAGAGGGTTATGGTAGGACCAAAGATAGATTTTCTTGCCAAGCCAAGATTTTTTGTCACTCGAGATCGAGGATCAGGCAAGGTCGCTCTGACTCTTGTGTAGCCTTGACTATCGTTCAGATAGAAAACAAGTCATGCTGGTGCAGGGGAGACACTGAATGCTAGTCGCGGGTTTGGGCACACGCGGTCACGAGAGTTAGAAGGCTGAGGCTTCCGGACTGTGTTGGAGACAGTGCCATTTGCCCGGAGGGTGATTGTGAGGGAAGTGTAATGGACTGGGTGGGGGAGTTCGGCCTTCCTAGTTTGTCATAGGGCTGCTGGTAAATTGGAGGGGTACAAGAGATAGACGGAGAGCAGGGGATTGGTGGGAACCAGAGAAGGCTACAATGAGTGATTTCTTCTGGGGATTTCTCACTACTTCGTTGTGGCACTAGCTTTTCGGCTTTTCGCTTTCTCGATTGGTTTGCTTAGCAATCGAAGTTTGCAAATCCTTACTTGGCTTCAAGGTTATTCCGAGGTGGAGGTTCCTGGTGAAGAAATTACTGAGTTAATGGTTCGCGCATGGGATCTTCCACTGCACGACTTATGGGATGCCAGAGTTTGTAGGTAGAGGTGTGAGGGGAGTATCTGACTGTCGTGGGAATGGGCAGATGGGACAATATAGCTGGTGGTTACGGGCATTGAGTAGGTAGGGAAGGCGACGGATTTCTGGTGAAGCAATAACAGGTGGCCTTATCCCGTGGGCTGAGGAAAGAAGCAGATTCCTCTTCTTCCAAATGTAGTATCTGCATCGAAGAAGGTGACTATGTTTAATTATCCAAATGCAACCTCAGTGAACTATAACCAAATTCATACTGTAATGACTCTATAGATAGGTAGCTAGAGTGGACTAGGCTTCAGCCTGTATGGTATACGCAGGGGTAACCAGAGGGAGGCTAGACAGGTATACTTAGTATATTCATCAGCAAATAAATGGTTTACTGCAGAAGAATAGAGCCCATGTCTGGAAAGAGTGCATCTGCGATATACTCTCTGTGTCTCCTGAACATTAGCCCTATACGTTCTGTGTGTCCTGAACATCCAGAACATCCAAGCTTCCTTTCCCCTATTTTCCTCACATTTTGAAAATTGGCCACGTAACCTCCTTGTGATATGTCACATTCTGGTTTTCAACGAGTTAGCTTCCTTGATTCCTTATCGCCCCCTCTCGCGATAGCTTTAAGTCTTTAACTTCAAGTACTCTGCTGGGCTCTGCTTGATTTTAATTCTTTTCTTTCATTCACGATTGTTTGGAATCTCGAGGTTCCTCATCTTTCCCTCTGTTTTTTTCTTCCTTCGGTCAGCTTGCCTTCTGCTTCTTCCTTCCTTTGGTGCTTTGCGCACCTGCTTCTTCCTCCATTGGTTGAGGTCGGCGGTTTTCCTCGCCTCGGTTCGGTTGAAAGGTCGGTGGTTTGCTTCCTGTGGGTTGGTTAGTTGTTATGGTTGGTCTTCCATCCATCAGCAAAAAAACCTTTTTCACAGGACGTATCGAGCCCGTGTCCGGACAAAGCCAGTCTGCTCTTTGCCTTCCGTCCTTCCAGATCTCCTGAGCCCGCTTTGCCTTTCATCTCTTGTGTCTGGTGCGCCCGGACGCCCCACTTTCCCTCCAAAGCGTCCGACGTCCTCCTGGCAACCCCACCCCCTCCAAGCGCCTTCCTGTTGTATCCGCCCCCTTATCTTCTCGTCTACAGGCCTCCTGCCTACTCTTACCTACTATGCGCATCTGGCGGCCCTCCCAGATCCCCTCTTACCTCTAGCGACCTAGATCTGTCTGCTCCCATCCGCTGACAGCCTACGTTGCGCTTTTCTTAGCCTGCGCCCTACTGTCCCTTCCATAATTCCCTTACTGTTCACAAGACGCCCGGCGTGGCTGCCATTGAGACCCCCTACTTTGGTTGGCTTTGCCACAGGAGAGAATAAATTGGTATTATTAATCATTTGCAGAACTTACGCGGCCAAGTTGAAGCCAGACACTTTCTAAGGGAACCTCTCCCTTAAGTTGCTGGCTTCAACTCGGGCCCCTACTCAATTCAACCTATTTAAAATATTCCCTTAAATGCCCACATATCGTATATTACTCCCACGGCAGAGTTGAAGCAGGATACTCAATATGGGAACTGTCATCTTAAGTGTATGGCTTCAACTTGGCCGCATATTCATGCAGAACAATACAACCTATTTAAAATATTCCCTTAAACGCCCGCAGATCGTGTAGTACCTCGAGCGGCCGAGTTGAAGCCGGACACTCAATATGGTCACTGCCATCTTAAGTGTATGGCTTCAACTTGGCCGCATATTCATGCAAAACAATTCAACCTATTTAAAATATTCCCTTAAATGCCAGCGGAACGTGTAGTACTCCCGCGGCCAAGTTGAAGCCGGACACTCAATATTGTAACTGCCACCTTAAGTGCCCAGCCTTAACTCGTATAAATACGGTACATAATTTGATAGAATAATTTAATATATTTCATTAAACGTCTGCAGATCAATCCTGTGATTCACTATTCATTGCCTCTCCCAGCTAGGAATTACCTGCGCATGTCTGATCACTGCCCCTATACTGACTATTCACATGTCTTGACCATTGACCTGCTTGCCGACTCAAATATGTCCGCTCGCAATGTGAAATCTGCCACCATTGACCGGATCTAGTATGCAAACTAATGCCAACCAATGGACAGCTCCCGCCTCACTGAGAATATTTCTTATCTTGAAAAGTGCTAGCAACTGAGGTACCACCCGTCCTCGTAAATCTCCATAGTTCGCTTCCCCACCAGTCTGAACTCATACACAATTGTTTCTGGGGCCGCCGTTACGGAATGCCTTTGTTCCAGTGCAGTGGGTTCGGTGGATCTGGAACCTGTCAGTTTCCTGAAAGTCAGTGACTGGAATTTCAAGCTGAGCAAATCCTTCTACAGGGAGTAACTCTAGTTCGGTGGGGTCAGCTGGCAACTGCCGGTCATCCACAGCAGTCTGCCTAGTAAAACGTAGAATCTCCTGCATCATGTCGGAATAATCGATATTGAGGGTTGCACATAGTTCGGTCAGCATGCTAGTGTTCTTCATACGGCCTTTAAGAACCCGGTGAGGCGTGCTCTGACCTGATAATGCTGGCATTTCCATCCGACTATCTTCAGCCACGATCCCACCTTTAACTTTGGAAAGTGCTTCTATAGTCTGCAGCCTCATTCCTAGAGCATGTTGGCGGCCATATTGCGACAAGATTTGCCGGGCGGCGTTATTCTTGTTTGACCTGTAGTATCCATCTTGAATCTGATCCTTATGTGCTAGTTCACAGATCTCTGTGGAATACATCGATATGGATCCAAAACGCCGTATGTGGGAGCCAGAGTGAGTCAGGTAGTGCATCTTGATGAAGTTGAAGTGGTTCTCACGCCGTATCAAATACGCCCGGTGATCGGACCTTTCAACCCTCTCTTGATCAGCCTGTCGACGGCGATTACATCAGCAACAAAAATACCATGCGTTCTGTCTCTTTCCGCTCACCCTGTGCGCCGGACGTTCCAGGCGCTTATAACGTAAACTCCTGTTCTGGGTGCGTCCGCCAGGGCTCATTCCGGCTGGAAGTGAAAGGGCCGCGTCCAATGCGTCCGGACGCATTGGATGCGGCCCTTTTTGCGTCCTGACGCATTTGACCCCCCCTGGTGCAGCCACCCCCCGGATACTCTACCCCCAGCACCCTGCCTCTGCATACCTTCGCTCCCAATGCATCCGTTCCCATGCTGCCCTTTTGCGGACGTCTTGCGGCCGCCATATCTCTCCTCCCAGCCTCCCCCCCCGATACCCCTGCCCGCCAGCTTTCTTTCCATGATACCCTCTCTCCTTTAACCCCGTTACTAACCTCTCTCTGAATCCATTTCTCATCCGGAACCCCACCAGCATCACCTCCGCTTCTCCCACACTCCTGGATTCCCTCAGTCCTCTCGCGTAATCGGCAGACGTTTTCCCATCATTACTTCCTCCACCCTCATCCCTCCCAACAGGTTCAGCCCTTCCTCCTCCACCCTCTGATCCCAGCCCGTCTCCTCCCATATCCGGCGGACGTCTCCCCTCTCTTGCCCTTTCATGCGGCTCTCTCCTCAGCTCTCCACATGCTATCACGTCTACTCCATGCCTCTCGCCACCTCCCCGGCCTCTTACAGTCCGCTCGCGGGCTCCCAGCGTCTTCCCCAGCCTTTTACAGTCCGCTCGTGGGCTCCCACCGTCTTCCCCTGCTACTAACAGCCCCCCAGACTCATTCCCGTGCCTGTCAACCTACAGCTGCCCGCTAGACGACTTACCCAAGTCTGCGCAGTTTATAACCATCTGCCCGACACATTCCCATGCCTTCCGAACCTACAATTGCCCACTAGATGCCTTACTCATACTTGCGCGGCTTATAACCATCCGTGCAATTCATTCTCATGCCTTTCCTGCCCACCGACTGGCACACTACTATTGTTTGACCATTCCTGACCCTTTTAGTACGCGTAATTTAATTTAATTTAATTACATATATACAAACGATCAGCGAGTGGTGATAAAACCATTCTCCCTATCCTCTCGATCGGTTTCTTCAACATTCGATTCGGCCTCCCCAGGGTCTTGGAACTGCGCTGCACCAACCAGTGCTCCCGGATTGGGCTCATGTTCTCGCCGCAGCTCCTGCCGACCATGTCCTCCTCCTGTATCCATGAGGCCGCTAGCCGCCTCCAATTCATCCAGCTCCGTATCACTACCAAACTCCCGCCTCAATGCGTCCTCATCATTGTCATATCCGGCCGTCTTCTCAACCCGCTTTCCCCGCTCCTTCGCGATTCTGGCCTCTAATGTCATCCTTATCCGCTGGATTATTCGACGTTGCCAAACTCTTCCCGTTTTGCCCCAGGATGGCGTCTGACCTTCCAGCAGGGCTATCTATCCGTTAGCTAACCTTTCAGCCAACTCGAGTACTTGCTATTTTCAAAAGTGTCCGGATGCCCGGGCTGTCGGGGGATCCGGACACTTTCGAAACCTGCCAGTACACATTGTTTTTCTTACCCCTGGAAGTGGCCCTTGTGAAAGCCACACTATCGATACAGATGCCAGTCCGCCAACATCGCAGTGAATGACATAATATGGCAGCTGTCAGACAGATGAACGGGCCATCGATTTTATCCAGGAAACCCTCATCCGTCATGCCTTTCCTTTTCGGGCCAGAGTAATATTGAGCAAATATCACACCCGGAATCTGGGGTGCTAGGAATCTAAGAGAAATTGGCAGTCCGCCGGATTAGATCGATTTAGTCTTACTCCGATTAGAAACAATCCCGACAAATGTCAAAAAGATACCTCATAGCTGCCCGGCGGGCAAATGAACCTATCCTCCGCCAGTAGATATTCCACTCTTCGTGCATAGGCTGTAGGATCCTCAATATTGAGCTTATAGAGTTCTGTTATAGCCTTCTTTGCTGTTTGCAGATACTGAGATCTGCATCCGCTGTGCTTTGCCTGGATCTGCAAATCAGTAACCAGCGGCCACTGCATTTAGTCTAGGATAGGATGTCGGTTATCGATTAAGGGTAACTTACCTGGTCATTTGAGGGCGGGGTAGCATCACCAAAGGGGGGGGGAAAGCCTGATTTGGTCCGGGCATCGCTCCAACATGTGCGGACTTCTTCAGTCAGGGTAATTGGGTCCGGCAACGGACATCAGCAAAAAAATCATCTTGCGCCCCATCTCTCCCCGCTCACCCTGTGCGCCGGACGTTCCAGGCGCTTATAACGTAAACTCGAGTTCTGGGTGCGTCCGCCGGGGTTCATTCCGTCCGGAAGTGAAAGGGCCGCCTCCAATGCGTCCGGACGCCACAGGCAGCGTCTGGATGCATTGG
>Ga0307509_10006741_pt1 | contig 15298 bp, 13 predicted proteins | sample 10_EM_MG_FD_202245 | JGI IMG/M metagenome (GOLD analysis project Ga0307509, IMG submission 202245) | Populus trichocarpa ectomycorrhiza microbial communities from riparian zone in the Pacific Northwest, United States - 10_EM | ecosystem: Host-associated > Plants > Roots > Unclassified | place...
CTGCCGTTCTCCTGCTAGCCAGGAGATGAGTTTAAATACAAGAGTTCTCCCAAAGCGATAGTAATCAGATATCCTGCAACCACAATCATTACCGGGCAGTGCACCTTGCCCTGCATGTCCTGTGATCCCACATGAAATATAAGAGTCATATCACTGCCTCAATGCTATCGTCAGCTTACATGACCGTTCCTTCACTTGTGATCCTAAATAAAACAATAAACATGCAAAAACCAAACTTAACACAAGCTACCGGGCCCTAATATAGCTCTGGGGCTGTAAAACAATTAAACTAATCAAAGTAAGCAAAGTAATCAAAGTAAACATAGAAAATCCTGCACTCCGCTCCTGTATACAGTTACCGGAACATGTATACATGTTACACTTTCATACTATGCCTTTCTGGTGGTAAAGAACTCTCAAAACTTGCTATGACAAATGGGGAAGGCAATTCTTGGCTGAGAAGCACGAGTAGAATACCGGAAAACGGCCTCTTCCACCTTAGATCCTGATGTTAGGTAATCCTGTCTTCCGCCCTCTGTGTTTATGTCAAGCCGAAGCAACCCAACACACGAAAGATCAGCTAGGCTAAGGTATTCTTGGCTATGACATGAGTATCGCACTAAGATCCAAGATCATGATAGGGAACTTGATGACGGTCGGCAAACGGCGCCCGGTAAGTTTACCGTACGTTACCGTACGTTACCATATTGTATCGTATGGTAACTTACCGTACCTTACAATTCGAACCCTAACTGCAAAGTGGGTGATATTCCATGACTATGCCATCTTGTATAAAGACTGGTCTGAGACCAGTCACTGACATCAACCTGGACTGAGAAGTCTGGTCCTGCCTCCAAGACTTGACCGGTCGGACTATTCGGAACCCTGGTCAGGCTTGAGGTCTTATTTTATGGGTAAACCCATTCCCGTTATGAATGATGAAGAAATTCAACCGCAAACAGAAGCTATAATATCTACCGGTTCTCATAAATGCAGATTGAATGACCTGTGTGAGCACAGCTGCCATCGTATAAGGAGAGATCTGGCTTTTTTGCCAGGATCCCGGTGTCACCCAATAGTTGTCATGTTCGCAGAAATCGTTCAATTCCCGGTGCCGGGACTGTACTGTAATGTACTCACAGGGGGGCCGTAAACAATTTCAATGCTATGGTAGACTCAGCACTCTAGAAGAAGAAATGATTAAATGATTTTCCGGGCCCAGCTTTACACCTTTTGGGTGGTTATGATTGATGATAAAAAAGCGACTACGGAATAAATTCGCTCTACCGGTACAGTACTTATTGCGCAATTCAACTATGCGGACTCTCACAAAGTTAGCCAGGTTCTCTACACAGTACCCTAATTCGCCCCAGCGCGGGGTTCACGAACGTGGAAATTCAAGAGAATCTCTCTTTTAAAACGTCCCATCTCCTCATCGCAGTTTATGGATTTGGATGGGGATCCTTGTTATGCTCCTTGTTTTATTTGGATTCGCACTTGTTGGCTATGGGCTGCTCGGATCCGGGGGAGTCGGTTCCCTCACCTTAGGGGCATTCAGCCCCGGGGTTGAAGAAATAGTTATGCTGGTTTTACAGAGTCAAAAAACTTTGGTGTGTGTCACGCCTTTTTCCATACAAAACTGAGATCATTTAGGAACCTGGCATGCAAAAAACTATTTTTTTAACCCTTGGCAGAATGCCCCTATTGAGAGAACTTCTGTCGAAAGACCCTACCATGCACTGCTGTGCCCCATGCTTGCACTGCATGGGTCAGCCCTGGATTTTATGGCAATTTGAGGCGGAGCGGGTTCTGGCAATTCGTCAAAGCTCCAATGTATTCGTATTTCCTTTTCATGAAAATGACGAGGCGGTGGTTGCCACACAGATGGTCCTGCCCTTCCCCAGATTTTCCCCCAACTCTTTCTAAACTCCCCCATTAACCCTACATATTCCTCTAAGCCATACATATAATCGAAACTTTGGACAGAGCACCATGGCCCAAGCTACAAATACAAACACACACACAGCCAGATTCGGAGGGGCAATCTCAACAGCGGCAACATAACAGAGAGTTTCAACACCACCGTCTATCAACCTGATGATGATGCAAAGATTTGTGTTGGCTGTCGCCACCCAAGCCAAGCAACATACATGATGGCGTGTGCACCGAGTGATTTCAAGGTGTTGGGTATTGGGTTTTGAAAACAAGTGAGTTTTCGGGAGTGGAGGGGAGCCGAGGAAGGAGCCGATGAGAAAGGCTGTCCTGTTTTTCTCCAGGAATCCAGGACTTTTGTCATTTATTTAAAGGGAACAAGCAGCAGAGAAGGTAGTACTGAGTGAAAAGTCTTGAGGATACCGTAAGCGAGTCAAGGAAGTCGAGGGATTGTGCGTTTTCTCGGCTCGCTCTACCTGGATACCACCTCCCATTAATGACACAGTGGCACAGGAGTCGGGCTCTTGCGCTGGTACTTGGCCCAATGGCAACAGAGAAAGCTAGTTTCACTCAAACAGCATACGAGTAACTCTAGCCATGACACCGGCAGTGGTGTTGGCCGTTGGCTCCCTGAGAGTATAATTATTATAAAGAAATTGAGAATAGCCTGCGGAAGAATGATAAAGACTCTAGAAAAATAGCACCTATAAAAAGCGTGGAGTTGTTGTCTGATAGGTTAGAAACTGGGAAACCAGATAATAGAAGTACTCGTAATTCTCTGAAGTTTGTGAACGCGACTGCTATTGCATGCAGTACATACAAACTAGCATCTTCCCTTGACGGCCGGTCAGCCTGGGATTCGCGTATATTTACTATTGCTCTCTCTTTTGTTTGTCTTTTTTCTTTTTTCTTTTTTTTTCTTTTTTCCTTCTTGCTTGCGTTCCGCCCGGCTTTCTAGGAATCCTTCGTCTCTGCCGGGCAGGGTCCGCTCCCAGCAAACAAGTAACTTGTGATTTGTGCGTTACATCATATGCATTTGTGCGTTGCATCACCTGGGTGTGACTATAAATTTTGTGTGTGGTATATGTCATCACAGTTCTCATTAGATTGTCAGTTTTGGATAAGATCAGATCTGTGAATTTTTACGTAATCAACCTCCAGTACATATATGAAAGTCTGCCGGAGCCTCAAAGGTTTGGTGTATGCACTGGCAGTCGTGTTCAAAAACATCAGAGAATTACGAGTAACATAGGGTTAAAAAATATGAGATTTTTATTGAGCTGTTGGGATTTAAAAAAGGGCAAAAGAGGCTGTTACTTAGACAATATCACCCCATTGCGTATTGTTAATACATCGGTTAGTCTGCCAAGATTGAGATAACTTCCTCTTAAGTCGGTGATAACATCAGTGATCCTAAATTAACTTATAATTAGCAAGCCAAAAAAAAAGAAAGCCGCTGTCGCCCGATTTAAGGAGCCCCACGATACTCGCACAGCAGTCTACTGGTATTCGCAATGTCGAAGCGTTTTTAAAAATGACTGATATTGCATACCACCCAAATACCAGCAAAAAGACCAGATTTGGGTGGTATGCAATATCAGTCTTTTTTAAAAACGCTTCGACAATGTGAGTACACACTGTTCACTTAATTCTGATACCCCAACACCTGCCTGCTGAAGCGCTGTTGCTGGTAAGTTACCAAGCAACTGAAGCTCTTGAGGATGGTGCAGCACACTTTTATCAGTCATAAAACTGCCACAGAAACCGCATTAACTTAAATAAGAGAACTGCGAGCTATATCATGGGCGATGCCCCCTCTGCTAAGGTCTCGACTTTTTTGCTCCTTCCCCACTTTCTTTCTTTTGCTGTGTTTTTCGCCCGTTTTCAAAGGCAGGGAATTCTTGACTACATAGAACACCGATCTCTTATTAAAGTTAATGCAGTGCCGTATACGTTGGGTTATGGGAATTTAGTAGATAGTACGGTAGTGTGCTTGTACCGTACGGGTACACCTTACCTCCTAAACCAAGGCAGCATGGCTGCCAATATCTAAAAAAATTCCCGATTCGTAGCGATAGAGGCACTAGGCGTCGGCAATTTCCAGAATGTCACCCTTGGGATGTCTCGCTTCCGACCCAGTTGCGCATTTTGAGGTGTGGGAGTTGATTACGTTTTTTCTCTCCTTGTTTTATGCTTATCAGTATTTTCACCCTTGAACTACCGGATGAATTGCCGGTATGGGGGGTCTGGGTTTCTCATCACAAACACTTCGGTCCAGCTGCAGTATGTACGAATACTACTCTTACATGTACCGTATCATACTCGAGTACACTGCATCCCCTATGCTTGCATAGCATAGCACTGCATTTGCAGTAATCTGAGGCGGAGTCAGGCCATGAAATTACCCCAGCCTCCAACCTGTTCTGATTTTCCTGGCGTGAAAATGATTGGGCGGTTGTTGCCAGAGGAGAAAGTAAATACCCCCGCTTTTCTTCAGCTTTGTCGACTGCAAAACTTTGTCAACTCCCACATTGACGCTTCTTATTTCTCTATCATTTTAATTATACACACAATCGACATTTTGGACATAGCATCATAGCCCAAACTGCGGGTAATATCACGGTCAAATTTGGCTCCGGCAACAGTGGTTCTGGCGGTATAAGCATCAACAACATCGTCTATAAATCCAAGGAGGACGCAGAGAGTATGCCTTGGCTATCTCCGCTAAAGCCAGAAAACATACATAATGACGTGCAAAACAAAAGACATGAAGGTATCGGGGAATGGTTCTTGAAAACAAGTGAGTTTCAGGAATGGAGTGGGGGTGACGGCAGAGCCGATAAGGCTGTTTTGTTTTGCTATGGGGATCCGGGAGTGGGCAAGACACTTTTGAGGTAAGTGGCTGGATTCATTTAAAATGACAAATATTATATTAATGACTAGAAATAATAGCTCCCTAGTGATCGACCGTCTGCGCAATCAAGCGAGGAACGAAGGTGGAGCGGTTGCATGGTTGTACTGCGACTACCGTGCTCAAGAGCAGACCATCATCAACGTAATAGGAGCGATTTTGAGGCAGCTAATAGGCAGGGAGATCCCGGAGGCGACCAAGCCACTCCTTACAGATCTGAAGCGAAGGTTGAAGGTCGAGATTGATCAGTTAGCCCAAGTTTTCATTTGCGTCGATGCATTGGACGAATGGCTGTCGGAGGATCTCCCTGTTCTTCTTGGACATCTAAGAGATATTGTTCAGGACTCCCCCAAGATCAGAATATTCCTCACCGGGAGGCCCCATGTCGAAGAAATCGTTCGAAGATATTTCCCCAAGGCTGTTGGGATACCTATCAACCCAAATCGGGGTGATATCGAGAATTATCTGAGGATGAGGTTAGACCAGGATGCCGTGCCGGAGGCGATGGACGATGGTTTACGGGAGGATATTGTGAGAACTATTCTGGACAAGATGTCCAATATGTGCGTTAGAGTTTCCCCTCTATCAACCACCCACACTTACTAAATACTGCGTAGGTTCCTTGTTTCGTTAAATATCAAGGCTATTCTTCGAGAGGGCACAATGGCTGAGAGGAGGAGGAAGCTTAGAGATGCGGGCGTCGGGCTGAGCGAGGCTTACACGGCAACCCTAACCCGGCTGAGAAATCAGAAGGGAAATATGGCCGCACTCGGGCTGAATGCACTGATGTGGGTATTGTATTCGGAAAGGCCTTTACGGGCCGAGGAACTATGTCATGCCCTGGGGGTGGAGGTAGGATCTAAGAAACCGGATCCGGAAAACGCTCCTGCGATACAGACACTCCTGGCATCTTGCCTGGGCCTTCTCACGGTCGAGGCGTCTTCCGAAACAGTGCGACTAGTGCACTTCACTCTGCAGGGGCATCTCTCAAATGATCCCACCTTATTCCATCGTCCCCACTCGACAATTGCCGAGGTTTGCTTGGCATACCTCAATTCCGTATCTATCAGGAGTCTTCCACCAACGCTCCAGACTCTCCCTCCAACACTGCCCCTTCTAGAATTTCTAGAATATGCTTCTTTGTACTGGGGGGAGCACGCAAGAAGGGGGATGACGGAAAATGTCAAAAACCTTACATGTAAACTTCTCGATAGATTTGATGAGCATATATCTGCTCAACTGCTACTATTGCACTATGAGCGATATAACATCTCGGGTCTAGCATTTGAGGCGGCAGGAGGACCTGTGGGATTCACCGGGCTCCACGGGGCAGCGTTTCTCGGGATCGCGGAGATGGTTACTGCTATATTGGAGGAGAAGGAATGGGACGTTAATGAAGTCGATTGCATGGGGTGTACAGCTCTCACGTGGGCAGCTCTCAGAGGGAAAAAGGACGTAGTAAAGATTCTTGTGCACCAGTGGGGTGCCAAGCCAGAGAAGGTCGACAACAAATACCGTTACACGCCACTTGCATGGGCAGCTTGGAATGGGCATCACGAGGTAGTGGAGGAGATGTTAAGGCTCGGGGACGTCGATCCTAACAGGGGAGACACTCGACATGGCGAAACGCCACTCTCTCTGGCGGCTGCTTGGGGGCATGAGGAGGTAGTAAAGATGCTTTTAACACGGAACGGCATTAATCCCGACCTTCCAGACAATCTCTTTGGCCAAACGCCGCTCTCGCGGGCGGCATGCTGGGGACATGAGGGGATAGTAGAGATGCTTTTGGAACGAGAGGAGGTCGATATCGACCGGCCAGATACAGCAGATTGCCGGACGCCACTCTCGTGGGCTGCTGGAAACGGGCACGGTGGAGTAGTGAAGATGTTCATTGAACGAGACGTCGACCCCGACCGGGCAGACAAACATGACCGGACGCCAATCTCGTGGGCCGCCGGGAACGGGCATGAGGCGGTAGTAAGGATGCTTTTGGAAAGAGGGGAGGTCAGGCCCAACCAGGCAGACACCCAATATGGCAGAACGCCGCTCTCATGGGCAGCTGCCAATGGGCATCACAAGGTAGTGGAGATTCTTTTGCAACAAGTTGACATCGATCCCAACCATGCGGACACTGAATATGGAGCGACGCCACTCTTGTGGGCAGCACAGAATGGGGACGAAGCAATGGTCGGGGTGCTTTTGGGGAGGGAGGGCATCAAGCCCGACCTAGCAGATAATCAATATGGCCAAACGCCGCTCTCGCGGGCGGCATCCTGTGGGCACGAGGGGATCATAGAGATGCTTTTGAAACGAGAGGACCTCGATCCGAACAAGGCAGACACCAAAGATGATGGCCGGACGCCACTCTCGTGGGCTGCTGGAAACGGGCACGGTGGAGTAGTGAAGATGTTCATTGAACGAGACGTCGACCCCGACCGGGCAGACAAACATGACCGGACGCCACTCTCGTGGGCCGCCGGGAACGGGCATGAGGCGGTAGTAAGGATGCTTTTGGAAAGAAAGGAGGTCAAGCCCAGCCAGGCAGACACCCAATATGGTAGAACGCCGCTCTCATGGGCAGCTGCCAATGGGCATCACAAGGTAGTGGAGATTCTTTTGCAACAAGTTGACATCGATCCCAACCATGCGGACACTGAATATGGAGCGACGCCACTCTTGTGGGCAGCACAGAATGGGGACGAAGCAATGGTCGGGGTGCTTTTGGGGAGGGAGGGCATCAAGCCCGACCTAGCAGATAATCAATATGGCCAAACGCCGCTCTCGCGGGCGGCATCCTGTGGGCACGAGGGGATCATAGAGATGCTTTTGAAACGAGAGGACCTCGATCCGAACAAGGCAGACACCAAAGATGATGGCCGGACGCCACTCTCGTGGGCTGCTGGAAACGGGCACGGTGGAGTAGTGAAGATGTTCATTGAACGAGACGTCGACCCCGACCGGGCAGACAAACATGACCGGACGCCACTCTCGTGGGCCGCCGGGAACGGGCATGAGGCGGTAGTAAGGATGCTTTTGGAAAGAAAGGAGGTCAAGCCCAACCAGGCAGACACCCAATATGGCAGACCACCGCTCTCATGGGCAGCTTCCAATGGGCATCACAAGGTAGTGGAGATTCTTTTGCAACAAGTTGACATCGATCCCAACCATGCGGACACTGAATATGGAGCGACGCCACTCTTGTGGGCAGCACAGAATGGGGATGAAGCAATGGTCAGGGTGCTTTTGGGGAGCGAGGGCATCAATCCCAACCGAGCAGATAATCAATATGGCCAAACGCCGCTCTCGCGGGCGGCCTCCTGGGGGCACGAGGGGATCGTAGAGATGCTTTTGAAACGAGAGGACCTCGATCCGAACAAGGCAGACACCAAAGACGATGGCCGGACGCCGCTCTCGTGGGCCGCTGGTAATGGGCATGAGGGGATCGTAGAGATGCTTTTGGAACGAGAGGACATCGATCCGAACAAGGCAGATACCAAAGATGATGGCCGGACGCCGCTCTCGTGGGCCGCTGGTAATGGACATGAGCGGATAGTAAACATGCTTTTAGGGCGAGAGGACGTCGATCCGGACCATGCAGACACCGGATATGGCGCCACGCCACTCTTGTGGGCCGCAGGGAACGGTGATGAAGGAATAGTAAAAATGCTTTTGGAACGAAAGAACGTCAATGCCGACCATGTAGATACTATATCTGGTGCGACACCGCTCTTGTTGGCTGCAACAAATGGGTACGAGGGGATAGTAAGGATGCTTTTGAAACAGGGGGACGTCGAGCCCGGCCGCCCAGATAGTCTCAATGGCCAAACGCCGCTCTCGCAGGCGGCATCCTGGGGGTATGAGGGGATAGTGAAGATGCTTTTAGAACGAGAGGACATCGATCCGAACAAGGCAGACACCAAAGATGGCCGGACTCCACTCGTGTGGGCGGCTATGGGAGGGCATGTGGATGCGGTATTGGCGCTTCTAGAACGAGAGGACGTCAATCCTGGCCAGCCAGACAAATCTGGCAAGACACCACTTTTATGGGCGGCTGACAAAGGGCATAAAGAGGTGGTAAAGATCCTCTCGAAACGAGATGCCAACCACGATAGCCAGGAACCCCCCCAGACCTCCTCTTCTCATGGCGACCAGATTGTAGGGATACCATTCCCACCTGACGTTTCTCTTTCCGAACCCACAGATATCGTCCCCCCAACCGAACCACCTTGGTGGTCTCAGGCTCTTTCCTCCTGGCCCCTAAAGCTCTGCTTCTGCCGAAGGAAAACCAGGACCCCCCCTAGCAACACCTAATATATCCTCTCCTTTGCGGCCAGCCCGTGTTTTATCAACGCATCTCTAAATTCCCTTTTTGCTTGTCTCCCTTACATCCTGCCTTCCCCGTTGCTAGATATATTCTTATCCTATAGGCACAGTACATGCAAGCTGGAGATGTAATGTGGGCAAGATTTTGATGTATACTGGCATTGACAACGGCATTTTTCCATATTTCTCCTCTCTGTTACTATTTATATACTTTTTGATTTTTTCATATCCACTTCTTTCTTCATTTGGAGTTCTGGTTAGGTTTAGTCGTTTTCTCCCTCTTCATTCTTAGTATTCTACTGTTTCGTTTGTATTTGTCTTGTGTTTCAGGAGCGTGGTACAGAGTAATGTACAGCCCTTTATAGCCAATTGGGCAGGAATAGATAGTAAGCTCGCGGAAACCCATTTTAAGTTAGTGAGCTACCGGTTTATCTCCACATAGGAGTTCCTCTCAGTGCTTCTAAATAATCACTCGCCGTTTCCTTTATAGAATACCAATACGTGTGCTTGTTCTGCTTGTTACCGTCGAGGGCATCCCAAATCGTTGAACTGTGACCTTCACCCTAATCCACCGGCTATCTTCTGATTACCGGCAAATGTTTGGGCTGAAGTAATAGTAAGCGGAGGGCGAGAGCGGCGTCACAGCCAGCTAGCTAAACTAGATTCTGTAAACGCATGAGGTGGGAGTTCAATTTGGTTAGTGGGGGTATTTGAGGGGCATAATATTGCCTAAAGGCCCGATACCCTATAGAAAAAAGTTCGGTTACACAAAAACTTCGAGAATGTAACAACCCTTCAAAGGCGTTTCAGGAACCATTGTATAACACTGCGCTGTGCTCGATTACCTCACTCCACTATCCAATAACGGGACTAGAGATTTCCCAGATAAGGTAATTGCAATTGGCATGTGAGTTGTTGCCTTCACAAGCCCCCTTCTTTCAGTTTGAGACTTTGCGGTCAGGTAGAATTCTACTTCTCGATTTCTGGGCGAATAAGAATAAGTCAATAGGTAAAACCACAGCTGAAGTGGAATAACTAAGGCCAAGGTTAATGATTAGCGGTTTAAACATAGATAAATTTGCTAATATCAAGGTAGCCGAGCAATTTGACCCGAGCCCAAGTACTGTACTGCACAGCACTTGGCCATTTTTTCCCATTAGGCTATGATAAATGTTAGAATTTCTCATAGAAAAGGGTCGGTTATCTCTTGCATAAAGCTTATAAAATCTCCGGGATTGGAGCACCAAGCATGTGTTTAGTCAAAGAGGGTTGGTGGAAAGTGTATACTGTAGCTATTGAGGAGCCAACAAGGGACAAACAAAAATTGTTCACGAGATACTTACTTTTAATATTGTTATGTTTTTTTTATAAGCTCAATCAGCCGGTGCTTGGAGCTTATCAGATTATATAACTTACAGGATAGAGTCAGATATTATCGACTGAGTAGAGAATTTCCCTTAGTCCCGTCATTGGTACCCTATGGGACATTTAGGCATTGAGCCCAAAAAAAAAAATCTATCAAGACAACTGGAGGATGAAAGATACGGTAGCTTGGGGGGAAGCTGCCCGAAGTAGCTTCCATTTATTTTGTAACCGGTTGACGAGAAATAAATGCTTAAAGAATGGGGGCCGTGCTAGTAGTGAATGGAAGTTAAAGCGGATGACATACTAGCTCGAGGGTTGCCCTGCCCCCCTCTTTCCCTTGTGTTGCTGGGTCCGCCTGGGGGATGATTTTTTGTTCTAATTCGCACTTGATTGCTATTAACCAGGGAAATTTGGGAAACATCTCCGGATGCCGCTCGCCAATCATGCGCGATTGCGCAGTTGCAATTAAACAAGTTTCGCAATAGTTTTATGGACACATTCGCCGAGTAGTTTTGTCATAAACTACTGTGTCCTATGGTCATACTACATAGTTCACTGTTTGATAGTAATCTGTGATGCGGATTCCAGTTCCCACAATGCCTCAGAGCCTCAACTTTGCGGCTATTTCGATGGCATGGAAATGATTGGATGGTAGGGTTGTTGCCACAGAACAAGCCACATCGCCCCTCTTTTCTTCAACTCTGCGGAAGTTTTAAAAGGCCCCCCCCATTAATCCTCCATATTTCTCTAGGAGTTCTTCACACGCCAAACAATTGGGACAGAATATTATCACCGAGACTACACATACACAATTTATCAACTTTGGGGATAGCAATTCCACCTGCGGTGAGATAATAGGAGGCTACGATGCTCATAAACTCAACGGGGATGAGCGGATAACAGACATTGAACCATGAAAAACGACAGATTCGACGGTGTCGAGGATTAGTTTTTGGAAAGGGGAGAGTTTTGGGAGAAGGGGGGATGATGGTGGAGCTGATAAGGCTCTCTTCTCCGGCAGTCCCATATTAGGCACGCCTATCTAAGATGAGTAGGTTGTTTGAAAGAAGTGAATATCGCTGACGGAGAGAAATTCTCATTGCCCGGTGATCGAAAGGTTGTACGATCGGCGAAGAATGAAGCTATCCCCGTTACCTGTTTATGCATGTTGACGCTACTGGGGATTTTCTTGAATCTGTTCAACCACCACGACATATGTTTAAACTGTGGCGGATTCGTCTCCCTCGTGCCCTCCTGTTCGCTCGGTTACCTTAGTTTCGCTTTCGCTCCAATCCGACTTTTGCCGGATTATACGATAGTATGGTTTATTTACTCGGCTAGCGCAGGCCATATTGGAAATAATTTTAGGATGCGGTCAGGCAGGGACAACAAGCCAGAGGGGATGAGTGATGATTTACGGGCGGATTTGTCGGGATTATTTTCAAAAATATGTCGAATGTGGGTGGTAGAATTTGGCATTTCCCCTCTCTTAGCAATTAATACTCACGGAAGGTTGTGCAGATTCCTCCTAGTTTCACTAGATCTCAATGCTAGGCCGGGGGACGTCACAATTTGTTAGGGAGGAAAGGAATTTGAAGTGACGAGAGGCAATGTACTAAATGAGCCTTCATAGCGACTCTCAACCGGCCGGTCTAGAGCGGAAATGGGTTGTACTCGTACTCGGATTGAAGGTGTTATGCCGGGTTTTGTATGTACGTGTACTTAGAACCGGGTGGCAAGAGGGGGAGCTGTCATGTCCGAATTAGAATAACTTGATGAAAATTGTGCGCAACTGGAGACTCAGTATTGGAGGAGGATGTCTTGATCTTAATTCTATCGTCGCACTGAGAAGGGAAACAAGCGTCTTTAAATACATAACTAAAAAAAACTTCTACATTCCAATGTCTTTCTTTCTCAGCCCCTCTGTCCTCACGATAACATTCGCCGCACCCCTTCTTTCTCATCTCGCTTCACGTGATCTCTTCTTCCATGCCATGCCATTCCCCTACTCCACGAATTCCAGGTACACTAAGTAACAGTTGTTCTTGATGCACGCCAAGTTCATGCTGTCAATCATTTCGCAAGGCGCCCGTGATTTGCAATAAGGTTCTACCGGTACTCGAGTAGGGGTGGAGATAGGATCTGAACATATGAGTCCGGAAAACATTAACTCAGCCTTGCTCCCTGGTTCGGCCTTAGGTGCAGGGGCACTGTCGGGAAGAAAGAGCCGCGACAATGCGCCAAGGAAAAGGTTGAGGCTAGATGGTGGCTGAAAGGTGATGTTGCTGAAGAATCGCGCCCCGGATCCACTGTTGTTGCCACCGCTATGCCGGGGTACTCGAAGCGTTGCGATATCGCAGCAGGCTCTTGCGGAGGAACGGGAAAGTGGTGAGTGGGAAGAGAGTTGAATTTTTTTTCTGCCATGCTGATGGGCTTTTCCTCCAATAGTAGGGTCTTGAAATCTTATTTTATGGGTTTACCCATTTCTGTTGTGAATGATGAAGGAATTAAGCAGCAAGTAGAAGTTAGTAATACCTACTGGTTCCCTTGATTGTAGATTGGATGACCCTTGTGAACACTGCGGCTATTGTATAGGGAAAGATCCAGCTTTTTTGCGAGGATACCAGTGTCACGCAATAGTTGTCATTCTCGCAAACATCATTCAATTGCCGGCGTCGGGACTATACCCTTAATGTCACGACCTTTATGAACACAACCGCTGTTGAATACTGCCAAAATTCAGCTTGTTTGCGCGGATCTTGGCATCATGCAATAGACTAGTGGTCGTGTTCACATTACGAGTATCATACTTAGAGCGCAGCTCGACTGGGGATGTCTCTCAGAGGCAACAATAGCGCTATCTCCTAAACAAGGAGACATAGCTAAAGCCAGTGGACAAAAAACTCTGCCCGATGGCCATTTTACACCAAAACCAAGCCCTCTTTACCAACCATTTACTCACCCCTGATGAATCTGTAAGTTCCACTTTAGGCCAAATTAAACTGGGGAATAGGTAGAGAGTAGTTTTTAAGAAGAAGAAAAATAGGTAGAAGGTTTTTGGAATTGAGAAACCAGAGACATCCTAAAATGAAGGTGGTTGCTATGTATCTTTTGTATGCTACACTCATACAAATTCCTAAGTTACTTTCCGATCTTTGTACACCATTGCACAAAATATCATGGGTGATTAATTTACAGGCTTGATATTTTCACTACAGCAATAAATTGTTGCCCCCATTCTTCTTGTAATTTCTTGCAATTTCTTGATTGGGGAGTGTTGAGGTATGAATTTCTGACAACGGCCATTTTTGGTGTAAAATAGCTAACGGCCCGAGTTTTTTGTCACCCGACTTTACTAAATGTGCAAAAGAATCCTAGATTCCCAGTGATGTGGAGTTCACGGATATGAGCATTTGCTAGAATCTTCCCCTTGAGATGTCTTATCTACCTATGATAGTTTTATAAATTGGGGTGTGAGGTTTCGCTATGTTTGTTGTTTTATTTTGATTCGCACTTGCTAGCTATCTATGAACTGCGGAATGTGGGCGGCATTATTGCACAGAATTCAGCCGAGTGGTTCTCTCGTATCTTGAGTGCTCGAGTACCGTATTTACTCGCTAGGTCCACTATCGGGGATCTGTACTCGAGTAGTTGGCTGGCGTGTTCGGGGAGTCATACGCAAGTCGAATCACCAAACTATGCCACAATAGGCTTAGCAGAGCAGGTTAACATAATTGCGAATACCAGTTAATGATAGTTACCAAGTTCAGCTCTCCCAAGCTATACCGCGTCTGGGAAGCACTATTCTCTCTTGGGGTGTTTTGTCTCTGGTTGCTGAGATCAAGGATAGTGGATCTAGCGGGTAAATACGGTACTCGAGTACCGGTAGACTGTTGCGCCCATGCATGCATGCATAACATAGCAGGGGACAGTGTTTGACAACAATCCCTGAGGCGGAGTATTGTGTTCTTATTTCCTTGGGCTGAAAATAAGTAGGCGGTTGCTCCGCGGAAGTGAACTAGATAACTTGACCCCGCTTTTCTTCATCTCTGCCCATAGTAAAGTTTTGTAACCTCCCCGATTAACGCCACATATTTCTTGTTTCTGCACACGATCGACGTTTTAAACGGCGTACCATGGCCCAAGCTACACATACACATACAGTCACCTTAGACGACGGCAATACCAACTCCGGCAACATAAAAGATAGTTTCAACACTAACATCTATAACTCCGGCGAAGATGCAAAGATCATGCGCTGGCTCTTTCCACTGGAGCCAGAAAACAGACATCATACCGTGCGCGCCGACCGATTCGAGGGTGTCGGGAATTGGCTCTTGGAAACAAGCGAGTTTCAGGAGTGGAGAGGGGGCGAAGGGGGAGCCGATAAGCCTGGATTGTTTTGCTTCGGGGATCCGGGAGTGGGAAAGACACATCTGAGGTAAGTGGTGGGATTCTTTTAAAGAAGCAAATACTAGTTCCCTGGTAATCGACAGCCTGATCGATCAGGCAAGGGAGGAAGATGTAGTGGTTGCATGGTTGTACTGCGACTACAATGTCCCGCAGGAACAGACAGTTATCAACATCATGGGAGCGATTTTGAGGCGACTGGTAGGCAGGGATATCCCGGATGATATTCGGAAGGCATTTCGGGAAGGGAGAAGGCCACTACTTGCGGATCTGAAGCGAATGTTGAAGATGGCGATTCATTCCTTACCGCAAGTTTTCATCTGTATCGATGCGCTAGATGAATGCTTGCCGAAGGAT
>Ga0307509_10006742_pt1 | contig 15297 bp, 9 predicted proteins | sample 10_EM_MG_FD_202245 | JGI IMG/M metagenome (GOLD analysis project Ga0307509, IMG submission 202245) | Populus trichocarpa ectomycorrhiza microbial communities from riparian zone in the Pacific Northwest, United States - 10_EM | ecosystem: Host-associated > Plants > Roots > Unclassified | place...
ATTTCCTGATGCATTTACTCGATTCTCGCGCTTCGCGAATGTCGCCTAGCCAAGCTCTTTTAACCTTGCATGCGGATTATATTGGTGGCCAGCATGCCAATTACCGGAAATGGTACTTCGCGGCCCAACTAAACCTTGATGACGCCGTCGGTCAATCCCAAAACCCCGGTCTTCAGCGCTTGAAGAGCGTCCGCGGTGGTAACGCCAAATCTCCAGGTGCAAAGTCGTTGGACAATGCCCTCAACCGTTGGCGCAATGCCATGAACAATATGAGTCAATACGACCGCCTCCGGCAGCTTGCTCTTTATCTTCTGTGTTGGGGTGAAGCTGGCAATGTTCGCTTCGTACCCGAGTGTCTGTGCTTCATCTTCAAATGTGCCGACGACTATTACCGAAGTCCAGAATGTCAGAACAGGTCTGAGCCTGTTCCCGAGGGCGTATATTTGGAGACGGTTATTAAACCTCTCTACCGGTTTATGCGGGATCAAGGCTATGAAGTCGTGGATGGGAAATTTGTGAGAAGAGAGAGGGATCATCACCAGATAATTGGCTATGACGACATCAATCAGCTATTCTGGTATCCTGAGGGCCTCGCGCGCATTGTCATGCAAGACAACGTGAGTTCGTGAATTCGCTTGCTGACTTTTTGCTAATTCGCCGTTGCCAGACCCGTCTTGTTGATGTTCCTCCGGCGCAGCGTTTCACGAAGTTTGGCCGCATCGACTGGGGGCGCGTTTTCTTCAAGACTTATTACGAGAAGCGGTCAATAGCGCACCTTCTTGTCAACTTCAATCGCATCTGGGTTCTACACATTGCAATGTATTGGTTCTATACTGCCTTCAATTCACCTAGGGTTTATGCCCCACATGACAAACAATTCCCGTCGGCCCCCATGACGTGGTCCGCAACAGCTCTTGGTGGTGCTGTCTCTACGATCATCATGCTCCTGGCAACTCTCGCCGAGTTCTTTTATATCCCCACTACCTGGAACAATGCCTCTCATCTCACAACGCGCTTTCTCTTTCTGCTCGTGATCCTAGCAATCACGGCAGGTCCAACAGTTTATCTGGCCAAGATAGATGGTGTCCCAACTAAATCAAAGTTCCCTCTTTATCTTGCCATCGCCCAGTTTTGTGTATCCATTGTCGTCACCCTCGCGTTCGGTATCATTCCTTCCGGCCGGATGTTTGGCGATCGCGTTGCAGGCAAGTCCCGAAAGTACATGGCCTCTCAAACATTCACCGCTTCTTATCCCGACTTACCACGGAGCGCGCGCGTCGCTTCAATCTCCCTCTGGTTGTTGGTCTTCGGTTGCAAGTTTGTCGAATCGTACTTCTTCCTTTCGACCTCATTCAGTAGTCCGATTGCCGTAATGGCACGGTCCACCGTACAGGGTTGCAACGACAGGCTATTTGGCAGTGCACTTTGCTCAAATCAGATCAATTTCACGCTCGCCATCATGTACGTCATGGATCTGGTGCTTTTTTTCCTTGACACGTATCTGTGGTACATCATTTGGATTGTCGTTTTCTCCATTGGGCGTTCCTTCGGGTTGGGCCTCTCGATTTGGACACCTTGGAAGGACGTGTACACTCGCCTTCCCAAGCGCATCTACGCCAAACTGTTAGCAACTGCTGAGATGGAGATCAAGTACAAGCCCAAGGTACTCGTCTCGCAAATATGGAACGCGGTCATCATCTCCATGTATCGTGAACACCTACTGTCCATCGACAACGTCCAGCGATTACTATATCATCAAAGTGATGGTCCTGATGGTCGCCGTATCCTTCGCGCCCCACCATTTTTCACGAATAACGATGGCAAAGGCTTCAAGGGCAATTTTTTCCACTCTGGAGGAGAAGCCGAGAGGCGCATCTCGTTCTTTGCGTCTTCGCTTACGACCGCTATCCCTGAGCCCCTCCCCGTTGATGCGATGCCTACGTTCACGGTCCTGGTTCCTCATTATTCCGAGAAGATCCTGTTGAGCCTGCGCGAGATCATTAGGGAAGAGGATCACAACACCCGTGTCACGCAACTCGAATATCTCAAGCAGCTTCACCCGGTCGAATGGGACAACTTCGTTAAAGACACTAAGATTCTCGCAGAGGAGCAACCAGATGATGATGAAAAGGCCATTAACAAATCTGACGATTTGCCATTCTATTGTATCGGCTTCAAGACGGCATCACCAGAGTATACTCTCCGTACACGTATTTGGGCCTCGCTCCGTACACAAACACTCTACCGCACAGTTTCTGGCATGATGAATTACTCGAAGGCAATCAAGCTTCTGTATCGCGTCGAAAACCCTGATGTTGTTCAAACGTTTAGCGGCAATACGGATCGTCTCGAACGCGAGCTGGAGCGGATGTCAAGGCGCAAGTTCAAATTCGTCATTTCCATGCAGCGCTTTGCTAAATTCAACAAGGAGGAGCGGGAAAACGCAGAGTTCCTCCTCCGTGCCTATCCTGACCTCCAGATCGCCTACCTTGATGAAGAACCAGGTGCCAAAGGAACTGACCCGAAGTTATACTCCGTGTTGATCGATGGTCATTCTGAGCTCGACGAGGCTACGAGCAAGAGGCGTCCCAAGTTCCGAATCGAACTTCCTGGCAACCCTATTCTCGGAGACGGAAAGTCGGACAATCAGAATCACGCAATTATCTTTTATCGTGGAGAATATCTTCAGCTTATTGATGCCAACCAGGACAACTACCTCGAGGAGTGTCTCAAGATCCGAAATATTCTGGGAGAGTTCGAAGAATACTCGATTTCTAGCCAGAGTCCTTACGCCCAATGGGGTCACAAAGAGTTCAAGAAGTCCCCCGTGGCGATTATTGGTACTCGCGAGTACATTTTCTCAGAGAATATTGGCGTCCTCGGAGATATTGCCGCCGGAAAGGAACAGACATTCGGCACTATGACGGCTCGCGCATTAGCTTGGATCGGTGGCAAACTCCACTACGGGCACCCTGACTTCCTCAACGCCATCTTCATGACAACCCGTGGTGGTGTCTCCAAGGCACAGAAAGGACTACATTTGAATGAGGATATCTATGCCGGTATGAACGCTTTTGGTCGAGGTGGTCGTATCAAGCATTCCGAGTACTACCAATGTGGCAAAGGACGTGATCTTGGCTTTGGGACAATCCTCAACTTCCAGACGAAGATCGGCACCGGTATGGGGGAGCAGATGCTCAGTCGAGAATACTATTACCTGGGCACACAGCTGCCACTAGACCGTTTCTTAACTTTCTACTACGGTCATCCAGGGTTCCACATCAACAACATTTTGGTTATTTACTCAATTCAGGTGTTCATGGTCACTCGTAAGGGTTTTTTTTTGCAATCTGCGTCTTCTCTAGCAATAACTTCGCCTGCAGTGGTCTTTATCGGCATACTGAACAAGCAGCTCGCAATATGTAAAGTCGATTCACAGGGGAACGTGGTCAGTGGTCAGGGTGGATGCTATAACCTTATTCCTGTGTTCGACTGGGTCAGACGGAGTATTGTCTCCATATTCTTGGTATTCATGGTCGCCTTTCTTCCTTTGTTCTTGCAAGGTCAGTTTCGCCACTGCTGTCGCAACTGTCCCTAATGCCTCCTTTTGCACAGAGCTCGTAGAGAGGGGCACGGGAATGGCTCTAATCCGTCTTGCCAAACACTTCTTGTCGTTGTCGCCGATTTTCGAGGTTTTTTCCACTCAGATCTATTCGCAGTCCATCCTCAGTAACTTAACTTTTGGTGGCGCACGATATATTGCTACAGGCCGTGGATTTGCGACAGCCCGCATCTCGTTCACCATCCTGTACTCTCGCTTTGCCGGACCGAGCATCTATATGGGCATGCGCAACCTACTCTTTCTGCTCTACGCCTCGCTGTCTATATGGATCCCCCATCTCATCTACTTCTGGTTTTCGGTTCTCTCTCTCTGCATCGCCCCATTCGTTTTTAACCCTCATCAATTCTCCTTCACCGACTTCATCATCGATTACCGAGAGTTCTTACGCTGGATGTCTCGTGGCAATTCACGGACAAAGGCCAGCAGCTGGTATGGGTACTGCCGTCTATCGCGAACCATGATTACGGGTTACAAGAAGAAGAAACTGGGACATCCGTCGGAGAAACTGTCAGGCGATCTTCCCCGCGCCACTTGGAGGGCTGTTGTGTTCTCGGAGATTATTTGGCCAATTTGCTACGCAGCCTTGTTCATTATAGCGTATATGTTCGTCAAGTCCTTCCCCGACCGTGACGGTAACCAACCACCGAGCCCACTCATCCGAATTGCTGTCGTTGCCATTGGGCCCGTTGTCTGGAATGCTACAGTCTTACTGGTATTCTTCGTGATCTCTCTTTTCCTAGGCCCCATGATGGGCTCGTGGGCGAAATTTGGCTCCGTTGTTGCCGCGATTGCTCACCTCTTTGCGCTCGTTGGGATCGTTGCATTCTTTGAATTTTTCGTATGTCCCCTCCGCGAAAGCATGAACATGACTTTCTCACCATCTGTTTCCTTTAGTGGTTCCTCGAGCTCTGGGATGCGTCACACGCAGTCTTAGGCGTCATCACTATCATTGCTATCCAAAGGGCCATTCAGAAGATCCTAATCGCTGTCTTCTTATCCCGCGAGTTCAAGCACGACGAGACCAACCGCGCATGGTGGACGGGTAAATGGTATGGTCGTGGCCTTGGTGCCTCTGCAATGTCGCAACCAGCCCGCGAGTTCATTGTGAAGATCGTGGAAATGTCGTTGTGGTCGTCTGACTTTTTGCTTGGCCACGTTCTCTTGATAATTTTGACACCACCAACCTTGATCCCCTTCTTTGACAGGCTACACATGACGATGCTCTGTGAGATGGTGTCTCCTCGTCGTCCTTATCCCTACTGACATTTCCTTAGTCTGGCTTCGACCCTCGAAGCAGATCCGCCCACCATTATTCTCTACAAAGCAGAAACGCCAGAGGCGCTGGATCGTGAGCAACATCCCCAGCTGTTTGGCCTCAATATGACTAACCAGTCGTCACAGGTCTTCAAGTATACGGTTCTCTACGTTCTTGTGGTTGCCCTTTTGGCATCGTTGATTGTCCTGCGTGAGTACCGAAACCAACTGGCAAATGCTGCCTACTAATGGCGATTCATTCATAGCCTCTCTCTTCCGAAACGAGATTACCTTCCATTGCACGATTTGTCAGAATATCTAAACTACTACTACTAATCTTGGTTTGTCGCTGGTCGTACAACTCGTTGTGATGAACTTTCTGGGCTCCGTATGGACCCATGTATAACATTCATTTGCTTCGTGTATACATTAGGATTTCTTGTGCAGTCTCGTCGTAGAAATGAAATGAGTGTTATACCTCAGTGTAGAGTGCAGATATTGAACTCTGTTGGTCGAATTTCAAAGGCAGAATAATTGAACTTTCAAACCGCTGTAGAGCGGGCCACCAACAACCTTCACGTTGGCACCTGAACCTGAACACCATCCACTTAGTCCGCCCAGATGGACTACTTCTCAAAATTCCTCCGTTCAGGCAACACGTCTGGTCCCAAACCAAGTCAGGACAGTACAACGGAATTTCACAAGTCATGGACCTCTGTTAAGGTGCATTCCAACACATTTTGTCCTCGACATCTTTCTCATGTTAACATCAGAATACCCTTGAACATCCAGATGAACGACAGCTTTTAAGAGGTATTGAATCGACTGATGTGCCTGCAAATCTCAAGGTGATGGTGGATTTACTTGTGCGCGAATCTACACGGACCGAGGAGGGGTGTGTATTTGGCGTTTCTTTCTCTCATATTTTACATTGACGCCCCCTCCAAGAGGAACGGGTGTCTGCTTAGAGTACCTATTGAAGAATGGTGCGTCCTCATCCGCCTTGAAATGATCTTCTGCTCAAGATTTCCAGACGTATTGGGAACCCTCGTCAGACTGAGCGAAACCGACCGTCCATCTGGCATCCAGGTGGAGGTATTACGCGCTGTTCAAAACATGGTCATCCTGCTGGATGAGCAGTTTTTGGTCCACTCTGCGGTCCACAAGGCAGTTCTGCGGCTGCTGAGGAATTGCGCTGGCGATGACATCCAGGAGCAACTGGACAATCGGAACCGCAAGGTGATGGGCGCAGCTAAGGACATCGTGCGAAGTTCACCATCGGAGTATGAGGAAGATCGTGAGTTCCCTATCCACATCAGTGTCTGTAACCTCTTCCGACGCGGAAATACAGTTGTCAACCTGCTGTGCATCCTATGCAGTCGTATCCGAACCTTTCGCGAGCTTCTCATGATATTCTTTCACGACAAGCACTGGTACCACTCCGAACCTCTGTTCTCCGTCGAGGAAGAGGACGAGGATGAGGAAGACGACGGAAGTTACGACTCCAGCGACTCGAGCCACACAGAAACTCGGGAGCGCAAATCGGGGACCTTTGACGTTGCGGCAACACCAGAGGTGTCCGCAAACCCCAAGAAGTCTGAATACGAATTCCTTCTGTTCAACTATCTTCTGCGATTTGTGCACCGGGAAGGCCAGATCGGCGACTTTGCGAGAGCCGGGCTTTTATTCCTCATGGATGTGGCAATGTCACCCAGCGACCAGAATCATCGACTCTCCAAAGACGATTCCGTACCATCCGACGCTGTTTCCGAAACAATAACAACAGCAGACCCGATCTCTGATGCTGCACTCTCGTTGGCTGAATACGTCCTGGATGGTGACTTCTCTGACGTACTAGGGGCCGGTCTTGGGGCCGTCTACTCACAACTTCCTTCAAAGCTCGAAGTCCATGCACCTGCTGTCGCCGAAGAAAACAGGGGTGCAAGCATGGTACTTGGTGGCCACCCTGCAGATGATGAGTACAGCAAATCCCAGACGGATGATCGTGAATTCCATCGCCCACTCGCAATGGAAGATTCACGAGCCACGGACTTCAAGACCCGTCTGGATCACTTCCTGAAACTTCTTGAATTCCTTGAAGATATATTCCGGCGTAATGTCCCCACCGATATTTCTGAAACTAGTTTGGACCCTTCCGCCCTTGTCGGCACAGCCATCGTAAATTCTATCTTGGAAGCCATTCGCCACACCTTCCTCGAAAACGTCCTATATCCGTCCATTTTGGAGTGCTCAGATGCGGACGGAAGCGCTGTGGCCGTCATGTCATACATCGAAATTATGATTCGAACCTTGGAAAGGGGACAACTTACTGACCTCGTCGTCAATTTCCTGGTCAGTGAGGACCCTGACGATGTACCAAAACCTCGGCCTCGCCCACAGAGCACGTTGACACTCGGGTCAAGTACTCCCAACAAGGCGCAGGCTACCGAGTCCCAGAACAAGCTACGTCGACGACGAAGTAGCGCAATGATGTTACTGGAGCTCGAGGCTCCCGAGTCTACAAAACAATCGGGTTACTTTACGAGTCTCGGTCGATTCACACTGAAAGACCTCCTTATCTCCAACCTCCGTTCCAAAGACCAACCCACAGCCGCGGCAGCCTTGCAACTTTTCAACGCATTACTGTCTTACTACAGTCCGCTTTGTGTCGACAGGTTGTTAATTGTCATTCATGACCCAAACGCAACCAGTTTTCCCGAACCTGGTTTGAATGAAAAGCCAAGTGCCACACCACTTGATCAAGAGGATGCTGATGCTTTCGTCTATCCAACGGTGGTAACTGAAATACAATCCCCCTTACCTCCAAGATTTGCACAGCCAAGGACGACCTATTCAACTCACGAACGCGAGATGGACCTCTATTTAAAGCTTGTCTCTCGTTTGGATCCCTTGCATTCGAGCAATAGCTTCAGCACTGGCTATGATCGATACCTTTGCGATGCAATTCAGGCCATCCAGAATCACCACTCGTTCTCGTTGGATGTTCCAGAAGGGATGGAAGCTCAGATGAAACACCGACTTCAACCAAACGATCCCATCCTTTCGGCCGTTCTGGACTGGCTCTGCAAGTTGTTCTCAAATTCCCCAGAGTTCAATATCGCGTTGACAGGCGTCCTAGCGTCGCTGGCCCACGATCCATTTCGGTCTCTTGCAGGGTGGCTGACATTCGGCCACGCAGAGGACGACTCTGGTATGACCCAGTCACCAGTGGGTAGCCATGGTCTTAGTACGCCAGAGGACGGCGATGACAAGTCGGCGGACTACCACATCGAGGAGATGCTAGCATCCGAATCAAGAAAGCCCCCTGCGTCAAGTTTGGATGATGGGCCTCGACCTGTCGTCCTCCTCGTATTCCAAAACCTGGTGGCACAGCTTGAGCGATATCGCCAGAGCGTCGAGAATTTCGATAAATATCTCCTCGAGCGGCGACAAGGTCTCCTGTTTTCCGAAAACCTGACGGATGCGCTCACGCTGGCGCTGGACCTCGATGACACCGTGGGCACCCCAATCGTCCAATCACCAATTTCTACTGCGAACAGCATCGCGGTCTCTGAGAGCCCACCGAAGTCGGCCTCCACATTGTCCGAGTCACTCGTGTCTTTTCTGTCTCCTAGAAAATCGAAGCCAGCACCGTCGAAAGCGACACAGTCGGGTGCGACGTTGACATCAACGTCATCAAAATCCGTCGCAGCAAGGCCTTTTGGGTCTCATTACCAACACACCGGCACTGTCTCGGTTGAACCCTTCGAAGCACCGTGCCCGTTGGAAGGGCCCTGGATGCCAGCGCGCTCCCTCAAGTTTTCTGCGGAGGAGGAAGACGTTTTCTCCTCTGGGTGGGAAGAGAGGCCCAGGAAAACGGCCGGCTCTTCCTACCAACGGAAAGAACAAGTGCAGGGCCCTAAGACCGTGACGTTGTCAAGATTGTTGGACAATATTGTTATCCTGGAGGAGTCCATCAAGGAAATGGCTGCCATTATCCATGCTCGGCGTGCTCTCGGTATTGACGCGGTACGCTACATGTAGATTTATCATGCAAAGGTTTATATAGCTAGGTGACTGTAAATCTTTAGGAGGTACTTGGATTGTTTATACCCTAGATATTCTATATGCGTACATGTATGAGAGCTAGTTAACATCATCCATAAGATACAGGTAACAAGAATAGCGAAGCTGAAAATACCAGTGGAGAGTCATGGCTTGCGAGCACGTCCAGCCCGTTTGCTCTTCCTGGTCGACTTGTCAGCTTCCGCGTCCTTATCCTTGAACATTTTCTGTTGCAGCTTTGCAAATTGTTCATCGTCGAGCTCTTCGGGATCGGGTTCAGCGCCGCGCCTCTTCTTCTTGGGTGACTCCTCGACCTCGCCCGCGGCCCCATCCTTCTTTCGCTTCCCCTTTGCACCAGGCTTGGGGTCTGCGTACTTGGCAGCGAGGTTGTCGAGGAACGCCCCAGCGTTCTGCCGCTTCTTCAGTATGAGAGCCTGCAACGCCGAATGGTCCTCCTCTTCACCCTCGCCCTCACCCTCACCCTCGCCCTCCGCCTTCTTGCCCTTTCCCTTTCCCTTCCCCTTCCCCTTGCCCTTGCGAGGACCGGCCTTGCCGCTCCCGTAAAACTCGTCCCAGACGCCGAGCTCCTTGGCGAGTTCCTCGGCTTCCTTCGCCTCCTTGTCCGCCTGCTTCTTGCGCACAAGCTTGGCCTTTTCGTCCTTCGAGCTCTTGTTCCACGCCGCGGTCGCGGACAGCTCGCCCTTTGCGATCAGGTCAGAGATGGCCACCACGAAACGCGCCTCGTCGTCGTGGGTGGAGTGGGGGATGTGAGTCATGATGGCGTCAAGAGAGCCGCCTGTCTCCTCGTATGCCGCCTTCAAGTCATCGACCTCCTCGCGCGAGCCTGTTTCATAGATAGCATCATGATGCCAGGTACGACGTGGGGGTAAAAACATTCATCCCTCACCTTGGTATTCCTTCCTCATCTGGTCTAGCTTGTCTTTCGTGACGCTCTCGAAAAGCTCCTCGAAATACGCCTCCCAACCATCCTCACCCTCGGCTAGGTCGAACCCTTCCTCGGTGCTACCAGTGGTATCATACTTCTTCCGGCGCTTCTTGTCACTGAGCACGACATACGCGAAGCCTACTTGCTGAAACTTTCGAGACGCGGCTTGTTTGGCGTCCTCCGTGGAAGATGCATGTTTGTCTGGGTGATAGATGAGAGCTAATTTACGATATGCTTTTTTGATATCTTCATCCGTTGCACTAGACTCGATACCGAGGACGGAATACAAGTCCACGTCTTCATCATCGAAAAATAACGAAGTGGGATTGTTGGAGTCCATGTGACGGACAGTGACCTCAGATGAAGTCGAATGATGATTATGATACGCGAACGTGACTCGCAAACCGCGCCTAGTCACGGATCACGTGGAGAGTTGCGTGGTGACAAGACAAGATGAATTAAAGTAGGTAAGTGCATAGATATTCCAGGGTCATCAAAGGGTAACGGGTCTCCGCTTCCACTTTACAACAACATCAATGATCAAAAGTCCATCACATGAAAGAGGTGATACGGAAACGCCCTTGCATGTAGGCCGGGCAACTGTACCACTCATCGTAGGAATAAGGGTAGAAAATGCATTAGGGTAACTTTGGCCCATCACTCGATCGACAATCGCGGCTGCAATGGGTAACCAACGGTTTCGGGCTTCTCTTCAGTTCCATTGGACTTCTTGATCCGCCTTGGTTGAAGGAGGGTATCTGTTATACATGTGAGTCAAAAGGTAATGTGTGTACCAAAGGAAAGACAGACAGCGTGAGATTGACTGACCGGAGGTTTTTGATTCGTATAAACCCTTTCCAAAGTCAGAGAAACATTTAAGGCCGACGCCAAACGTTGTCAGCAGCAAAATCATGGAGACGATGGCTTTTAAGGGTCGATTTGTTAGCACATTGACAAACCAGGCACCATGAAATACCCACCGAACACGGTCAATGTTGCCCGTGTCGTTTCGTATTGAGCCTCTGAATCTGGATCATAGAAGCGAACCAGCTTGTAGACTGGCACGTATGAGATCGGGTCATGGACTGGGCCAACAAAAATAACATACCAACTATGGAAAAGATGAGTTACCGCGAATGATAGAGGATGATGAAGCAACTTACAGTACGTTTCAGACGCCAGCATCAAGAACAAGGAGAACGCCATCAACCTCCCAAAACATTTCATGTCAGGAAACAAAAGGACATCTGCTCCCAGTATACGCACAATCTGATTTCGCGTTGGACGGCAAGACCACATCCAATAAGAAGAACCAGGACCACAGGAATCGCAGCTACTGTTAGACCAAACTCGGTCGAATCCCTCGAGAGAACGACGATGAGAAGCTACAGGCAGTCGTCTCGGTAAGATGAAGAAACAAAAGGTCACGTTGACACCTACTTGAATGGTAATGCCCGTGAAGGCAAAGAAGTCGAACTTGAGGAGGCAAACCAGTACTTCGTAGAACTGGTACATCGCTTTGTGATCGACTGTCAGCAAAGACAAGTAGCAACATAGTTGAGAATACTGACTCTTCAAGGCACGGTTTGCTCCTACAAGTCGGAAGACAGCCCAGCTAGGTCTCGCTCAACGTTAGGTTCCAGAATAAGACGCTATTTGCGTACCCAAATTCGGAGTACAGTGTCCTCACGAAGAATATCATGACGAACCATGCTGCCGCAATGATAATCGGGACCGCAATGAGTAAATGTTCCACTTTTCTATACAGAGTGCCACTGCCACCGCAGGTCTTGAGAGGGGAAACAGCGTGAGTCAGTGGCATCATGGGAATCGCTAAAGGACAAACATACGATATAGTCCACGGTACTGTCGCAATCTTGTCTCCGTACTAAGGCTGTCTTGGTCTCATGGATTTGTATCGCGGCGAAAACGACGAGTGCAGCGTGGAATACTGAGTAGTCAGATGTGATGAGTCCGTACGATACCTCTCGAGTAGACGGTGAACATACTTAAAATGCCGGCAAGTTGGATCACGTTTCGTAGACGGAGGGCATCAAAGGCCATCAGCAGCTCAAATAACCTACCATTGATGTCAGAAACAAAGGGCCGAGAAGCCCTGACTGTATGCTCACTCGGCGAGGACAAAGAGGGCTAGATAACAAGGAATGGTCTGAGTGCAGTCAGACCAGATGCGCATGAAAAAAAAATTCCTTTACATACTTTGTAATAGGAAATGCTGAGATCAACATGCTCTGCAACCTGGTAACAGTCAGACGTGCGCGTGAGCGATATCAAGCCAAGTACAGACCAAGTGGAATACGACGGATATAATGGCAAGAACCGCGATAGCCTCTGTAAACGACGTCAAGAAGGGGGTGATTGACCTTGGACACGGATTTTCTTACGAATGGAGACTGCGGGGAGGAACGGGTTAGAAGATCAGGACGGAAGTGATGGAGCGATGTACGAACTCGTCGCAATGAAGGCCTTTTGTGCACGAGTCCCCAGGAATGGTTCTACGGGCATTGCTCGAGCTTATGACTGTGGTATCGAGGAGGAGTATCAAGGTATGGCGGTCAAGAGGAACGAACAGCGTCGAATGATGACCGGCGACGCCGTGCAAACCCTGCACAGGGCTGCTTACGCAATGAGCGCCTTGAGCATCGCTTCGCCGACTGAGAGTTCCTCCAGCCAGAGAAACTCTACAGCCCCCAACACTTTCCTATACCACTCCTCTCTCTCCGTCTTTGCCTCTTCCTTCACAGCCTTTATCCCCATCTCTGCCCTCTTTGTGACCACTGCGCATATCTCGCTTATGCTCTCCTTGCAAGCGTGCTCATTCTCTTCCGACACCACTTCCGCATATCCCCGTATGGTGTCCCTCCATTGCCTCGAGGCTGTAGCCATTTCTTCTTCCGACCCGCCCTCTGTGCCTGCCGGGAAGCTGTGGTGCAGCCTTAGCGCTGTAATAAGGCGGAAGGAAGTGTGTGCTGGCGAGGGTGAACAGTGGATCGTCCAGTCCCTTCCTTAACATGTCAGTGCCCATTCTGAACTCCCCGAGATGCGGACTCGATCAATTACCCCCAATACCCCTCCGTGTCAAGGGTTTTCTTCACGAATGACCCTATCTCACCTCGACAATCCAACAAGCCCGTGACAATGTCTTGAACGTTCACCTCGCCTGGGTACTCCCCGGACATGAGCTCCTCCGACGTGATCGAGTTCGTAAATCCATACTCCACGAAAAGGGTCCGATTTGGGTGCCATCCATACCTTAACGTTACTTCCTGATCGCGGGCAATACCCTTGTCGCATGAAACACACACGAGGTCCTTGTTGCCGCCACCATCAGGCGAACACTGCCGCCAGATCTCGGATCCCGACGCGCGTGCTGGCTCCATCGTTGGCTGCATCGAGGTGTGGTTTGCTAAATCGAACACGGCGCAGAGGCTCATGTTATTGTCCTTGTCCAGCCCAAGATCGTCGTAGAGACAGCGCGTATTTACTACTCCAACATCGATCGAAAGCAGTTCTAATTGAAAGTTGTAACGGGCTTCCCTACCGTTTAGCCACGCCCACACAAAGTCCAAGATCAATTCTGACTGCGCCCTTGTCCTCCGAAGCCGTGAAGACAGATCAGGAAAGTCGTCCTGGCCAAAGTCATTTCAAAATGCCGTTGGCAACGAGAACGTGTGTGCAGGCCCTACCACGTATAGACGGACAGCTTCCCAATCTTTCCAGAAACGTGTCTCTAACAGGAGAAGGTCAGACAGCACGGAAGGTGGTAATAAGTCCAAAAGTCTGTGCTCTTCTCGGGATCCTGCGCCCAGAGTACGATGTACAATCCAAGTCAGAGGGTGACTGCCAAAGTCTCGCGGCAGGAATGATATATATGGTCCGAAATAAGGGTCGTCCGACTCGCAGCCTGGTGCGGGCTTGTAGAGCAGCAGATGCAAGGAGATGAGTTGGGTCGCTGTCAATCGTTTCGAGTTGGGATAATGTCCTAATGTCTCCACGTTGATTTTGGCCTTGCGAGGCAGTGTAAGAAGCGGAGTCCAACGCTGCAAATTAGGACAGTATCATGGGTGAATCGAACACGCTGGACAGGCATTTGAATACAAACTGGGATGTCAACGATCGCGAACAGACCAAATCCTGCGCCTGACAACGCCGAATGATTTTGTCAGGCCAGGCCCGACACATGGGAGAAGGGGAGTTCGTACCCTTGACGTGTTTTGGTCGAACGGGGAGGTGATCTCCGTCGATCATCATACCGTGCCCTTTCAGCCATTTCAACAGCGCCTCCCATCGTCGCTCGTCGCAGTCAGCTAGACCAGAGTCGGACATGGACGTGGTTGCTGTACCTAGTTGATTTGCTTTAGATGGCATTGGCCCACGTAGTCTTATAATAATTATAATGGGTTATCATCATTATCATCCTCGGGTAAACGCAATCATCAGTGCGTCTTTCTAAGTTACCCTTGCTCATCGATGTCTATTTTCAACGCATCCAGATTGCTTGGCAAGACTGTCCTTATCACCGGCGCCAGTGCCGGTATCGGAGCGGTACTCGTCTCTCTCAGTGGCGTTCCGCTTTATCTTTCTGACAATCACAATCCTGCCCTCAGGCCGCCGCCGTATTATTTGCAAAGGTACAAACGCCACATGTGTTACCCATCATAAACGATAATAACTCGAGTGCGATGCGATCTTTTGTGACTACGAACTCTGCCCCCCCTCGCCGTTGTGGTCTACTAGGCGGGCTCGAACTTGATCCTCGTCTCGCGCCGAGCGGACCAGCTCGAGAAAGTCGCGGGGGCTGCAGGCGCCGCGCACAAGGCCGCCGGCGTGCAGGAAGGCGGGAAAATAGTCTCTGTACAGCTCGACGTTACAGACAGGACCCAAGTGGCTGCGCTGTGGTCCAAGGTACCACAGGAGTTCCGCAACGTCGACATCCTCGGTGCGCTCTTTTTTTTTCTTTCTTTGTTATCTGCGCACCTCTCTTTCTTACATTTTTGCCCACATCCACCCAATCTAACTCCCCATTCACTCGTATGTGACGTCGTGGCAGTCAACAATGCTGGCGGCGCCCATGGCACTGACCGCGTCGGTGATATCCAGGACAAGGACATCGATACGATGTTCAATACGAACGTCCTCGGCCTCATTTCCCTTACCCAACTCCTCATGAAAGGTCCGTCCGTCCGCCTTTCCTCACCTTACCTTTACGATATCCCCACACCACCACCCCTCTTTCTTTCGTGGTCCTCCGCGGCATGGGCTGAGAACGACCCATCACGAAAGACTTCAAGGCCCGCAACACAGGCCACGTCATCAACATCGGGTCGATCGCGGGAAGGGAATCGTACGCGGGCGGCAGCGTGTACTGCGCTACCAAGGCTGCCGTGCA
>Ga0307509_10006743_pt1 | contig 15296 bp, 19 predicted proteins | sample 10_EM_MG_FD_202245 | JGI IMG/M metagenome (GOLD analysis project Ga0307509, IMG submission 202245) | Populus trichocarpa ectomycorrhiza microbial communities from riparian zone in the Pacific Northwest, United States - 10_EM | ecosystem: Host-associated > Plants > Roots > Unclassified | place...
GCCTAGGCCGTGGGAATCGGCGATGTCGATGAGCGCTTGGGCGCTCGAATCTCCGAATCGCGAAGAGCATAGTTCCCAGTCGCCGCGCCCATGCCCTAGCGAACTCTTGAAATTTCCAACGAGATCGGCCGCATAGATCTTACCAACATCTTGTGAAGGTGTCTCCTGGGTTTTCTCACAGGATCGACACCACCTCCGCGTGTCTCTACCGAGCATGCCCCCCCTGGCCACCTTCGCGTGGTACCTATTAACGTTCAGACAGAAAGGAGGTGCTGAATCAATCCATCTTCGGGTCTGGATCTGCGGTCCCACATCTGATACTGGGTGCTCTATGGCTCTTCCTTCGAGCTCCCTTGCTCTGTCCATCAAGTTCACTTCGTAGCTCACTGCGGGGAGTACTGTTGGTGACGCGAACGCTGGACTTTGCCAGTGTTCTAAAGTACCCTGGTAAGTCATGTCAAAGCCTGAGACTAGGTAAGGGGGGAGCGACTGTTCTCGGGGCCATCCCCTTGACTTTCAAAGTAACGCGCACCCGCGAGAGCGCCGGACCACGACTCCCAGGGGCGCAGATCTTTTTGAGTTCGGTGGCACAGCCTCGAATGTCGAGCCCCACATAACGGGCAAACGGCAGTTCCGACCGGGTCGGGTTGACAGTTGTTGGTTGGACCAGCAAATGGAAAACGCGCTCAATCCGTGGGGGTCATGGGTCCCAGGTTGCTTCCGCACGGAATGCAGGACAACTCCTTGCCGTATCGACCAGTCAATCAATTCGGGATCGCGAGTCATGAAACTACGCGATAAGAGGGGGAGTTTCGCCGCGCGGCGAGGCCCCTATCTAGAATGTGAACTAGTACTTGCCTTCTCTCCGCCCCACCCAAACACAAACGAGGCTGAATAGGCATGGAAGCTTTTTCATAAATTCAATGCATCGCGGCAAGAGGAAAATAGGATCGTCCTCCAAGTCCCGAAAAATTACAAACAAAAGTGGCAGAGTTCGTGTGATCATTTTCGTAGGTGGTAAAGCGAAAAGCTGGCTAAGGGAAATCAAAAGATGAAAGTCCAGTCCGATTCTACGAACGTGTATCATGACATGAGGACTACAAGCAGAATAATAATCACACAGGATGGCGTAAAGAAGAAGGGGGGGGGAATGTCCAAACCCACAAAGGTGGAGTCCGGTTACAAGAGGAAGGCGAACACTCCAGCACCAGCGAACAAGGTAAGGAGAGCGTCGACTGCGATCGAAAGAGCGGACGACACGGCGCCAGATCCATTCGAGGGAGTAGGCGTGGGGGTAGAGCTTGTGCTAGAAGTCGTGCTAGTGCGCGTGCTCGTCGGGGTTACGATCGGAGGCCGTGTGCTCGTCGAGGAAAGGGTGGTAGTGGTCGTGGTAAGTGAAACGGTAGACGGAATGCTAATCGAGGATGAGTTGAGCGAGGGAGTAGGTGGGATCTCTGCGGAAACCGTGTCAGTCGGGGAGATGCACGTAGGAGTGCCGATAGTGTCTCGGCTGCATTCGTATCCCTCCGCTAAAAATAAAATAAGTTAAGCAAGACGGGTCAGTTCAATGAGGTGAGGGTGGACGTACGGCAACAGAAGTTCTCTCCAGTGCAGAGAGTAAAACCGGGATCGGTGCATTCGGGGGGAGCAGTGTCCGGAGTGCAAGTTTCACCGTCCACGCAGCATCCACGCACTCCCTCAACAACGGCACAATAATGTCTACACCCAATGAAATCAGAAAACTACCCACGGGTGGGAGAGTTTTGAAACGTACCCCTCCTCACAGCATCCTCCACCCTCGCAGCAACTCTCAGTGGGCGAGCAACAAGAGTTGCCTCCACAGCCGGCATAACCGATTTGGCAACATCCGGTGGAATAGCAGTAGAAACCTTCCTCACAGCAACCTATTCGTCGCGCATAAAGGTCATGGACGAGTACAGCCGAGTAAATCGCGGGTCGACTCACCAGCCGGTTGGCAGCAGGTATTTCCAGGTGGACAGCAACTGTGAAATAATTCCAATATTGAGCATTCTTCCAATCAGACACGCTCATCGTAGCGAAACGGCAAACAAATGACCGCGACCAACGCGCGTGTGAAATACGACGAAAAAAAAAAGGAAACTGAAGACTAACGTTCCAGGCGCGCTGGCGCACTCCTCGGTACCGGTGGGACATTCGGCCTGCCTGACCGCCAAGAGAGCACGGATAACGCGGACGTTCTCCGACGACCCCCCGCCCTTCAATCCGTTCTTGTAGGGCTTCAAGACCGCGCGAGGGTTATACGCCGCGAAGACCTCAGGGAGAAAGAACTGAGAGGCGACGAGGTTGGCGGAGAAGAGGCAAAGCAGGGCTGTCCAGAGCAACATTATGTTGGATATGGGGGATGGGAGTTGTGGAGAGAGAGGATACCTGGGGGAACAGAAAAAGTGGGGAGGAAGAGGGGAGGTATTTAAGCACCTACTGGCAATTCACTTCACATAGAGCTGCACGCTGACTGCCAAACGTCCACCAATAGGAGAGGCGGCAACCCAAACCACATTCGGTTCAAGTCCAGCGCCGCCAATCATGGATCGCCGTTCAACGTGGGGGATGGACGACCCAATCACATCCAGACCCGTTCTACTTTCGCTTTCGAGTGTAGCTTGGCCTGAGGACGTTTTGAGATGTTCTGCTCATCGCTGTTCGTGGAGATGAGGCGGTCGTGGGAATCAGCGAAGATCCCCAAGCGAACCTATCAGGACGGTGAGCGCGAACCCCGGCCCGGACCGAATCGAGGAGCACCTTTCATCCACTCCAACAATGACTACGTATCGCCGGGCCCAAGCCTAACGAATTTTCGGAAATCACGAAGAGATCGACCGCCTAAATCCCCGGAGCTTTCCAATACTTTTGTGAAGCATTCCGAAGGGTGTTTCTTGGCGTTTCTCGTATGATTGACACCACCCCCGCGCATCTTTACTGGACACGCCCTTCCCTGGCCGCCCTCGCGAGGTGCCGATTAACGTTTGGAAGATGGGAGGTGTCGAATCAATCCGCCGTTGAGTCCGGATCTGCCGTCCCGCGGTCGATATTGAATACTAATTGCTTTACTGCGGGGGTATCGCGGCTTACGCGGAGGGTTAACTTTGCCAGTGTTCGGGAGTACCCTCGGAAAGCCACGTCAAAGCCCGAGACTAGGTGAGGGGGGGGGGGCTGAGCGACTGTTATTGGGACCATCTTCCCATTGATTTTCGAAACAACATGGGTGAGACTTGCGAGAGCGCCGGAGCACCGCTCTCAGGGGCACGGATCTCTCACATACAGTCAGATGCATTGCCTTGAATGGAGTTGAGCCCTCCGCACTGCTCGCATCAAATTGAGCGCTGTCCTTACGCACACTGTATGTAAGGCCGCCCAAGTTCCGTTTAGATATGACCAAACGGGATCATGCGGCAGGCCCCTATCCAGAAAAAGTGCTGGTCTGTACACATGTGGGTCTCACCGAACACGAACGAGACCTGATTCGCATGAACGTTTTTCACAAACATGAAGCCTTAGATCGCGGATTAGTCATTTTACGATATACGCGACAAGAGAAGAGCATTGACGTCCAAGTCCCAGGAAATACAAATATAAGTGGCAGGTTTCATGAGAACGGTTTCGTCGAGGGTGAAGCAAAATAAACCAAGAGAATCAAAAGGTGGGCATCCGGTTCAATTGTTATATCGGTGATCATGGTGTGTGGGATAATAACCACACGGGGGAGTAAAGAGAGGGAGAGAGAGAATCACATGAAAAGTGGAATTCGCCCGTCTTGTTTAGAAGAGGAAGGCGAATACTCCAACGCCAGTGAACCAGGTAAACAAAGCAGTAACCGCGACTGAAACAGCGGATGACGCAGTGCCAGATCCCTCCGATGGCCCACCCGAGGTGGACGTGGGCGTGGGAGTAGAAGTTGTGCTAGGGAGCAAGATTGTCGAAGGACGACGGGTGGTTGTGGTCGTGGTGACTGTAGGTGTGGATACTGGGGGGATGTAAGTCGCCGTTGGCGGATCATTATTGACGGAGGTGGACGTGTCCGGTGGAGAAGACGGGTTGCGGCACGAGGGCGAGTTGGAGGCATCTCGGTAGCATTCGTATCCCGCCGCTGGAGGTATAGAAGAAAAGTTAACGAAGGCGGCCTAGTTCATTACGGTGGACGTACGGCAACAGAAGTTCTCTCCTGGACAAAGAACGTAATTCGGGTTGGTGCACTGGGGAGGGGGGGTATCCCCAGTGCAAGTGGTACCGGTGGGGCAGCACCCGCGTTGACCATCAACCACGGCACAATAGTACCTACGCCACAACAAGATCAGAAAACCGCCCCAGCGCTAAAAGGTTTTGGAGCATACCCGGATCGACAGCATCCTCCACCATTGCAGCAGCTCTCGCTGGGCGCGCAACAAGAGTTTCCTTCACATCCGCTGTAACCGGTTTGACAGCATCCGGTGGAATAGCAGTAGTAACCACTCCTACAGCAGCCTATTCGTTGCGCATAAAGGTCAGGGACGAGTAGGACCGGGTGAACCGCGGGCCGACTCACCGTCTGACTGGCAACAAGTACCACCAGTTGGACAACACCTGTGTGAAATGATCCAATGTTGAGCATACCCCATCAAATGCGCTTCGTGAAACAGCAAACAGATGACCACGGCAAAAGCGCGTGTAGAACGCGAAGAGGCGAGAACAAAGAAAACTGAAGTACTAACCTTCCAGGTTGATTTGTGCACTCCGCGTAACCGGTAGGACATCCACTTTGCCTGACTGCCAAGAGCGCCCGGATGACGCGGACGTTATCGGAAAACTCCTTGGTCTCCAATCCGCCGTTCATGGGCTGCAAGACCTTGCGCGGATCATACCCCGCAAAGACCTCGGGCAGAGAGAACTGAGAGGCCACGATGTTGGCGGAGAAGAGACAAATCAGGCTCGTCCAGAGTAACATGGCGTCGGATGGGGGGTCGCAGAGAAAGGGACCACCTGGGGAACGGAAGAGGTGGGGAGGAAGGGGGAAGGGATTTTAAGTGCCTACTGGACAATTCGCATTCAATTCGAGCTGTACATCAGCTGTCAAATGTCCATCGGGCGCCCTTGGGCACGTGGCAAGGCGAAGATCCAACCCATATCCGGTTCCTGTCCCGCGCCATCCGTCGACATCGAGAATGGTCCCCGTCGTGGCCAGGCCCACCCTCGAACATACAGGCTTTCGACTGTGGCGAGGTTTAAATTTGAGGATTCCCGGCTCATCGCCGTTTGTGAGGACGGAGGTGATCGTGGGAACCCGCCAAGATCCCGTTCCGCCGCGTATGTCGTGGGCCGGCAGCGAGGAGGGGAAGATCAAAACTCGAAACAGTTCGGGCGCCCCACCTTATGTCCGTTTATGTTAGCCGTGGGAGCTCAGGGCCTTGCGCTGTATTATGTCAGGGGAACAGGCGGAAAGTCGAACACCAATGAAAGGCAAAGAACAGGGATAAGTACATTGACAACTCCACGCTAATTACCACCTGCCGAGGTGACCAACCCTATCTTACAATATTTCTCAACACTTCATCTTCGGATCATTTTCCGGACGTATGGACTTGTAGGCATTTTGATGTGTTCGTAAGTGGATTCACACCCCCAGGTTTACTGCCCCGCACTTGACACCCAGGCTGCCTGGCTCGTGACCCATACTAGCGCTTCACTGAATCACATGGGAAAATGGCGGAGGAGCGGCGAGGTCAAGGTTCCCCGTTGATAAATTGGGGGATCAGGGTTCCCAGTCAGTTTGGTTGGGCCTGTGCGGACAGATGGCGAGTCATCGAATAGCGAACCCCGCCGAGATGTTGATAGGACGCTGGAAGGCGAGAGTCCTCCAACCGGCACGCGCCAAGCTAGGAGTGTGGCGGTGGACTCTTGAAACAGTCGAGGTCGGATGATGGTGGGTGCATTGAAGGAACGGAATCAAACCCTCCTTTTATACCATTCATCTGACCGATGACGGTGTCATCGTTCCTGATTGATTTCAATAGTAGAGTTCAACATTGTTTCACCCAGCCGCTCTTGGAAGGTCGTGAACGTCATCGGGTGGCGGGCTGATTATCCCACTCGAGAGCAATGTACGAAGTGTTGGATCCAGAACCACGTCAGAACCGCTAGGAGAAAGCCTGGGCGTCAGCGCAACCAATTGACGGGCGATCCTGACTCACAGAAGGCTTCGAACAACCTCCGGCAACACGCTACCACTCATCCCATCCACCTTCTCGATCCCGGGCAGTTCGTCTGCCCGCGTCGGGCCTGTGTTCAAGATAAACACGGGCTTCTTTAGCTCGAGAGCGTGTTTAACGATTCGGAACGCCGAGTAAGTTGCGAGCGTCGTGCCAATCACGAGCAATCGATCACACTCTTCCACATCTCTAAACCTGGCCAATGGAGGGGAAAGATAAGCATAAGTGTAGAGTGAAATAGAGATGACACCTACGATCTGTTCTTTACCGAATTGTGTATCGATTCTCCAAAGAATATGACGTCCGGCTTTAACTACCGAGGGTTGAGGTGAGCGAAGATCACATGACGCCAAATTCCTCACCATCGAGTTTACTCTGTCCTCTGCTAGGCACTTTCGACAGTTGGGAACGACGAACCCCCCGTATGGGTCCCCTTCGAGTACGACCTACCAGATGTCAACCATGATGGACCGCTCCCAGGAACAGATACACCTACATCACCATCGGGGTTCGTCCTAGGTTTCTGTCCCGTCCTTTCAAGCTCGTCCGCGAATTCCTTCCACTCAGGATTGGTCTCCGAAAGCATGTACTGGAACTTATCTCGATCAATCTCATGTCCATGTTGACAGTGCACCCTCTACGGATGGGTTAGTCCTCGGCCACCAGTCGCCATGAACAAACTCAACGCACGAATAGAGTTCCGTGCAACTCAAGAATGTGGTTCCTGATTTTCGAAGCGTCCCAGAACGGTCGAAGAGCTTTGGCGTGTAACCCGTCCACGTTCTGGGTGATCAGCCGTTTGAATATCGAGCCATGCATCCCGGCTGCGATGGCAGTGTGTGAGGTGTTTGGCATCGCGTCTCGGACGGGCGGGTACCCCAGGTATGAACGGAGCCTAGTCACAGAAGGGTCGAGTTACAGCCGCCCGAAATGACACGGGTTTGTCACCAGTACCAATATCGTTTCCTAGAGAACACAGTAAGATGAGGACAGGGCAGGATTCGTAGGTACACGTCACTCGCCTAAAGACCTCACCCTTCTCTCCTTTGTCAACTAGTTCTTGGTACTATTTCCTTATGCACTCAACGACAGTCAGGTAACGAGGGCTTGTGAGGCGCACCAATATCGGCCTACCAGAAGACCAGTCAGCTCCGCATCGTACTACCGTACGGACCTCACTCACTCACTTGTAGTTAGGGTTGATATACAGTCCATGGTCACCCCTGTATGCACGAATCCCTGAATCGACGCTCACGCCAGCTCCAGTGAGCACGGCCGTCCCTGTACTCGAACCGAGGAATTCCACCAGACGTTGGACGGTCTGTGTGGTGTGTAGTAGTGTGGGCGTATAGGTTCCATCGGAGGTGATGTTCGGGATAGAGATTCGCATGGGAATGCCCCAGCTCCGTCGTCCCGGTTTGGAATCGGTTCAATGTCCAGCGGACAGATTGTCTCACGCTTGCTCACGTATAGCGCTCAAGTCAGTGTGGTCAAAGTCAGGTGGCCCAATCCATCCCGCGCTCCACGCAACCAGGTGCAGGGAATTACACCGCAGATTCGTTGGATCCCCTATCAAACACGCGACGGTCACGGGAACGAGGTCAATCGACACCATGCGTCCGGTGTTGGTGTCGGGCGGGTCAATTTCTAGACCATATCGTAAACCAATAACCATCTTTACAAGTCTCTGGTAGTATATCGGCTAGTACACCCGCCTGTCACGCGGGAGAGCGGGGTTCGACTCCCCGCCAGAGAGACTTCTTTTTCTTATTTTTGTACTCAAAACGACCAACAAAAACCATCTAGTTCCTCAACCAGAATTCTTTCTTCGACAGTATCCCAGCCGGGCGTGCCAGGACTTAGTTCCGAACCAACCACACGCCCAGGAAGTCACCGCGAGAAGCCGCCCTCGGTTTGGGAGCGCGCCGGGACTTTCCGAACCACTACCCTCCACAATTTCAGCCGTTCTTTCTCCAGTGACCTCCGCTGAGCTATGCTATCCGCTCCCTCAAAGTTACAGCGTCTGGCTGGCAGACCGCTCAGGGTAAGGCCACGCTCCCGACCACTTTCCTGGAATTTTAAACCCACAACCGTTCCGTCAGAGAGGCTACCATGACATCGTGACCAGCAAAAACCCTAACAAGCAACCAGCCATCCAACATGGCCCTCCCGGAAGGAGTGCGATCTCCGGACAAGTCGCCACGGTTTTTGGGTGCACAGGATTCTTGGGACGGTATTTGGTGGCTAAGCTTGGTGCGTACCTCTGTTTCCGGGAGACCCGTGTCCTTCCTTGACTATATGCTCATATGCTTACTTGCGTTACCCCCCCCATGCTTTCGATTTTCTTAGCCAAGGCTGGAACACAGGTCATCGTTCCCTTCAGAGACGAGGATGAGAAGAGGCATTTGAAGATTATGGGAGATTTGGGACAGATTGTTCCACTGGTGTGTTACATATCCTGACGCGTCTGATCGGCGTATCCTCACTCGTTTGGATCTGGTAGGAATGGGACATGAGGAACGAACAACAAACCGAGGAGTGCCTGAGACACTCGAACGTCGTGTATAACCTCGTTGGAAGGGAATACGAGACCAAGTATTTAAGGCATTTATCCCTCCGTGTCAAAGATTGACTCTAAGCCCTTAGGAACTTCGATTTCGGTTCCGTGCATGTCACCGGAGCCAAATCGATCGCCCATATCGCCCAAGAGAGTGGAGTCTCGAAATTTATCCACGTCTCTCATTTGAACGCGTCACTGGACTCTACCTCTGAGTTCTACAGGGCCAAGGCTGAGGGTGAAATCGCCGTCAAGGAGGCGTTTACCGACGCTACTATTGTTCGACCCGGTGTGATGTTTGGGTACGAAGATAGGCTCTTGAACAACATGGCTAGTACGTCTACACACTTTCTCGCGCGTTGTCTTACGGTTCTCACGACTGTGTGCAGTCTGGCCGATCTGGTGGAAGCTCAATCATGGCCAAACCAAAATCCGGCCCGTTCATGTCATGGATGTCGCCCAAGCCCTAAACAACCTGGTACAACTTCCCACACTCGCTCAGACCCTGAACCTCCCCGGACCTTCAACCCTCACTTATGAATACCTACTCGACCTGGTCGCCTCAATCACCTATCACCCCCCAAGTCGCGCTCCCGCTGTTCCAAAGGCTGTCGCTTTAGCTATATCGAAGGCTTCGCAGGCTATCTGGTGGCCGGCTCTCTCTCCGGACGAAGTGGAGAGGAGATATATCGATGATTCCAAGGTTGAGGGCGATTGGGACGCTGTCGGGGTTACCCCCGAGGAGCTCGAGCCGCATGCGATTACCTATTTGAGGCGGTACCGCTCTGCGTACGTTCTCCCGCATTTCGCTCTTCTGGGACATGCTGATACCAAACGTTCGCGCAGGGAAAACTTCTCCCGGCCAATTGTATTCCCAGAGTCCCGACCTGTGACCGTGAGTCCTTTCAAACCACCCCCTTTCGTTGCTGACTGTTGCCCCCAGAACTAGATAATTTACCATGACGAGATACCTGTTTCGTTCTTATCCCAAGATAATTCATCGATAGATACTCTGTGGCAAACCTCTGGGGCGCGACCCGGGTCGGGGTTGTTCTCGGCATTACCGACAGTTGTTTTACGATTCACCAACATTACACACCTAAGACAGAGCACGAGACAGCGGCTGGTGGGTCTCAAGCGTTCTGGAGGTGGCCGCCTCGTTGGCCTAGAGGCCATTATCATTCCACGTGCAGCCGACTTGTTGATTCGGCGCAGAGGGCGATTGGCTATAAGCACCGTCTGGGAAGATCACCTGCATTAAACATTTCCTCGGCGCCACCATCTCTTATTGCAACCCCGTATTCCGGCTGTGGATGTCAACTGGATCGTATAAGGATCTCCTCGAGCAAAGTCGGTCTTCCACGCGGGTCTGACCGAATTCACGAACTATGCTGGTGCTCCGGCGGGAAGATTATACAAATTACAAAAAATCGCGACCCTCCCTCCATTGTGAAGTTTACGGGACATGAAAGCAATTCGCGAAACCTTGCAACTTTTCAGACCGGTGCGTTGAAGTCCCACGAGTGCCAAGGTTTCATGTAATGTTGGGTGAACGAGGTGAAACGTGATATCATTTGTTCTGTGGTAATTCATACCACACCCTCACGATCGTTGGGTTTCATTCCGGGAGCGAGGGGTGAAACTGAGGTTTACCCCAGGACAAAAAATATTAAAAAAGAAGTCTCTCTGGCGGGGAGTCGAACCCCGCTCTCCCGCGTGACAGGCGGGTGTACTAGCCGATATACTACCAGAGACTTGTAAGGGTCTCCCATGGTTTACGCTATGATCTACTTATCGACTAGCTCAACCCACTTGATTCACGGGCCTGATATGGGTGTGTGCGAAACCCGGGACGAACGGAGTGCAAGGCGACGCGGGGGAAGATGGTACAAAAAGGAAGCAATAAATATTGAGACCCGAAGGTCTTCCACTCTGGAAAAGCGTGTCATCCTTGTGCAGGGGCCATGCTAATCTTCTCTGTATCGTTCCAATTTTTCGTATGTCACTCCGAAGAGGACACATTGTCAAGGAAGGGTTCATGGTGCTTCAGGACACAAACGAATTGTGCCCGGGTGGCGGGTTTCAAAATTGGCATCAATCCGATTACTGTACTCACACGACCAAAGCGGCAGTCAGCAGTCATCACCAAGTCTGCCGGTCGCCTCTGTCAGCGGTCATCATTGGTTCTGCCGGTCGTCCAAATCCGGCCCGCCTTGGCCCGGTGACGGCGCCTAATTTCTTCGGTTTGCTTGCGGGTAAATTCGGGACCTCCTCCTCTCATAAGCTACAAAAACCCCCAAACAATGGCAAGGAATTGGCTGGTATTCAATTGGTTTGCCGCCTCTAGATCTGTGCCTGCTACGGCACTGCCGGCCGTCGTCATCACTGAACCTGCCGGTTCCCACGGTCATCATTTGTCATCCAAAAGTCTGCCGGGCGCTTGTCAGCAATTTCGGCAATTGCCGTTGCCGCTTTGGTCATGTGAGTACAGTACCCGCCGCCGATCGCCGATTGCGGGAACGCGTCGGGAACTCTCACGATCAACCAACACCCCGTCCGGCGATGCTCCAAGCGATGAGCACTATAAACACCATCACTCAGGGTGACCGGCGACCCGCCACGCGTCAAGCCCCGCTTAGAACTTACCAAGCGTATTACCACACCCTCCCAATCTCATCTCGGAAGCAACCCCGAAAACCTCCGCGGCGCGCACTGCAGCTCTTGAGACCTTGAATAACATGGTTAGATCCTGGACAACGCATCCGGGCCTCAACCAACAACCCCTCGTACCTAACGGAACCAGAAGCAGGCAACGGATATTAACTGTTTTCGTCCCAAATGTTTTTTGCATCTCAAAATCCCTCAGACGCGTCGCGATCTGTTCGCTCTGTTCGACTGTGTGAACCGAGGGCTTGTCGACAAAGATCACTGACACGGTGATGAAACGTGTGCATGGGATGGTTGAGACACCCGGTGACGCACAGGGTGCTCGGATCTTGTGCCGGAGTGGGGGGGGGGATGTATATAAGGCCCTCGCCTAACTCTAGGTCTCCCCAAGCTAGCAGTGCGAGCACTCTCCCCCGTCATCCCCATTACCAGTCTCTCACCCTTAGGCCCGGCGCCTTCTCACGACCAGCCATCTTTATCACCTTGACCAAACCTATCTTTTCCATAATGTTTACCAAAGTCGTCCTCTTCTTCTTTGCCCTTGTCGGCTGCGCCAACGCCACCAGCATCCTTGACTACTGTACGCCCCGCTTGCCCTCGGTTATTACCTCCCGCTCACGTTCAGTTACAGCCGCCTATCCAGGCGTCCTCACGCTGCGCCCGATGATGGGCCGTGAGTACGACCTCCTGGCTGCTGCCCAGGCAAAGAGGGACTTCGGCCGTGTTCGTTACGAGAGGGATGCCGTCGACCTCGACACATTCGGTTCCCAAATCCTCGACGGTCTCAAGTCCAACAGACTGGAGGAATTCACCGATTTCTTTTCCACCAGGATCCAACGGTTGAAGGATCTCTCCAGCGACAGTAACATCCCGCCTTCGCATATCGCAGCTGAGGCCAATCAGCTCCTCCTCGAATACCGTCAAATCCTCACTGGTCACAACCAGAATGGACCAACCCGGATTGATGAAACCGGTGGCGCCGGCGACGTTTCTGCCCACCAGTCCATCCAGGCTATCGTCACCAGCACCGTAAACCTGCTCAATGCTCTCGGCAAGACCGACGGTAAGTACCTTTGTCATTCCACGTACCCTAGCGAATCCTAAGCTTGGGTCCTCGTCCCAGCTGTCAACACCTTCGCGTCCGACGTCAACGACGTCGTGACTAAGGCTCAGAACGGAACCCTCAGCGCCGACGACCTCCTGGATATCTCCCGTAACGTCATCTCCGCTATCCTCTCTTAGGCGGTAGCCTCGATTCACCACGCTCGCTGGTCGATGACGGTCTTGCGCTACGAACCCGATGACGACTGACAAACGTTCCCCCTCTCCCCACGATTTGGTTTGGTTAATGCTCGTTCAATGACGAAACTACCAACCCGCTCTTTTTGCATATTAAATTATCCATCTTTCGCTTTCTCTAGTGTTACCATCTCGCTTTAAGTATCTGTGGAATAATGATGACTAGGACGTTTGACTGGTATACCTCGAGTGAATCCATCCGTTGACGGTTTGGCAGCGCATCCAGGTCTCTTCGGTTCTGGTGTTTCGATGAGAGGCATATGTGTCTATTTTACGATACAAACGGCCGTAGGGCCGGGTTGGTCTAGAGGTTTAGATCCACACGTTCCGGTGGTATCTCTTTCTTGGAACTGCAGGGCTTCAAGCGTCGAGCGATAATCCTCTAGCCAACCTGTACACCGTATCTCTTCTCCCTCGGACGCCCCCCCTGAGCGCGTCCAACGCAGGCACAGTCTGTTCCCACGATATGCAAGCGTCCGTCACCGATTGTCCGTACCTCAGTCCCGCGGGACCAGAAGCAGGAATCTCTTGTCGTCCCTCAACGAGGTTGGACTCCAGCATGACGCCCATGATCAGCGTGCCAGTTTCAGGCGAGGAGAGTTGCTTTACCTGCCTCGGGGTATGAATAGCGGTGACCGGGGAGAAGGGGGAGGGGCTTACAATATCATTGACGACCTCAAGCTGTTTTTTGTATTGTTTTTGACTGTTGCCGTGACTACAGTCGATCTGGGGCGTCGATAAATAGACTGAATCAATGGAAGCGATACCCCACAGAGACTGGAATAGCTCACCATGACCTTCTGCGGCAGGTCTGCCTTCTTGAGCTTTTCTCCGCAGTCCTTGACGAACTCTGCGGCGTAGTTTGGTCCTGTGTGCACGGTAAGCCACGCACAATCAAGATGACATTCTGTGACGGACCTTTTACTCCGCCTCTCAGGATAACGTGAACATCAGGGTTCCCCTCCGTTTCGATGATACTGCTCAACCCCTCCTTTCCGACACTGAGGAAAACGTGTGGGGTCCTAGCGGCCCTACAAGCATCCACGGCGATGCCAACAGACCCATCTGTGGAGTTTTTGAATCCAGTCGGCATCGAAAGGCCACTCGTGAGTTCTCTGTGAACCTGGCTCTCTGTCGTCCTGGCACCGATTGCGCCCCAACTGACCAAATCCGCGGTATACTGCGGGGAAATGGTATCGAGAAATTCGCATCCGGCGGGGAGGCCTAGCTTAGCGATGTCGAGGAGGAGTGTTCGTGCGATCCGGAGTCCTTTGTTGATTTGGAAGGAGCTGTTCATGTCTGGGTCGTTGATGAACCCTTTCCACCCGACGGTCGTACGAGGTTTCTCGAAGTAGACTCGCATGATGATGTGTAGGTCGTCCCTGGCTTCTTGAGCGTATGCTTGGAGGTGGCTTGCATATTCGAGGGCGGATTCGACGTTATTTACTGAACATGGTCTGGTGAACGTATGAGGAAATCCCGATACGACTGAGACTCGGGGTAGGCTCGACTTACCCAACGACGACGACGAGGCGGTCGTCGTTTCCGCGTAGGATGTTTTCGACTGCTTTTCGACCCTCGATGACGGTTTGGGCACCACCCAGGGTTCTACCGGTAAAATTAGGATCAAATCTGTAGAATCCATGGGGCAATAGCCCAAGCGTACAGAGGAAGTTCCTCCTGCAAGATTTGAGGTGGGATCAGGGGACGCGTCGCCCTGACTCTCCGGTTTTCGAGTCGAAGCAAGGCTTCCTTGAAAGGGATCAGGACACTGCTATCACCCACTGTTTTTGACAGGGTCAGCCTATTGCGGACGCCAAGGTTTCACAGCGAGATATACTTTTGGTTTCGGCGAAGTCTGTTCGGCAAGCAAAGTTGGGGTGTGTGAGAGAGGTGGGGGAAGGAACTCGAGTAAATCGAGTCAAAAAGCTTTGGCGTTGCTGGATCTGCTCGGCACGGAAGATCGGCAAGGGGGGACAAAATGTGATCGATCCGGATTGGAATTGCTCCCAGTGTTGAGAGTTACTTCCAAGCTCGTGGCACCGCGGCCGGAGGCCCTTTTCCTCACCGACCCGCTCTGCATGCGCTGGGTGGACGGCGCTCGTGCCCAGAGCAAGCAGTGATTTTAGTTGATTGTACATTGAACAAAACTTAGAAAAAGCCTATTGATGCGCTTCCATAGACCGGGCGATTTATTATAACTCGGGAGCGCATGGAATCGCTCTGAATCGCTCGGAAGTGCATGTTTAGAGCGAACTGAAAGTGATCGAAGCGCACCCAATCGGACTCGAGATTTCTCTGATTGAATCATTCCGACGGGAGTGACGTGGCGGAGACAACTTCATCTTCCGCGTCTTCCCGCTCGCTGACGGAAAAACCTAGATGCAAGACTTCTTGAAGATGTACTCTAACCTTGTCGAGCGGTACTTCACTTCGTGTTGTAACGATTTCACCAGCAAAGCCCTGTCTTCAAAAGAGGTACGACACAACACCCTCGTCATACGCCTGAGGCTGGAACTTATTCCCGCTGTAGGAGCAATGTCTGTCACATT
>Ga0307509_10006744_pt1 | contig 15293 bp, 16 predicted proteins | sample 10_EM_MG_FD_202245 | JGI IMG/M metagenome (GOLD analysis project Ga0307509, IMG submission 202245) | Populus trichocarpa ectomycorrhiza microbial communities from riparian zone in the Pacific Northwest, United States - 10_EM | ecosystem: Host-associated > Plants > Roots > Unclassified | place...
TCCAGTATCCTACTAGTGTATTCTAATCTTGTGTAACTGCCGGTAAGTATGAACAATATCCAATCGCCATTGTGGACATGAGGGAGGAGGCCGGTGACTAACAACAAACATCCGCCGGGCCATTTCACTCACAGTGAGTGACAAAGCAACACCACCCGCGTCCTATGCCCTCTACTGCGAATCCCTCACCAGATCCCTATACCAGTCCGTCCCAGTGGGTGAAAACCCCTGGGCCCAGTTTATCCTTGCCCTCACAGCCTATACAGTTGGCTATACACGCCCTCCCGCTTCGTTTCCTCCTCCAAGATGAAGAGGAACTCTTCCCCTATCTCAGGCAGGCAATCCTCAATGCCAAAGTGACCCTGATTCTCTCAGCCAGGTACCTTAACCCGAGCAAAGATTCTATGGGCACAGAGCAGCCCCCTTCGGCAGTTGTCACCATCGACCCCCAACACATTGTGGTTGTTCCTTCAGGCGTTGTCATCGTCTCCCAGTAGGCGAAGGTTGAACTTGCCTTCTCGGCAAGCCACTCCTGCCTGTGTAAGAACTGCTGGAGATATGGACATGCTACTCAGGGATGGCCCGCCACCCACCCGACGTGTCCGATCTGTGCGCTAGATCAACCTCGCGTAGCTCACCGATGTCAGAATCCACTCTCCCCCCGGAGCGGGAACATTAAGCCAGTCCCATCCTGTTGCCCGACCTCGCCCCGCCATTCCTGCCACTGCGCTAATGACCACACTGCCACGTTCAAAGAGTGTCTGGCTTGACCTCAACCTGCTGTCCCCTCCCAACCTCCCACCCTAGAACCCCAGGGTCAAGACCCCATGGAGGTGGCCGTCGATGGCGAGCCAGCACCCTCTACTCCCCTGAGGGGGCTGGGTCCCAGTCAAATGGACATCGTGACCCCCTGACAACCCCCTCCAGCAGGTCCTGCACGCCCCGGTTCCACTCAAGGGTTTGCCGGTCCTCTCCCCCTGGAGGAACCAAGCCAGTCCCCAGCCCCCTCAGCGCATCGGATTCATCCCGGAAATGAGTAACTCACGCTCCCAATCCAGCAGAAGGCAGGCCTCCTCCCTCTCCCTGCTTTCCGTCGTCCAACATAACTGTCTTGGGAGCTGGGATGTTTTTCCTTCCTTCCTTGTATCTTTTAATGATACCCAGACATACCCTTTGTTGGTCCTCCTTCAGGACCCTCTGGTTACTCAGGCGCGCCTGCCCTCCTTTAATGGCTTTGTTCCTTTTTTCCCACCGGCCAGGAAGCCCAGGGTGGCTTCCTACGTACATTATTCTTTTCTTGCGCGTTTTCCAGTGTTGCCAAGGTTGACAGAAAAGACAAGGTCATGTCCCTCAACATTTCTACACCCAAACCTGTGTTTCTCTCCCGCTTCCACTCCTTTAGGCTGGTCAATGCCTAATCAATCAACTCGGCAGACAGTAGGGTCTACTCCGTCCCCCCAGAATCCCTCTTTCCAGACAGGGGCGTCCAGCTCTTGGTGGTGGGAGACCTGAACATCCACAACCCTTTAGGTGACCTACTGAACTCCTTTTCGTCCCAAGAAGTCTCCTGCTCTGCCCTGTACTTCGAGTTGGCGGCGCTGGGCGGTTTCACCCTACTAAACTCTGCAGGTGTGTATACTAGGTTCCTCTGTCAGGGAAGGCGCGCCCCTCCGTTATTGACCATGGTTTTCCTAACCCCTGGCTTGTACCCTTCGTTAAAGGTTGGAAGACCTCCTTCCCGTCGACCGGCTCGAACCATATCTAAAGTTCGTTCCGGGGCAGACGGGGCCCCGAAACACGCAGGCCGCCAGCCCTTTTCCCAACCCCGCCCCACTCAACAGCCTGGGGCGGGGTTTCTTTTTTGGCATTCCCTGCCCCTGTCCCCGCTCATGCTGCCGCCCCACCCATACCCCAGACGGGTCCCGGTTAAAAATAGGTGGTAACAAACGGGGCCCTGTCCAGTGAATGAGTGCGCGTGGGCCTCTCACGGGGGCAGGGCGGGGATTACGCAAAACATACCCCCCCGGCCGCGTGTAAGGGCAGGGCCTAGCGAGTGAAAACCCGCCCCGCCCCGCCCTGTAACGCACACTAACCATGTCCATATCACTATATCACTTACATCTAGGTCCCAGGACCCTTCCCCCCCAGCCCTGAGTTCGCACCACACGGACTGCGAACTGCTCTGCCCGAGCATCCGAAATTTCCTAGTACCCCCCTCTCCACCATGCCCCTCCCCAATCGTCCTGGATGACGGGATCACCCAATCCCAAGATGACCTCAACTGCCTTCTCAAGGACCACACCCCAAGCTCACGACCTTCCCACCTCTCCAAACGTTGGTGCTCCCCCCACCTTCCCATCGTGCACCGAGAATATCATAGGGTGGCACGGCTGGCCCGCAAACAAAACAGCACGGCCCTGAGAGAGACGGTGAACCTCTCAAAATCAGTCTATTTCAAAGCCATTTAGGTTGCGCAAAACGAACTCTAGTCCTCTTTCCTGCTGTCTGCCACCCCCCAAAACCTGTGGATGGCAAGGCGCTTGGCCTCAGGCCAGGCTCCCCCCTGCTTTGCTTCCCTCCCCGGGGCTGAGACCCCGCCGTAGAAGACTGAGGCCCTACTGGGCCACTTCTTCCGTGTGACAGTACTCATCTGCCCCCCGAGTTGAGTGCAACGGCACAGCTCAGAACCCCCTCTGACCAAGGACCCAATCGCCCCCGCGCTCTCCAAGTCCTCCGCCAGATCCTCTCCCCACTAGGTAGCCTTGGATACTATCCAGCCTCCCTGAAAGTGGCGAATAGAATAGTCCTCGACAAACGGGGAAAGTCTTCGTATGAGTCGCCCTTCTCCTTCAGGATCATACTCTTCCTCCGAACTGTCGCGAAGATCCTGGAGAAAATGGTGTTGAAATTATTCTGTATATTTCCTATCCAGATTCAACACAGTACCGTGTATTGCTTGACTTAGTTTTGTGTTTCGGCTCCGCCTGTCCACCGCTTACATTACTACAGCTAAGATATATATTATGGTGTTTTATTGTTTATTTCAGGATAATATCTCTGGATTTAACATGTGCTTTTCCAATCAGGTGTTTAAGATTTTACGGTTGTTTATGCATCTCTTATGCACTATTCTTGGTCATGATATTGCTAATAATCGCTCCACACCCTTTTGTTTTCATCCACATTATTTGGGATTTACTTGGTTGGATTTCAGGGTCAAACATGTTGGCACTTATGTTTCTTACATTGTTTTCCCTATATTTCTCTTGCACATATAGGCGGGCACCTTTCTATAAATAAGGTGCTACGGCCCACCTGGCTTGGAAGAATTAAGAACTGGAACTCCTACCAATCCCTTCTTCAACTCCTCGCTAAGCGTGCCTCACAACCCCCCTTGTACTTGCGAAGAATTATCCACATAGAATAGATTGTGCCGCATTCACATTTTGAACTGGTTATGAGCCCGGCGCTCTCCTTACTCTATAAGAAATACCCTCACACCCTTTGACCTCCACCAGCGATGAACCACGATCGTATACCTACCTCTACCACTACCTTAGCAACCTTTGGTGTGGGAACGGAACATTCTCGGCATTGGGCTCGGCCCAACCCCTTCTCGTCACCTTAAAAGGACACGATCCCCCGTTGCAACAGAACCTCCTTTCTCCCCTCAACAACCACACTCAGTCCGCGTAGTAGTGGACACCTGATGCTGACTACTTTTGCACTTAACCTCACTTTGCTTCGAACGATGAGGGGGCTAGCCTTGAGCGTGCTTGCTGCAATTGGAACCGCTAAAGGTGTTCACAAAATACTAAAAGACTGAGAGAAGTGCTGAGAGAGGTCCCTATTGTTTTTTGCGCGGATTTTTCACCCATAAACATCACCAAAATGACTGATACAGCGGCTAGCAGACAACTTCGCGACTCAGGGTCAGAAACTGAAGAAACTGTTAGAGTGGCCTCTCGTCCTGCTACATATTCAACCACCGCTGCTGGTGAATCCTCCCGTCATCCTGCTCGTTCTGGTTCCAAAAGACCAGCCTAATCAGGCTCAACCTCACCTCCACCTCCGGCTGGTAAAACATCTACTCCGGCCCCTGACAAACACATTGAAAGTTCCAAGAACTTGGTCGCTCCCAACTACAAACTAAGCTTGATCCCCAAGCTTACCGGACGCTAAAACTACCGCGCTTGGAGAGACATCACTCAATATGTTGTCGAACTTTTTAACAGTGGGAATATTGTGTTAGGTGAAGAAACAATTGACGATTACACCGAAGACGACAATGATAACTTTATCGATTCCTACCAGTATGCCGCGACATACTTGATCCAAACCGTAGCGTCTCAATGGTTCATCCTCCTCTCTACGCATAAAACCCCTCCTAAAATATGGACCCCTCTCGTGGACAAATTTGCTAGAGAAAAAGAAATTTCATCTTTCTTCGACCAACTGAATTCTGTTGTCGATACGAAGTACGATACATTGGATGCTCTTTCCGATCATATGAATAAGTACGATACCTTATGGAATCCATTACATCTCCGATGCTCCACTGCCTCCTGTACCGATCAATACAACCTACCGTTTGTCTTTCAAACTGTGTTCGAGTCACCTGAGACTAAAGAAACCATCCTCCTCCGTTTTCTTCCCGAATCAACGAATAATATCATTAATAACCTCCAAACCAAGGAGGACCTTACCTACGATCACGTCTACCATAAACTGATGGGCTTGAACATTCCTACTCCTGTTAACTCCGTGGATAAAACAGCGTATAAAACCGCTGAGGTTAAAGAAAAAGGAAAGGAACTACGAAGAGAACCCTCCCGCAAGGGACCAACAGGCTTACCCAAGGAATGCTCCTACTGCAAAATGGACTACCCAACTGCTTGCAGCGATGGCCATACCTGGAATGAGTGTGTAAAACTCAAGGCCGTCAATCTGAAGATTAAAGTAAAGAGGAACGTTAACACGGCAAAGATCGGAAAGGAAGAAACTCCTGAACCGGTCTGTACTTTATCCTCCGTCCGAACCACTACCAAAATCTCCTCCTATGCCCAATCGCTTATAGACACAGGCGCAATCTCCCACATGAGAAACAACTTAGCCCTTGTTATAAACTTTGAGACCGTGAAAGGCACCGTTAGGTTAGGCGATGACTGTGTTATAGAGACATGCGGCCGTGGAACAGTTGTGACCTTGGCCAAAACATTGATTGGTCATGTTTCTTCCCCATACCTAGAACGTGTTCTTTGGGTTCCTGGTTTGGGTTCTTGCAGTTTGTTGTCCTGGGGCGGAATTGTGTCTTTGGGGAAGGGATTTTCTTTAGCTAGTTCCGGAAAGGATATGTATATTTTTAGGGAAAATAAAACAGTGGTTATCTGGGGAAAGATTGACGGACAAGATTATGTTGTGCAAGAAGAGAAAGAGTCAGCAAAGAAAATGACTTACCAACAGTGGCATGAAGCCCTTGGACATTCCTCACCTGACTATCTCAAAAGCAACAACTACTCCGACGCTACCAACCTCTCCAAAGTTCTGAAAGACTGGCAATGCGAAACATGCATCACTTCCAAAAGCATAAAGCGAAAGGATACATCAATTACCGACATACGCTCAGATACACCGTTCGAATTAATTCACTCCGACGTTAGCCGAAATTTCTGCAAAACCTTCTTCGCAAATCCAACTATTATGTTACCTTCATAGATGACTGCACGAGATACCCTTGGATATATCCCATCCATGCCAAATCTGACATGGTCACAGTGTTCACCAGTTTCATCTATGCACGCTACACTCAAGAAGACGCCATAATCAAAAGATTGAGAACAGATCATGGAGGAGAATACGTCTATGCAGCCATGGTAACATTGTTAGACAAGCAAGGCATAGTACACGACCTCTCTCCCGCTTATTCACATGAATCAAATGGTCTTGGTGAACCATACAATCAAACAATTATCACGGCTGCTCGCTCATTGTTGACTGGCTTACCCTTAGCTTCATGGGCCGAAGCTATCACAACTGCCGTCTACCATCGAAACAGACTCCCTAACCGATCTATAGCAAAATCGACGCCCTATCAATCTCTCTACCACAAGAAACCTTTGATCTCCCATCTCCGCCCATATGGGACCAAATGCTTCGTTCATCTACCGGAGGAGAAACGTCAACCTAGAAGGAAACACATGCCCTAGGCTATCGAAGGATATCTTATCGGTTATACCTCTTCTGATAAAATATATAGGATCTGCATCCCTTCGTAGCATAAAGTCACTGTAACTCGACAAATCCATTGGACAACCAAGACGATAGCATTGGTGGGAACTACTACCATGGAATCGTTACTTGCCGAGGAAACTAATGCTACTGTCTACCCCCTATCCCGTCCATGACCTACCATTAAGGTTGAAAAAGAAACGGACCAGGACCTGAATAGCCAAATTAACCCACCCACATCTACGGAATTTTCTTTACCACAAAACAGATTTTCAGAAACACCCAAGCCTCCAGCTACCTCTCTCCCGGCTTTGCCTGAGGAACAACGACAGGATATGCCACCAGCACTGGCACCTGTTAACCCTACTGTGGAAATACCTGCACAATCCCGGCCTTGTGGAAGAATCTCAACACAATCGTCGATCAGCTACCAAAAGCAACTTGGACACTGAATACAACATGCTACTAGTGAGATACCCGATGAGGACCCCACTACCTATCACCAAGCTGTAAATTGCTCGCTTAAGAAAGAATTGACCTCGGCCATAAATGATGAGATTATTGCACTAAAGAAGAATAAAACCTTTGACATTGTCAATAAACAAATAGGACGGAACATTGTCGGAAGTAAGTGGGTATTCAAAACCAAAAAGAATACTGGCAGTACATTGGAAAGATTTCGAGCAAGAGCCATTGTCCAAGGATTTGCTGAAGCTCCTGGCTTTGACTTCGAAGACACCTTTGCCCCAGTTATTCGGTATGAATCCCTCGGACTACTGATTGCGATATGCGCCAGAAACAAGGGGCGACCGCGACATTTCGACGTCAAATCTGCTTTCCTTTTTGGTAAATTGAAAGAAGAAGTTTACATCCGACCGCCACCAGGGTTGAGTGACGGAGACAACGTATGAAAACTTAACGGATGCATATAGGGACTTAAGCAATCTGCGAACGAATGGTATGCTCTCTTCGCTAAATTCCTGACCGCCAAAGATTTTACTGCATCACATCAAGACCGCAGCATGGCTATCCACAAGAAGTTTGAAAGCTAGATATCGCTTTACGTGTACGACATTGCAATATATTCGGCCGATACCCCTCACATGACCACTCTCATCAAAGACCTGAAAGCTGCCCTTGAGATGTCGGACCTCGGGGAAGCCTCATTTCTACTCGGCCTACTTATCACGTATACATCAGACTGTATTGCTCTTACCAAGGAACTATACATCGGTACTATCCTCTCTTGATTTGAATGGAAAACTCAAACACTGTATCTATCCCCTTCACAAAAGGCATTACCTTTACGAAAGGGATTACGGAACAATCAAAAGAGCAAGTTACCACATTCCAATCAATGATAGGTTCTCTCACGTACCTCCTTACCGGCACAAGACCTGATCTAGCGTATACGATTTCATTTCTAACACAATTTTCTTCTTGCCCTACCGAGGAAGATATAAAGGCTGCTAAACACGTGCTTAGATATGTTAACCGAACGTGAAACCTTGGGCTATTTTACCCGTAGACAACAACGAATGCTAGCGATGTTTATGTTGACGCTGACTTTGCTGGCAGTCACGATACCAGAAGATCCACCTCCGGTTACATTGTTCTATTCAATAACTGTTGTGGCTCCTGGCTCGCAAAGAAACAAGCCTCTGTCGACAAATCAACCACAGAAGGAGAATTCGGTGCCATGTCCTATGGTACCCGCCATATTCGCTGGCTTCTGGAAGGCCTCACCGACCTTCACCTTCATGTTCAAATCGCTATGCACGCTGATAATACCGCTGCAAATATCTTGGCTGTCAACCCTCAGATTACCGTTCGAAGAAAGCATATCGCCGTCGACTTCTTTATCACGCACGAAGCTCCGGAAGTCAACTTGTTTGTTCTCCTTAAGCTTGAATTAGATAACAATCTTGCTGATATATGCACCAAAATCTTGGCACAACCTGCGCATCTGCGAATGGTTACTTTATTGGGCTGTAGATAATGTGGGGAAGTGTTGAAACTCTTTTGTATATTTCCTATGTATATTCAACACACTACCATGTATTGCTTTACTTAGTTTGTGTTTCAGCTCCGCCTGTCCACCGCTTACATTACTACAGCTAAGATATATATTATGGTGTTTTATTTTTTATTTCAGGATAATATCTCTGGATTTAACATGTGCTTTCCAATCACGTGTTCAGGATTTTACGGTTGTTTATGCATCTCTTATCCACCATTCTTGGTCATGATATTTCTAATAATCGCTCCACAGCCTTTTGTTTTCATCCACATTATTTGGGATTTACTTTGTTGGATTTCAGGGTCAAACATGTTCGCACTTATGTTTCTTACATTGTTTTCCCTATATTTCTCTTGCGCATATGGTGTGGCACCTTTCTATAAATAAGTGCTACGGCCCACCTGGCTTGGAAGAATTAAGAACTGGAACTCCTACCAATCCCTTCTTCACCTGGTCACTAAGCATGCCTCGCAACCCCCCTCGTACTTGCGAAGTATTATCCAGATCGAATAGATTGTGCCGCATTCACATTTTGAACAGAGAGTTGCGGCACGTCTCTTCCTTGCAGCCCCCTCAAGGGCCCTGATTCACCCTAACCAATATGGCTCCCTCCCTGGGCTGAGCACTTACGATGCCTGCCTCACCCTCATGAACGACATGAAAGCCCTGCAGAGGCCACGCCTGAAGGTGTCCTCCCTTTTTGTGGACATCAAAGCGGGCTTCAATAATGTTGATAACCCAACTCTGCCCCGTGTCCTCCGGGAGGGCGGGATCCCCCATTACCTGGTCTCCTGGGTTGCTTCCTTCCTAGCCCAGCAGAGCTGCACCCTGGCTTTCAAGGGCGCACCAAGCACCCCAACCCCCGTCAACATCGGGGTCCCTCAAGGCACCCCCATCTCTCCTTTCCTGTTTCTTATTTACCTTGCGCCCCTCCACTTCAGCATCCTGCGAGGACTGATGGGTTTCTACGTGGATGATTTGGCCCTAACCGCCGCCTCCATTGGATACAGATGGAAGATCCGCTGCCTACAGGTGCTGTTCAGGACAATCCAGGCCAGGGCAACACATCTTGACTTATCCTTCTGCGTGGTCAAGACAGAGCTCCTACACTGGAGGACCCGCAGCCAAGCGCACTCGCAGTGGTGTCTCTCACCTATTCAGTTAGACACAGAATCTTTCACCCCCCGGACTCCCTCCCATGGCTAGGGTACTGGTTCACCCCCTCCCTCTACACATCGACACAGTTCTCGCGCCCCCTGGCGCTGCCCCAAGGGGCTTTTGCCCTCGTCGGTGGCCTCAGCCCCCCAGGGCTGGGCTCGCCCCCTACATTTGCCATGGGTTATCAACATCAGTCGTGGCGCCCATCCTCCTGGATGGGACAGACGTGTTCATGCCCAACTTGGGCTCCCTCGCGAGGCTCAACACCTTCTGGCACAAGGTGAAGAGGTGGGCCACTAACTGTTTCTCGTCTACCCCCATCCGCATCCTGGCCATAGGGTCCTGCCTGCCCCGTATGCTCTTCCTCGTATTGCAGAGGCAGAGACTAGCGGCCCTCACGACAATCGGCGCCCCGCCCGGCGTCAACCCGGCAACAGCGCGCCTACACCGCGCTTTTCCTTCCATCTGCTCATACCGGGCCTCAGACTGCTCAAGGGCCCATACCAAAGGCCTGTCGTCTGTCTACCTCCCCCTGAGCATGAAGACTCCTCGCCCCTCTCGCCCTCTTCAGAACCACCTTCCAATAGACGCAGTGGCCCACAGGGCTATCGCTTTCACCGGCAGCTTGTCCAAGCTGCCCAAGATACACGCACACCTGATTCCCGAAGTCTCGGCCCTGCTCCCGCAGCAATCCTTGATGACCAGCATGTACTCCGCCTGGAAGAAAAGGGTTATCATGGTGCTGATTGAAGAATGGTCTGGACTGTTCCCCCCGCCCTGCCTACTATCACCACCTCCCAGCCCTACACCCTGGCCCTTATATAGCCCTGGGCAAGTTCATGGGCGCGCGAATCAACCAAATGAGAGCAGGGAAAAGCTACCTGGCGGGACATGCATCCTGCAGGGCACCCGAGTCTGATACCTCCCGCCCCGGCTGCAGTTTGTAACCCGAGTCTTTGAACTACGCCATCCTCACATGCCCCTCTAGGCAGGGCGCCCGTGCACGGCTCTTCCATCGTGAAACGGATGTCAGTCCTGTGGCCCCCCTCTGGTCCTCTTTACCCCTACTGAAAAGGCTCGCTGCCTACATCAGCGTCCTCTCCACGGGCCTCCCTTCTACAATGTTCCCCACTACCACTCCCCCCTCCTCCCGGCCCTTCCCGCTACCTCTCCCCAACCTGCCGCCTCCCGTCTTCCCAGTGCTTTCCTTGGCCGAGGCGTAGTAAGGCACTAGCGAGTGGGGATTTCTTGCCCGTAGCTTGTGTGAGCTTTTCATTCATATAAGTCGTATGACTTTTCTTGCCTTAGAGTTAGAGTGGCCTTCGGCCCCGCCGAGGAGAACTCCCGTCAGTGTGGATATTTAGCGGTGCCGTTCCTTTCTTTTGTTTTTGTTTGGATTTATAGGTTTTGTTTTCTCCATGCCTTGCGCTGCATGAGGGTTTTTGTACCTAAAAATAATGAACCCATGATTACAAAAAAAGAAAGAGAGGAATGAAATGTAATGAAAACGAGAAAGAGAGGGGGCACGAACCATTGCAACAACAGCTCCAGTTATTGAAGTCTCAACACCACTAGAAATGATCATCACTCTGCCCTACAGACCTGTCTTCTCCCACTATGGCTACTGCCTAGGAGTTGACGTTATGCCATCTCGCACCCTCTCCTGGGGCCTGTCGGCTCCCCCTCCTTGGGGTTCTCATTCCTCTTCTTCCTTGACCCCCGCTCATCATGTTCGGTTTTCCCCCTTACCCCACACTTGGTTTGCACCTCCCTGAGGATATTGCGCGGTCGGAAAGGTTGTCGCTTCGTTGACGGTCGGGGTTGTGGAGTCCGTACTCTCCGTCGCAGTAGGCCTCGGCTTGCTTCCCTCCTACCCCTGGTGGGGAAAGCTTCGGTTATTAACATCCCGGTCTCGCCCCAGTTTCCTCCTCTTCCCAAAAGCCATTGCTACGTCCTGTTTGTCGGCTGTGGCTAGCTGCTGGCGATCCTTCCTCAATCCTCCTCCCGGTTCTGTCGGCTTGCACCGGACTACTACACTCGGCTCCCTGGCAGCCACCCTACGGCTCTTCGTCGGCCGGCAGCCTACTGCTACTGCACGGCTGGCACCCTACTGCTTATTGTCGTTGGCTGGCATCCCCTCTGCCCGGTGGCTCCGCTTGCCTCCCTCTCTGATTCGATCATCTGACCTCTCCTCAGTTACCCCAAGTGGCCGTATAGCACTACTTCTGCGGCTATTGTCCATCGCCTTGGATCAATGTAATAACCTACATGGCAGTATGAGCGGTTATAGTGGGCCCACGGTAGCAGTGTTTTCCCCCGTCGGCGGTCATCTACCCACCCCCCTCAGACCCGCGTTTGTGGTCTCCCCACATGCCACTTTTACTTTTTTGAGGAGCCTGTTGAAGGGTTTGGGTCTTTCTACCTATATGTTTCTATGTATTATTTCCTTACATGTCTGGGGTATATTATCTTAGCTGCTAGGCAGGGGAGACTTTTCCCATAGAATTGGGGTGTTTGATTGTTCCCATGAAGAGGTGAAGCGGGCGGTGGTTTGCTTTATAAGTTTTTTTCTCTTTATAGCTCGCGCTGCATAAGGCTTTTTGTACCTAGAAACGAATAACGCATGATTACAAAAATAAAATAAAAAAAGCGACCAAGATATAGGATCTTCACGCAACCATCGAGGTAATACAATATGTGCACATTGCAGTGCAGGCAAAGCCATTTCACCATGACCTTCCCCTGGTGCAAGATATATGACCCTATTACTCTACTTCTTACACAAACATCTAATGCTTGAAAGCACGCACCTTGCCCTCTAGCAATTGCACTTTCTATTTACCGGTCTTATAACGTTAAGACATTCCTCCAACAATACAATAATGATAGTCAACAACATCAATAAGCACTACAATTAGTCGTTCCCGTTTAATGAAACACCTACCGGACTGTGTTTCTGACATAACAAATCTAAAGATGTGTTTAGCAGCCTTTATCTATTCGACAGTAGGGCATGAGGATAATTTTAAGAGCAATGAAATCCTATACGTCAGATCAGGTCTCGTGCCTGTGACAGGAGACATGAGGAAACCAATCCTGGATTGGTATGTGGTAACTTGGTCTTTTGGTTGTTGGGTAATCTCTTTCGTAAGTGTAATGCCTTTTGGTAAGGGGATGGATACCGTGTTCGAGTTTTCCATTCCAAATTGAGAGAGGAGGATAGTACCGATATATCATTCCTGGGTAATTGCAATACCGTCTGATATATACGTCATATGTAGGCCAAGTAAAAATAAGTCTTCCCCGAGGTCCGAGATCTCAAATGCCTTTTGCAGGTCTCTGATAGGAGTTGTCAGGTGGGTGGTATATGCTGAATATGTTGCAATACCGTCCTGGTAAAGCGATAGGTAGCATTCGAACTTGTGGTGGATAAACATGCAGGGGTCTTGGTGTGATACGGTAAAATCTTGGACGGCCCAAAATTTCGAGAAGTGAGCATACCATTTGTCGCAGATTACTTAAGTCCATATATGCATCGGTTAAGTTTCCATACTTTGTCTCTGTCACTGAACACTGGTGGCGGTCGCCTGTAAACTTCTTCTTTCAATTTACCATAAAGAAAAGTCGATTTGCCGTCGAATGGTTGCTATCGCGACTGATTTCTGGCACATATCGCAAGCAGTAGTCTGGGTGATGTATACCAAATAACTGGGGCAAAGGTGCCTTTATAGTCAAACCTAGGTGCTTGAGAAATCCTTGAGCAACAGCACTTTGGTGAAATCGTTCCCATTTACTGTCTGGATTCTTTTTGCTTTTGAATACCTGCTTACTTCCGACAATCTTCAGTCAATTGGTTTATTGACAACCTCAAAGGTCTCATTCTTCCTTAGTGCAATAATTTTATCGTTCCTGCCCGAGGCCAATTCTTGCTTAAGTGAGCAATTTACAGTCTGACACTAGGTGGTAGCGTCCACATCCAGTATCTGACGAGTAGTATGTTGTACTCCGTGTCTAAGTTGCTATTTGTAGCTGATCGATGATTGTGATGCGATTCTTGAAGAAGGCCAGGATAATCCAGGTCTTTCCACAGTTGGGTCAACAGGTGCTGATGGCATATCCTGTTGTTGTTCCTCAGGCAAAGCCCGGAGTGGGGTAGCAAGAGGCGCATGAGTTTCAGAACATTTAGTTTGCAGTAAAGTCAGTTTCTTAGAGGGTGGTGGATTGATTTGTCTGTTTCAGTCCTGGTCTGTTTGCTTTTCAACCATAATGGTAATGGATGGGATAGGAGGTAGACAGTAGCATAAGTTTCCTCGCCAAGCAACAGTTCCATGGTTGTCGTTCCAAGCGGTGCCACCGCTTGGTTTGTCCACTGGATTTGTTGAGTTTCTATGACTTTATTCTGCGAAGGGATATATATCCTATATATCTTATCAGAAGAGGTATAACCGATAAGATATTCTTCGATCGCCAGGGGCATTAGTTTGGTTCCAGGTTGACATTTCTCCTCTTGTAGATGAACGAAGCATTTGGTCCCGTATGGGCAGAGATGGAAGATTGCCGGTTTCGGCTGGTAGGGAGATTCATAAGCCGTTAATTGTCCTCTGGATCGGTTACGGAGGCTATTTGGCAGGTAGGCGGCACTTGCGATCCCTTCGACCCATAAAGCAAAGTGTAAGCCGGTAAACCAAGAGCGAGCCGCAGTGATGATGGTTCAAATTATACTGTTGGGCAACAATATTTGATTCATGTACGCAAGCGGCACAGAGCTTATGTACCATGCTTTGCTTGTCTAACAATCTTAACATGGCAGCATTGACCTATTCTCCTCAATTAACTCTTCTGAATCTTTGGATTATGGCGTTATCTTCAGGGTAGCGAGCATACATGCCACTGGTGAAGACAGTGACCGTATCACATTTAGCATGGATGGGATATATCCTAGCTTCTCTTGTGCTGTCATCTATGAAAGCAGCATAATAGTTGGATATGCCGAAGCAGGTTTTGGCGAATTTTCCGCAACGGTCAGAGTCAATTAATTCGAATGGTGTATCTGAGCGGAGGTAGGTAATTGATATCGGCTTTCACTTTGTACTTTTGGAAGTAATAAATGTCTCGCATTGCCAGACTTTCGGAACTTTGAAGAGCATTCTACCATCAGAGTAGTTGGTTCTTATGAGATAGTCAGGTGCGGGATGTCCAAGCCCTTCGTACCACTGTTGGTAAGTCATCTTCTTTGCTGACTCTTTCTCTTCTTACACAACATAAACTTGTCCATCAAGCTTTCCCCAAATAACATCTGCTTTATTTTCCCTAAAAATATATTTATCCTTTCCTGAACTAGCCAAACAAAATCACTTCCCCAAAGAAAGAATTGCGCGCCTGGACAACAAACTCCAAGAACCCAAACCAGGAACCCAGAGAACACATTCAAGGTATACAGAAGAAACATGACCATCAGATGTTTTGGCCAGGATCACAACGGTTTCCTGGCCGCATATCTCTATAACAGAGTTATCGCCTAACCTCACTGTGTCTTTCATGGTCTTGAAGTTTATAAAAAGGTCTAAGTTGTTTGTCATGTGAGAGCCTGCGCCTGTGGCTATCAGTGTAACAGGTTTATTCCTGTCTAACGGAAATACAATAGGACCAGCGTTAGGCCTGCTAGCGCTGGTGCTAAGGGAGGCTTCAAGGGACCGGTAGCTAGAAGGATAATAGTTGAAGGACAGATTGGACTCAGGGATTGCCGTTCAACCAAGTGTGTTCTTAGACTGAAGGTCTGTCGAAGTCTGCTGTCTCCTGCTAGCCAGGAGACTGGTTTAAATACAAAACCCAAGAGCGATAGCCTTCCTCCAATCACGATCATTACCAGTAGCTGCGCACATACCGG
>Ga0307509_10006745_pt1 | contig 15293 bp, 13 predicted proteins | sample 10_EM_MG_FD_202245 | JGI IMG/M metagenome (GOLD analysis project Ga0307509, IMG submission 202245) | Populus trichocarpa ectomycorrhiza microbial communities from riparian zone in the Pacific Northwest, United States - 10_EM | ecosystem: Host-associated > Plants > Roots > Unclassified | place...
GATCAACTGAAATTCTTTCAATCCGAGTGTGCACTTCAGAAATGCCATAACCCTAAAGAGAACGATGGGGAAGTAAGGCATTATGAAAAGGGGTTGACCACGCACCAGACTCAGATTCTTAGAAGAACTGTTCAATGTCGAACACGTGAACCAAGTCAGACAAGGTGGCATACACAAGAATGGGGGTCGACTTCCAGTGAAACATCCAGTAACTTCGAACCTACATGTCGCGTTAGGAAGGTACTCTCAACTGAACACGGAAATTTGATCATGAGTTTATGCTTCGTATGAAAATATCATCCAAATGCGAAAAAAAGGGTTTCACGAGCTGAAAGGTGGTGATATCTTAGTCCTCAAACTCAAACGTGGGTCTTGTGGAGAGACATACCTTAACCACGAAATCCCATTCCTATGTAACTCCTATCCGGTATCTCTATTAACATTCGAAGGTACACGTTGAACAAGTCAAGTACATTCACCGTGATCCATATGATATCGATCGATTTGTCATCAACGGTATGGTCGGAAGGCTCTCAGGCTGACCGAAGGGATTGCAGGTGCCATTGAATTTTGAATCAGCGACATATAAGAATGGAACCAGAAACACCAACAGCACATCCCCTATTCCTCATTCCTGCTCTCCCAAGTACCAAAATGTTCATCTACTTTTGCATCTCCGCATTTGTCAGTTATCACAGCACAAAAGCTGCGCCTATCCTCATTGACACGCCCCAGGACTTGGCGTCACAATCACAGTTGGAAAGAACATTGTTTAGTGTTGTCTGGAACTGCGTCTCTACGATCATTATATGTGCTTGGACTTCTGTCCATCCGAATGTACCGCCGCTGAACAGGTGGAAGGCGCGATGGAATCGGCTTCGGTTGATGTTCTGGATGATAGTCGCGCCCGAGCTGGTGCTTGCGTGGGCGGTTAGACAATTCTTTGCTGCAAGAGAGATACGGGATACGTACAACGAAAGGCATCCAGGTTGGTGTGGGACTAGTCTGGCAAGAAGTTGATAAACGGGTGTGCATTAAACAGATTTGCCAAAGTGGAAGAAATGGACGTTGGCGCATGGCCACTTATTTGGGATGGGAGGCTTCACTCTCATCGACCCGAATCGTAAAGACGCAAAGCCCAATGAACAAAACGGAGTGGTGCTTACGTTTGATTATTTCAAGCAAAATCCCAATATCAATATACCCGAGATCACTGTCGCCGAAATAGAAGACCGGTCGAAGGGAGATGCGCTCTGGAAAATCATTGCAATCGTCCAAACGAGCTGGTTCATAATTCAATGCATTGCGCGTGGCCAGCAACGATTAGCACTCACCGAATTAGAGCTGGTAACACTCGCATTAGCAAGTTTGAATGCAGTGACATTCGCCATCTGGTGGCACAAGCCACTTGGAGTGCAGGAACCTGTGAAAATTTACTTCAAAAGTGAAGTACGAGTTGTCGAGGCCCCTCTTGAACAAGTGAGTGTTGTAGATTGTTTGTTGAAATGATCTCAATGTTTTTGTTCTTAGAGAGATCGACTGACTCGGACCCGTGATGTCATCAGTATGGTCTTCAAAGTATTTGCGGCTTTCTTCTTTCCTGAAAAAGATAGTCCCATCGTTACCCTCTTTGTTTTGTTCGTTTATCTGCCCATCAGCCTCATTTACTTCATCAGCTTCCCGTTCTTTGTCGTGTTCCCACTCGGCATCATCCTGCTCCTCAGAATCATCGAAATAGAGCAAGTCCCTCCAGAAACATCGCAAAATCGCGGTCTCCTTGCTGCTCGAATCGTCGCATACTTGCAAAGTCTCCGCTACAGGCTGAGCTCTGTAGTTGGAACGTTTGTCGGAGACTTGTTGGAAGACATCTTTGGTGTGGATTTCCTTCCCTTCGTGTTCGGTTGGTTCATTCTCCTTCCTGTCCTTTTCTTCCTTCTCTTGCTCCTCATCATCTTCCTTACCCCATTCCTCACATTCCTCTTCCTCGTTTCTTTCATCTTCACCGCCGTCTTCGGCATTGTCGCCACAAGCGCCATTCGTCCTGGTGCCTCCCACGTCCCGTCTTTCTATGCTCCCGTCACAAAGAGCGATGGCTGGTCGCGAATGGTTGTCTTCGCTCTCTTCGGCGTCATATTCGGTGGCCTACATTGTGTCGGCTGGCACTTCATATATCCCACCCACTCAGAACAGACCCTCTGGCGAGCTACATCGTTGGCCATCACAGTCATCCCTCTCATCGCTGCACCAATTGATTTCTTTTTAACCACTCGGAACATCGGTACTTGCAAGGGGTTTGGAAACAGGGCCCTGCTCATCCTCGACCTCATCATGACTATCCACCTTTTCGTCTACGTACCAGCACGTCTGTTCCTTATTGCACAAGCAATTACCCTACTCAGGAACCAACCACCAAGTGCCCTCGTCGCCGTAGATTGGACAAAATATATCCCCCATTTATTCTCGTAATTTCCTTGTTATTTTCCCACTGCTGTATTCCCTTTCCTGACGCTTCATATATCGACTGTGCTCTCTATTTCTGCTTTTCTACAACAAGGAATTATGCACACAAATATGGAACCCTGAGAACAAGCTAATTCAAAAGTTATGGACCAACGAATATTGAAGTTTCGAACGCACCGAAAGTCGTTTCCTGAAATACCCCGTCTCCAGCCAAGCATATTTGGACGTCACAGTACTTTGCGACCCGCTGCGTTAACTGCGACACCGACTCTGCCTCAAACGGTAGACGGTGGTACTAGTAGCAGTCATCTCAGACTTGACTTTTGTGAGTAGAGGAACAGAGAGAAGAAAGAACCAACTGTATGCGTTCCTCAGCAACACTTGCAGTATACGACATAAACGGTCGAACACGGAAAAAAAAACATTGTATTGGCCAGATGTGGCTGAGGTACATGGCTGCACCTCGCTGCCAAGTGTCTTTCGAAATGAACATATATCTTAGCAGATCTCTTGTCTCCGATGTACGACTGGGCAAGCAATCAAATTTCAAAGCTTCGTCTTTGAACGCATTTCGTTCTCTCCTGATTGAGCGGGCCTCTCTAATTCCTCCCTGTTGAGCTGTGGTTCAATGTCATTTTCATCTTGACTGACTCATGTAGCGCCGTTGTACCTTCTGTCCTCTCAAGTGCCCAGAAATTCAATCCGATTCGTGGGAACGCCGTCGGGCCCCAATGGGTGATGGTTTTTTTATTACTGCTGATGTTGCCCTATTATCATGCGTGTAACCACCAGCATTTGCTTTATTGGTGAGATGAGGACGGATACATTCAAATAGCGCCATTTAGCTCAGGCCTCTTGCAGGCTGGGAGTCTCGGGGTGGCTAGAGCTGCTCAGTCAAAGAAATATTGCCAGAGAATAGAAAAGGAGGTCAGCTGAGGGAAGGAACATTGAAAGCCATCGAAGTTCGAGTCTTTATGCCTGTTGGTTTTGTAAGTCGAATTCCGATGAATCCCGCAGCTGAAACAAGCGAACCACCGCTACGTTGATTCGGACGTGTGGAATTATCTTGGGAGAAAATGTAAAAAATAGGTTCCTTAGGATTCAGAGAACCTTGAATGAACATGTTCTATCACCATGCTTTTATTTCTAGATATAGGTCTCATGTAGTATTAGACTTGGTAAATCTTGGTAGTCACTCTGATATTCTATTTACCAGTACAGGCAATTAAGCTAGGGGTAACTAATAGGTAATCTATACGCCAACCGACATCCCGCCCGCCACCCGCGGGGGTCATTGCTTGGCAATTCTCCAAATGATAGCACATTCGGCAGTCGCATCAAAAATACGAAGTTAGCACGCAAAACTTTACTGGGACTGGCAACCAGTAACCGGTATGACCCGCACCCTACAGAGTGGAACCTAACTTACACTTGTCATGGCCCCATGCCCTACTCCTCTATCGTCCTCGGTGGTTGGTCACACCTATAGAGTGATCAAAAATGTCATTGCGGATATACCTCATAGAAAACACGATCTTCTATGTCCTTGTCAATATGGCACCGTTTACAAACTGGCAGCTTGTCAAGAATTGTAATATACCTACCCATCACCGACGACACGAAACTGTTGGTATTCGAGCCGGCGTAAAGTAGTGGCTTCACACCACTTTGCTTCTGACGATCCGAGTCAGTCGTGGACAGGTCTAAGTGTTGGCGTAATCGGGGCACGTTTGACGATGTAATTGTGACGGAAGGATGGCAAAAGCAAAACGAAGAAGTCAATGTTTCTGTTGCTCTCGTCAGTGAATTTCCTCAAACCCTTCTTGATCTGTCATGTAAGACACTAACCATTAAGGAGCTATCATTTAGTGGGGTGTGCACCTATATTGGTACAAATAGGTGGAAGATACTAGGGTACAGTAGGGAAGTCTCAAGAAGTCTGGACGAGCAACTTCTTGACAAGTCTGAGTGAATCTGTAAACAGGATGTCAGTAAGATGAAGTTTGGAGATTTTGAGTATGACGCACGCTTTGGCAGAAGAATCTTGTGCCTTTCTCAAATCTCAGTGGAATACAGGTCTTGCCAGTGGGTAAGGCGTCTGCGGTACATGGAGTGATCAGGGTTATGGTAGCGAGTAAGAATCTAAGGAACAGCTCAGAGAAGAGGTAAAACCAAGCTATCAAAAAACGAGAAGAAGAAGAGTGGGCACGATGTACACTTAACCACTGCTCGGCAATGCTGGCAGTGTACGACAGAAGGTGATAATGGACGCGAAGGACCAGAGGTACCGAAGAGTCAAGACCGACCGAAAGGCGAAATTCTATCCGCAACCCTAGAAACGACAATCCAGTGCTGAGTGCATTACGTGTGACCAACAACGATTAGTCGTAACGCCCGCACTGAGCCCTGTTCATCAGCTTCGCTTACTAACCAGCTCGTCCTGCTGCTCCTTACGATCACCGAAACAGAGAAGCAGCAGCGGTTTCCTTGCCATTTGAATTGTTGCATCCTTGCAAAGCTTCCGCTACAAACTGAGCTATGAAATTGGCGGGCATCTCGGACGTTGGTTGGAAATGATTTAAATTCGATCAATACACTTTCCTTGACTTCCTCGATGGTTCCTTCCATCGCTATCTGCTCCATGTCTCCTTCCTCACCCCATTATCTTCCTTGTTTCTTTCGTATTCATTGCTGGCATTGTCACCATGCGCTTTGGTGCCTATCCTTCGTCATGAAGAGCGATCGCTGGTCGCGGATGGCCGTCTTCGCGTCATCTTCGAAGGTCTATGGCTGGTACTTCAAATATCCCACCAGTCAGAACAGACTCTCTGGCAAGCTACGGCCTCGGCCATCGCACCGATCGACTTCCTATTAGCCACTCGCCTCCAAAATCAAGACATCAGTTCTTGCCAAAAGTTCGAACGCAGCTGAGCCCTGCTCATCCTTGACTCTTTGTCTGTGTGCCAGCATGGCAACAGTTGTGGCATACATGATGGTGTTGGTCAGTGGTCATCGTGCCTGCAGGTACCATTGAATCAGTGACATGTAAGAGCGGAAACAGAAACACGACAGCAAACCGGTGGTCGACCATCAAGGGTTCGCTAACCGTAACCTATTGCTCGAGCAACTGATAGGGACACCGACACCATTGGCAACACTGGTCAACCAAAGTCCCGCAGGTGAATGGCCACCACCTCTGATTTCCCATGACGAACAGGCCACACCTCCGAAATCTGGCGAGCTGATTGATGCCTCGGTCCGAAGTGATGGGGCTGTAGAAGAAAAATCGTCTATGATGTGTCGTTGCCATTCAAATGGGAGTACAGTAACGGCGTTAGACACCTCTGGTTTCCTTACGACGGAAATGGAAACCAGAGGACGAAGGAATGGATGGATTGGTCAAGTGAACAAGGAAGCTGTAAAATACATGACCACATAACTCGGGTCTTCGTAGATGCCTGCAGGCCATATTGAATTAGCAATGGCGCGCATTAGTCCACAAGCCAGGATGAAACTGACAGGTACCGTCATTGAAATATTGAGTGCCTGCTCTAACGAGGGAATGGTTATAGGCCATGAAAACGACGTCGTAGGAACTGATTTAGAATAGATGCGCCTTCAGGTTCAGAGGCATCCCTAGACACTGGGGAGGAAGCGTTTAGAGTTGAAGGAAATCGGTACTGTAACTGAGGGAAAGGTCTGCATTTGAATGGGAGATGCCGGTGAGGAGTCATGGGATCGAAGACGGGAGGGCATACCTTTCGCCTGTAGCCTTGCCCCTCTATTTGTATTCCGTCCTTTTAGCCTGCGGCGCTAGTGGCACTCCAGTGGCGTTCGACTTGCCAGTAGGCATTGGGCTGCCCCTCAGATAGTCACCTCTCTTGGATACGACTGAGCCACCAACTTCACAACATAAAGGGTTCACCGCCAGGCCCAGCATGTAGAAAGCCCTGGCCCTGAGGCCTGCGGCCTGAACATTGACGTCATTCGGCCAGAGCAGGATTGAAGGAAACGAGGTGGTTTTACAGTTGTGATGATGACGCTGGGATGGTAGATGTTCCAGCAAGCGAGAACGTATTACAAGAGGATAGATGTCGGGTCCATCTATGAAGGTAAGGTCCCGTTGACAATGATAAGCAGATGATTTCACCAATTTGTTGAACCCGAGAATTAAACATCAAACCCTGGCATGACTTCTTTACTATCTTCAGGATACGCCAGTAGAAAGTGAAGCCCCAAAAACGGAGTATGTTATTTTCGGGCCGGTCTGTCAGAATTTCCTAATACATTCTTCCCTTTCTTCTCCCTTTCAAAAAACCGCCAGCACACAATATTTTAGTACAGTCAGCTGTATCCAATGAGGTATATCCAGATTCCTTGAACAGAGGGGACTGTACTAACATACATTCAAGTGTGATTGTTCTCACAGGTCGACGGTTCCCGAATTTATGCACTTTCAACGACTGACTCTTTACTAGAAATTTTCCTTGGACCGCCTCCCAATTCCGGGGCACAACCTTGCTTTCTCGAGGATGAACGTGTCTTCATCGACCTTTTCAGTGGCAAAGACGCTACTAGCCTTCTGGACGGGGCCCCTCCAACCCTTAAGATCAGGCGTTTTGGACCATTAACGCGAGTAGCCAATAGTCCTTTCTGGGAGACAAAGGAGTCTTTTGAAGTGTGCGTAGAATGTTTAAAGTTTAGAATGCATAGCTGAATGAGAACAGGCCGCCAAAGGCCCAGTATTTGAATGTAGCCGTCTCAGTTGACAATCCGAAATACGGATGTATTCAGGTCGGGAGGATTGAGTTGGATACCAATTACCTGCAAGATCTATCGCTCCGTAAAGATAATAGTACGTATGGTCTGATAAATTTGATAAACAAAATCCCTAACTCGATCTTCTCATCTGGAAGGATTCGCCAAAGTTCTTGTTCCCGCAAACAACGGCACCACCCTTTCCATATCATCAACTTGCATTTGCATACCTCCGGATGAGGGGCTATCACAAAAAAGTACGTGTGCAGAGAGGCGTTAAGTATATAGTCTGATTGTGGTGATGAACAGGCCCGCCGTCGCATATACAACAACAGCTGGTACCTCGCCTGCGGCAAGACGACAGCGAGGAATGTGATCGCCTCAGTAAAATTGGGAAGTATTTCGAAGGGCGATTTTTGCGCTCTGGAAGTGTGGTGGACATTGACAAAGCTATCACTCATAACGAACACGCCGTGCGTCTCACTCCAGATGGCCATGCTGACAAGCCTGGCCATCTGAACAGTCTCGGATTTTCGTTCTTAAGTCGGTTTGAGCATGCAGGAAATCTAATGGACATGGACAAAGCTATCACTCATCACAAACACGCCGTGCGTCTCACTCCAGATGGCCATGCTGACAAACCTGGCTATCTGAACCATCTCGGAATTTTATTCCGTTGTCGGTTTGAGCGCTCAGGAGATCTGATGGACATTCACAAAGCTATCACTCATCACGAAAACGCTGTGTGTCTCACTCCAGATGGCCATGCTAACAAGCCTAGCTGTCTGAACAATCTTGGAGTTGCATTCATGTGCCGGTTTGAGCACTCAGGAGATCTGATGGACATTAACAAAGCTATTATCCATCAGGAACATGCTGTGTGTCTCATTCCAGATGGCCATGCTGACAAGCCTGGCCATCTGAACAGTCTTGGAAATTCATTCTTGCGCCAGTTTGAGTGCTTAGGAGATCTGATGGATATTCAGAAAGCTATCACTTATCATGAACGGGCTGTGCATCTCACCCCAGATGGCTATGCTGACAAGCCTCACCGTCTGAACAATCTTGGAACTTCATTCTTTTGCCAGTTTGAGCACTCAGGAGATCTGACAGACATTGACAAAGCTATCTTTTATCAAGAGCATGCTGTTTGTCTCACTCCAGATGGCCATGCTAATAAGCCTGGCTGTCTGAACAATCTTGGAGTTTCATTTATGTGCCGGTTTAAGCACTCAGGAGATCTGATTGACATTGACAAAGCTATCTCTTATCAAGAACATGCCATGCATCTCACTCCAGATGACCATGCTGATGTGTCTGACTATCTGAACAATCTTGGAAATTCATTTATGAGCCGGTTTGGGTGCTCTGGAGATCTAAAGGACATTGATAAAGCTATCTCTTATCAAAAATATGCTGTGCATCTCACTCCAGATGGCCATGCCTACAAGCCTCACCGTCTGAACAATCTTGGAAATTCATTCTTTTGCCAGTTTGAGCACTCAGGAGATTTGATGGACATTGACAAAGCTATCTCTCATCATGAACATGCTGTTTGCCTTACTCCAGATGGCCATGCAAAAAAGCGGGGCCGTCTGAGCAATCTGGGAAATTCATTTCTGCGCCGGTTTGAGCACTCAGGAGATCTGATTGACATTGCAAAAGCTATCTCTCATCATGAACATGCTGTGCATCTCACTCCAGATGGCCATGCTGATGAGTCTGTCTTTCTGAACAATCTGGGAAATTCATTTGTGTGCCGTTTTGAACACTCAGGAGATCTGATTGACATTGATAAAGCTATCTTTTATCTTAAACATGCTGTGCATCTCACTCCAGATGGCCATGCTGCCAAGTCTGTCTTTCTGAACAGTCTTGGAAATTCATTTGGGTGCCGGTTTCAGCACTCAGGAAATCAGATGGACATTGAGAAAGCTGTCTCTCATCATGAACATGCTGTGTGTCTCACACCAGATGGTCATGCTACCAAGCCTAGGCATTTGAATAATCTTGGAAGTTCATTACTTGCTTTGTTTGAGTACTCAAAAGATCCAATGGACATTGGCAAGGCCATCTCTCATTATGAACATGCCTTGTGTTTCATTCCAGATGGCCATGCTACTAAGTCTAACTGTCTGAACAATCTTGGAAATTCATTCTTCAGCCAGTTTAAGCACTCAAAAGATCTTATGGACATTAAGAAAGCTATCTCTTATTATGAACATGCTGTGTGTCTTACTCCAGATGGCCATGCTAATAAGCCTCACTTTCTGAACAATCTTGGAAATTCATTCTTTTGCCAGTTTGAGCACTTAGAAGATTTAATGGACATTCACAAAGCTATCTCTTATTATCAATATGCTCTGCATCTCATTCCAGATGGCCATGTCAACAAGCCTAGCCTTCTGAATCATCTTGGAATTGCATTATTCTGCCGGTTTCAGCACACAGGACATAGTCCAGATTTGCATCTAGCAATTCTTTCATTCAAAGATTGTGCCACCTCTGCTGTTGGAAACTCTTCTATTATGTTCCAGGCTGCCCTCAAGTGGGCACGTCTTTCTCATAAAGTTGATTCTTCATCATTACCTGGATATGAGACTGCACTCTCTCTCCTTCCTCGTATTGTATGGTTGGGGCAATCTCTTTCTGCACGTTTTGAGTACCTTGCTTCTGAGTCCATTGGTAGTATTGCCACAGAAGCTGCTGCTGCTGCCATTGCCTCTGAAAGGCCCAATATTGCATTGGAATGGCTGGAGCAAGGGCGTTCCATTATTTGGGGTCAGCTTCTTAATCTGCGCACTCCTGTTGATCACCTTCATAAAATAGATCCTAATTTAGCAGATGAGCTTGTAAGGACATCACAAGCATTGGAGAAAGCAAGTATGCATGATATGACCTCCAATGAATTGGATGTTCAGCTCTCACTTGAAGAGGCTGCACAAAAACATTGCCGCTTGGCTGAGAAATGGGACAACTTGTTGAAGAGTGTCCGAATGCTCCCAGGATTCGAAGACTTCTTGCTTTTCAAGAAGCTGTCAACACTTTCAAAGGCAGCAAAATCTGGCCCTGTTGTTGTCATTAATGTGCATGAATCTCGATCTGATGCTCTAGTATTGCTTTCTGGCCTGGATGACATAATTCACATTCCTCTCAGTAGCTTCTATAATAAAGCACAAAGCTTACAAAATTCATTAAATGATGAACTTCAAGCAGCAGATTGGAATACATTCAATGTTGACAACTCTAGATTTGAAATGATTTTATCTAATCTTTGGATCAATATTGTGGAACCAATACTCAATGGGCTTGCCTTTAATGTATGTCCTTCAATACTAATTTGACTTGCCTATCACTAACTAAACTTGCTCAGTGCCGGTCTGATACTTCCACTAATCTTCCTCGTATTTGGTGGTGTCCCACTGGACCTCTTACTTTTCTTCCAATTCATGCTGCTGGACTTTACAATCAGTCCTCTTCTGGGCCCAACATATTAGACTTTGCTGTTTCCTCATATACTCCTACTGTGACTGCTCTGCTTGAGACATATCGGGAAATCCCAATAACATACAAGGGATTCCTTGGAGTGAGCCAGTCATGTACTCCTGGGCAAACCAGACTTCCAAATGCAGATAAGGAGCTTGACCTGATAAAACAGTTTGATTCACACTTGAATGTTCACAGCCTACAAGGAGAGTTAGCAACAGTGGAGTCTGTATTGGAAGGAATGGAGAAGAGTAGTTGGATTCATCTTGCTTGTCGTGCTGTTCAACACCTCTCTTCACCAACAGACAGTGCTTTCTGCCTTCACAATGGAAATTTAACACTTTCAAAGATTATGACCAAGTCATTTCATAATGCTGATTTTGCATTTCTCTCTGCAGGCCAAACTGCCACTGGTGATAAGAACCTTCCAGATGAGGCTTTGCATTTGGCTGCTGGAATGTTAGCAGCAGGGTACCGAAGCATAATTGCTACAATGTGGTCAATTGAGGACAAAAATGCTCCATTTATTGCAGATGAAATATATACACATCTGTGTGGAGCAAGCCCTGACAGTACAATGGCTGCACATGCATTGCATCATGCTGTAAAACAGCTTCGCAAAAAGTTGGAGAAACCTGGAAGCCCTGCATTTCTGTCATGGATCCCTTTTATACATGTTGGAAAGTGAGGATTAGTGAAATGGAATTCCTGTACCCATTACATTTTCTTGGTTCTATATTTGTTTTTATAGCTTGAGTTCTTTGTGTTGACACTATTGATGATTCATCAATGATACCATATGCTTACTATTCAATAATGTGATATCATGCCATTTTGAATAGCTTCTTATTGTTCTGATTGTCTATCTCTATGATTATGGACTATTCTATGATTATGATACTATGACTGTGTTATCAATAACTGAACTATAAATACAAGCAGTGTATGTAGTTAGAGTTCAGTTTACTAGTGAGTTCATTTGTAGGCTTGCACAATAGATACATACATTGACTAGTACCCCACACTTTGGACTCTTCAAAGCCCTTTCCCTGCAATGCAAGCAAAATACAAGCCCCAAGTTTACTACCAGCTGTTCAACATGCAGTGAGGGCCGCTGCTTCACATGGCAGTACAAGTCCTCAGTTTTATTTTTATTTTTTTATTTGTAAAAACAAATTGGCAATAACATCTCGGGGCATGGCAATCATTCATCTATGATCTGGCAACAGCCACTTTCCTGTCTTGTGACCTGAGATCTGGAGTATTGACCAGTTACAGGCCCCACACATCGATCACCAGTCCAAATAGAGCAGTAGAATTGTGGTGAGAGCCAGGCTAAATCGTACCTAAATAAATAGACAGAAGTGTATCAAAATATTGAGTGAGAGAAGCAAGAGCACACCCGTGGGAATAAATCACATGATATCATGATGGAGCATTTCAAAACACCCTTATGACCTGGGGGTATAAGACAAGTCCTATAAATAGGACTCGTAATTTATTACTACTAGTATATGAGTCATCTGATTATTGAATTTGCAAACCCTCAGGCAGCAATTCAATTGTCCAACAAGCACATTCCTGTCAACTCAAAGGGCATTGAACTAGTAGTTGATGATTTTATTGAAGAGCCATTAGAAGCCACTGCAAAACATGACTACAGCTGAGTCCTTGGATCAAATTTGGCCATGTAATGGCAATACTTTTCTCTCTTCCATGTAGTTGGATTGGAGTCTGGCAGACTGAATCAGACTCCACTGGACTCCACTGGACTAACTGGACATAGCCAAGTTTGTGCTGTGATTGCAATGAGTCCCACTAGTGCTTGGAAGTCCAGTCTCAAAACTGGAAAAGACTGGACCAGCAGTCTTGGTCAAATTTGAAACAAAAGACCACAAAAAGACCGGTCTATATGGACTGGTTTAGACTGGTTTAGACTGATCTTTTATATCCCTTGATTATCCCTTCAAATGTAGCCCAAAAACATCTAAATTGACCCAAAACTGACTGAGATATTCAAATTTTGTCAAAAGTTTAGATTATGAAATTTGACATTCATTGGAAATGTCATAACTCGGTTAATTCTGAGTCATTTTGGATGTTCTTTGGCTATATTTAAACCTTACATCTATTCAAAGAGCTTAACCATCAAAAAAATTTAAATTTAGAACCAAAAGACTGGTCTTAACTGGTTTAAATTGGTTAAGACAAAGACCAGTCTAGACTGGTTTTTTTGCAGTCCAGTCCAGTTTTGGAGGTCCTGGGATATTTATAGACTGGTCTTGGTCTCTGCTCTTGCTAAAAATAGACAAAAGACCGGACTGGACCGGACTTTCAAGCACTAAGTCCTGCAGAGTCCAGCAGACTGAACCAGACTCCTGCTAAATTTTCTGTATAGAAATAAAATACTGGATTTAACTAGACTACAGTCCAGTTTACCCAGTCTGGTGGACTCCACTAGACTATGAAAAATTGAAAAGCTGCCCAGACCAAATAAATGGCAAAATATATAAATAATTTTTTATAAGATGGAGTCCAACCAGATTATGTGGAGGAGATAAGAACTTATGTAATGGGTCTACTATTATTTTGTATTAGAGATTCCAAGTACTATACCAATCAATAGGTTTCTATACCTCTACAACAGAACTTTTTAGCCACTCTCTGATAATCTATAGGGTGTCAAAAGATCACTCACAACTATTATCAGAGATTCCTGAGTCCTGAAGATAGTTTTCAATTGCACAAGTCACAAATAAATTTTAGGTTTCTTCTTATCAGATAGAAGCACATGAGATTCTATAGCAAAATAGTAAATTCATATCCACTTGCTTTGACAACTGTCTAACCTGCTTAAGTGGGCCGTTAAATGGCATGTACAAGTCCAGCCCTCAATCCTCTGCTATGGCTCAGTCTTTCACTCAATTAAAGCTTGTATCTTGTCTCATTAATCAGTGGTTGCCCAGATAGCCCTTTAACAACTTTATCTCCATGCTGCTCATGTTATTATACTATCTAGCCTTGTTTTTTTGGGTGGCATTGTCACATGAGTTGGGTCACCATTAAGATAAGCTTGCCTGTCATGTACATCATGGCAAAAATGGAATATGCTTTAACTCTGGCAGATTCTCATGCCTGTCAGAATAGAAAGGCAAAAATCATGCTATTCAATTACCACTGTAGTAGAAATATGTGTATCTACTAACTATATAATAGGAAGAAATGTCATATACAACAATGTATTCTTGTATAAGCATCCTTGGAGCATGCTGAAGACAGATCAATCTGGCTGAAGCCAGTGCTCCTTTCATAGATTAGATTGCAAATGAGTGATGCCAAAACCATATCTGACCATCCTGTTTGATGATATGTGCTATGAAATGTGTATTACCAAAATAGACAATTCCTACAAGCCTGTAATCAAGATCAGCATCTGACAGCTGTCTCACTGATACAATTGTATCCAACACTGTTGTTTTGTCTCTTAGCTCAAATGTAATGATTTTTGGAAGGTCAATGTAATCCAAAAACTGAGTATATAAATTGTTGCATACTCTACACCTTCTACATATAGGCAAGCTTGGTGTATTGACCCATTGTTGAATGGAGCCATGCACTCCTGTCCCAGGCTGAAAATCTCCAGAAAATATACCATGAACCATTTCTGCATGATTGTTTGAGCATCTATTATGAAATCTTGTAATCTCATACTCAGTTGCTAGCAAGTGGTGCAAGAAGAACCTTCTGCAACAATCTCACCAAACTTGTGGCTTGTAGGATCAGCAGTTTCAAGAGCATGCCTGAAAAGGTTATGATGCCTTTTGAATTTCTGATCACCTGTGATACTCTGAAATGTTTGCTGTAAGCAGGTCAGTTAGTGGCACCTTCCCCATATAGTCAGGTCACCCAAGGGTGACAATGTCACGACAACATTGGACCAGCGGACTCGGCCTGATATGGACAAACATCATGAAAATATCAGTCAGGCCCAAATAGGTATCATATCACGATATTCTCGATCCAGCCAAACTCGGGTGGCAGCTGTCAGAATCCGACAGATGACCACCACCTCAGTGGGAAATCTCCATTGCCTCTAATCATTGCCACCTAACTACTGCTTTATTACATTGTATTTACTATTAGTATAGTATTACATATGTACTGTCTATAAAATAGAGAAATACTGAATGGATATAATTGAAATTACCTTGAAGCATAGGTGATCACTCAAAAATTGTCAAAATGTTGGAGTCCGCTTTTGTCACTTTCTGGCATATAGCAATTGTGGATCAAATTCTCAAAATGTCAGAGTCCGCTTTTTTCACTTTCTGGCATTTTGTAAGGGTTGTATCCCTTACTGGAGAAACCTTAGAGCCACAGGACTGAGTCTGACCGGTTTATAGGGGGTCTAGGCTAAGTACAGGTGTGGTTGTAAAAGGTATCTGCTTATGTAAGTATAGTAAGGGTGATAATATTGGCATCACTGAGGGTGATGCCAAACAAATAAGCGATAAATAGAAGGATGACCCCAGGGGGTCACATAATGTAAAGTAAATGGGGTGGAATGGGGCACTATAAAAACCGTCCGT
>Ga0307509_10006747_pt1 | contig 15292 bp, 25 predicted proteins | sample 10_EM_MG_FD_202245 | JGI IMG/M metagenome (GOLD analysis project Ga0307509, IMG submission 202245) | Populus trichocarpa ectomycorrhiza microbial communities from riparian zone in the Pacific Northwest, United States - 10_EM | ecosystem: Host-associated > Plants > Roots > Unclassified | place...
CACTGACCAAACACGCCAACGATAGCAATCCTCGACCACGACCCGAGGAGCCTGAGCGCACGAGTAGCGCGCAAAGAACAATCAAACCAGACGGGCGAGCTTGTCATGGTCCTACTAGCGGTTAGGAATCACCCTACAGACGGGGGCCTTCGCGTCGGGTCGCCGATAACGCCGTTATCAGCGACGCGAGACACCGGATCGACCGCCTGACGAAGAACGTAAAAAGGTGGGAGAGCCGCGGTCGTCCAGAATAGAGACTCATTCAAACGTATCACAGCCCAGACGAGATGGGGAAGTGGAAAAGGAATACTGTAGTGGGTCAAAGAACACAATGGAACGGAAGGGAACGAAGGGGCGGATAGGCTGTTGGCCGTACCTCCTTCGTTAGGAAGGTTTGGGGTTTGCTCATTCCTTTGAGCGCAGCAGCGTTGCTTTCCCGACTACTTTGATTTTATCCAAATTGTCCCAGTTGGCTCAGTGCGCTCCTGACGCGGTCTTGTCCTCACCTCGCCCAGCGGTTACAAACCCGATTTAACATACTTTTCGGTTACGTTCTACCCCACGCCCCCTCACATCCATGGCTCAGAGTTGGTTAGGTTCTATCCATTCGGGGTCGACCCTCGTAAGATGTCCGGGGGACCACGCGGTCTCGAGGTTATGGTGTACTGTAGAGCAGCTGGGGGACGTGAGCCTGAGAAACAGTAGAGCCTCCGGAGCCGCCGATCATGTCAATCGGCTTACTTCTGGCAACGACCTCAAGATCACAAGGGGCAACACTCGCTCAACTAGCATACAAGCTCAACCATGCGGTTCTCGTACATTTGGCTCCTGACTTTCAACCTTTTGGTCTCTGTATCGCTCGTGTTGTCCCTGTCGTTGCCATATAGCGACGGTTCACCCACATTACAACACCGTACCACTCCTTCCTTCCCTCCGGATCCCCCTTCGTGCCCCATCTGCGAAAAAGATTACTGGACGATCGACAGCTGCGCTCAAGCTTCCCCAGTCCTCGCCAATTTCTCTATGGTATGTGGGAAATCCCCGAAAGCGCTCGACCCTGAAGATGGAAGAGCGTTGGCAGATCGTACTGAATTGGGATTTTCCTAGATAATCTTCAACCCGGGAGCGTTCATCGACGTCATGAAGTGCGCCTGCACCGACACATTCCGTTCTGCTTTCCCACAGTGTGTCGATTGGTGAGCACCTCCTCAACACCACGGCGCCCGTTGCTGACAGCGAGTGAAGCTTTGGCCGGACAAACCAGACGTGGGTGTTGAACCAAGACGACACCTTACCCAACGTCGTCAATAACCTACATGACGTCTGTGCGTTGGCGACGACCATCCTCGGTCACGTCGCCTCAGCCAATTCGGAACTCCCCAGTTCCACCTCTACTCCCTTGCCCACCTCGACCCCTAACGGTGGTTATCACCCAGAGTATTCTGTTCAGGCCACCTTTGTGGCCACCGCGCTCCTTGTTTCCGTTCTAGGGTTGTACTAATGACGTTGTAATGTTCCCGATCTCACACATTCATTCATTGGGGTCACTCTTTGCTTTCGATCCGCGCTACTGCTTTCCTTGTTTCTCTACCGCCCATTGACGACTTGTAACGATCATGACCATGTAATGACATCTAATGAATGAACTTTGTTGTTGTACATTGTAAGGTAAAAGGCGACACAGCTTTTGGCGATTGTGCTACGTGCAAAACAAGTGCGAGTGAGTTGGAGACATGAGGTAGCGGATATAAATGCAGGGATCATGGAGGAAGGACAGGCGCGGGACAACCGGAATGAGACTACGGCTATGGCCCATAGAATAACCTGAAGATGAAAAACGGACAAATGAGAGCGATGGTGTACTTGTGGAAGAAATAAGAGGGTCGGTATGTCACGTCACGAGGGGGCTGCTCTTCGGAGAGCGTATGCTGCTGAGCCAAGACCAACGTTCTTTGCGTCCAAAAATAGGCGGATCGGCACCCTTCGCCGAAAGGTGTGGGGTGGCGATTCTTGAGGGACCGTACGACCTCCCATGAAAGTCGGTCTTGGGAAACTGCACGTTGGGCATGTGTGGAGACACGGGAGGAGAAAGAGGAGGAGGATTCTCACTGGCCGGCAAATCCATGGGAAGTTCCTTTGGCGAAGGTATGACCTTCCCTTCGACCGTCGGCTTGGGGACTACGAACATAGATAGTGGACGCGGACCAGGCCAGGTCATCCTGAAGGGGGTACGGAGACTTTTCTTGTTAGGGATGGGGGATGGTGAAGACGATGGCAGGGGGGATGGACAATTGAAGTTATCCGGATAATCGGTGGTCACAGGGTTCCGATCGACGAAGTTTTCCACCGAGGAGGATGCGGTCGGAGATTGGGGGTCGGCCGTGTGTGAATGGACGGCGTACCGCTTTGGCGTCTTCCGAAACTTTATGGGGCCAAGTGTCACCAATTTTGATATCACAAGCTTCCGGAAGGTCGTGGGGCGTTTAGATTCGCCCATGACATGATCTTCTTCCATGAATTCCTCCATGGCGTACAAATCTTCCGCTAGCGTTTCCAGGTGATTCTTTCCGTGAATGGTGTATTCGCGATTATCGACGTACGCATGGGGTCGCAATCCCGCGTCGTACGGGAGCGCCTTGCAAGCGTAGGTGAATGACTCTCGCCTCGCCCTTCCTTGCCTGTCCAATCGAAACGCATCGCTTTGGACCTCGATCCGGGCGGTCGGGCGCCTGGGGGAAGGGTTTTCTTGCCAAAAGATTTGATGGTGTGCTTCCTCCGCGGTGGGAATGCACAATTCTGACGCCGATCCGCAAGATGTATTGGTCTCGTGGCCAGGGTCCGGTTCGTCCTCACTTCTCTGAGACATCGATAAGTCACCTTCCACGGCGGAAAAATAGATGGAGTGGGGCTCGAGTAGTTGTCCGTCTGAGGTGGGGAAGTTTTGGAGGTGCAAGTCCGGCGTGAGTGAAGGGACGGTTGGGATAAGGTTGATGGAGGCCGAGGAGGGAAACCCGTCGATTACCGAGTAGTTCAGCGAGTCGTGCGAGGAAAACGCCTTGTACGCAAGGTCTTCCTGAGGAGTTGAAAAATCGAAGTCGGAATCGTATTTTGGAAGGAGTCCAGTGGTGGCAGAGTGAATGGGGGTAGCGTTTCCCGTTAACGTTTCGATGTGATGACCAGACAAAGGAGATGAAGGGGCGCCGATAGGAGAGGGAAGGAGTGTACTGGATGTGTTGGATGCGCCGTCGAACAGCGGTGGGATACTCTAAGCGAAAACACCGGTGTTTACCCAGGGACCTACCAACGTTTTGAATGCTACGTACCTGAGGAATCACCTCTGCGGCAGTACCCGGGTTGGCAGGTATGACGACGGTGGCCCTTTTGACCCGGAGGTCCGATTCGTGAGGTCCCGAGGTGATTGGCGTGGATGGAAGGGGATCGCAGGAGGGGGGGAGGGTAGGTGATTCTTTCAGCGATGTGCTGATATATGCAGGCTTTACCCTGGAAAGTGGCGTCGAGGGAGCGGGGAACGACGAATCGGGGTCCAATTCTTTCGATACCCAAGCGCCAGGGATCCGAAGGAGGCTGCTTCCGTCGTCGGAAGCCATAGTTCAGGTGACTCGCTCGGGACAAGTGCGGGCGAAAGGGATGGTGTGGTGGTGGTGGCGGGTAAAGTTAGGTTCAGTGGAGGGGAAGAGCAGGAACCATGAGGAGTAAAGTGGTTCATTACAACCAGCAGCTCGTTCTTTGTGCGTTTGTGTGACGAACGGCCACCGGCCGTCCGCGACCGCCCAGGACAACATTGAGACGAAACCACGTGTTTGCCACACGTCGAGACGACAAAAAACACAGCATGGAGGAGATAACAGGTCCAAGAACGGCCGTGGTGACCGACAAACACGTTTTGGCCAGCGCCGAACTCATGGTTGTAGGCAACCAAAGTGAGTTCTGAGACCGTGTCGCAGGTTTGCAACACCGCGCGTGCCAGAGCGGAAGCGCCGCGGGGGAAAGAAAAGTGATACAGCGCCCAGGTATGTACATGTATCGTTCTACAGAAATTAGATAACAGGTCAACCGGGATTTCATACTCGATTTAGGGCTCGAGGCGTTTCGGATCCCTGGGGAACAAGCTCGCTCTTCGGATGTTGTTCAATTTTAAGAACAGCATCACCACTCGCTCCAGGCCAATACCACCTCCTCCATGAGGAACGCAGCCCATCTTGAACGCATCTAAATACCCTTTCATAGACTCCGGATTAATCCCCGCTTCACGCATCCTCTTCTCCAGTAAAACGGGGTCGTGGACACGTTGTGCTCCTGAAAGAATTTCCTCGCCCCGCATGAAGAAATCATATGAATTTGAGAGGGTCTACGAATGCGGGCGATTATTCAGCCATGATTAGAATCGGTAGGCTTCTGGGTCCACATACCGGGTCCGTGGGGTCCGGCATGGTGTAGAATGGCCTCAGCGCGAGTGGGAACTTATCTATGATGAAGTAATCCGTGTTATATTTCGCCTTCACGATGCGACCCAGGCGCTTCTCGTTCTCGGTACTTTGCCGCTCGTCAGCGTGAATTATCAGGTTTGAGGGGAACCCGTACTTAATGTCATCTAGATCCTCTCGAGGCACACCGTCCTCGACCAACAGGTTGACGGCATCAGCGAAAGTCATCCGAAGAGTCTCGTCCAACCAAGTGAATTCCTCGGCTTCGAAACTCCTCCCGACGACCTCGATTTCTCTCTTGTATGTTGTTTTGAGGCCAGAGAAAATAGACTTGAATAACGAGTCCAAAAGCTCCAAAACTTCGTGGTAGTGCTCCTCAATGGCCATTTCCAGGTCAAGGCCGATGAACTCGGTCATATGACGATGCGTGTTGGCGTTTTCAGCGCGGAAAACAGGTCCAATCTCGTAGACGCGCTCAAAATCGGCTGCGATGGCCATCTGTTTTGCCAACTGAGGGGATTGGGCGAGGAACGCTTCCCCTGCGAAACGAAATCAGTGATCCAATCAAATGCAAGGGAAAGGTGTCACCCTTGAAGTAGTTAACTTTGAAGACCGTGGCACCGGACTCCGTGGCGGAACCTTGAAGTTTTGGGCTGTGTATTTCTACGAACCCTTTGGAAGACAGGAACTCCCTGAACAGGTCTCCAATCGCGGCTTGGATCCTGAAGACTGCCTGGTTCGTCTGGGTCCTGAGATCTACGACGCGGTTGTTAAGCCTGGTGTCGAGTAGGACGCGGTTGAGTTGTTGCCCGGGGGTCTCGGTCTCGGTCTCGGTCTCTTTCTCTTTCTCTTTCTCTTTCTCTTTCTCTTTCTCTTTCTCTGGGCGGTCAGCATCCTCAACAGTGAATGGGAGGGTCGCCTCCAAGCCAGCGATCAAGTGGAGCTATACAAATTGGTGAGTTGGGTGCTCTCCTAGCCGAACCGCAAATTTACCTGTGAGATAAGAACTTCAACATCAGACACACTGGCACTCTTGATCGGGTCTGGAGATTTCTGGATGACACCCTCGACGAGTACAATACTCTCGATCCCGAGACCGGCAGCCCACTTAGCCATCTGTTTGCTGACCTTTCCCGGGGTCACAGTCAGCAGGGCTTGCACGGAATCGGTTCTTTGTCTAAGGTTGAGGAAAACCATCTTGTTTCCTTGGGCACGGGAGGTGTTGACCCTCGCACGGAAAATGACCGCCTGACCATCTAATGCGGGGGTGAAGTCCGCAATCTGAGCCCGAGGACGGTTTGTCCTGGCCTGAGATTGGTTCAGAGGCAACTTGCCATAGAATTCGATGGCGTCGTCCTTCCTGAGCCATTAGTAGGGATCGTACGGTCGATAGAGATAGAACGTACCACATCGGCGGCCTCGCGCTGTTTGGCAAGTTCTGCCTGCCTTGCGGCTTTCTCGGCCGCTTTTTTCTCCTTCTCCAGCTGCTTGGCTCGTTTCTTCAATTCGTTTTTCGACACAGTCTCACCACCCTCGGCGACACTGAGCAGCGTCAGGGCGACGCGATGACCGAGGGACGAAGGGGTGCTTACGACTGTTCGACTGGAGGTATAACGGCGGGTTCGGTAGGGTTGGCCATGGTTATCGGACAAGAGATGGATGATCTCAGTGTCGAGGTTTGACTCGAGCCTCGGGCCGGGTTTGTCGGCGACGGATCGGAGCGGGACCAAATCCGATCAGGTCAACAACTGCGAAACACCAGGGAGCAGCCAACAACAACGGGTCAAGTCGGCTCGCGAGCTCAACCGACTGTCTCTCCCAAACCACCACTCTCCACAAAAAAAAACCTTAATAACCTTATTATGCAGGCTGTTTCTCGCCCAATCGCTAGATCTTCGAGGAACATCGCTAGAGCTGCCCTGTCTACGTGGGCGAACGTCCCAGCTGGTCCTCCAGACCCCATCCTCGGTACGTGGGACCCCCCGTTGCCGCAACGCTTCGTCACTTCCCTTACACGCGTCCATCAGGTGTCACGGAGGCTTTCAAGGCTGACAAAGACCCTCGCAAGATCAACCTTGGAGTTGGTGCATACAGGGACGATCGGGGCAAGCCTTACGTCCTGAACGCTGTAAAGAAGGTCCGCCCAAGTGGCTGTCACATTTTTCCGATCCATTGACGCGCCTTGTTCTAGGCCGAAGACCTCATTGCTTCTGCGAACCCGGACAAGGAATACCTTGGAATCACCGGTCTCCCAGAGTTCACTAAGAACGCCGCTCTCTTGGCCTATGGCGCTGACAGCACACCACTGAAAGCTGGTTCCGTGAGCCTTCACCGTCTGGACTTTTGTTACATTCATATGCTAAACGCGTCTCCTATGAACAGGTCGCTGCCGTCCAAACCCTTTCAGGTACTGGAGCCCTCCGCATTGGAGGTGCCTTCTTAGGACGCTTCTTCCCGACCGCCAAAGTTATTTACCTCCCCACACCGTCCTGGGGTAACCACACTCCCATCTTCCGTGACTCCGGCCTCGAGGTCCGTCAATACAGGTACTTCGATAAGAAGACCGTCGGTTTAGACTTTGCTGGATTGAAAGAAGACATCCAGGTGAGCTTAATTCAGTTGAAATCGTTGACAATTCGCCGATCGCTCACAAATGATCAATCGACTTTGAACTCACAGAACGCTCCCGAGGGTGCTATTGTCCTCTTACACGCCTGCGCCCATAACCCCACTGGTGTGGACCCCACCCCTGCCCAGTGGAAGGAAATTTCGGACCTCGTCAAGGAGAAGAAGCTCTTCCCATTCTTCGACATGGCGTATCAAGGTTTCGCTTCTGGAAACACCACGAACGACGCGTTCGCCGTCCGTCACTTCGTCCAGCAAGGTCACCAGGTCGCTTTGTCCCAGTCCTTCGCGAAGAATATGGGTCTCTACGGCGAACGTGTCGGCGCTTTCTCCCTCGTCACTGCAGATCCAGAGGAGAAGGCTCGGGTCGAGAGTCAGTTGAAGATCCTCATCCGACCAATGTACTCCAACCCTCCCCTTCACGGCGCCCGCATCGCCAACACCATCCTCGCCAATAAGGACCTTTACAAGGAGTGGGAGTCCGAGGTCGAACTCATGGCCAACAGGATCATCACCATGCGCGATAGGCTCTACGACCTCTTGACCTCCACTCATAACACTCCTGGAGAGTGGGGTCACATCAAGAGCCAGATCGGAATGTTTAGTTTCACTGGTTTGACCCCACCCCAGACCAAAGCCCTCGCTGAAAAGGCCCACATTTACATGACCGCTGATGGTCGGATATCCATGGCCGGTTTAAACGGTGGTAACATCGATTACTTCGCTGAGAGCGTTTCCAAGGCCGTTAAGGGGGACCTTTAGACCTAGACATACGCCACGATATTTAAAAACACCGTCAATAAAGCCCATAATCCCGAACGCCCGTCCTGACTTGCCACTGCTTTTGTTCCGACGAGTCTGCGATTCCACCCTCAGCACAAGCCCCCGATCACACCGGAGCTTATTATACAGGTTGCATTCGTGGCTATCTACGCAGATTATCTCCGTTACACAAGTGTACAACATGGTAGTTTTACCGCCAGTGATACCGAAGCAAGTAAGAGAGAAAAGAAGGAAAGTCATAAGTGATACAAGCCTGGCGAGAGGCGACCTCCAGTTTACTTTACTTCTTCTTGGCGGCCTTCTCGGCAGCCTTGGTAACTAAAACCTCGTCAGACAACCGGAACAACAAATCCAGGGAAAGGTACTCACTCTTGCCACCCTTCTCGGTCTTCTCAACGGACTTGATGACACCGACAGCAACGGTCTGCCTCATATCACGAACGGCGAACCGACCGAGAGGAGGGTACTCGTTATAGCTCTCAACGCACATGGGCTTGCTGGGGACGAGCTTGGCAATGCAAGCGTCACCAGACTTGACGAACTTGGGCGACTGTTCAAGAACTTTTCCACTTCGCCTGTCGATCTTCTCAACCAACTCGGCGAACTTGCAGGCAATGTGGGCGGTATGACAATCCAGGACGGGGGCGTAACCAGGGCCGATTTGACCGGGGTGGTTGAGGATGATAACCTGGGCGTTGAATGAAGCAGCCTCCTTGGCGGGGTCGTTCTTAGAGTCAGAGGCGACGTTTCCACGACGGATATCCTTGACCGAGACGTTCTTGACGTTGAAACCGACGTTGTCACCAGGCTGGCCGGACTCGAGTTGCTCGTGATGCATTTCGACCGACTTAACTTCAGTGGTAACGTTGCTTGGGGCGAAGGTAACGACCATGCCGGCCTTGATGACACCAGTCTCGACACGACCGACGGGCACCGTTCCAATACCACCGATCTTGTACACATCCTGAAGAGGGAGACGGAGAGGCTTGTCGGAAGGACGGATAGGGGGCTCGATGGCATCGATGGCGTCCAAGAGGGTCTTGCCCTTGACCGCGCCGGACTTGGTCTCTCTGGTCCAGCCCTTGTACCACGTCATGCTGGGTATAACCCGTAAGTAAAAGGATCGATCTTCAGTAGTGAACAATAACCCACTTGGGGGACTCCTCCAACATGTTGTCTCCGTGCCATCCAGAGATGGGGACGAAGGCGACGGCCTTGGGGTTGTAACCGACCTTTTTGATGAAGTTGGAGGTTTCTTTGATGATTTCGTTGAAACGCTCCTCGCTCCACTGAGTGTCGGGTGAGTCCCGATCCCTCTCACCCTGGTGTGGTACATACCTTGGTGGTGTCCATCTTGTTGACGGCGACGATGAGCTGCCTGACACCGAGGGTGAAAGCGAGGAGAGCGTGCTCTCTGGTCTGACCATCCTTGGAAATACCAGCCTCGAATTCACCAGTGCCGGCGGCAATGATGAGAATAGCACAATCAGCCTGGGAAGTACCAGTGATCATGTTCTTGATGAAGTCACGATGTCCAGGGGCGTCGATGACCTAGATTTAATCCGGTTAAGACGCTACAAATTGGATACTAGCGGGCGAGACCTACAGTAACCATGAACTTGGGGGTCTCGAACTTCCAGAGGGCAATATCGATGGTGATACCACGCTCACGCTCAGCCTTCAGCTTGTCCAAGACCCAGGCTACAGTCAACCACGGATATCAGGAAGGTTCAGGACTGATGGATAGCGATAGCAACATACCATACTTGAAGGAGCCTTTGCCGAGCTCAGCGGCTTCCTTCTCGAACTTTTCGATGGTACGCTTATCAATACCACCACACTTGTAGATCAGGTGTCCGGTGGTGGTAGACTTTCCGGAATCGACGTGTCCGATGACTGTGGAAAGGAAGGGGAACGAGGGGCAATCAGACAAGGTTTGCCAATCACAACAAAACGCAGGGGAGGACGCACCAACGACATTGACGTGGGTCTTTTCCTTTCCCATTTTAAAAGATCTGAGGTAGAAAGACGTTGGTATCCCACAAACGATGATAGGCGTAGAAAGGAAACCCAAGGCAGATCAAAGCGATCCTGCTCGATGCCAGGAGATCGCAGGGAGTTTTGCCATCGCCATTGAGAGAATGGGAGAGGATGGACAGACTCACCTAAAGAGAAGAAAATAGAGCTCGAAGGGAGAGATGGGGGTATGAGGAAGGAGAGCAGAGGACGAGTCAAGATAAAAATTTGTATCCGGCAGAGCAGGTGGGTTCACGTGGGAAACAACTTGATAGCTGGTAATTATTACACACAAAAGCCGACCACAGCGACGTGGGCACGTAGAGACAGTTTCGATAAGTTATATTATCCGAACGAGCACCGATGCAACCGTTACAAAATCCAGAAGAGTGTAGGGTACCCTATGAGATCAACGGAGGTCATGAGTTTGATCACGACATGGACGCAATGCAAGTCACGGGGAAGGCGTACATGGTGTAATCTGTTCCGACCATTCCAACCGAGGATTACCAGCCTCCGGTTCCCCTCAGGAACTGCGAGTCCAAAATTTTCTCGAACGTTGGCCGGGCAGCCACATCTAAGGAGAGGCATGCCCTGACCAACGTTGCGACATCTCCGAGTGCCCCACCGCCGTCTTCCTCCACTCCTTCCTGTTCCTTGTCCTCGGCACAGCGATCATCCAGCGCCAGGCTAGCGTTGGAAAACGGCGAATCCAATCCTTCTTGAGCTTCCGCAGCATTCAAGAACGGACATTCCCCAACGATCATCACGTAGGCGACAACGCCAAATGCCCACACGTCTTGTTCTTTTCCGAAGTAACGTTCACCTCGGAGGATTTCTGGACCAGCATAATCCAAGCTATTGAGTCTCGTATCAGTCATCCGGGAAATGCGACCCATATGGGGAGAGCGACCCACGTTCCACTGAATGTATCCCAGCCACTCTTTTTGACCAATCCAGAACTTCCAAAGTCAATGAGCAGGCATCGGCCTCCTGGGCCGAGAATTACGTTCTCGTCCTTGATGTCTCGGTGCACTAAAACCCGGAACGTTCGTCGGTCCGAGAGATCGAGTGGTGAACAAAGAATGACCCACCGATTCCTTGGGAATGAAGGAAGTAGAGAGCATCGGCTATCTGGCCGAGGTACGACCTAATCATGTGTGGAGGGAGACCATCTGGATAACCTTCCACGAGTTCGAAGAGATCGGATGGAGGAGCTGGTTCCATGTCGATTGGGGTGATGCACGGCATGACAAGGTAATAGTAGTTGACATCTTCGAAAAAGTCAAGCAACGGGCAGACGTTGGGGTGGCCCTTGACCTGTGAACCCTCGACCCAGTAGTCGTGGGGATTGTCGGTTCCGGGTTCCAAAAGTCGAGCGGGATCCCACGGCCGGCGACTTGGCAGCGCGTAAGATGTAGCGGAGATGGAAGACATTACGTAAATTTCTATGGGTATTGTTCCGAACTTGGGGTGCCGCTTCCAGCAGTCCGCGAGAATACGAATCTTGATGACCTGTTTGATGATCACGGGGGGCTGGGGTCGGGTGGATCAGTTTTTGACAGCTGGAAATCTGAGAACAAGCTTACTCCGCATGTACCGTCAAGCTGCATCTCCCTCGCACGTTTCACGAGACCATATGCACCCCTGCCGATTTCACGTTCGACAACGAATTCTGAGATACTTCGCTCGGTGAGGAAAGGACTGGGCTCGCTGTTGGGGGTGGGGGCTCCAACGCTGGCGACGCTGAGGAAGCTTGTAGCACTGTTCGAACGTACGAGCCTGGTCGAAGTAGGTGGTGGGGAGGGAGGCTCGATCTGAGCGATGGAAACTCGGCCTGCAATAAGTGAGACACGTTGTTGCGAAGATCGCCTGCGAGGGCGGGAGCGTGAAGACGATGCGCGAGAGTTTCTGCGTGAAAGTGTGATGCTTGAAGTGTCCGGAGAGGTTCGGCCGCTAATCGGGGTCAGGGGCCTGGATGAGATGGGGGAATCGAAAACTGGTGGGTACGAGAGAGGGTCGTTTGAGAGATTAAGAGCAGGATTTTTAGATGCAACCGACGACCGTCGTGAAATCGCGGGTGATGAAGGGTGGGACATTCGAGGAGAGGGAGGGTTGGCAGAGCGTTCGATAACTGATGGGTCGTAAAAGAAAAACCGGTCTGATTCGGAGTTGGATGGGTCGGGGGAAGGAGTGGCAAAGAAAAGTTGAGATGTGTCGTAAACGTCCTCTGTGGCCTCGGCGATTGCCTCCTTCTCTCTCGGCTTCCAGTCAAATCCACGACCTATTGAGGTGACACCCCAGCTGTTTCCAACGCTGGCGGGCCGGTAGGGAAAGGTGCGGTTGGTGGGCCAATCCTCGTCGGCGAAGGCGAGGTCTACGGCGGATGGGGAGAGGGGAGCATTGAGCATTATGTTCGGATGGACGAAGAGCAAAATATGGGGGCGATTAACCAGGTCGGATGGAGAGAAGATAATTAGAAGAGGGGAGGAGAAGAGATGGAGAGCGGGCAAAGAAACGAAAATCGCGGGGGAACGGCTGCTGACATTTATCCCCCCTCCAATCCGACACGGTCACTGGGTAACTACTACCGAGTGTATTTCGAACCTTTCCCCATGTAGCCGGACCTACGGAACATCTAGATACTTTGCGTCCATAAGCCTGGTCGTTGTGCCTTCCCCATACCGATTGTCCGATGCTGGTGGTCACCGTCAGAGGCCTTTATTAATATTGTGTCCGGCATTGCGGCCGGAAATGCCTGAGCAACCGGAGCGCGGTCTCCGGTGTCCCGCCATCATTCGGTGGCTTACCGAAGCCCCAATCCAATCCACATTCCAACACCTCCCGCCCAACCGTCAGGATCCCTCAAAACTGTGCGTACTGCCTATCCTAATGGCCCTAACGATGGGCTGCGAGGTCGTTTCCGCGTCGTTTGATACCGATATACTGGTGGTTTGGCGGTCGGAATCGCTGGATGCATCTCGTACCCATCGGATGGGCCACTGCGGAATAACACCTGATCGTTGACGACTTTTCACAGAGCCCCATGGCGGCCACCATTAAAATCGTCAAGAAACGCACGACGCGCTTCAAGTGTGTACACCATCCCCCAACGTCGTTCTCTCCATTAATCCCCTTCCAGGCGCCACCAATCCGACCGCTACAAGAGTGTCAAGGAGAGCTGGAGGAAACCAAAGGGTATTGACAACAGGGTTCGCAGGCGGTTCAAGGGCCAGGCTGCTATGCCCAAGGTTAGTACGTGCTGCGGTTGCACCCCTTCATCGCTTTGACGTCAACCACCAGATTGGATACGGCAGCAACAAGAAAGTCAGTCAGAGGGTCAAGCTTTTCTCATCCGAACGTGGATCTTACTCCACATCGTAGACACGTCACCTCCTCCCCAGCGGTTTGAAGAAGTTCCTGGTCAATAACGTCCGGGAGGTCGACCTTCTGCTGATGCACAACGGCAAGTACGCTGCCGAGATCGCTCACAACGTGAGCAGCCGCAACCGAACTATCATATTGGAACGGTATGTCTGCAAACCCAAACGTTCTGGGGAGTTCGTTGGGCTGATCCTTTGTTTCAGGGCAAAGGTTTTGGGTGTCAAAGTGACAAACCCAGCCGCCCGCCTGAGGTCAGAGGAGTAATTTTGAGGCTTGAAGTTCGCTGTCGTTTTCTACCATCATGTATTGTCCCGTGAATGCTATGCAGTATCGTCATTGGAGTTCGGGCTAGCGCTTTCCTCGATCGCTTCCATCACAATCGATGACCACCAGGTAGGTCCCCTCCGAGTTGAAATGAAGGAGATACCTTCAAGCTTGTGACAATAGAACCGCCACTCACGCAGATTCCTGGTACACCGGGGACGGTGCGTCTTCTAAGGTTCCTCCCATCTGATTGAGCAATCGTTGACGCATCCTAGGAGACCAGCTGAGTCGTCAACTAGATGGCTGGATCTCCGCTGTGAACCCGGAACCTCGAGAGGACTATGCACCGCCTATCAGAGGATGCAAGGCGGTCATTGCTCCGTACGCCCGCATTCGGTGTCGGGTTTTGTTCAGGAATTGATCACCGAAAATGAATCCAGCCACGCAGGATACTCGTACTCAGGGCCGGCCGCTGCTTGGGCCTACAAGAACATCGATACTACTGGGATGTAGGTTCCACCAAATTATCCGGGTTCACGTCACTAGCTCATGGGCAACCTCAGAAAGCGGGTGTTTGTTCTCGGACCATCACACCACGTTTATCTGAACGGTTGTGCGTTATCCAAATGCAAGACGTACGCCACCCCCATTGGGGATCTTCCCCTTGACCTAGAGAGTCGGTTTCATCCCCATTGTCGTTTGTGATGTGATTAAGTAATACGATCCACAGCAATCGCCGAATTGCGTGCCACCGGGAACTTTGGCGATATGGATATACAGACCGACGAAGACGAACACAGTATTGAGATGCACCTGCCTTACGTGCGCAAGGTGTTCGAAGGGTAAGAAGTACGACTTTAAGTCCACAGCCTTAGGCTGACCGTCCCTGCAGGTTGGATATAACCATCATTCCTATCCTCGTTGGTGCTATAGATCGCGAGACGGAAGCTCAATTCGGGCAACTCCTCGCACCATTCCTCGCGAGAGAGGACACGTTTTGCGTTGTTTCCAGCGATTTTTGTCATTGGTGAGTGTGGTGTCACGTCGTCCTGTTTCCCAGTGACCAGAACCGTACGTACTAGGGGAACACGATTCTCGTACACTTTCTACTATCCACAAGTGCCACCCAGTGCCGCGGGTGCCATCCGTCTTTCCCGTGGCGGCCCACCGCCTTCCGCGGACCACCCGATCCACCAATCGATCTCGGCTTTGGACCACGAAGCGATGGGACTACTGACTCTCCCTCCCTTGAAGGCCTACCAGGCTCATCACAATTTCACCGAATATCTCGCTAGGACGAAGAACACGATCTGCGGCCGCCATCCAATCGGGGTCCTCCTTGGTGCGTTGTCCGAGTTGGAGAAGGGGGGTAGGTCGTCTGAGGTCAAGTGGGTGAGGTATGAACAGAGCAGCAAGTGTTTCAGTATCAAGGATTCGAGCGTCAGCTATGCGAGTGCGTATGTCAAGTTCTGAGTAGGTTAGACAAAACGAAGGAATGTGCGTTTTGTACAGTCGAGGGACCCGCTTGTGGGGTTGGCAACATTTCTGCCCCGGCCGCGGGTGGTATACAGTTATGGATCACTCAATGAGCCACGATCACTCAATGAGCCAGCGGCGATTCTGAGCGCGGATCTTAGTTTAGACCCGCGACGTTTTATACATGACTGCTGTCGTACAGTATCTACTGTGGAAAAAATTGCGGTGGGCATCACGACCGGTCTTCCCAAGATGCATTGGTTTTATTGAAAAATGGGGGGCGAAAACCGTGTGATTGC
>Ga0307509_10006749_pt1 | contig 15284 bp, 13 predicted proteins | sample 10_EM_MG_FD_202245 | JGI IMG/M metagenome (GOLD analysis project Ga0307509, IMG submission 202245) | Populus trichocarpa ectomycorrhiza microbial communities from riparian zone in the Pacific Northwest, United States - 10_EM | ecosystem: Host-associated > Plants > Roots > Unclassified | place...
TGATGGTGACGGCGATGGCGCTGATCGCCGATGTCATCCCGCTGCGGGAGCGCGGCAAGTACCAGGGCGCGATCGGCGCGGTGTTCGGCGTGGCCACGGTCATCGGCCCGCTGCTGGGCGGCCTGTTCACCGACCATCTGACCTGGCGCTGGGCGTTCTACGTCAACGTGCCCATCGCGGTCGTCGTCGTCATCGCGGCGGCCCGCACCATCCCGGTGGTCAAGTCGGCCGTACGGCCCGTCATCGACTATCTCGGCATCGCGCTGGTCGCGGTCGGCGCGAGCTCCCTGATCCTGGCGACGAGTTGGGGCGGCAACGAGTACGCGTGGGGTTCGGCGACCATCATCGGCCTGTTCGTGGGCGGCACGATCGCACTCGGCCTGTTCTGCTGGGTCGAGACGCGGGCCGCTCAACCCATGCTGCCCATGCGGCTGTTCAGCAACCCGGTGTTCGCGGTCTGCTCGATCCTCAGCTTCATCGTCGGCTTCGCGATGCTCGGCGCGCTGACGTATCTGCCGACCTATCTGCAGTACGTCGACGGCGACTCGGCCACGGTCTCCGGTGTGCGGACACTGCCCATGGTGATCGGGCTGCTGATCGCGTCCGTCTTCAGCGGCAATGTGGTCAGCAAGACCGGTCAGTACCGCCTCTTCCCGATCATCGGTTCCGCGGTGATGGGCGTCGGGCTGTATCTGATGTCCCTCATGGGGCCGGGCACCGGCGCGTTCCTGGAATCGGTGTACATGTTCGTGCTCGGCACCGGAATCGGGCTGTGCATGCAGGTGCTGACGATCGCCGTGCAGAACACCGTCGAGTACACGGACCTGGGCACCGCGACCTCCGGCGTCACCTTCTTCCGTACGCTGGGCAGTTCCTTCGGCACCGCCGTCTTCGGCACGATCTACGCCAACACTCTGGGCCCCAACCTCAAGGACGGGATCGCGTCCGCCGCGAGGACGAGCGCTCTGGACCCCGCCGCCATCACCAAGGCGGCGACCAGCCCCGAGGGCCTGCACAAGCTGCCGCACGCGGCCGCCGCGCCGATCATCAACGCGTACGCCGACACCATCCAGACGGTGTTCCGGTGGACGGTCCCGGTCGCGGTGATCGGTTTCGTCGTCGCCCTGTTCCTCAAGCAGGTAGAGCTGCGCGACAGTGCGCGGATGGGCTCCACCGACATGGGCGAGGGCTTCGCGTCCCCACGCGGCGCGGACTCGCAACGCCTCCTCGAAGCGGCCGTGGGCAAGGTCATCGGCAGCACGGACCTGGACACGGCCCGGCGGATCATCACGGACTCCGACACCCGGCTCGACATCGCCGGCGCCTGGGCCGTGATGCAGGTCGAACTGTTCGGCCGGATGGTCGGCCACGCCAGCCTCGGCCTCATCGCCGCCCGCCGGCACATGCCACCGGAGGTGCTCCTCCCGGTCTTCGACCGCATGGTCGAGGAGGGCTACCTCACCCGCACCGGCTCCCTGCTCTCCCACACCGCGGCGGGCGAACGCGAGGCCGAGATCATCGGCAGGGCGTGGGGCAACTGGCTGGAGGAGCGGGTGCAGCAGGACATCGGCCGCCCCTCGGGCGCCGACCTCCGGGCCGCGGTCGACACCATCGCCAAGCGCCTGCTGGTCGAGGACCTGAGCTCCGGACTCCCGCAGCGCCCGGCGGAGTTGGCGGAGAGCTCCACCTCCTGAAAACCGGGTGCCGGGCGAGCGGGACAGTGGTCATACTCACGGCATGTCCCCGGCTCCCGTGCGCTTCCACGACCCGCGCGCCACGGTCGACGACTTCGCGTCGTCGATGCTGGTCCGCTGCCCGCGCTGCGACCGGCTCGCCCACTTCGAGCGGCGCCCGTGCACGCCTCCGGACGCCGAAGGGAAGAGGTATCCGCACACCCGCCTGGTCTGCCGGTCCTGCGGCCTGTGCCGGATCGGCACGGGTCCCTCCCACGGCCCCTGGCCGGCCCTGTGGCTGCGGACCGGGACCAGGCACGGGGAGTTGTGGGCGTACAACCTCCAACACCTGGACCTGATCAGGCGGTTCGTCGCCGCCGACCTGCGCGAACGCGTGCCTTGGTACGACCACGGCCGGAAGATGACGCTGGTCGCCCGGCTCCCGGCCTGGATGAAGAACGCCAAGAACCGGGACGAGATGCTGCGCGCGGTGGACCGTCTCCGGGCCACTGTCATCGCCCCGGGCTGAGCCCCAACCGGCCCACCCACTCCAGCACCCCGGCCACATCAGGCATCGCGCCCACCCCGTCCGGCAACGGCGGCCGTCCTACGACCACCACCGGGACGCCCGCCTCCCGCGCGGCCGTGAGTTTGGCCGCCGTCGCCGCTCCCCCGCTGTCCTTCGTCACGACCACGTCGATCCGGTGCTCGCGCAACAGCGCCGCCTCGTCGGCCACGGTGAAGGGTCCGCGTGCGAGCAGCACCTCGATGTCCGGTGGCATCGGGGGCTCGGGCGGCTCCACCGACCGTACGACGAAGTGCAGTTGGGACAGATGGGCGAAGGCGGCGAGGCCCAGTCGGCCGGTGGTGAGGAGGATGCGGCGCCCGAGTCCGGGAAGCGTCTCGGCGGCCTCGGGCAGTGAGGCGACCGGGTGCCAGCGGTCTCCGGGGACCGGCCGCCAGCCGGGTCTGCGCAGGACCGCGACGGGCAGCCCGGTGGCCGCCGCGGCCCGCGCCGCGTTCGCGGTGATCGACTCCGCGAAGGGGTGCGTGGCGTCGACGACCGCGTCCACGCGCTGCTCCCGCAGCCACTCGGCCAGCCCCTCGGCGCCGCCGAACCCTCCGATCCGTACGTCCCCGGCCAGTGCCCCCGGCCGCGACACCCGCCCGGCGAGCGAGGTCGTCACCCGGACCTCGGGACGCCGTACCGCCAGTTCGGCGGCCAGTTCGCGTGCCTCGGTGGTGCCGCCGAGGATCAGGATGTGCGGGGACATGGGGCGAGCGTACGAGGTCACGTCAGCGCAGGAGCAGTTGCAGGCCGCCGATGATCGTCGCCGCGATCACGAGTTGCTCGAACAGGCGCTGGTTGATGCGGTTCACCGCCCACTTGCCGATCAGCGCGCCGGGCACGACGAACGCCGCGAGTGCCGCGTCGAGCAGCAGCGAGTGGCCGTCGATCAGGCCGAGCCCGACGCTGAAGGGCACCTTGGCGACATTGACGATCAGGAAGAAGAAGGCGGACGTGCCGAGGAAGCCCAGCTTCCGGAAGCCTGCCGAAAGCAGGTACATCGACATCACCGGGCCGCCGGCGTTGGCGACCATCGTCGTAAAACCGCCGAGCACTCCGTAGGAGCGGGCCTTCACCCGCCCGGACCGGGTGGCCACCGAGTCAGGCTCCTCGTCGGTCTCGGCCTTGCGGCGGCGCCACAAGGTCACTCCGGCCATGAGCAGCAGGATCGCGCCGATCGACGTCCGCACGACCGCGTCGTCGGCCCACACCAGGAACAGGGTCCCGATCACGACACCCGCCGCGACCGCCGGGAACAGTCGCCACAGGGTGGGCCAGTGCGCGTGCCGCCGGTAGGTGAGGACGGCGAGCACGTCGCCGACGATCAGGATCGGGAGCAGGACGCCGGTCGAGGCGCGGGCGGGCAGGACGGCCGCGAAGATCGCCAGACTGACCGTGTTGGCCCCGCTCACGGCGGTCTTGGAGAAGCCGACGAGCAGGGCCGCGGCGGCGAGCGCGGCGAATTCCCAGCCGGATATGTGCCAGAGCGTCATCGTGTTCATGCGAGGACCGATCGTATGTCCTTACATCTCCCCGCGTAAGGAGTGTCTCGCCAGGTGGCCCCTGCCACACCTCGGTGGATCATGGCATCGGACGGGCGGTGTTAGTTTCTGACCGTGGCCGACACCCGCGAGCATGTCCTCCCCGGTACCCGGAGCACGATCACCGCACGCGAGTGGCCGCACGAGCGCCCGCGGTACGTCGCCCTCGTCGCGCACGGATACGGCGAACACATCGGCCGGTACGCCGGGTTGGCCGCCGTACTGGTGGCGCACGGCGCCGCCGTCCTCGGGCCCGACCACCTGGGTCACGGCCAGTCGGGTGGTGAGCGGGTGCTGGTCGGCGACTTCGAGGACGTGGTCACGGACCTGCACTCCGTCGCCGACCTGGCCCGCGCCACGTACCCGGGCGTCCCCCTCGTCCTGGTCGGCCACTCCATGGGCGGCCTGATCGCGTCCCGTTTCGCGCAGCGGTACGGCGACGAGCTCACCGCGCTGGTGTTGTCCGGGCCGGTGATCGGGGACTGGGCGCTGCCGGGCCGGCTGCTCGCCCTCGACGCGATCCCGGACGTCCCGATCAAGCCGGCCGCGCTCTCCCGTGACCCGGAGGTCGGTGCGGTGTACGCCGCGGATCCGCTGGTCTGGCACGGTCCAATGAAGCGGCCGACGCTGGAGGCATTCGCCCGCACCCTGACGACCGTCGCCGACGCGGGTGACATCGGCCGGCTGCCGCTGCTATGGCTGCACGGCGGTGACGACCGGCTCGTCCCGCTCCCCGGCAGTCGCGTGGGCGTGGAACGGTTGAACGGCGGCGAATTGACCGAGCGCGTATATCCGGGCGCCCGGCACGAGGTGTTCCACGAGACGAACCGGGCGGAGGTCTTCGCGGACCTCATCCGGTTCCTGGACGGCGTGTTGATCGGCCGCACCGGGTCGCCATGACCGTGCCAAACTGCTCGCACACCCCGTCGGGGTCGTCGTGGAACAGAGTCGAGCAGAGGAGCCTCGTGTGACCGGGACAGAACCGGCCGTCCAGCGGATCGACACGTCGAAGCCGCATCCGGCCCGGGTGTACGACTGGTTCCTCGGCGGCAAGGACAACTACCCGGTCGACGAGCAACTGGGCCGTCACATCACGGCACTTGACCCGGGCGCCCCGCGTACTGCACGGGCCAACCGCTGGTTCATGCAGCGCGCGACACGGCTGCTGGTCCGGCAGTCGGGCATCCGGCAGTTCCTGGACGTCGGCACCGGCATACCGACCGCGCCGAACCTCCACCAGATCGCCCAGTCCACCGCGCCGGGCGCGCGGATCGTGTACGTCGACAACGACCCGATCGTCCTCGCGCACGCGGCGGCGCTGCTGCGCGGCACGCCCGAGGGCGCGACGGAGTACCTCCAGGCCGACGCCCGCGAACCGCTCACGATCCTCGAACAGGCCGCCCGCGTACTCGACTTCGACCGGCCCGTCGCCCTCTCGCTCATCGCCCTGCTGCACTTCATCGCGGACGAGGACGGCGCACACGAACTGGTCGACACCTTGATCGGCGCGCTGGCGCCCGGGAGTTGTCTGGTGCTGTCCGCGATGACCGCCGACTTCGAGCGGGAGAAGGTGGAGCGGGGCATCGCCGCCTACGCGGCGGGCGGGGTGACCCTGGTGGCCCGTTCGCACGCCGAAGTGAGCAGTTTCTTCAAGGGACTTGAGCCGATCGAACCGGGCATCGTGTCCGTGGCCGACTGGCACCCGGAACTCGCGGAGGGCGAGACACCGCTCGGCGAGGGACCGATCTCGCTGTACGGCGGAATCGGCTTCAAGGCCTGACGGGACGCGCGCCGGTACCGCCCCCTTACGCCCGCCCCGCCGGAAACACCGCCCGCACCTCCCACCCGCCCCCTGCGCGCGGACCGGCCCGGAGTTCGCCGCCCAGCGCCGTCACCCGTTCCGTGAGGCCGACGAGACCGAAGCCGCCGCCGTGCGCGGCGGCCGGGAGCTGGGTGCCGCCGCGGCCGTCGTCCGTCACCGTGACCTCCAGCCGGCGGCCCGCCCGGCGCAGCCCCACGGTCACCTCGGGGGCATCGGCCGCGTGCCGTCGTACGTTCGTCAGTGCTTCCTGTACGACCCGGAAGGCGGCGGCCTGCACCTCGTGCGGGAGGTCGTCGGGGAGTGCCGGGTCGCGGCGCAGGGTGACCTTCTGGACCGGGCTCGCGAAGCCGTCGACGAGTTCGGCGACGGCCGCGAGGTCGCCGGCCGGGCGGCGGTCGGCCCGGTCCGGTCCGGTCTCGCGCAGCACGCCGACCGTGCGCCGCATGGATGCCAGCGCCTCGGTCGCGGCGCGTTCGATGCCCGAGAGCACGGGGTCGAGGTCCGCGGGCCGGCTGGTCGCCATCATGCGGGCCACCTGGGTCTGCACGAGGATGCCGGTGACGTGGTGGGCGACGAAGTCGTGCAGGTCGGCGGCGATGGCGAGGCGCTCGGCGCGCCGGGTCTCGGTGACGGCGACGGCGCGGCGGTAGTCGAGCGAGCGTAGATACCCGGCGAACCCGGCGGTGGCGCCGACGAGGACCAGTCCGATCGTCGTGACCAGCAGCAGGTTGTCGTCGGTGAGCGAATGGAAGTAGCGGGCCGGCAGGGCGAGCAGCGCGAGGCCGTCCAGGACGCCGCACACCGCGGCCCAGGGCTGCGGACAGTGCCGTACGGCGATGAAGGTCAGCGTCAGCAGGATCACGATCTCGCCGGGGCCGAACAGCTCCGCGTGATCGGCGAGGATCGCGCCCGCGCTGTACAGCAGCGAGAGGACGGCGGGCACGGCGGTGCGCAGCTGCGGGGTGAGCCATCGCGGGCGCCGGGCGACGGGCCACAGGACGGCGGCCAGGCCGGTGCCGAGCACCACGACCGAGGGCCAGGCCGAGCGGCCGGTGGAGGCGGTGAAACTCAGGTCGTAGGCCGCGAGACCGAGCAGGGCGCCCACGGCAAGCCCCCGTGCGCAGCCCCGGCCGGTGACGGATCTCATGCTGGTCACGGTAATGCGAGGCGTGGTGGGGTGGGATCGGCCGAACGGTCGAGCGGGGGTGGTGCGAACCCTGGCCGTTCGGCCGAGGCGGGCCCGGGTCCGGGCCGACGAGAGTGGGACCGCTTCCTCCCCTCCCACGCTTCAGGAGTACGTGATGCAGTCCACCAGGTTCGTCATCGGGGTGATCGGCGGCGCGACGGCCGCGGTCGCCCTCGGTGCGCTCGGCACCCATCTGCTGTCCGGCACCCAGTCCACCACCGAACTCGACGCGCACAGCACGGTCACGGTCGACGGCCACAAGGCGCTGTCGGCGGACATCGTGGCCGGCCGGGCGCAGAGCAGGTACCACCCGCTCCCCTGGGTCGGCGACAAGGTCACGGGGGTCACCTGCCCGACCGGTCTGAAGGCCGTCGCCGGAACTACCGTCACCTGCACGGGCAGGAAGGGCGACGGTACGGCGGTCGACATCCCGGTCACCGTGGTCAAGGCCTCGGCCGACTCCGTCACGTGGAAGTTCGACCGCGCATGAGCGCCGTCCTGGCCGGTGTCGGCCTCGTCAAGAAGTACGGCTCCACCACGGCTCTGGCGGGCGTGGACGTGGAAGTCGGCGCCCGCGACTCCGTCGCGATCATGGGGCCGTCGGGCTCCGGTAAGTCGACGCTGCTGCACACGCTCGCCGGAATCATCCGTCCCGACGGCGGTCAGGTGCTGCTGCGCGGGGACCGTATCGACGACCTGGGCGAGAACCGGCTCAGCGCCCTGCGTCGCAAGAGGTTCGGATTCGTCTTCCAATCCGGCCAGTTGCTGCCCGAACTGCCCGCCGAGGAGAACGTCGCCCTCCCGCTGATGCTGGAGGGGCTGCCCCGGGCGCAGGCCGTGGAGCGCGCCCGGCGCTGGTTCGCACCGCTCGGTCTGGACGGTCTGGAGCTGCGCCGCCCCGGCCAGTTGTCCGGTGGCCAGGCCCAACGGGTCGCCATCGCCCGGGCGTTGGCCGTGGCGCCGGACGTGGTCTTCGCCGACGAGCCGACCGGCGCCCTGGACCAGGCGACCGGCACGGAGGTCGTACGGCTGCTGACGTCGGTGACCCGTGAGCAGGGTGCCGCGCTCGTGATGGTCACGCACGACGCCGAGGTGGCCGCGCACTGCGACCGGGTCCTCCGGGTCCGGGACGGCCGGATCAGCAACTACAGCCAGTTCACCGTCAGTTGAGCCTCCGGAGTCCCCGATGCGTTCCCCCGTCCTGCCCCTGACCTGGCATCTCGCCAAGGCGTCCGGCCGTCGCGGCTTCCAGAGCCAACTCCTCGCGGCCGCTGCCGCCGCCGTGGGCTCGCTCGTCCTGCTGACCCTGCTCGCCGCCTACTTGGGCGCGGGCGCCCGCGCCGACCGCACCGCCTGGCGCACCCCGGCCCCGGACCGCCACGGCACCGCGATCCAGGCCCTCGCCACGACCTACGCCCGCGACGAACCGATCACCGTCGTCTCCCTGGCCCAACTCCCCCACCGCGCACCGACACCCGCCCCACCCGGCCTCAACTCCTTCCCGAAGCAGGGTGATTGGTACGTCTCCCCAGCCCTCGCGCGACTCCTCCACACCCTCCCCCCGACCCAACTGGCCGACCGTTTCCCGAAGTCGACGCCCTACGGCACGATCGGCGCCGCCGGGCTCGCCTCGCCCGACGAGCTCGTGGCGGTGATCGGCCGGGCTCCCACGGACCCGGCGGTTTCCAAGTCGGCCGACAGGCAGGGCATTTACGACGACGGGCTGACGGCACGCTCCGTCGTCTCCGGGTTCGCCGGTACGCGGCGCAGTGTGTTCACCGTCGACGACCAGGCCGCCGTACTCCTCGGGGTGGGTCTCCTGGTCGTGCCGGTGGTCGTGCTGGCCGCGGCGGCCGGGCGGCTCGGCGCTGCCCGCCGGGAACAACGCCTCGCGGCGCTGCGGCTCGCCGGGGCGACTCCCCGGCAGATCCTCGCCATGACCGGCGTCGAGGCGGCGGCGGTGGGGGCGGCCGGTGCACTGGCGGGCGCGGTGGCCTACGGGGCGCTGCTGCCCGCGCTCGCCGAGGTGCCGTACGGCATCGGGACCTGGTACGTCGGGCAGTTGTGGGTGGGGCTGCCGTGGGTGGCGGCGGTCGTGGCGGGGGTGGCCGCGCTGATCGCGGTGAGTGCGATGTCGACGCTGCGCCAGGTCGCGTCCTCGCCGCTCGGTGTCGCCCAGCAGTCGGACCCGCGCCGCACCAGGCTGATCCGGCTCGTGATGTTCGTGGCGGTGCTGGTCTACATCCGGGTGAGCACGCACGGCAGCACGCTGAAGCCGGGGACGCTGGTCGCGCTGATGGTGCTGTTCTACGGCGCGTTCTGGATGTTCGGGCCGTGGCTCGTGGACCGGCTGGGCCGGGTCGTGGGGCGGTTCGCGCGCCGCCCGGCGACCCTGCTGGCCGCACGCCGGCTCAGCGACGATCCGCGCGGTGCCTGGCGGACGGTCAGTGGTCTGGTGCTGGCCGGGTTCGTCGCCGGGTTCTTCACCGTCGGTCTGCTCGGCATCGTCGGCCTCGACCACCGCGGCCAGGTCGCCGTACCGACCGCGAACGCCGCCGAGGCCCGGCACGCGGTCGGCGAGGCCCGCCGACTGCTGGGCGCGGCGGGTGTCGACGCGACCGTGGGCACGAACGACGACGGCTTCCTGCTCGGCGGCACCGACGGCGTGGTCGCGCACGTCTCCGGCGGACCGGCCGCCCTCGACACGGCCGTCACCGTCCTCCAGCCGCTCGGCGCGGGCAGGCTGCCGTACGCGGGGGCCTACGCGGAGGCGCAGGACGCCGCCGTCAGCGACCGCCTGGCCCAACTCGGCACCGCCACACTGGCCGTGAGCTTCCTCGTCGCGACGGCCTCGGCGGGCCTGACCGCCGCCGCGAACGTCCTCGACCGGCGCCGTACGTACGGTCTGCTGCGGCTGTCCGGTACCCCGCTGAAGGTGCTGGACCGGGCCAGGGTCCGCGAGACGGTGCTCCCGCTGCTCGTGCTGGCCGGCGGTACCACCGCGACCGGTCTGTACGCGGCCGTGCAGGTCAACAAGGCGGCGGGTACCACGATCAGCACCTCCGGCGCCGTACAGCTGGCCGTCTGTGTGACTCTCGGCGCCCTCGCCATGCTCGCCGCGATCGGCGCGAGCCGCCCGCTGCTGCGCGCGGTCACGGCGGACCCGGCCCGGGCGACGGACTGACACCGACCGCCCCCTCTCCCCCCTGAGGCATGATCGACCCATGACCGTCCCCGCCCCGCCCATCCGTGTGCTGATCGCCGACGACCAGGAGATGGTCCGTACCGGTTTCCGGTTCTTCCTGGACGCGCAGCCCGACATCACCGTGGTCGGCGAGGCCGTCGACGGCGAGGAGGCCGTGGCGCTGGCCCGGCGCATGCGGCCGGACGTGTGCCTGCTGGACATCCGGATGCCGAAGCTGGACGGTCTGGCGGCGACACGGTTGCTGGCGGGGCCGGACGTGGCCGATCCGCTGCGGGTGGTCGTGGTGACGACCTTCGACCTGGACGAGTACGTGTACGGCGCGTTGCGCGGCGGGGCCTGCGGGTTCCTGCTGAAGGACGCTGGACCGGTCCTGCTGGCGGAGGCGGTCCGGGCGGCGGCGGCCGGTGACTCGCTGGTCTCGCCCTCGGTCACCGTCCGGCTGCTCAGGCATCTCACCGACACGACGACGGCGGCACCCCAACCGGCCCCGCCCGCACTGGCGTTGCGCGAGCCGCTCACCGAACGTGAGGCCGAGGTGGTCCGGCTGGTCGCCCTCGGCCGGACGAACGCCGAGATCGCCGCCGAGTTGTATGTCTCCCTGTCCACGGTGAAGACACATCTCTCCAGCGTCCAGCTGAAACTGGCCGCGCGGAACCGCGTCGAGATCGCGGCCTGGGCCTGGCAGCACGGTCAGGTGCGGCCGGGTCCCTGAAGGCCCTCAGGCCGGGATGTCCATGGCCGCTTCCGCGTGCGTGACGAAGTCGTCGACCAACCGGTGGAAGAGCGCGGCGAGTTGGCGCAGGTCCTCGGAGGACCAGTCCGCCAGCGCCATCTCCATGCCCCGGCGGCTCACGTCCCGGATCCGGTTGACGGCGGCCAGTCCGCTGCCGGTGAGCTGGATGCGCTGGGCGCGACCGTCGTCGGGGTCCGGGATGCGGACCACATGGCCGAGTTGCTCCAACTGCCGTAGCTGGCGGGTGACATGGGAGGCCTCCACCGACATCCGGACCGCGAGGACTCCGGGGCGCATTGGCTCGCTCTCGGCGATGTGGCGCAGGATCGCCACGGCGGCCCGGTCCAGGGGCAGCCCGACCAGCGCCATCAGACGCTCGTGCTGCCGGGCCCGCCCGGCGAGATAGGCGATCCGGGTCAGGACCCGTTCGATCTCGGTCACGTCCTCCGGGACGGGCGCTGTTGCGGGTGGCGGTGTGGACATGCGTCCACCGTAACAGGTACTTGCCTGAGTTAAGCAAGGTCGAGACGGTTGCTTGACTTAAGTAATGCATTTATGGTTGCCTAACTCAAGCAAGTCCAGAGCTGGGGTCACCGGAGCGGAGGTGTCCCCGTCGCGCCGTACGCCGTGGGGACGGAGTATGGCGCCGTCACCGGTCCCGGCGGTCGGAGCACTCCCCCCGTCCGCCGCCGGGGCCGGTGACACCCCACACGCACATGGAAAGCGAGCCCCTCATGGCCACGATGAAGTCCGTCCAGACCGGTGCCGTCGACAAGATCGATGTGGTGGACGTCGAACGTCCGGTGCCCGGACCCAAGGACGCCCTCATGAAGATCCGTGCCTGCGGGATCTGCGGTACCGACACCTTCTTCCTGCACATCGGCGGCGGCCCGTTCGGCGCGGGCGGCAGCATGGTGCCGGTCTCCCTCGGGCACGAGCCCGCCGGTGAGATCGTCGAGGTCGGCGCCGAGGTCGAGGGCCTGAAGACCGGGGACCGGGTGGTCGTCAACCCGCAGGATTCCCCCTCCGGGATCATCGGCTGCGGCGGCAAGCACGGCGCCATGAGCGACTACCTCCTCCTGGAGGACTGCGAGGTCGGCAAGAGCGTCACCGTCTTCCCCGACACCGTGCCCTTCGACGTCGCCGCCCTCAACGAGCCGATGGCGGTGGCCCGCCACGCCGTGAACCGTTCCGAGGCGAAGCCCGGCGACAAGGTCGTCATCTTCGGTGCCGGGCCGATCGGTCTGGGCGCGGCGATCTGGCTGAAGCTGCGCGGGGTCGAGCATGTCGTCGTCGCCGACGTCATCGCCTCCCGCCTGGAGACCGCGCTCGCGGTCGGCGCGGACGCGGTCATCAACTCCGCCGAGGAGGACGTGACTTCACGCCTGACCGAACTGCACGGGCAGGCCGCCAACGCGCTCGGCCAGCCGCGTCCCGGTACCGACATCTACATCGACGCCGCCGGAGTCGCGGCCGTCGTCAACACCACGGTCGACTCCGCGAAGTGGGGCGCCAAGCTGGTGATGGTCGCCGTACAGAAGAAGGGCGCCGACATCGACCTGGGCGGGATGCTGCGCAGCGAGCTGACGCTGATCGCCTCGCAGGGCTACCCCACCGAGATCTTCGAGGTCACCCAGGAGATCGTCGAGCACCACGAGCGGTTCGCCAAGCTGATCAGTCACCGGGTGCCCTTCGGCGAGGTCGAGCACGCCTTCGGGCTCGCGCTGACGCCGGGCGCGGCGGAGAAGATCGTCGTCACCTTCGACGAGTAGACGAGCAGCGGACGGCGCGCCGGCTCCCGCCTCCGGCGGCCACCGGCGCGCGTCCGGCCGCCTCGGACAGGACCCCCACACCATGATCCACCGCCTGCAGCGGGTGCTGCGCTGCCATCCCCGTACCGTCGACCTGGTCCTCGCCGCCGTACTCCTCGCCTGCGCCTTCCCCGGCAGCATGCTGACGATCCCGGGCCGCGACCTCGAAGTCCCTTGGTGGCCCGGTGTGTTGGTCTCGGGCCTTGCCTCGCTCGCCCTGCTGTGGCGACGCACCCTGCCGCGCACCACCGTGGTGGTCACCCTCTGCTGCGCCATGGTCGTGGCCGGGCTCGGCTACATCGTCACGGTTCTGGTGATCGGGCCGCTCATGGTGGCGCTGTACACATTGGCCCTGCGTTCCGAGCGGACCACCGCGAACCTCTTCACCGCCGCCGGCATCACCCTGCTGGTGGGCACGGCCCTGATCGTGGGCCCCCACAACGAACCGCTGGTCCTGAAGCTGCTCGGCCCCGTCTTCTGGCTGCTGCTGCCGACCTCGCTGGGCACCACGACCCGGCTCCGCGCGGCCTATCTGGAGGCGGTGCAGGCCCGTGCCGAGCACGCGGAACGCACCCGCGAGCAGGAGGCCCGGCACCGTGTCACCGAGGAACGGATGCGGATCGCCCGCGATCTGCACGACGTCGTCGCCCATCACCTCGTACTCGCCAACCTCCAAGCAGGCACGGTCGTACGGCTGATGCGCAGCCGCCCCGAGGAGGCCGAGCGGATCGCCGGCGAACTCGCGGGCACCACGCTGTCGGCCGTCCGCGAACTCAAGGCCACCGTGGGCCTGTTGCGGCACGCGGACGACTCGGAGACGCCCTCGGGGCCCGCGCCCGGTCTGGCTCAACTCCCGGAGCTGGCCGCCTCGTTCGAGCCCGCCGGGCTCGTCGTCAGCGTCAGCACGGAGGGCAGGCCGCAGCCGCTGTCCGCCGGAACGGACCTCACGGCGTACCGGATCGTGCAGGAGGCGCTCACCAACGTGACCAAGCACGCGGGCACCGGATCGGCCGAGGTGCGGCTCAGCTACTCGCACGACCGGCTGGGCATCACCGTCACCGACCACGGAGGTACGGCACCGCCCTCCTCCCCCGCCACCGGTGGCGGCTACGGAGTCATCGGCATGCGGGAGCGCGCGCTCTCCGCCGGGGGCCGGCTCCACGCAGCTCATCGGCCCGAGGGCGGGTTCGAGGTCGTCACCGAACTGCCGTTGCTCCCTCGTTCGCCGGCCCACACCCAGAATCTACTTGCGTAACTCAATCAATCTCATTATGGTTGAGTGAGTCAAGCAAGTCAGCTCGTCCCTGATCGTCTCAGCTCGTTCCCGATGGAGGCTCTGCCATGTCCGACGCCCTTGCCCGACCCGCCGAAGCGGGTTCCTCCGCTCCGCCGAGGTCGAACGCCGTCGTCGCGGTGCTGGCCTTCGCGGGAATCGTCGTCTCGCTGATGCAGACGCTGGTCATCCCGATCATCCCGGAGCTGCCGAAGTACCTGAACGCCTCCGCCTCCAACACCGCCTGGGCGGTCACCGCCACCCTGCTGGCCGCCGCCGTGGCCACTCCGGTCGTGGGCCGGCTCGGCGACATGTTCGGCAAGCGCCGGATGCTGCTGACCAGCATCGTGCTGCTGGTGTCCGGCTCGATCGTGTGCGCCCTGGCCGACTCGCTGGTCCCGATGGTCATCGGCCGCGCGCTGCAGGGGCTGGCCGCCGCTGTCGTCCCGCTCGGCATCAGCATCATGCGGGACGTGCTGCCGAGTGACCGGCTGGCCGGCTCCACCGCCCTGATGAGCGCCTCGCTCGGCGTCGGCGGCGCCCTGGGTCTCCCCTCGGCCGCCTTCATCGCGGACCACTACAACTGGCACATCCTCTTCTGGACCTCCGCCGTCCTCGGCGCCGTGTCCTTCCTGCTGGTCCTGCTGCTCGTGCCCGAGTCCAAGGTCCGCACCGGCGGCCGTTTCGACCTGGTCGGCTCACTCGGACTCTCCGCCGGACTGATCTCCCTGCTGCTCGCGATCTCCAAGGGCTCCGACTGGGGCTGGACCAGCGCGACCACCCTGATCCTCGGCATCGCGGCCGTGACGATCCTGCTCTCCTGGGGCTGGTACGAGCTGCGCAGCTCGCAGCCGCTGGTCGACCTGCGGACGACCGCCAAGCCGCAGGTGCTGTTCACCAACCTGGCCTCCATCGCCCTCGGTTTCTCGATGTTCGCGATGTCCCTGGTCCTCCCCCAGCTGCTCCAGCTGCCCACGCAGACCGGTTACGGCCTGGGCAAGTCGATGCTGGCGGTCGGCCTGGTGCTCGCCCCGCAGGGCCTCGTCATGATGGCCATGTCGGCCGTGTCCGCCCGCGTCACCAAGGCCAAGGGCCCGAAGGTCACCCTGATGATCGGCGCGCTGATCGTGGCCTCCGGGTACTCCCTGAACATCCTGCTGATGTCCGAGGTCTGGCACCTCGTCCTGGTGTCCTGCATCATCGGCGCCGGTGTCGGCTTCACCTACGGCGCCCTGCCCGCCCTGATCATGGGCGCGGTCGACCCGTCGCAGACCGGTGCCGCCAACAGCCTCAACACCCTGATGCGGTCCCTGGGCACCAGCTTCGCCAGCGCCATCGCCGGGGTGATCCTGGCCCAGATGACCACCGACTTCGGCGGCTCCGCCCTTCCGTCGGAGAACGGCTTCAAGGTGGTCATGGCGATCGGTGCGGGCGCCGCGCTGCTGGCCTTCTTCCTCGCCACCCTCATCCCG
>Ga0307509_10006750_pt1 | contig 15284 bp, 14 predicted proteins | sample 10_EM_MG_FD_202245 | JGI IMG/M metagenome (GOLD analysis project Ga0307509, IMG submission 202245) | Populus trichocarpa ectomycorrhiza microbial communities from riparian zone in the Pacific Northwest, United States - 10_EM | ecosystem: Host-associated > Plants > Roots > Unclassified | place...
CCCGGGCCAGCGCGTTGAGCTGGCGCTGGCCCGCCGACAGGTTGCGTCCACCGGAGCTGACGAGATGGCCGTAGCCCCCCTCCAGCCCGGCGACGGCCGCATCCGCACCCACGGCCCGGACGGCCGCGACGACCTCCTCGGCCGAGGCGTCGGGACGCCCGTAGGCGATGTTCTCCCAGACCGTGCGCGGGAAGAGGTAGGAGTCCTGCGGCACGAGACCGATCCGGGCACGGTAACGGGCCGGGTCCACGCGCCGCAGGTCCACTCCGTCGATGAGGACCGCGCCCGCGGTACCGTCGTGGAACCGCGCCAGCAGCTTCACCAGCGTCGACTTGCCCGCACCCGTCTCGCCCACCAGCACCACCGTCTGCCCGGGACGGATGGTGAGGTTGACGTCGCTGAGCGCGGCCCGCCCCGCGGTGGGATAGGCGAAGGTCGTCCCGTCGAGGACTATGCCGCCCGCGAGCCGCTCGGGCAGCGGCACCGGATCCGGGTCGACGGCGGGCGACGCGGGCGTGCACAGCAGCTCCCCGATGCGGCGCAGGCCCACGGACGCCTGCTGGTAGCTGTCGAAGAATTGGGTCAGCTCCTGCACCGGAGACAGGAACAGGGAGATGTAGAGCAGGAAGGCCGCCAGCACGCCGGTGGTGAGGGTCCCGTCGCCGACCCAGCGCGCGCCGAGGACGAGGACGAGGATCATGCTCACATCGGCCGTCAGCTGGACGAAGGCGAGGTACCAGGCGAGTTGGCGCTGGGCCGCGGTCCGGGCGGTCACGAACTCCTCGCCGCGCCGGGTGAATCGCGCGACGGCGGCCCGCTCGCCCCGCAGCGCCTGGATCACCCGCAGTCCGGCGATGCCCTCCAGCAGGTCCCGGGTGAGCACGCTCTGCCATTCCCTGGCCCGCTGGTAGGCCCTCGATGAATGCTTGCGGTAGATCAGCGTGGCGGCCAGGAGCACCGGTTGCACGGCCAGCAGGGCGAGCCCGAGCCGCAGGTCCACGGTCAGCAGCACGGCGCCGATGCCCAGCAGCCACAGCAGGCTGGACAGGCCGCTCGCCAGGTCGGTCTGCAAGAACGTGGACAGGGTGTCGATGTCCACGGTCATCCGGGTCAGGATCGCCCCGGATCCCTCCCGTTCGTAGTAGTCCAGGCCCAGCCGCTGGAGGTGGGCGAAGCTCTTGGCGCGCAGCGTGAACAACAGCCGTTCGCCCAGCCGCCCGGTGACCAGGCTCTCGGCCACGGTCAGCACGAAGCCCGCCAGCACCACGCCGAGGCCGATCAGTGAGGCCGTGGTGACCGCGGCCGAGTCTCGGTGCGTGATCCCGGCGTCGATGCCGTCCCGTACCAGCAGGGGAAGCGCCACGATGGCCGCCGAGGCGGCGACGACGAGAGACAGGCCGAGGACGAGCTGCCCGCGCAGCGGGGCGAGCAGGGCGGGCAGCCGGAACCCGGGCGCCGCGGCGCGCGCCCACTCCATGTCCGTCTCCGGGGACGGCCCATCGCCGGCGTCGGGCACCGTCTCCACGGCGGCTGGGCGGACCACCGGCCCGGCAGGCGCCTGTGGACTCCGCTCCCACGCCTCCTGCTGCTCCTCGCCCTCCGGGATTCCCACGAGCCGCCGGTACTCCGGGCACCGCTGCGCCAGCGCTTCGGCGGTGCCGACGTCGACGACACGGCCGTGTTGCAGCACCGCGATCTCGTCCGCCAGGGCAAGCGAGGAGCTGCGGTGGGCGATGAGCAGGGTCGTCCGGCCGGGGAGCAGCCTGCGCAGGTTGTCGTGGATCGCCGCCTCGGTCACCGCGTCGACCGCGGACGTGGCGTCGTCGAGGACGAGGATGCGCGGGTCGCTGAGCAGCGTACGGGCCAGGGCGATCCGCTGACGCTGGCCGCCGGACAGCGTCAGACCGCCTTCGCCGACGACGGTGTCGTATCCGTCGGGCAGCGACCGGATGAACGCGTCGATCTCGGCGGCCCGCGCGGCCTCGTGGATCTCCTCGTCGCCGGCGTCCGGCCGCCCGTGGGCCAGGTTCGCGCGGAGCGTGTCCTGGAACAGGAAACAGTCCTGGGTGACCACTCCGACGGCCGCGCGCAGCGAGTCGGCGGTCAGCGTGCGGACGTCCGCGCCGCCGATGCGGACCGCACCGGCCCCCACGTCGTAGACGCGGGTCAGCAGGGACGCCAGGGTGGACTTGCCCGTCCCGGAGGCTCCCAGCAGGGCGACGGTCCGCCCGGCCGGCACGGTCAACGACACGTCGCGCAGCACGGGTTCGTTCCCGTGGGCGAAGGACACCGCGTCGAGTTCGATCCCGAGCGGCCCGTCGGACACCGGCGTGGCGTCGACGGCCTCGACCGTGGCGGGCTCGGTGTCCAGGAGCTGGAAGATCCGCTCCATGCTGGGCAGGGTCTGCTGCACGGTGGGCAGCAGCGAGGCGAGTGTGCGGGCCGGGCCCATCAGCAGGGCGAGATAGCTGCTGAACGCGAGGAAGGTGCCCACGGTGATGGTGCCGTCCACCGCCAGCCAGCCGCCGAGGGCGAGCACTCCCACCTGGCCGAGTGCGGAGACGGTGCCGATCAGCCCGCCCAGCCAGCCGCGCAGCCGCACCAGCCGCAGCCGGAACCCGTACAGCCGTCGGGCCATCGCCTCCACCCGGGCCTGCTCCCGCGGTTCCTGGGCGAACCCCTTCACCACCCGTACCCCCAGGACCGCGCTGCTGATCGTCTCCGCCAGCTCGCCGGTCTGCTCCTGCGCCTGGCGCGAGACGGCCGGTATCCACCGGTAGGTCGCCCGGGTGACCAGCCACATCAGGGGCACGACGGCCACGGCCACCAGCGTCAGTGTGGGGGACATCATGGTCATCAGGCCGAGGGAGACCAGGAAGAGAACGAGGTTGCCCGCGGTCGCCGGCAGCTCCTCCAACAGGGTCTGGACCGCCGAGAGGTCCGAGGTCAGCCGGCCGATCACCTGGCCGGTCCTCAGTTGGTCGTGGGGCTTGCCGTCCAGCCGCACGAGCGCCCCGAACATCTCCGTGCGCAGGTCGTGCTGGACCAGCAGGGACAACCGCCCCGCCGCCCAGCGGCGGACGAGCAGGCCCAGGCAGGTGACCAGGGCGCAGGCGCCGAGCGCGGCGGCCAGCGGCCACAGGCTTCTGCGGTGGGTGACGATCGCGTCGTCGACGATCGAGGCCTGGAGCACGGGCACGACCGCGGAGACCACGGCGACGGTGATCGACGCGACGACCACCGCGGTGAGGACGGGACGGTGCCGCCAGCAGTACCTGGCCAGCCGGTAACGGACGTCCATATGCGCGTTCACTCCTGTCGGCGATTTCATAATGGAATTTCAAAATGACGCCACTTGACGAAGAACTGGCGTGCTGGTTACTTTCGCCTCGGGAATACGCGAATTCGCACCCAATGTAACGGGAGCATCCGCTCGACGGAAGAGGACCTGTGGACGGAATAGAATTCGCACTGCACGAACACCTACCGGAATTCGGTTGGCATTTTGCCGAATGTGAGAAATGCGGCCGCGGTTTCTACGCGCGCCGCCCCCGGAGCGTGTGCGAGGACGTCCGGATCGGCTGCGCCCCCGACTACGGGTTCATCGGCCGCCGGCAACGGGTGCGCCACCGCGAACCGCACGAAGTCCTGGCCGTGGTCAGGGAGGGCATGGCCGGGCGTGGCTTCACCGAGGCCACGGTCGACGACCTGGTGGGCTCCGGAGGGGACACCTTCTTCGTCATCGCCGGGGTGCAGCTCTTCGACGCCGTCCTGCGCGGACAGGCGCCGCCGACCCGCGAGGCGTTCTTCGTCCCCCAGCCCTCCGTGCGGGTCAAGTCGCTGCACAAGGTCGGCCACCGGCCCGGCATCTCCAGCTCGTTCGTGAACCTGTGCACCGAGGAACTCGACGGGTCGACCGACGACTACCTGCGCCACCTGGAGAGCTGGCTGGAGGTGTTCCACTCCCTGGGCATGGACACCGACGGGCTCACCCTGATCGTCGAGCCCGAGGTGTTCCGCCGCGGCGACTTCACCTACCGGACCGTCAACGTCAACTACTACGGCTTCGAACTGGGCGAGGCGATCATGCTGAGCGCGGACTCCCCGGAGTGCCGGGTCCGCACGATCCTCGACTTCGGCTTCGGCTTCGAGCGGATCGTGTGGGCCGTCAACGAGGCCGACTCCTACTTCTCGCTCATCGGACCGCCGCGACAGGCCCTGACCGGCAGGGCCCGGCTCATCGACTTCGTACGGACCATGACACTGCTGACCGCCGCCGACCTGCGGCCCGCCAACACGGGTCCGGGCTACGTCCTGCGCAAGCTCGGCAAGATGGCGGTCGCCGAGGGGGCCCGCGACGCCGACCTGGACGTGCTGATCCGGCACGGCTACCGGTACTGGGAGGACTTCGTGCCGCCCCGCCGCGCCCTCGACGACTGCGCGGCCGAGGTGAACGCCGAGCTGTCCCGGGCCGCCAACGCCACCCTCGCCGGCCGCCTCGGCCTGCGAGGCAACCGCATCGACCTCAACCAGCCGTCGGACGCCTTCGTGGTGGACCTGCTGCGTCTGCACGGGATACGTCACGACCGCATCCGCGAGGCTCTGACCGTGGGGAACGACCATGACGGATGACCGCACACCGGCCGCGGAACGGGTCGGCTGGTTCCAGGAGCGCCGGGTGCTGCTGGAACGCCTCGACCGGAAGGAGGGGACCGCCCGGGCCGACAACATCACCGTCGCCTACCGGCTCGTCGGCGCTCTCGACGAGGACCTGCTGGCCCGCGCCGCGGCCCTCGTCGCGCAGCGGCACGAGCCGCTGCGCACGGTGTTCCCCGGCGACGCGTCGCCGCCCGTCGCCCGCGTGCTGCCCAGCGCACCCGTACCCGTGGAGCGGCTGTGCACGGCCACCGAGGAGGAGGCCGTGCGCACCGTCTCCGCACAGTGGCTGGACATCCAGCAGGGCCCCGTCCTGCGTCTGGTGCACGTCTTCTGCGAAGACGGCGAACTGCTGGTGATCTGCTACGCCCACATCGTGGGCGACGGCGTCGAGTCGGTGAACGTCCTCACCCGCGAACTCGCCGAGTGCTACGGCGCCCTGACGGCCGGCGATGACGCCGACCTGCCGCCGCTCCCGTTCGGCTACGGGGAGTTCGCCCGGCGCCACCGCACCACGCTCGACGACGAGACCCGCGCCGCGCTGCTCGACCACTGGCGCGGGCGGCTGCCCCCGCACAGCCCCGACCCGCCCGTGCACCTGCCCACGCTCACCCCGGGCAGCGGAACGGCGCTCGGGACGGCGGCGGTCGTCCGGGTCCAGGCGTCCGAGGCGCTCGTGCGTGGGCTGCCCGAACTGCGCGGACGGTACCGCACGACAACTTTCACCCTGTTCATGGCCGGACTGCTGGCCGCCGTCCGGTCACTCGCGGACCAGCCGGAGGTCGGCGCGCTGTTCGCGGTGGACGTCCGCTCCCGCTACCGCGCCTCGGGCCTGATCGGCAGCTTCTCCACCCTGTCGGTGCTCTGGCTGCCCGCCGATCCCGACATGCGGCTCGACGAGCTGGCCGCCCAGGTCCGTACCCGTGTGCTGGAGGCCTTCGTGCACGGCGCGCTGCCCTTCGACGAGATCATCCGCGAGGTGTACCCGCAGTGGTGGGAGGACGTCGAGAGCCCGCCGTACGTCTTCTTCTCGACCAGCGCGCCCCGGCCGCGCCCCTGGCAGGCGCCCGGCGTGGAGGCCCACCCGGTGATCCCGAGGGACCACTCGCCCCGGCATCTGCACCCCGGGCTCAAGGTCGTCCTCGACACCGAGCAGACCGCCCTGAGCTGCCAGTACGCCGTGGCCGCGTTCGCCCCCGACGTCGTACGCGCCCTGCTGAACAGGACGCTGGAAGCGGTGGAACGCCTGGTGACCCGGCCGGACTCCCTCGTACGGGAGCTGGCCGGGTCACCGGACTAGGACCTGGGCCCTGACGGCCGTCGAACCTACGGAAGCGCCGGCGCCGGGAAGGAGGCGGTCAGGTCCTCGACCAGGAAGTCGAGCAGCAGCCCCAGTTCGTCGTCGGCCAGGATCAGCGGAGTCAGATAGGCCCCCTCGGGAAAGAACACCTCCCGCAGGGGGCTGCCCGGGTTCTCGCGCGCCCAGTTCAGGACGGACAACATCAGACCGTGCCCGACGACCAGCCGCGGACCGGGCCGCGAGAGCAGGTCGCGCAGCGCGGTGAACATCCGCAGCAGCGCTCCGCGCTGCGACTCCGTGGCGCCGGGCGGAACCGCCCAGCCTCCGTTGACCGCCAGCCAGTCGCCGTACGAGTTGAACTCGCCGCCTTCGAAACCGCCGTAGTCGATCTCGTTGAGCCGCGGCTCCACCTCGACCGGCAGCGACCGGTCCGCCAGCAGCAGACGTGCCGTCTGTCCCGTGCGCGGCAGCGCGGTGGCGACGCAGACGGCGAAGTCGTCCATCGGCAGTTCCAGGGCCGCGCGCGTGCACATCTCCGGTCCGTCGTCGGTCAGCAGGACCTCGGACGACGGATCGCCGTTGACTCGGTAGGACCTGCTGTACGCCGTCGGGCCGTGCCGCAGCACATAAGTGATCCACTGGGTGTTCGTTCGGGACACGGAGTCCTCCAGATGTGGGTTTCCGCAAAGGTACGGAACTCGAATATAGAAATCGATGATCGAGCTTTTTGCCAAACGTCTCCGTGGTGAAATCACCGGGTCATGTGAGGTTGCTGGAAAAGTTATCCGGAGGTCGGGATGTCGCAGGGGCTGCAAGAGAAATCTGCCGCACGGCTGGCGCCGGAGCGCTGGTCGAAGTGGGTTCTGGGGCGTCGCTTCGGAAACGACGAAAACGCGGTGAAGCAGACCGAGAGGTTCCTGTGGCCGATCCGCGAGCACGTGGTGCAGCTGGCCCGGGTCGGGGAGGGCGACGTCGTGCTGGACATCGGCTCCCGCGACGGATACATGGGCCTGCGCTCGCTGGAACTGGTCGGCGACACGGGCAAGGTGATCTTCACCGAGCAGTCCACGGAACTGCTGGACGTCTGCCGCGCCTCGGTCCGCGAGCAGGGCCTGGAGCACCGCGCGGAGTTCCGCGAGATGGCGGCGGACGACCTCAGCTCCTTCGCCGACGGCAGCGTCGACGTGGTCATCATGCGCTCGATCCTGAACTACGTCCCGGACAAGGCCCGCACCCTGTCGGAGTTCCACCGCGTCCTGCGGCCCGGAGGCCGGCTGGGCCTGATCCAGATGTACCCCGCGCCGAACGGCCCCGGTCAGCTGCTGGGCTACAGCGTCCCCGAGGTCGAGGACCTCGCGGCCAAGGTCCGTGCCGTGCAGGAGTCGTACAAGCCGCTGACGTACGAGGGCTTCGACGAGCACGAGCTGCTCGCCTGGATCGAGGGGGCGGGCTTCCGCCGGATCGACCTGCACCACGAGACCGAGATCAGCGATGTCTCGGACTGGCCGGCCCCGGACTGGGACAAGGCCAAGAGCATCGCCGCCGGTCCGGACCAGCCCACCCTCGAAGAGGCCATCGACGAGGCACTGACCCCCGAGGAGTCGCAGCGTCTGATCGCGCACCTGCGCCCGGAGGTCGAGGGCGGACGGCGCGCCGTGCGTTTCCCCAAGTCGTACGTCGGCGCAGTGCGCACCGCGCCGCTGCCCGCGGAGTGATGGCAGTGACACACACGACCGAACAGACCACATGGGCCGGCCCCGATGTCGCGGACACCGCGCAGTGGACGGTACAGCTGGACGCGGAGCGCGCGAACCGGCTCCTCGCCATCAGCAGCGGCGTCGCCCTCGGCTCCGCGACCACACTCAGCCAGTCCGATCCGCTGCACGGACCATGGGTCGACGAACTCCTCGGGCACATCGACCGCATCGGGCTCGCCTTGTTGGAGGGAATCCCGGTCGACGTCCTGGGAGCGGATTGCGCCGTGGCGTTCTGGCGGCTGTCCTCACTGCTGGGCGAACCGATCCTGCAGAACGTGGCGGGCCAGCGCATCGATGTCGTACGCAACGAGGGCATGGCCACGGTCCGGGGCGCCAAGACCGACCGGGAGCTGATCTTCCACTCGGACTTCGCCAACACCGAGCCGGACGTCTTCGGGCTGCTCACCGTGCGGCAGGCCAAGGAGGGCGGCGACTCGCTGCTCGTCAGCGGACATCGCGTCCACCGGGAACTGCTGGTCCGGCACCCGGACGTCGTCGAGACGCTGTCGGCCGACTTCCTGTTCGACCGCACCGGGGACGTCGGGCCCGACCAGGCGCAGTTCATCTCCAGCCCCGTGTTCCGCTGGGAGGCCGACGGCCTGAGACTGCTCTACAACCGGGCCCGCATCCACCGCGGGCACCGGGTCGCCGGAGTCCCGCTCGGTCCGGAGCAGATCCGCGCGCTCGACGTGCTCGACGAGACGCTCGGCGACCCGCGGCTGGCGCTGAGTCTGAGGATGCAGCCCGGACAGGCGATCTTCATGGACAACCGCCTCGTCCTGCACAGCCGCACCGCGTTCACCGACTGGGAGGACCCGGGCCTGCGACGGGAACTGCTGCGCGTGTGGCTCTCCGACCGACGCGGACGGTAGGGGGTTCCGCATGAAGTTCAGCCTGATGTTCTTCTCGGCGAGCGGCAGTGAGATGTCCGGCGACTCGGGCGGCAGGTACGACCTGCTGATGGACGCCGTCCGGCTCATCGACAACAGCGCGGTCTCGGCCGTGTGGCTGCCCGAGCGGCACTTCGCCGAGTTCGGCGGTCTCTACCCCAACCCCGCCGTGCTGGGGGCCGCGGTCGCCCGCGAGACCTCGTGCATCCGCATCCGCGCCGGCAGCGTCATCCTCCCCCTCCAGGATCCGCTGCGGGTGGTCGAGGAGTGGTCGGTGGTGGACAACCTCTCCGACGGCCGGGTGGAGGTGTCCTTCGGATCCGGCTGGAACGTCAACGACTTCGTCCTCGCCCCGAAGCACTACGACGACCGGCGCGCCATCATGCACGAGGGGATCGACACGGTCCGCCGGCTGTGGCGCGGGGAGCGCGTCGAACGGGTGAACGGCGTCGGCAGGTCCGTGCAGATCGGCACGCTGCCCCGGCCCGTGCAGCCCGAACTGCCCGTGTGGCTGACCTCCCAGTCCGAAGCGGGCTTCGCCCACGCGGGCAGCACCGGAGAGCCGGTGCTGACCAACCTCAACTTCAACTCGCCGAAGATACTGGCCCGCAACTGCGAGGTGTACCGCGAGAACCTCCCGGAGGGCGGCTCGGAACGCGCGCAGGTCGCTCTCATGGTGCACACGTTCGTGGGCACCGACGACGCCTCCGCCCGCCGGACGGTCGCCGATCCGCTGCGCGGCTACCTGCGCTCCAACCTCGATCTGCGGGCCCAGTTCGCCGAGGGAAAGAGCGGCGAACGGCCGGAGGTGGCGGCGGCCCAGGTGGACGCCATCATCGAACGTGGCGTGGACCGCATCCTGGACTGGGCGGGACTGATCGGCGGCGACGTCGGCACGCTGGCGGAGAAGGTCGCGTACTTCGCGGCCCAGGGCGTGGACGAACTCGTCTGCCTGGTCGACTTCGGCATCGATCTGGACGACACACAGGCTGGAATCGTACGCCTGTGCGAACTGGCGGACCTGATGGCTCACTGAAGGCCGTCGGCCGCTATGCGGCGAGGGGCCCGGTGCGGATTGCGGACGCCAGCGCTCGATTCGGGCCCTGTTGCTTCGCCCCGTCGATCTTCTGGTCGGCGGGGCGAAGCGCTGTGAAGTGGCTGGTGCGAGTGCGGGCGCGGGGTATGTCGGTGAGGTGGGCGTCGATGCGGGCGAGGTTGACGGCCGCACCGGTGAGCTGGTGCTGGAGGCCGGTCTTCACGAGGCCGCAGCAGCGGGACCTGTGCAGGCCGCAGCGCCCGATGCCTTGGGAGATGGTTGCTTCGACTCCGGCGCGCCTTGTAGCGGGTCTTCCAGTCGTCCGTCCACTGGAGAGCGCGGGTCTACTGGAAGGCCTGCTGCTCTTCGTGTTGCCGCAGGGTGAGTTCCCCGCGTTCGGCCTTGGGCGAACTGCCGCAGTCACGCAAGTTGGGCCAGGACGGCAGCCTGCCTGGGAGAATCCGACCCGGATCACCGGAAGGTTGCGCCCGGAACCTCACAGGGCCCACTGGGTGCTGGTGGCTCCGTTCGGGCAGGTGACGTGCTGTTGGTCCCAGTCGACGGTGAAGTGGTCCCGCCCATAGCCGCCTCCGCTCCTCATCCGGGCGACGGTGACCGTCTGCGGCGGCCCGTGCGACTGGACGCCGGTCTCACGCCGGGCTGTCACGATCCGGGCGGCAGTGGGACCGCCGGCCTTCCCACAACCAGCCCGCAACAGCGAAACGGCCCGCCGGACGAACCGACGGACCGTCACGAAAGAGCAAGGCCAGTACCTTGGCACCATTCAGTGCACCTGCATCACACACACCGCTCTTTTTGCGCTGCTCGCATACCGGTCACAGCCTCTGACGTACACAGTCCGGCCGAATTTTCGGCGGCCAGTGGCCGGCCATGAGAATGCCCAGGGAATACGCCTTGGAGACCAGCCCTGCACGATTGGCGGCCTTGAGCGCGCGCAGCATCGCATTGATGTGGTAGTCGATCGCCTGCCGGCTCAGGTGCAGTTTCGCGGCGATCTTCACGCTGGACGCACCGGCGGCGAGCGCTTGGAGAATCTCCGCGTCCGCCTGGTCGAACGTGTGGATGGCCGACGGCGGCCGTTCACCGGAAGCGCCGATCTGGCGCTCCGGGGCCTCGATGCGACAGAAGAAACAGCTGCTCCTCCGGTCGGCCTTCGACAGATCCTCTTGAACATCACCGGAATTTATTACCATTTCGGCCCTTTTGAGACGCGCGGTCTCCGCAGCGATGCCCGCAACCGACGATGTCCGGTTTCGCGAGCAGGCCAGGAAACACAGTTGGGGGGAGGGGGAGAGGGAACCGGTCGCCATTGACCGGGACACGGGAACACGAGCACGGAAGCACTCCCCTCACCCGGCCGTGCAGTCCTTGCGCAGACGTCACGTCCCAAGAAAGTGCGCCACCTCGCCTGGTTCCCCAGGACGTCCGACCTCGCGGCCAGATCCCTCGCCTTCATTGTCAGGACCGTTCAGCTGTTCTGACCAGATATCCCCCAGGCATCAGCCTGCATGGCATCAACCTGCCCTCGACGGAAGCCTTGCTCTCATCAGGAAACCGACTCCGGTCATACGTTCGGCAAAATGCAAGAACGCCCGCTGTAGCTTCAGAGGGAATCGTTTCCGCAACGGCCGGAAGTAGTCAAAGAACGAAGGGTTCTCTGTATTCCTTCATCGGGGTCGACCAATCCCTTCCGGTGCCGTCCCCCGTCTTTCTCTGGAGGGAACATGGCCAAGTCCGAGTGGGCGGCCTCCATACTTGAGGACGAGTACCGGCTCGGTCCGTCCCTGGGGGACAGCGCGTGGTTCGAGGTCCATGCGGCGACGCGGTCAGTCACCGGTGAGAAGGCCGTCGTGAAGCGATACTTCGACCACCTGCTCGACGACCGGCGATTCGTGGGCTCCGTCCTGGCGACGCGACGCAAGCTCGCCGAGGTCGACCATCCCGGTCTGGTCGGCGTCCTCGACATCGGCTGGGACGGGCAGGAACTGTGGTCGGCCGAGGAGTTCGTCGGCGGGCGCAGCCTCAGCGCCTGGTTGTCGGAAGGCTGGGTGACTCCGCTGCTCGGGCTACGGATCACCCACCGCCTGCTCACGCTCCTGAACGTGGTGCACCGCCTGGGCATCGTGCACGGCGCCCTGCACCCGGGCACGGTGCGCATGTCCGGCCAGACGGAACCCCGTCTCGGGGACTTCGGTCTGCCGACGGCCGATCCGGAACTGGTCGGGCCGCGCAGCACCGGCTCGCTGGCCTTCTACCAGGCGTACTGCGCACCGGAGGTCCTCTCGGGCGCGGGCGCCGTGCCCGAGAGCGACCTGTACTCGGCCGGTCTGATCCTGGGCTCCTGTCTGGACACGCGGAACGAGGTCTGCGCCGGCGCCGCGGAGATCGTACGGGTCGCCACCCGGGAGCGCGGCTACACCTCGAGCGCCGCGATGGCCGATGCGGTCACCGACGTGCTCCGGGCGGCGACCCCGCGCGAACGATGACCGCCCACCCGCCTCACCGAACGGTTTCGGAGATCCTTCACATGTCTCTCGCCCTCGACCCCATCGCCCAGGACCTCCTGTTCCTCGGGGCCCGCACGCCCCGCGCCTTCACCGACGCCCCGGTTTCGGAGAAACAGGTGCGGGCCGTCTACGACCTGATCAAGTACGCCCCCACCTCCCTCAACCAGCAACCGATGCGTGTCGTCCTGGTCCGTACCCCGCAGGCACGTGAGCGCCTGGCCGGACACATGCACGACAGCAACCGGGACCAGGTGCTCGGGGCACCGCTCAACGCGATCCTCCTCGCCGACAACGAGTTCCACCAGAAACTGCCGAGGGTCTTTCCCGCCCTGCCACGGGCCAAGGACGTGTACTTCGCCGAGCGGTCGACGCGCGAGCGCTCCGCGGTCTTCAACACCGCCCTCCAGATGGCGTACTTCATCCTCGGCATCCGCGCCGCCGGACTGGCCGCGGGGCCCATCGTCGGCTTCGACTTCCGGGGTGTCGACAAGGAGTTCGGCAACCCCGACCACTCCGTACAGGCGGTCGTCACCATAGGCAGCCCGGACGAGAGCACCTTCCGTCCACGGGCTCCGCGCCTGGACTACGACGAGGTCTTCACCGCCGTCTGAACCCTCCCGATCGCCCAAGGGCGGCCGGCCAAGCGGGGTCCGGAGTTCCGTTTCGCCAGCCGGAGATGTGGCCCGAACCGGAGATCACCACTCGTACGGCGACGGCGAACTACGGCAAGGTCGTCGCACAGGCGTGGGACCGGGGGCACCCGAGGCTGACCCGTCGGGCCGCCTGACTGGACCATGAAAGGCCAACTCCCCCTGATCGGGGGTACGTTGATCGGGCTGGCGGTCGAGCATCCGTTGGAGGACCAGGCGGCGCCCGCGGTGTGGTGATCCTCGAAGACCGGTGCCGCCGACGCTGACGCGGATGTCGACCGGGCCCGGCATGTGTTTCTCCGCCGGTTCGACCTGGAACACACCTCTCGGCTGTTCAAGCAGACCTTGGGACGGACCCGCCCCAGGCTGCGGGAATCCGAGGCGGCCGACCGGTGGACCTGGTTGGTCATCGCCGCACACTCCAGTTCGGGCTGGGACAACCCGGCCGCACCACACCGACTCACACCCGCCCGGTCCGGCGGCCGGTTCGGAACCTTCGCCGACACATGCCCGAACAGGCACCCGGCAGCCCGCTACAACAGGGGCAGAACCGTCCGACGCGAGGAGACAGTCATCGCCCTGTGTCGGTTGAAAGGGTGGAGAATAATCGAACGGGCAAAAACGAGTCCCCAACGGGCACCATCCCGCGAGCTGGCTGGGAACGGTACGCGGGAGCCCCGCAGACTGGCCGCGAAGACAGCAATGTCTGCCCCTGCTGCACGCCCAAGCGGAGACTCTGTTGAGTGACGAAGCACCCCTCGAACTCGCCATGTACTGGACGAGCGCCCCGCCCTGTATCCCGCGCTCAGCCGGTGGCGGCAGTTCCCACATCACCGTTGACCACCTGAACAACACGACCCTCCGCGCGGACACGCACACCGGGCCGTTCGGTATTCACGTCGCCGAGAGCGCCATGGCCGAGGCCCCGACGACGATCGTGAACCAGTACGCGAAGACCACGCCCTCGCCGCCAAGGACCCGGCCCACGGTCAGCAATCCGAGACGCTCACCGCGATGCCGTCCGTAAGCAGTACCGGCGCCTCGTTCCCGGGCAAGAGGACGAGCGTCTCTGCCGACCCGATCCAGACGCAGGCCAAGGCCTTCGCCGACGGTTCGGACGGTGATCCGGACATCAACGAGATCCAGGCCGAGGTCCTTCGCGGCATCGCCAACTCGCCAGCGCTGCTCGGCGAGTTCATCGCCCGCCTCCACAATGCCGGGCAGGCCTGCGCCAGTACGGCCTTCGCCTCCGATTTCCCCGGCAGGGACATCACCGTGCCCGGGTGGACCAACACCGGCACGGCTTAGCACGACGAGCCGGTCCCGGACCGCACAGTCGGCGGCTGCGCAACCCGGCGGACATTCGCGGTCACCGCCCTGACAGGGCAACGCACACAGCGGCGCCGAAAAGGTGCTTTCCCTTTGCGCTGCCCACGTACATCGGAGAAAAGAACAGTGTTCAGCAAGATATCCGCCGTCCTGAGCAGAACCATCGAGTTCCTGATCATCGCCCTGGGCGTCGACATCATCATCGCCGAGCACCATGTCCTGACGCGTATCGGGATCTGGGATGCGCTCGCGGTTGTCCACCTGCTCATTCGCGTGTCCCGCTTCCGCCGCAGCAAGAAGGCCGGCGGCGAGGAGAGCGGCGACTGGCTCAAGGGCATGCTGAGCCCCCGCATCGGCACGGCGTTCACACTGCTCACCAGCGTCATCGGCATCACCTCGGGCGTTGAGATCGTCCTCAACAAGGGCAACGCCGACGCCGGCCTCGACGCCAACCTCGTCGGCGTGCCGGCCGTACTGCTCGCCTGGGCCATCCTTCACTTCGGCTACGCCGAGCGTTATGCCCAGGCGTACTACGCGGCGCTGCCCGACACGGAGATCCTCGTCTTCCCGAATGCCGTGCGCCCGAACTTCGTGGACTTCGCCTACTTCTCCTTCACGATGGGCACGACCTTTGCCGTCTCGGACGTCGAATCACAGAACTCCTCGATCCGAGCCAGGATTCTGTCGCACGGAATTCTGTCGTTCATCTACAACACCGCGACCCTCGGCATCGCAGTCGGCGTCATGACCGGCTGACGGCGGATCAACGACCCAAGATCATCAGACTTGCCATTGCCATTGCCCTGCCGGGCACCGTATGCGGCGCTCCTGGTCGGCGAGACCGGAGTAGAGGACCTCTGAGGTGACCTGGGCCGACAGGCCGGTCCGTCGACCCTGACCGTGTGGAAGCCGCGGCCTTGGCCTGCGCTGTGCGGCCCTCGGAGTACCTCATCCATCCGGCGAGCCCCGTCCCCCCTCCTGAACCAACCATGAAGAGAGGCCACCTCTATGTCCTTCCATTTCAAGCCCGTGCACGTCCCGCCGGACGGAGGCATATCGGTCTTCCTGGTCGGGGACACCTACACCGTGCTGCTCAACGCGGCTGAGACGGGCGGGAATCTCTCTATGGTCGAGGCCA